>Ga0101944_10000298_pt1 | contig 153677 bp, 145 predicted proteins | sample DewCreD2012metaG_FD_75245 | JGI IMG/M metagenome (GOLD analysis project Ga0101944, IMG submission 75245) | Hot spring sediment bacterial and archeal communities from British Columbia, Canada, to study Microbial Dark Matter (Phase II) - Dewar... ...
GGGAAACGTTCTCCCACCATCAGGGGACCCCTCCCCAGGAGGCCTGGATCGTTACGACCGACTTGTCCCTCAGCCCGGCCGAACTGCGGGAGGCCGCCTACGCCCGCTGGTCAATCGAAAACGACGTGTTCAAAAAGCTTTCCCATCTGGCCGGCACCAAGCGCTTTCACTTCAAAGACTCTTCGGCTTTCCTCTCCGTGCTCCGCATCCTGTGCGCCGCCGTGACCGCTTTTGAACTCGCTATCTCAATGTTGAACGCGTCGAAAGAACTTTTCAAGGCCTTTCGGGACGGAATCAAACCCACTGTGTTCGGACTTCTTTCCCGATTGGCCGATTTCTTGGAAAACAGCGTTTTCGTCTAATTGGGGGTGTGTGTTCGATAGAGGTTCAACGGCTCGTGTCTCCTACGATGCCTCTTCCTCTGAAAACAGATAGGATAGCTGTATCCTTCTCCCATCCCAACCATTTTTTGTCTTCATTTCCATCCTCTCTTAACCCAACCCAACTAGACTAAGGAACTGTTTACTTCTCTCTTGGGGAATTACTGTATTCTTGTGGTGAATTTCTGATTTTCCGCCTCAATATGTTATAATAGAGTTACCGAAGCCCATGGGAAGAAGCAGTTTGGGAAGAAGTAGTTACTTTGTAGCCATTCTAGGATACGGGTTCTTCTGTCAGATCGGGCAGGCAGTCCTATTTCGAGAATTGTTCACCCTTTTTCAGGGGAACGAACTATCCTTCGGGGTCATCCTGTTCACCTGGTTATTCTGGTCTGGGTTGGGTAGCCGATTTAGTGCCCAAAGGATTCACCACCTCCCCCCCCACGGGTACCTATCCCCAGCCCTTTTTACTACCCTGCTCCTTCCCCTTACGATCTGGGGAATACGAATCCTTCGAGGGCTTCTACCTATACCCCAGGGAGCACAGGTATCTCTACTGGACATTGGATGGATAAGTTTCCTGCTCATGGGACCTCTCTGCTTCCTTTTAGGAGGGCTATTCATTCGAATTGCAAAAGCGTGGAGATTAGAAGAACAACGATTGGACACCCATACGGGGGGGAAAGCCTACTTCGGAGAATCCGTCGGCACTGCCATCGGAGGTCTCGGTTTTTCCCTTGTACTCGTTCGGATGGCGGATTCTTCCCAGATCGTGACCTTCGCGGGCCTTCTTTTCTCGGGGACACTTCTGTATGCGTTCCACAAACATGTGAAAGAATCCGGAAGCCCTCTGCCCGAAACTTCTCGCAACCTCCTGTTCCTGTTCTGTGTCCTATCGGTGGGAGCATTCATCCTTGCCAGGCACATCGACCAGGCTACCCATGGGTTACTGTGGAAACTATACGCACCGGAATACCAACTCCTTCGATACAAGTCCTCCAGGTACGGGGTGTTGGCCATCGCTCAACGGGAACTTCAGCTTAGCGTGTACCAGAACAGCCACTTACTTTTTACCATGGCTTCTCCTGAAGCTTCCTTCTCTGGGTTCGAAGAACAAGCCGCCTTGATGTTCGCCCACTTCTCGCTTCTCCAGCACAAAGCTCCCCAAACCGTTCTTTTGATCGGTGGAGGTTTGCGGGGCACACTGCGAGGAATTCTTTCCCATCCCGTGCATAAAGTTCAGTACGTGGAGCTGGATCCGGATTTAATCGATTTAGCTCTCCCCCATGTACCCGAGGGAACTAAAATGACTCTTCGGGATCCGCGGGTAGAACTACTCATCGGCGACGGACGATTGCACCTAAGAACCACTTCCCACACCTTTGATCTGGTGATTCTGGATCTACCCGACCCCACCACTGCCGCCTTAAACCGTTTCTTTACCTACGAGTTCTTTTCCCTCGTGTCAAACCGATTGAACCCCGGAGGTGTGCTGGCCCTGCGCACCTCTTCCACTCCCGAACACCGGTTGGGGGCCATGGCCAACAAGAATGCTACCCTCTATCACACCCTGCGCGCGGTCTTCCCGGAGGTGTTGGCCGTGGGGGATCATACGCTGTATCTATTCGCGAGCTCATCTCCTGAAGGCGTCACCTCGGATCCTCAGGTACTTATCCATCGATTCAAAGAGCGGGGTATTCCGGAAGGGGAGTTCTCACCCTACCTGTTTGAGCAGGTATTGCTGGAAGGACCTCTTCTACGCACCAATTGGATCCTCAGCCGTCATGGACGGGCTCCCCTATCCCTTCACACCCCTCCGGAACGAGGGCCGCTCATCCTTCCATCTTTGGAGGAACAAAGGATGGATCCGGCCCTGCAGGAGCCCGTACAGAAACGGTACTTCATCAACTCAGATGTCCGGCCCATCGGTTACTTCCATAGTGTGCATGTGTGGAGCAGCCTTACCCGTTCGGACCACTCGCCGTTGCTGGCTCTCCTGCTGTATGTGCAACCTCAGTGGATTCTACCTTTCCTGGGTATCTCCCTCCTCATCACTTTAATTCTAAGGGGATCTGCTTACAGAAACCCCAGGCTTCCGATAGGATGGGCGATACGATTCTGCGTCTTTACCACTGGCCTCTCCACCATGAGCATGCAGGTTGCCCTTCTGTTTGCCTTTCAAACCACTTACGGGGTAGTGTACGAAATGGTGGGGCTCATTATCGCCCTGTTCATGGTCGGACTTGCCCTTGGTACGTTTCTCACCGAAACCTACATCCGTAGAAAAAACGCCTTGGGGACCCTTGCCCTGCTGCAACTCCTCCTTGGTTCCTTTGCGGGGATCATCGGACTGGGGTTGGTAAAAATTACAGCGCTTCCTTACTTCATAGGATTTGCCTTGCTGACAATTCTTTCCGGTATCCTCAATGGCACGGATTTCCCCCTGGCCATTGCCTGTCTTGCCTCTCTGGAGGGAGCCGCCGATCGAGCCGTAGGGATCGTGTACGGGATCGAGCTTTGGGGCGCCTGCGTGGGATGCCTGTTGGCAGGGGTGCTGATCGCTCCGATTTTGGGGTTAAGTGCCTGCTTCTGGCTTGCATCTATTGCGAATTTGACCGCTTTTATAATAGTATTGCTGACCAGGGGAGGCGGAGCCTTACATGGATAGGAGGCAGTTTCTGAAAACTTGTGCCGGCCTCTGCGGAGGCGCAAGTCTTCTTCCCTTTCTTGGAATAGAGAACTCCGCGGAAGCGCAGACCGTGAAGCGAGGGCTCCTCGGCATCCGTAATTCCCCATGGTTCAGAACCTCTGCCAGAAACACCCTAACCTGCACTCTCTGCCCCAAGGAATGTACCCTTTCCTCCGGCCAGCGGGGGGTTTGCAGGGTTCGTGAAAATCGACAGGGAAAAGGGGTAACACTCACCTATGGGAATCCCTGCCTGGTACAGATCGATCCGGTGGAACGAATCCCCTTTTTCCATGTGCTACCCGCCAGTCGTACACTCTCCATTGCCACGGCCGGGTGCCCCCTGGAATGCATGTTCTGTGAGGTGTGGGACATGGCGCTGATTCGTCCCGAAGACATCCACGCCTATGAAATGCCTCCCCCAGAGGTGATTCGTTTCGCGCAATCCGCAAAAGCTCGGGCAATTAGCTATGCCTTCGGAGAACCTGCCGCTTTTTTCGAGTTCATGCTGGATACCGCGATCCTGGCACGTAAAGCCGGTCTTCTCAACCTATTACATACCAGCGGATACATCTCCCCTAAAGCCTTCCAAGAATTAATCCCCTATCTGGATGCGGTGAACTTCGACTTGAAGAGTATCGATCCTTCCTTTTATCGAAAGTATTGCGGGGCACCCGATATGGGCCCCATCCTCGATAACCTGCGATGGCTTGTGCAGGCAAGGGTGCACGTAGAAATCACCCACATCGTGATTCCGACCCTGAACGATGACCCTTCCTCCCTCCAACGTCTGGTGCAGTGGATACGAACCGAGCTGGGAGCGTCGATCCCTCTGCACTTCGCCCGCTTCTATCCCCTGTACAAACTCACGAACCTTCCCCCCACCCCTGTGACAGTGCTGGAAAACGCCTACTCCATCGCCCGAACCGCGGGACTCCAGTACGTGTATCTTGCCAAAATCACCGGTCACAGAACAGAGCATACCTACTGCCCCCGCTGCGGGAACTCGGTCATTTCCCGGGTGGGATTCATGGTAGGAAAGATCCATCTGAACAAAGGTCGCTGCCAATTCTGCCAGCAGGCAATTCCTGGAAGGTGGGAGCCCTAGCTCCGCACACGATACATACTGTATATGGCCCGTGACCGTTCATCCAGGTTACGGAGTCCCGCTTCCTCTGCCCAGCGGAATGCCTCCAGGAACTCTTCCACGGTAATAGCCCGGGCAATCAAGGGATATTCAAAGGCCCTGTGTTCAACCCGGTACTGGGCCATGACATTCACATACGTGTCGGTAGAGAGTTCTTTGGCTACCCACTGAACGAATTCTTTTGTGCCAGCGATTCGATTCGGCATTACCAGATGCCGGATCATCAGCCCGCGCAAGGCGTTTCCGTTCCCATCGGTAATGAGGTTTCCCACCTGCCGGTACATCTCCTTGATCGCTTTCTTTGCTACCTCCGGATAATCCCGAGCCCCGCCCGTGTATCGATAGGATTGCTCCCCATCCATGAACTTCATATCGGGCAGATAGATGTCTACGACGCCATCTAGTAACTTTACCGCCTCTAGCCCGTCGTATCCACTGGTATTGTACACCAGGGGAATCCTGAGGCCCTCCTGCATCGCTATCCGAGTAGCCCGAACAATGTTGGGCATCACATGGGTGGGAGTAACCAAATTGATATTGCGGCAACCGATATGCTGGAGATGGAGCATCATCTCGGCGATCTCTTCGTCGGTTACCTCTTTCCCGAGACCTTCGTGCGCAATAGGCCAATTCTGGCAAAACACACACCGTAGGTTGCAGTGGGAGAAAAAGATTGTCCCAGAACCAAACTGTCCCACCAAAGGCAGTTCTTCCCCGAAATGGGGATGGTAGCTGTACACCACGGCGGTTTTTCCCGGTACCCGGCAATACCCTTTTTTCCCTGCCAATCGATTCACCCCACATCGGCGGGGACAAAGGCGGCACCGTTCAAAAATCGAATAAGCCTGCTCCACTTTCTCCTTAAATTTGCCCTGTTCCTCAAGGATTACATACGCGGGCTTCCAATTCCTTGCAGATTTGGTGGGTGCGCTAGTAGGTTCTTTGACGATACGTTCCAACCGCCGAGCACAGCCAGATAGGGCTAACGCTCCTCCCCCATAGAGGAGAAGTCTCAAAAACTCTCTACGGGTCATACATTACCACTCCTACCCTTTGGAGAGTTCTTTATAGTTAAGTAGGCACTACCATATATTGTTCCCGCTTAGTGTAGTGGGTATGCAGTAGAGCATGTGCTCGTTCACTTCCCGGGGTGCCGAGGTACTCGGCATACAATCCTTTGATTTCAGGGTTTAGATGGGATTTACGGAACGGAAGTCCTCGATCCTCCCGATACAACCCCTCGATCCGAGAGGCCCTACGGGCAAGGGTATTCGGGATGGGTTGTCCACCTCCGCCAACGCAACCTCCTGCACAGGCCATAATCTCGATAAAATGATAACTGGAATGACCTGCCTTCTTATCCGCTTCCACTCGTTCCAATAGTTTTCGTGCATTCCCCAGCCCATTCGTGACAGCCACTTTTATCGGTGTTCCACCCACATCGATCTCCGCTTCTTTCACCCCGGCCATTCCCCGCACTTCCGTAAAGTCGACTTTCTCGAGGGTTTTTCCAGTAGCCATCTCGTAAGCCGTTCGTAAGGCTGCCTCCATCACTCCTCCCGAAGCGCCAAAAATCGTAGCCGCTCCTGTGTATCGGGATAAAAGGGGGTCTGGGTCCCCTTCGGGAAGGTTAGCAAAATCGATCCCCACCTGCCGGATCATGCGAGCGATTTCCCTTGTTGTCAGCACATAATCGACATCGCGGCTGCCCGAACTGTTCATTTCAGGCCTTGACGCCTCATATTTTTTTGCCGTGCAGGGCATAATGGATAGGGAAACGATAGATTCTCGATCGATTCCTCGGCTTTCCACGTAGTATGTTTTGATCAGAGCTCCCATCATCTGCTGGGGAGATTTACAGCTCGAGACGTTCTCTAGCAAATCCGGGAAGAACGTTTCTCCAAATTTGATCCATCCGGGAGAACAGGACGTAATGAGAGGGAATGGCCCCGCGCCTTTTAACCGTTGCAGAAACTCCGTTGCCTCTTCCATGATGGTAAGATCTGCCGAAAAGTTCGTATCGAACACCACATCAATTCCCAGGGCGCGCAACGCGCTGTATAGCTTGCCGATGGTTAGTTCCCCTGGTGCCAAGCCAAACTCTTCTCCGATCGCCACGCGAACCGAGGGGGCAATCTGTGCCACTACTATCTTTTGTGGATCATCGATGGCTTTCCACACTTCTTCGATTGCTTCTCTTTCGTAGAGGGCTCCTACCGGACAGTACACGACACATTGGCCGCAGTTCACACAGACACTCTGCCCCATGGAAGATCCATAGGCAGGAGAAACGATCGTGTTGGAGCCCCGTCCATGGAAAAAAATCGAGGCCACAGTTTGTACCTCGTTGCAGACCTGCACGCACCTTCCACAACCGATGCACTTGTTCATGTCCCGTACAATTCCGAAGGAACTGGCATCAACGGGAAGATCACGGGTGTATCGATCGTAACGCAAGGCGCGTATCTCAAACCGCTCGGCAAGAGTTTGAAGTTCACATTTACCGTGCTTGATACATTGGAGGCAATCTGCCGGATGAGTGGCAAGGACAAGCTCGAGAATTCCCCTCCGAATATCCCGGATTGCTGCTGTAGTGGTGAAAACCTCCATTCCCTCTTCCACCGGGGTGACACAGGAGCGTTTAAAACCGGGTTGGCCCTGGATTTGCACGATGCACATACCACAGGCTCCCTTGGGTTCGAGATCTTCATGCCGGCACAGGGAAGGAATGGAAATTCCTGCTTTTTCTGCAGCCATATAGATGGAAGTGCCACTAGGGACAGTGATCGAATTCCCATTGATTTTCAGTGTCACATCTTTCATACTGCCACCTCCTTCAGGAACTCCTGCTGTTTTATGAAGGAAACAATTTCATCTCCAAACCCTCCAAGGATAGTCTCTAGGGGTAAGGCAATGGATTGCCCAAAGGGACAGAGAGAAGCCCCTACCATCACTCGGGCAATGTCCCGCATGAAATCAAGGTATTCCAATTTTCCCTGTCCCGAGGCGATCTTGTGTGCCATGAACGCCAGTTGCCGGGTACCGTACCTGCAGGGGAAACATTGACCACAGGATTCTTCCGCAAAGAACCGCATGGTAACATCGAGAACCTGCACCATACTGACAGATGTGTTCATGAATACCAAAGCCCCGCTTCCCAGCGCTCCCCCCACTTTGCGCATGGAAGCAAAATCCAGTGCATATCCTAAAGCAGAAGTATCGTAGATTGGCCCTGCCGTTCCCCCTATCTGTACCGCTTTCAGCGGTCCCCGCGTCCCTCCTGCCGCCTGCAGCAGTTCCCCAACGGTTGTACCCATGGGAAACTCATACACACCGGGTTTAGCAACATGGCCGCTCAAACTATATAGTTTCAGTCCCGGGGATTCGGGATGTCCGATGGAAGCAAAGGTTGTAGCTCCATGCATGAAGATGTAGGGGACATAGGCCAGGGTTTCCACATTGTTTACAACCGTTGGTTTTCCCCATAGGCCTTTTTCCGTAGGAAAGGGGGGTTTCAGTAAAGGATACCCACGATTGCCCATCAATGAGTTCAAAAGGGCAGTTTCGTCCCCTACTACATAGGAACCACCCCCTTTACGAACTTCCACATGGAAGGAAAAATCACTTCCGAGAATACGAGTTCCCAGGTATCCAAGTTTCTCCGACAATGCAATCGAGTTCGATAATGCGGTGACAATGTGCGGATACTCTCCCCGGACGTAAATGTATCCTAATTGGGCACCGATTGCATAAGCCGCTATGGCCATCCCTTCCAGCACAAGGTAGGGGGTATGTTCCAGTATATATCTATCTTTGAAGGTTCCCGGTTCTCCTTCATCCGCATTGCACACCACGTACCTTTCCGTATCTCCCCTAACGCTTTCCCATTTTACACCAGTGGGGAACCCTGCACCCCCTCGACCCCTCAATCCCGATTGCTTTACCGCCGAGATTACTTCTTTAGGGGACATCGTAAGGGCTTCCCGCAAACCGGAGAAGCCTCCCTGTGCTAGGTATGCCTCGATATCCAAGGGATTCTCTATTGAAGCGTACCGAGTAATGAATTTCAGTTGACTCATATTCCCTCCTTGGAAAGTCGGTCGATCAGGTCGTCTATCTCTTTCAAAGACACCCCACTCACCAACTGGTCATCGATCATCATGTTGGGTGCTGTGCTACAGGCTCCCAGGCAATTCACGATTTCCAGGGTAAACAGCCCGTCCCCCGTAGTCATCCCGCGAGAAATCCCAAGCCTCTTCCGAATGTGCCGATAGATATCGAGGGATCCACAGATTCGACAACTGAGGGAATCACAGAGCCGAATCACATGCCGACCCCGAGGCGCACGGGAAAAAAGAGTATAAAAACTCACTATACCATCCAATTCGGCAATGGGGATCTTGTATTCCCGGGCGATACTAGATAGATCCTTGTCCGTGATCCATGTTTTTCCCCTTTGAGGGCTCTGTACACTGTGCAATACCGAAAGCAGGGTATCTCGTTTTGTAGAGCTCTGTGGATTTCGATGGTGAGTGTTACCCCAGTTTGTAGGATTCATATGTTCCTCCTCCCGGGGTGGCTGGTGGATCGCGATCGGTATTGGGAAGGACTCACTTGGTGGGGCAGCAAAAACCTCAGGGGTAAAAACCTTGGACAGTCACCCCTTATTTTTCGATAAAATTATATACCTTGCTGAAGCAATAGACAAGAAGGGTTTTTTCCCTATAACTATCACTTTCCCCACAAAATTAAGTATTTTAGTAATGTATGAACATGAACTCTCCTAACCGGTTGAAGGATTCCCTCTCCCCCTACCTGCGCCAACACGCGTATAACCCGGTAGATTGGTACCCCTATGGAGAGGAAGCCCTGGAAAAAGCTCTTCGGGAGGATAAGCCTCTTCTATTGAGTATCGGCTACGCGGCCTGTCACTGGTGTCACGTGATGGCCCATGAGTGCTTCGAAGACAGGGGAATCGCCCAGCGGATGAACGAGTGGTTTGTATGCGTAAAAATCGATCGGGAAGAGCGTCCCGACCTGGACATGGTGTATATGGCGGCAGTCCAGCTCATGTCAGGGCAGGGGGGATGGCCGCTCCACTGTTTTGCCCTTCCGGATGGAAGTCCGTTCTATGGAGGCACCTATTTTCCTCCTTTAGCCTGGACTTCTCTGTTGAACCAGATCCATACCCTTTGGATTTCCGACAGGAACCGTATCCTGCAGGCGGCGGAAGAGGTTAGGCAACTGATGGCTGCGTCGACCCCTCGCCTCTATGCCCTTTCCTCGGCTGTTACTGTCGATACGCCGATTAGGCCCTCACCGGTGTCGATGGACCAGATCCGTTCATCATACCAGGACATCAGAAAGTCTTTCGACCAAAAAGAGGGTGGCCTTGCGGGAGCTCCCAAGTTCCCTCTCCCCGGTTTGTGGGTTACGCTCCTCGAGTATGCCTCCTACACGGGGGATCCTAGCGCGCAGGAACAGGTAACCCTCACCCTGCACAGAATGGCGCAGGGGGGAATCCACGATCATCTAGGCGGAGGTTTTGCCCGCTACGCTACCGATGCCCAATGGAGGATCCCCCATTTCGAAAAAATGCTCTACGACAATGCGCAACTTCTGGAACTCTACGCGAAAGCCTACTTAAGGGATCCGGATCCCCTGTACAAAAGAACTGCAGAGAGAATAGGGAAGTTCTGCCAAAGGGAATTACAGAATCCAGCAGGAGGATTTTTCTCTTCCCTCGATGCCGATTCGGAAGGTGAAGAGGGGGCGTACTACACCTGGAGGCACGAAGAAATCGAGGCTCTGTTGGGTTCTGACACGCCCGACTACGCAAGGCATTTTTCCATCACACCGGAAGGAAACTGGGAAGAGGGGAAGAATGTATTATGGATAGATCCAAGGTTCGCCGTTGAGGATAATTTCATCGAAACCTGTTCCCGAAAACTCTTCGAAGCGCGATACCGGCGGCCTCGCCCTTCTTTAGACGACAAGATTCTCACCTCCTGGAACGCTTTGATGATCAAAGGGCTCTGCTGGGCCTATGTCGCTTTTAGGGAAAGCCAGTATCTAACCCTGGCGCGGAAGACAGCAGAGTTTTTAGAAACGAATCTTCAGGGGCCACGGGGAGGATTGTACGCTGTATGGGCCCGGGGTATAGCCTCCATCGAGGGATTCGCCTCTGATTATTCCTTCCTTGCGGACGCCCTGCTGGATCTGTACGAAATAACAGGAGCAATTCGATACCTTTCCTGGGCAGAACAACTTTGTTCCTATTTGATAGAAAACTTTTCTGTACCGGGGAAAGCTTCGTTTCGTTTCTCCACCCATTCCTTGATTCCCGGATTAGGTCCCAGGACCGAGGAAACAGACTCTGTCCTACCCTCGAGCAATGCCGTGGCCGCGGATGTCCTTCTCCGATTGGGCCGGGTACTGCACAAGAACGAGTACATCGACCGCTGCGCGGCCTTGCTCCGTGAGGTGAACGATGCTACCCCATTCCATTTGCTCTACCACTACCGGCTCCTTTCCGTAGGGATGAAGCTCCACCGCGCCCCCGTCCTGGTCTTCCTTGCGGGAGAAGGAGCTGTGGAAGCCGCTCGACAGATCAAAGGGCTCTATATCCCCCACCTGGTATGTGCCTTTTCAAATAGGGAAGACGCGAAGAAGCAAGAGACAGCCCCCTTATCCATCGTGGTGTGCCATAAAACTACCTGTTCCACTCCCTACTCGGATCTGCGAAAGGTATTGAAGGATCTAACCTACCTGACAAACCGCACGTGACAGTATAATTGACTGTATTGGTGGCGAATAGATATATTGTCTCTGTTAGGATGTTGTAAAGGAGCCTATCGACGACCCATAAGGAGGAATTATGGGTGAATTTAAAAATACAGTTCGTGCGGAGGTGGAACCTCTGTACTATGTGGCCATCGGAGCTTCAGCGGGCGGGTTAGAGGCGATAGAAGATTTTTTCACCCATATGCCGGCAAACTCGGGGTTAGGCTTCATCGTGATTCAACATTTATCCCCGGACTACAAAAGCCTCATGGTGGAGCTTCTTTCCAAAAGAACCTCCATGCCCGTGCAAAGAGCCGAAAACGGGCAGAAGGTGCTGGCCAACCACGTGTACCTCATTCCTCCCAAGAAAAACCTCACCATCTTCCACGGCAAGCTGATCCTTTCGGATCAGGACCATACCAAAGGCATCAACCTGCCCATCGACGTGTTCTTGCGTTCCCTGGCGGAAGATCAAGGGGAAAAAGCGATCGCCATCATCCTTTCCGGCACGGGGTCCGATGGAATGCGGGGAGTGCGTCACATCAAAGAGTATGGCGGCATGGTGATGGTACAGGATGAGGAAAGCGCCCGATTTAACGGAATGCCCCGTGCTGCCATTTCCACCGGACTCCCGGACTTCATCCTCAAACCCGCCGAAATGCCCAAACAACTGTTGAGCTTCATCAAAAGCCCCTATAATGTTACCGCCTCCCGATCGGAAACCCTCCTCTCCGATGAGGACGGGATCACCCGGATCTTTTCCCTCCTTCGAGAAAAGTGCAAGGTAGATTTCACCTACTACAAACCATCTACCATCACCCGTCGAATCGAACGCCGGATGACGGTTACCCAGGCGGAAACTATCAAGGACTATGTGAAATTCCTCAATACGCATCCCGCAGAAGTGAACAACCTGTTTCGGGAACTCCTTATTGGCGTAACCAGCTTCTTCCGGGATCCCGAAGCCTTTCACCGATTGGCGGAGAAGGAACTGCGGGAACTCGTGCAATCGGCCCACAAGCGGGATCTACGACTGTGGGTAGCGGGGTGTTCCACGGGGGAAGAAGCTTACAGCTTCGCCATCCTCATCAAGGAACTGATGGAGGAACTGGAGGTAAAATGCGATGTCAAGATCTTCGCCACCGATATCGATAGGGAAGCTGTGCATTTCGCCGCTTCCGGGATTTACTCGGAAAGCATCGCGGCGGATGTATCCCCCCTCTATCTTTCCAAGTATTTTTTTCGTAAAGACGAGTACTTCCAGGTTTCCCGGAGCATACGGGAACTGGTGGTATTCGCCCAGCATAATCTGATCAAAGATCCTCCCTTTACCAACATCGACCTCATCAGCTGCCGGAATCTTCTCATCTACCTCCAGCCGAATCTCCAGAAAAAAATTCTGGAATACTTCAATTTTTCTTTGCGACAGCAGGGAATCCTATTCCTGGGTACCAGTGAAACCACCGGTGAAATGTCCAACTACTTCGAACTGTTGGACGCGAAGTATAAAATCTATCGCTCAAAAGGGAAGATACGGCTGCCCCTGGAATCTGCTAAACCCGAGGGGATTCGGGAAACCCTGCTACCCAACCTAAACGACAAGTATATTCCCTTGCACAAGTACGCCCGCCAAACCGGTGATGAACGGGTGCTGGAACGGTTCCTCGAATCCATCGCCCAGAACTACCTTCCCTTGACCATCATCGTGAACCAGGAGTTCGAGCCCCTCCATATTCTGGGAAACACTGAAGGATACTTCAGAGTCCCCTCGGGAAAGCCCACCTACGATATCACCCGAATGGCGGTAAAAGAACTTTCCATCCCCCTGAGTACGGGGATCCAAAAAGCCTTCCGGCAGGGACAGGAAGTGAGCTATTGCAACATCCTTGTTCCCAGTGTGGGGAAAATTGTAGATCTCTATATCCACCCCATCCCGGGCAAGAAAGGGCAGGAACCTCTTGTGGGCGTGATGCTCCAGGAAAATAAAGCCGCTGAAAAGGGTGATCTAAAAAGTGAAAAACCCTGCACCTACGACCTTTCCACCGAGGCGGAACAACGGTTGAAGGATCTAGAGCAGGAACTGCAATTCACCCGGGAGAACCTCCAGGCCACGATCGAAGAACTGGAAACCGCTAACGAAGAGTTGCAGGCAACCAACGAGGAACTATTGGCCAGCAACGAGGAACTCCAGTCGACCAATGAAGAACTCCAATCCACCAACGAAGAACTGTTGACGGTAAACAGCGAATATAACGCGCGCATCATCGAACTGACGGAACTCCATAACGATATCTCCAATCTGCTGAACCTTACCCGAAAAGGTCTTCTCTTGCTGGACGAGAATCTCGAGATTCGCCTGTTCTCCCCCCCCATTGCCAACATTTTCAAGATCCTGGATTCCGATGTGGGACGGTCCATCACCAATATCACCCATTCCCTGGTGGGCGTCGATCCCATTGAGGCGATTCGGCAGGTGCAGAATACCTCTGCCGAATACGTGAAAGAAGTTCAAACTAACGATGGGAAGTGGTACCTGATGCGGATCATTCCCTACCGGGTAGGTCCCAATACCTTCTCGGGTACTGCGCTGTCCTTTTCGGATATCACCGAAGTGAAAGAGGCGGAGTCCCATGTACGGGAATGGGAACAGCGGTTCCACGCGGTAGCGGATCTTTCACCTACCCTGATCTGGATGTCAGGAGTAGACAAAGCCTGCTTTTGGTTCAATGCCACCTGGCTCCAGTTTACCGGCAGAACCATAGAGCAGGAACTAGGTTCCGGATGGCTTGACGGGGTTCACCCAGCGGACAGGGAAGGCTGTTTAACCGCTTACAGCGAAGCCTTCGACAAACGGAACCCCTTTATCCTTCGCTACCGTCTGAGACGGGCGGATGGCGTGTACAGGATGGTGGAAGACTACGGGTACCCCCGTTTTGACAAAGAGGGTAATTTCTTGGGGTACGTCGGTTCCTGCATCGACATTACCGAACGGATAGAGCTGGAAGAACGCTGCAAGATTCTGGAAGCGAAGGTATTCGAATTAGAACCAGAAACAGTCCTTTCTCCTGCGACACCCAGTGAAAAGAAAAATTAAATAAAGTAGGAGATTCCTGATGAGCAAAAAAGGAAAAAAGGATATAGAAAATTTTCGGGACCTGCGAGAACGGGCGGAAGATTTTCTGCTACAGCGAAAAGGATCCCTTAAACCGCAAGACAACTACGAAGATATCCATGCTCTGATACACGATTTGCAGGTCCATCAAATCGAACTGGAATTGCAGAACGAGGAATTGCGTTCCTCTCGGAACGAATTGGAAAAGGCCCGAGACGAATACGCCAAACTCTACAATCAAGCGCCCATCGGCTATATCAGCCTGGATAAGAACGGCATCATCAAACGTGCCAACCAGACTTTTCTGGATATATTCTCAATTTCGAGCGAGGAGGTAATAGGTAAGGGCTTTGCGGAGTTCCTGCAAGAGGAAGACAAAAACACGTTTTTAGGTCGGTACGGTGCCTTATTCAGGCAGCCGGAAGGCAAATCCATGATCATCAAACCTCGTTTGAAAGAAAAACAGATCATACTCCAGCTCAACGCTAGGCGTGAAAACCAGGGGGATACCCTCCTCGTTACCCTGCAGGACATTACCGAACGGATTGAGGCGGAAGCCAAAATTCAAACCCTCCTGGAGGAAAAGCAACTGTTACTGAAGGAAGTGCATCACCGGATCAAGAATCACCTCCATGTGGTAACGGCCCTTCTTTCCTTGCAGGCAGAGAAAGCGCAGAATCCTGAGGTACAGGCGGCCTTGAAGGATGCCATTAACCGTATCTACAGTACCCTAATCATCTACGACCATTTGTACAAATCCGAAGATTTTAGGAAAGTATCCGCCTCTCAGTACCTGACCCAGTTGTTGGCGAGTTTGAAGGATCAGTTCGATTCAATTCATGTCGCCATACACCCCCACATCGAAGGGAAACCACTTGAACCCAGGTTCCTGCTGAATCTTGGCATGATCATCAATGAACTGGTAACCAACGCCTTCAAGTACGCGTTCCCAGACAATCGGGATGGTAACATCAGGGTTACATTTACCCGCACACCGGAGGGGAACTACCGGCTTACCGTAAAGGATAACGGAGTGGGGCTACCTCCCTCCTTTAACAAAGAGAAATCAGGGCAGTTCGGATTTACCCTGGTGAATGCTTTGGTACAGCAATTGTCGGGTTCTATGGAGATACGAAACCACGAAGGTGCCGAGATCACCATCACTTTCCCTGCACCAGAACAAGTTTCCGCATAATTTAGTACCCCCCATACACGGGGGGCTTTCTTCTCTTCCTGCTTCATGATAATTGACAAGATCGTCGCTGTATTTCATGATAATCAGCATGAGATTTGTCAATCGAATCCTCGATCTCTCAGAGGACTTGAACAGAAAGTCCGTATTCCTTTTCGGTCCGCGCCAAACAGGCAAGACCCTTCTCATACACCACACCATACAAGCGGATAGAGTATACAATCTGTTAGATACGGATGTGCTATTTCGGTTTAGTCATCGTCCTGCCCGATTGAGAGAGGAACTGCCTGGAAATGCATCGTTGGTAGTGATCGATGAAATCCAAAAATTACCGCCCCTTCTGGATGAAGTGCAGTTGCTTATGGATACTCGAAGTATTCGCTTTCTCCTTACCGGATCCAGTGCAAGGAAACTGTATCGAAAAGGAGTGAATCTTTTGGGAGGAAGAGCAAGAATCCGGTACTTGCATCCTTTCAGTGCGTGGGAATTGAAGGATGAGTTCGATTTGACGAAAGCTTTGAGTGTGGGGACCTTACCTTCCATTTGGTTTTCCGATAAACCTTACGAAGATTTAGCGGATTATGCGGGAATATACCTTCGAGAGGAGATAGCAGCCGAGGCTCTGGTTCGCAACATTCCAGCCTTCAGCCGCTTCCTGACCGTTGCCGCTTGTACTAATGCAAAGATTTTGAACTATACGAATATTTCCAGTGATGCACAGGTTCCCGCATCTACCATACGGGAATACTATCATATATTGAAAGATACCCTGATTGGGTATGAACTGCCCGCCTGGAAGGAAAGTGTCAAGCGGAAGCCTCTCAGTACATCCAAGTTTTTCTTTTTCGATATCGGAGTGGTGAATTTTCTCAGACAGAGAAAACAGGTGAGTGTTGCCTCCGCGGATGGGGGAGAAGCTTTCGAAACCCTGGTGCACCATGAACTTCGCACATACACTCACTATCAAGGAAAGGGCGACCTGCATTACTGGCGCAGTACCTCCGGTTTCGAGGTAGACTTTATTCTCGACCATAGGGTGGCGATCGAGGTAAAAGCGAAAAACAGTATCGGATCCCAAGATCTAAAAGGACTTCGAGCCCTTAAAGAAGAGGAACGGTTATCTCGTTACATCCTCGTATGTCTGGAACCCGTTCCCCGTAGAATCGATGATATCGACATTCTCCCCTACGACGTATTCATCCAGATGCTCTGGACACATGAGCTGATTTCCTAAAGGGGCTGTAGAGAAGAAGGTTTCGTATCCCACACCCGATATCGCCTGTACTCCCAGATCACCACCCTCAGAACAGACTCAGTTGTCGGTCCAGGGGACGCTTCTTGTACTCCGGATCCAGTCGTTTCAGGAGAGCTTCCTCGATGGACATCAAAAAAGAACTGGGACCGAGGCGATATTCCCTGCCGAATATAAACCGCCGCGCGGCCCAACTGAGGTGCAGGTACCGCTTCGCCCGGGTCATTCCCACGTAGAACAGTCGGCGCTCCTCTTCGATATCTTCGATATTTACCACATTTACCACACGATTTATTGCCCGGCGGCCTGTTTCTAGTGTATCGGCTTTCTCCGGGTCGGAAGGCTCCCTTGGATCGGAAAACAATGTGTAAGGTAAAAGCCCCTCCTCACACCCGGCGATACATACGCAGGTGAACTCCAGCCCTTTCACCCCATGAATGGTGGAAAGGGTTACCCGGGAAGCGCGGTAGGGAAGGTCATCCTGGTTTGACCGGGTGGCAACCATGTAGAGGAACTCCGAAAGGGAGTGGTCTGCGGCCAAAGAAAAAAGTCTTTCCAGATCGAAAGAACGCTGGATGGAGTCGGTGAAACCTAGGGCCTCGATCAAGTTTTCCAGCACTCCGCGGGCAGGTAAGCTTCGCGAAGACAATCCTTTTCTTCCTTTCTTCACGAGATCTTCTGGCGACAGGGGAGAGGTGATCCAGTTGCGATGAAAAAGTTCCCGTACCCTTTGGGATACAATGGTTTTGAAGTAAGCGTTTTGGGGTGAAGTGAGGAACCGTGCCAGGTCCAGGAGGGAAGCCACAGGCTCTTCCTGCATGTAACTCCTTTCCCCCACCTTGATGTAGGGGATGGCATGATCGTGGAAGGCTTTTTCCAGGCATTCCATCTGTCTGGTAGTTCGGCAGAGTACAGCGATCTCTCCTGGATCATACTCCTCCGAGGATCCATCAGCGACTCCCGAGTCCAGAGAAAAGAATCGGAAGCCTCCCGTCAGGTTCTCGATAGTTCGAGCGATGAACTCAGCCTCCGCCGCGTCGCTAGGATGCCGGGAGATTTGGATCTTCAGGTCGGCGGGAAGGTCTGCTAGGGAGGCCGAGTCCTTACCCACTGTTCCTGCATCTATCACTCGGCTATCGGTCGGTGGCATTTCCGGCCCTATTCTTCCCCCTGCAGATTTCGCTTCTAACCCCTCTTTAACAGGCACTTGCATTCCTTGCGTCCTTTCTCCTCCGGTTCCCCCCTCTATCACCTGCCTGGCAGCCTGTAGAACTACCGCCGGGCATCGGTAACTGGTGGAAAGACTCACCACAGTGGCGGAAGGATAATCCAAAGTGAACCTGTGGATGAATTCCACATTGGCACCCCGGAACCCATAGATGGCCTGGTCGGGATCCCCGATCACGGTAAGATTGGCCGATGGATCCGGAGCGAGAAGGCGCAGGAGACGGTACTGGAGTTCATTCACATCCTGGTACTCATCCACGAAAAGGTACGTGTACCGCCGACGAAACTCCGCCCTCACCTTGGGATCCTCCTCCAGTAAAACCACCGGCAGGTGCAAAAGGTCATCCAGATCGAAGGCATCGAGATCTTTCAGGAACTCTTTGTACCTCTTACGGAGTTCGAGGCTTTCCTCGATTTTTTCTCCCTTTGCGGCAAGGCTTTTAAGGATCCGCTCCCTGTCCGTTTCAGAAAGAAGGATAAAGCCTTCACTTCTCCCGAAACGCGAGTGGAACTCCTTCAGGATATCCAGTCCCAAGGAATGGAAGGTGCGGATCTTAATACGCCGTGCCAAACTCTCGAGGCAATCCGCATCCCCCTCTTCACCTTCTTTCCGGTTATCCCTAGGCGCCTCCAGGATCCTGCCCAGGCGACTCCGCATCTCTTCCGCGGCTTTGTGGGTAAAGGTCAAAGCGAGGATATTCTCCGGGGGAATCCCGCGTTTCAAGAGGTAAGCAATCCGATGGGTCAGGGTGTTGGTTTTTCCTGTACCAGGACCCGCCAGGATCAGAAGAGGCCCACCTTCATGCTCCACGGCCCTCCTCTGTTCTTCGTTGAGGGAAAAGGATAAAGGCGCTGACATGTCGGCATTCGTGGCTGGCGAAGGTTTGAAGGGTCGATCAGATTCCAACCCTCTAGGGGACGGCATTGGCGCCCGATCTGATATCTTGCCTTCCTGCGCATCCCCTGTTAGTGACCCCTCACCTCGAGTGGCTTGTCCAGGGTGGGAAGATTGTTCAAGGTCCTGGTTTAGGTGAACGGCCTGTTTCAGAGCGGCCAGATCCCGAATATCGAAGTCCAGTAAGCCCCGGGGTTTTAAAGTTTCTTCCTTCCCTTTTCCTTTGGGAATATCGGGGAAGAGGGAAGCCCCCTGGGAACCCAGAGAAGTTACTCCCGGCCCAAACACCCACACATGCCCATACTCCCCATCGTACCCTTCCCGCACCTGGACTCTTCGCTCCCGCATGCGCTTTATCCCCTCCGCTAATGCCGTTCCTCCGATTCCCTCGATCCTCTCGAAAGGCGCTTCGGAAAGAAGCCACAATTCGGGCCCCCCCTTTTTAATAAGATCGTGGTACCGGACTTCCAGGGCCCGGGAGCCGGTGCCCATTCCGATGAGTTCCGAAAGAATCTCTTTCAGGGGGATGAGGGAGACGAAATCCTTCCGGCGGGGTCGATCTTCCAGTTGGACCCGGTCGGCCAACCCGATCACACGGTTCATCACTCCCACGGTGAGGGATTTCCCGCATGCGGGGCACTTTCCCCCATGCCTGGCAGTTTCAATGGGGTTCATTACCACCCCACACTTCCGGTGTCCATCGAAGTGGTACTTCCCTTCCTGGGGAAAGAACTCTACAGTGCCAAGGAACCCTACCCCTCCTCTCGAGTCCCTGCCGTTCAGGTGGGCACCTGAGCCTTGACCTAGGCCTCGATCCGGGGCAGCCGGCACCTCCTCTATCAGGTTTGCCTCGGATACCACCCTTCCCTTGCCCGTGGCAGTCGGCGCCTCGGACACCTGGCTTCCGTGGGAATCCTTCCAATCTTCTCCCAGGATACTCGACGCCTTTTCCATTCGGGTTCCTCCGCACTCCCCTTTCTCTTTTCCCGCCGCCTCCCGCAACGCGGCGACGATTGCGGGATACGAAAGCTCCGTATCGAACTTGTTCGCCTCCCGAGCGAGGTTCTCCGGGGAATGGGCATCGGAGTTGGAAAGGATGGCGTAGGAATCGAGTTCTGTGCACAGCCAGTTCATGGGCGGATCACTGGAAAGACCCGTTTCGATGGCAAACACGTATCCCGAAAGGTCCCGGTACGCCTCCCGGATGGAATCGAACCCTGATTTGAAACCCAACACGGAGAACCAGGGGGTCCAGATGTGAGCGGGAATGAGTACACAGGCAGGGTCTGCCTCCAGCACGATCTCCAATAGGTCCCGGGAATCCAGCCCGAGGATGGGTCTGCCGTCAGAGGAGAGGTTCCCGATTCGGCCCAGTCTATCCTGGATTCGGGATACTGCCTCGAAACTGGGCGCTAGGATCACGTGGTGAACCTTCCGTACTCGCCCCCCCCAGGAGTAGATGGTGCTGATTTCTGCTGAAAGGATAAACCTCGTTTGTGCAGGCAGTTCCAACCCTTCCACCTGTGCGGGTACAGGAATCGAGGCGATCTCGGGATCCTGGGCCGCTCTCCTACAGGCTTCGGGGGAAAGGACGTACAGTCCCTCTTCTGCGGGAAGGAGTTTCTCCTTCAGTTCCGAAAACCATCCGGGATGGGTAAAATCCCCCGTGCCTACCAGAGCAAGTCCTTTCACCCGCGACCAACGATCCAGGATCTCCGGTACCAGACGGCTACTTGTTGCGCGGGAGTACCGGGAGTGGATATGGAGATCGGCGTAAAACTTCATCATGCCCATAGTACAATAGAAACTGGAAAAAATAAAACCGTTCCCACTAAATCTAAACCCTTGACAAACGAATGGGGTGAATTTAGCCTGCTAGTATACGCTCTATGATCGATCGGACGTGTTCATCGTATACCATCCACCAACGAACAAGAGTCGTAGAGAGGGTTGGATGCATCGTAATTCCTTGTCTCTTTCTCATTGTTCTCGCTGTGGGTTGGCCTGCTTTCCCCCAGGGCGTGGAGCCCATGAAAAAGCTGCTGCCTGATTCGCTTTTCTGGAAAAGCACAGAACCTAAGTTCCTTTTTATCCGAAAGGAGTATGTGAAGGAAAACGAGACGACTTACCTCCCCCTTCATAGTCTTTGGGTTACAAACCAAGAGGGTTCGGATCAAAGATTCATCTCCTATTGCCAAACTGGATTCGCCCTGTTACCTGTGCTAAGGCCAACCCTTTCGCCCGACAAAAAGAAAATCGTTTTTGCCGGGTTAGAGGAGAATGCCACACGCAAGTTGGGTATACCTCCAGAGAATGGCCTATGGCTTTTCAATTTGGAAAACAATCGGAAGCAACGACTCCTGTCTGAACGAATCTCCCATGCGTTGTGGGCTGCTGACAGCAAGTGGCTTTACTTTGAAAAGGGTATACATGGATTGATTAAACTGAATATAGAGACCGGAGAGGTCATTAAAGTGCGTTCCTTTGGCCAGATGGAGGAATATAGAAATACTAGAGGTGAGATTTTCTGGGGGGGATCCAGTATTACCATTCACGACATCTTTGAGAGCAAATTGCTCTACACCCGCTTATCCTATCGAAAAGATACAACTTCCGTCGAAACGAAAGGAAAAGAAAAGATCACCAAGGTGACATTCACGCCTCACCGGAAACATATTTGGATATTGGAAACCCACCATGCAAACCCTGTTTGGCTTACCGAAGGGGATGCTCCTCGTTTTTCTCCGGATGGGAAATACATTCTTTTCCTTAGGGGCAGTGAAATTTGGCGAATGGATAGTGCGGGAGAAAACGAAAAAAGAATAGGGATAGGGAATTATCCAGCCTTCGCTCCGGATAACCAGAAAGTAGCCTTTGTGGACGCGGGAGCCTATAAAAATCCGAACGGATGGATCCAACTGTTTGTCGCCGAATTGCATAGTGGGACTGTCACGCATATCCCTATGGTTCCAGAGTGGAAAGAAATTCTATCCAAGTCCATCCACAATTTTGAACGAAGTTTCGCCACCATAGGCTATTTCAATGAAAAGCCTCAGTTACTCTGGCTTTCCGATGACAAAATTCTATACACCATAGGATATTCCACATTTTTCCTTGCAGATTTAAAAACGAAAACCACAAAACCCCTCTTTACCTGGTTCCAGAACTCCCCTTCTGTCGAATACATAGATCCTACCGATGGTGCGTTGATTCTGACTTCCCCCATGATCCGCACCTCCAGACGGGAAAAACAGCCCCTGTATAAATCAGGTGAATTAGAAGAGGAGGATATCTGGAAGGTTTCCCTGGATGGCAAAAATAGAAGGATAATTGTGGAAAATGGCGCCTTTCTTGGATGGATTGAGAGACCATAATTGTCTCTTTTATTTGCATCTATCTCACTGGTAGTTTCGAGAATCCTTCTTCCCCATCCTCTCGAACAGCATCGCAGTGAACGCCAGGGTCGCAGGGGAGGGAATCCGCTTCTTCCGTTCCAGGACATAGATCTTCCGGCGGGCCTCCGCATCGAGGAGCTTGATCTTCACCAGTTCCCCCTTTTCCACTTCCTCCTGGATCGCATACTCGGAAAGGATCGAGATCCCTAAGTTCATCTTTACGCTTTTCTTCACCGCTTCCGCGTTGCCCACGATGGTCACCTTCTGAAATTCCAGCGTATCCTTTGCCAGGCGCTTCAGGTAATCCACTAGGGAGGATGCGCTGTTAGAAATCAGAAAGGTTTCCTGTCCCAGAGCCTTGAGTTCGATTTCCCGGTACCGGGCAAAGAGATGGTTGGGAGACACCACCAGGGCCAATCGATCTTCCATCAGGTACCGACAGTGAAGCCGGGGATCTTCTACGGGCCAGGGCTGGGACACCAGCCCTAGATCGAAACGGTTCCCTTCCGCCAATTCCTGGATCACCGTTTTTGCATGCTGTACATGGGAATTGATCGCCACGCCCGGATAAGCGTTTTTGAACTCGGCAAGGAACTTCGGCAGGATGTAGGTCCCCGGCGTGTGGGAGGAAATCAGATCGATCTTTCCACAGGAAAGGTTCTTGAGCTGATCGATCCGCTCCTTCGCTTCCCGGAAAGTCGAAAGGATCAGTTCCGCATAGGGAAGCAGGATCTCCCCCGCTTCTGTCAACTGCACCTGTTTCCCCATCCTGTGAAAGAGTTTGATCCCGTAAGCCTCCTCCAGCGCCTGGATCCGAAGGGATGCGGTGGATTGAGTGCAGAACACCTCCTCGGCGGTCTTCGTAAAGCTTTTCGTTTTTGCGAGAGTTACGAAGGTGGAGATGAGTTCATAGGTCACCGCAAGGACCTCCTTTCTCAGATGCCAGGATGCTTGCTCTACCCAATCTCGATAGAGGAGAAGACAATTATACATGCAAGAATAATAATTTATTTTTTCAATCCATCCTATAAGATAATTTAATTTTACAATATAACCCTGGAAGATGTAAACTACCATGAAAAAGAAAAATCCAATCCTTCGAGAGGGGGTACCAAATGATTCCGACCGAAAAGACAAAAAGCCGGTTCGAAGAACTGATGTACTACTTCGGCCTTCCGGCGGCATGTATCCTATTTGCACTTCTTGCGACAATGTCCGTTCCGGCAGGGCTTACCTACAGCGGGAAGATGGCTCTGGCCGTGTTTACCTGCGCTCTGATCCTCTGGGTAAGCGAGTCGCTTCCCACTTACCTTACCGCTTTGCTGGTACTGGTCCTCCTGCCCATCACGGGAGGGTGGGACGAGACGAACGTTCTGGGGGTGTTCGGGTACAGTGTGATCTGGTTGATGGTATCAGCTTTTATCATAACCGCAGGGATGGAGAAGAGCGGGATCGCCAAACGTCTTGCCCTTTGGATGGTAAGCAAGTTTGGCTCCACCGCTCGGAAGATCCTATTCTCCCTCATGCTGGTGAACTACGGCCTGGCCTTTGTGGTTCCCTCCACCACTGCCCGGGCTGCGATCCTGTTCCCCATCGTTCTGCTGATCGCGGAAACCTATCAGGTAAAAGAGGGAAACCGGAACATGGGTAAACTCCTAGCCATCCAGAGTCTGCAGGCGAACAACATTTCCACCTCCTCCATCGTGACCGCCACGGCTCCCCAGATCATGGCGATCGGGTTCATCAAAGACCTTACGGGTCAGAGCGTATCCTGGACCCAGTGGTTTTTCGCGGCAGCTCCTGTGGCCCTTCTTTCCCTCGTGGCTTCCTACTTCATCGGGCTGAAGCTCTTCAAACCGGAATGGAACGTTCCCAGCGGAGGCAGTGCAGGCGGGCAAAACGGCCTTGCAAAACTGAAGGAGGAGTTCCAGAGTCTAGGCCGGATGAAACCCATTGAGGCAAAGGCTCTTGCCATCTTCCTCATCACCGTTTTCCTCTGGGTGAGCGATCAGTGGCATCTTTCCCTCTTCGGGATGAAGATCAGCTTGGAACTCGTAGCGGTGATCTCCGCTGCCCTGTTCTTCATGCCCTACATCGGAATCCTTTCCTGGAAGGAGACAAAGATCCCCTGGGATCTGATGATTTTCAGCTGCGGAGCCTATGCGGGCGGCATGGCGTTGGATTCCACTGGGGTCGCTTCCTGGGCGCTGAACAGTGTTTTCAAACAGCTCGGGGTGGAAGGGATGAGTTTTCCCGTCCTCTTCGCCGTAGTGATCTTCATTGCCAGCTTCAGCCACATGCTGTTCACCAGCAAAACGGTGCGGACAGTGATTCTGATTCCCACGATTGTAGCACTGGCAAAATCTGCCGGCGTGAATCCCATTGCCCTGGCCCTGCCCGCTGCCTTCACCATCAGCGATTCCATTACCCTGCCGCCTCATTGCAAGCCGAATTTGATTTTCTACAGCACCGGCTTTTTCTCCGTGCTGGATCAGCTCTGGTATGGAATCCTCGTTCTCTTGGTCAAGTGGGGGCTTCTCTGTCTTTCCTCTTTTACCTTGTACCGGTTCCTCGGTATGACCCCCTAACAAACGATAGGAGATCCTACGATGAAAGCAAAAAACATTACCCTGTTTTTGGTTATCGGTATCCTCATCCTGAGTGTAGCCGTCTTTGCCGAAGAAGGTCCGAAGATCAAGAAATACGATGAACTGGTTACCGTATCAGCGGAGATCCAGACGGTGAAGGTTCAGGCAGACTGTGTGTCAGATCCGCAAGGATTTCTCTACCTGCCGGGCCGCGGCAAATTGACGGTGAAAGAAATAACTATCAAGGGCGCCGACCTAAAAACTCCTAAGGGAGAGGATAGGAAACTGAACGATCTTCCGTACCTCCGCCTCCAGATCGATAAACCGAACACTCCCGTTACCGTCACCCTTGTGTATGAAGGGAAGGATATCGTGAAGGAAAAGGATTCAAAACTGGGGGAAACGTACCCGGGTAGAGTCACGAACTACACCCGTACGTTTTCCAACACCACTCCCCTCGATATCGGGAAGTATTCCCTCACCTTACAGCTTCCTCCAGGAAAAGAGGTGTTCAAGGTAACGAAGCCCGCCAAGTTCGAGGATGTCCTTCTTTCGGTTAAAGATGGACGAAAAACGATCGCCCCAAAAGCAACCTCTGTGAAAGCAGGGGCAAGTTACGAGCTTGTCCTTGATGTGTGTGAAGAGCCCGGTACCCGATCCATCGTCATTTGGGTTATCAGCGGCGGGTTAGCGATTTTCTTTCTGATAAAGCGCAGGGGAATCCTCACCAAGGCTGGGAACACATCGAATCCATAAGGCCGCTGGGAATTCTTTGATCCAGCGTGCCTCCATGTATACTTGCCCCTGAGGAGGCTTTAGGGATGCGGAAAAAACAGGGACTCTTGATCGTGTGCGACGGGTTGGGGGATCGGCCGATCGCCCGGCTGAATGGGGATACCCCCTTGGAACATGCTTCGACCCCCAACCTGGACCGGTTGGTTTCCCAGGGAATGGTGGGGAACGTGTACCCCTATAAGCCGGGAGTTCGCGTGGGAACGGATGTGGGCCACCTCTTGATCCTCGGGTATGACACGGAAACGTACTACTACGGAAGAGGGCCCATAGAGGCTGCCAGTGGGGGTATCGACCTGCAGGCGGGGGATGTGGCCTTCCGGGGCAACTTCGCCACTGTGGACGGGGAAGGGCGTATCGTCGACCGTCGGGCAGGAAGGATTACGGAAGGTACGGCCGCTTTAGCCAACGCTCTGTATGGAATGGAGTTAGATGGGGGGGTGAAGGTTCTGACCAAGGAGCTTACCTCCCACCGGTTGGCCGTTGTATTCCGGGGTTCGGGACTTTCGGCCGCTGTTCGGGATACAGACCCAGGAGCCACCACGGAGGGTCAACCCTGGCAGGATCCCTCTCCCCTCGATTTTTCCCCGGAGGCGCGCCGGACAGCGGAGCTGGTTCGGCAGTTTTCCCTAAAAGCCTTCGAGATTCTGTCCGCTCACCCCTTGAATGGGGAGCGAAAGGAAAAAGGGCTACTACCTGCGAACTTCATCCTCCTTCGGGGTGCCGGCATCATGGGTCCCCTTCCCAAGATCGGAAACCGGTTCTCCCTACGGGCTGGCTGTATTGCAGGAGATAAAACCATCCTGGGCATTACCCGCATGGCGGGGTTCGATACCTTTACGGATCGCCGGTTTACGGGAGAAGCGGACACCTGGGTTCAGGGGAAAATAGAAAAAGCCGTTGAGCTTCTTGGTCAGGGGTACGATTGGGTACTTCTCCACCTGAAAGCGCCAGATCTGGCGGGGCACGACAACAAACCGGAGGCAAAGATGGAAATCATCGAAAAACTGGATCATTCCATCGGATTCCTGCTGAAGGAGATCGACCTTTCCCACTGCTACATCGGCTTCACCGCCGATCATTCCACCCCCTGTGAGGTGGGCGACCATTCGGGAGACCCGGTGCCTACCTGCATTGCGGGAGCGGATGTGCGGAAGGATGGCATCGAACGCACAGGAGAACGGTTCTTCCGAAGCGGCTCCCTCCAGAACCTAACGGCCCGGGATATCTTCATGATTCAGATGGACCTGATGGGAAGGACGGAAAAGTATGGAGCGTAACGAAATCTCCTACTCCCAGGCCCTGGAACTGTTGAAAAAATACGTACCGGATAAAAAAACCATCTATCATTCGGAGCGGTGTGCGGAGGTTGCCTATGCGATGGCCCTCCGGATTCGGAAGAACCATCCGGAAAATCCCCTAGACCCGGAAAAGGTACGGATCGGCGCCCTTCTGCACGATATCGGGAAAGCGCTTCCGGGAGAGCATGAGATCAACTCGGTGGAAATCCTGAAGAAGGAGGGCTACCCTCAGATCGCGGAAATCGTCTGTCATTCCTACCCGTACGAAATCCTACTCCTGCGAGGGATCGAGCGCCCCGAGTACCTCCCCACCTCCCTGGAGAACAAGATCGTGATCTATGCCGATTACCTGATCGATCCGGACGGAAACTCCACGACCATGGAAGAGCGGATCCAGGAGATCAAGACCCGGAAAAAGGATCAGGTCCAGCGGATGCAAGCCCTAACCCTTGCGGAACCCCGCCTGTACAAACTGCGGGACGAACTGGAAGCCTTGTTGAAAGAGAGGACGTAGCTGTAAAAAGATTGACACTTTAACATAACGACGTTATGATGTCATTATATGAATCGAACAACTATTTATTTAGATTCAAATCTTCATAAGGCATTGAAATTGAAATCCGTGCAAACGAATAAGTCTATCTCCCAGATTATCAACGAAGCGGTTCGCTATGTACTGTTGGAAGATCTGGAAGATATCTCCGCTTTCGAAGAAAGAGTAGCAGAACCAACCATTTCCTACTCGGATTTCCTTCAGGATCTCAAATCAAATGGAAAATTATGAGATCCTGTTCAAGCGTTCTGTTAAGAAAGACATTCAAGGGATACCCCCAAAAGACATACAAAAAATCCTCAAACGCATAATAGCCCTATCGGATAACCCACGACCCTCCACAAGTGAAAAACTTACAGCCAAAGAAGAGTACCGTGTTCGTCAGGGAGTGTACCGGATTCTTTATACAGTTGACGATAATGAACATCAGATCACGATCATTAAAATCGCCCATCGAAATAAGGCATACAAAAATTGATCATTATTAGTGTTCTTCAGATTTGACTTTTAAAATAAGAATTCTTATAATAAAAATATGAAAAGCAAGGTTACAGATCGCGGGCAAATCACTCTACCTAAAGCGGTACGGTTAAAATTGGGAATACGACCCGGCACGATCATTCAATTTGAAGTCTCAGGAAATACGATCATCATTAAAAAAGTAGAGCCCCTCGATCCCCTAAGGAAATGGCGCGGGAAAGGGAAACTCCCACCTAACTATACCTCCGTAGATCAGTACCTTCATGAGGCTCGAGGATGACCACCGCAGTCGACACGTCTGTTCTTCTCGACATTCTAGTAGACGATCCCCAATTTGCCCACCTTTCCGAAGGAGCCCTTCAAAAACTTCGAACCGCCGGTAGATTGATCGTATGTGAATCAGTCGTGGCGGAATTGAGGCCTGCGTTACGTTCTGACAAAGAATTGTTCCTTTTCCTGGAGGACATTGGGTTGGAGTTTGTTCCCTCATCACTAGAAAGTGCTGCGCTGGCAGGTTCGATGTATTCCCAATACCTGCGGAATAAAGGTGCCGCTCGAAGGGTATTGCCGGATTTTCTTATTGGAGCTCACGCGATAGTGCATGCGGATCAGCTCCTTGCCCGGGACCGTGGATACTACCGTCGATACTTTAGAAAGCTTCCCTTGATCGATCCCGCCTCGCCGTAACGGAATTCGTCCCACCCTAACGCGCTCAAAAGTTTCTTGTCAGGCACCGCGGATTTTACCGCCAATACTTAGGTAACGAAATACAGTATTCCCCCGTAAGGTTCAGATGATCTTGCAAGGCGCAGCCGGTGCTTCCCTTTAGAGCCCAGGGGAAAAATACGCTCTATATCGATCAGGATACTCGGGAAGCGGCTCGATAGCCCGGGGCAGAAGACCGTTAGCCCAGGCGAGGAAGATCCCGTAGTTCAGCACCGGCACCCCCTGCCGGCGAAAGGCGGAAAGGCGGGTGAGCATCGCCTGCCGGGTCAGCATGCAGGCGGCACAGTGAATCACCAATTGGTAGCGGAAAAGATCGATCCCTTCCAACGACCGTGCATGCTCTACGACTAGATCAGGCCGAACCCGCTCCCGCAGCAAACGGGGGATCTTCACCGTACCGATATCGTCCGGCTGCCGGTGATGGGAACAGGCTTCCAGGATCAGTACCCGGCCACCGGAAGGAAATCTGATAAGAGCAGGCAGGGAAGACAGGTACGGCTCCAGTTCCCCCTTCTTCCGGGCGAAAATGATGGAGAAGCTCGTCAACGGCTGATCGGCAGGAATGGCGGAAGCTACCTGACGAAAGGCCTGGCTGTCGGTAATTACCAGCCTGGGCCGCTCCCGAAGATTGTTGTATGCAGCGAACAGGTCACGTTCCTTGGCGATGACCACCTTACAGTTCCGATCCAGGGCATCCCGTATGGTTTCAACCTGGGGCAGGATCAACCTACCCTTCGGTGCCGCCGAATCGATGGGTACTACCAGGAGTACCGTATCCCCTTCCTGCACGAGTCCTTCCAGAGGGCTAGGTTCGGGAGTTACCCTGTCGGCCATTCGGGAGAGCGCATCCCGCACCTCCCTGCCCCCCTTGCGGTTCATGTTGTCCACCCGAAGGGGTTTAGAGATCCCTTCCGCTTCCAACCATGCTAGCTTTTCCGGATGCGCTTCCTGATCGCAGAAGGTAAGGACTACAAGGAAAGGCCTGCTCATCCCTTTGAGGGTACGGAGGATCTTCTGTTCCGGATCCTTTGGAGCCAGATGATTCGGCGTCACGAAGAGAACAATCGATGCTCCCTCAAGACGCTCGAGGGTCTTACGAACCCGGGAGGCTCCCAATTCTCCCTCATCGTCGATTCCCGCGGTATCCACGATTGCCACCGGTCCTAGCCGTCCCAGTTCCATCTTTCGGAGAACCGGGTCTGTCGTGGTGCCCGGCTGGCTTGAAACGATAGCCACCTCCTTCTCGAAGAGGGTATTGAGCAGGCTCGATTTCCCCGCGTTACGGATCCCCACCAAAACAATATGGATGCTTTCGGCTAGAGGGCTCGAAGAACCAGGACCTCCGCCCCCGGGAAGCGATGCCCCCTTCCCAGGCTCCTCTCGCACACCCGATGAAGGGATGGTAACGGGGATCTGCTTCAAATCCAACTCCATAGATCACTCCTCTAAGTTCTGTTTCCTCGATCGGTAGATCCAGAGGCGGTCACTCCGCTTCCCGGAGAGTTCCTGCTGATCGGTGTGCCTCCGACAAAGCCTGTTCGAAGGACCCGCAGACTGTCACCCCGTTCCCAGGATAGTTCCAGTCCGATCCCAGCCACCCGAAGGGCCAGACAGGAGGTACAGGCGAAACCCGGCTCATCCACACAGATCTTTCCAGGATACAATTGGTAGGCTCGCTTATACCGTGGAGGGGTAAGGTTCGGCATCAGTACGTTCGCTCCTGATGATAGCATCCGCTCTCGACCTTCCGGGTGGAGGGACCCAGCCGCGGTGGTGGCGGGAATGTTACAGCCGGGAAGGGCAAGCCGAAGGAGTGCGGTAGACCGTACGGATAGTTCCAAGGGAAGCTGGGGAGAGCCTGAAAGGGGTGTATCCGGATGGGGGATAAACGGACCGATTCCCCCCATATCGAGCTGCAGTTCCTGTGCCAGCAGGATATTTCGTATCCGGGTTTCCTCCGTTTCCCCGGGAAGTCCCACCATGAACCCTGATCCCACCTCCAGGCCTGCGTTCCGTATGTCTTCCAATGCCTTTAGGCGTCTGGACAGAGGGATCCCGTTGCGAAGGTAGGTGTGGAGGGTAGGGTCGGAGGTCTCGAATCGAAGAAGGTAGCGGTTGGCCCCGGCTGAGGCAAGATCCCGATACCCTTTTGGGGGAAGGATTCCGAAACTCAACGTGATGGCAGGTTCCTCCCCCACTACCCGACGGATCCCTTCACAGAGCCGTGCCAGGCGAAGTGGAGAGTACTCTGGATCCTCTCCTCCTTGGAGCACAAAAGTTCGGAACCCTTTCCGGAATCCTTCCTGCACAATCTCGAGGATCTGTTCCTCTGAAAGCCGGTACCGTTCCACTTTCCGGTTGTCCCGCCGGATCCCGCAGTAGAGGCAGTTCTGCACGCAGTAGTTGGTCACCTCGATCAGCCCCCGAAGGAACACCTTTCTGCCCCACAGGCGGTCGGTACATTCCCGGGCTTCCCGCACTACCTTTTCCAGAGGCCATTCCCAGGCCGATCGGATCTCTTCTTCTGTCCACGCCGCCGGGGATTTAGCCAGGGTCCCTCTCTCCGGAGGATAGGCGCAAAACTCCTTACAACCTTTCATAGGTACAACCTTTATAGATACAGGTCCCGTTCCCCCTGGGCCGTTCGATCCAGGGCTTGATCCAGGAATGGTCGGACCTCATGGGGGGCCTCTTCCTTCAAGGCTTCGATCAACACTAGGCCTTTTTTCCGAACCGTGGGGGAAGCGAAGTCGTAAAGGTACTCGGCAAAGGTCAGTAAACCGTTGGGAAGGCAGAACTCCTTGATGAGACCGGGCTTCGCGAGATCCATGAAATCCGCCCCTACCCGTCCCCGCCGGTAACAGCCGGTACAGAAGGAGGGGATGTATCCGTCATCGATGAGGGAATCGATCACCTCGGCAAGGCTCCGATGATCTCCCAGGGTAAACTGACTCGCTTCTTCCTCATGGGCGCCGTACCCGCCTGGATCCGTCTTGGAACCTGCCGATATCTGGCTAACCCCATAGGCAAACAGTTCCCGCCGTAGTTCGGGTTTCTCCCGGGTGGAGAGGATGATGCCCGTATAGGGCAAGGCGATCCGGATTACCGCGATGAGTTTCTTGAAATCGAGGTCGCTCACCGGTGCCGGAGGATTCTGCGACAACGGAGCCCCCACGGCCGGTTCGATCCGGGGGACACTCACCGTATGGGGACCGCAGCCGAAGGTCTCTTCCAAATGCCGGGCGTGTTCCAGAAGCCCCAGCACGTCGTACCGGTACGGACCCAGACCGAAGAGGGCTCCGATCCCCACGTCATCGATCCCTCCCTCCATCGCCCGATCCATGCAGTACAACCGGTACCGGTAATCCGCCTTGGGCCCCGAGGGGTGCATCTCCTGGTAGAGTTCTGGATTATAGGTTTCCTGGAAACACACGTAGGTGCCGATCTGGGCTTTCTTCAACGCTCGGTACCCTTCCACCTCCAGGGGGGCTAGTTCCACGTTGATCCGCCGAATCCGCGCCACCCGGTTGGGTTCACCGGTATTCGGTGTATTTCCATTTCTACTGAATTCCGGCATCGCGAAGTAGGTGGGGGCGGGTCCACCGGTTTCCGGGATATTGCCGGGCTCCTTGGAGGCGGGTCTCGCCAGCGGCTTAGAAACATTGCTAGACTCTCCGGGAGCGGCTTCCGGAAGGGGGTCAGAAACATGGTTTTCCTCCTTCGGCGCGGGTCCTGCAGGCACCTCCGGAGCATGGCCTGCCACCCTGAGCACAGGTCCTGCAAGCTGCGGTGAGCTCGCATCCCCTACAGGTACTCTTACCCCATAGCAAGTGCGGATCGCATCCAGGGTATAGGAAAGGGACTGCAGATTCGACTCACCGGCGATCAACAAAATCCGCTTGTGTCCCTGCTGGAGAAGCAGTCGGGTCTGATGGGCGATTTCCTCCAGGGAAAGTTTCCGCCTTTGCACCAGCGTGTTGGAGCGTCTGAAACCGCAGTATAGGCAATCGTTGGTGCAGAAGTTACTCGTATAGAGGGGTGCGAACAACACGAGACGTTTCCCGTAGATCTCGTTCTTCACCCACCGGGCAGTTTCCATCAGGCGGTGGATCTGATCAGGTGCATTACAAGCCAGGAGCACCGCCGCCTCTTCGGTGGAAAGGCCCTTCAACTTCCGGGCTTTTGAAAGAATTCCCTCGAACTTCGTCTCTTCTGGGGGATCCAGCAAGGAAAGTTCTTCCAGTTTCCCGTAATCAAGAAATGTGTTCGTTCTTTGTGCGGTCTGTACGATCTGCATGGTGATCCTCCCAGGAGTATTTGGTAAGAAGCGACTTCGCCTGAACTCCGGGGAGCTTTCCCAACGGACCTGTGAGGGCATTGATCTCGTCGGTAGTGCCTTCCACGATGAGGGAGATGATCTGGATTCCCCGTTCGCGAAAGGGAAGCCCCATGCGGCCGTGAATGATCGAGTTGTGTTCACTGAGGATACGGTTTACGGCGGGAACCTGGTCTCTGCCCTGAATGAGCAGGGCTACGACCCCCAACCTCTTTTCCATCGGAAGCTCCTCTGGATCAGACAAATTGACTTCTGCTTCGAGGGCGGAACCTTCCTTCCTCTCAGCTAGTTCTATTTTTATCGATAAAAATAGATTGTGTCAACTAGAAGTACCTCCCCAGCACATATACTGTGGAAAGGAGTAAACTTACCAAGGTAACGAGGATTCCGTACCGGGTAAAATCCAGGAAGGTGATCTTGAAACCGCTTTTGCCCGCCAATCCCGCGGCAATTACGTTGGCTGAGGCTCCCACGAGGGTGCCGTTTCCGCCCAGGCAGGCTCCCAATGCCAAAGACCACCATAGGGGAACTGCTGCCCCCTGCCCCACCGAGGATGCGATATTCTGGATCAGGGGGATCAGGGTTGCCACATACGGGATATTGTCCACGATGGCAGAGAACACACCGGAAACCCAGATCAAGATGATTGCCGTCAATTTCAGATTCCCTTGGGTCACCGACAGGAGTTTTTCCGCCAGCACACGGATGACTCCCAGTTCCACGATCCCACCCACCAGAATGAACAGCCCGATAAAGAAAAAGATCGTGCCCCATTCGATGTCTTTGAAATAATCATCCACCTCGTGCTTACCCGTGAGAAGAAGGAGGATCGAGGCCCCCAGCATGGAAACGGTCGCTGCCTCGATCTGGAGTAGCCCATGGAGCAAGAACCCTACGATCACCAGGCCCAGTACGGAGAGACATTTTTTCAGGAGTACCGGATCCTCGATGGATTTAGACTCGTCGAACTCCATCACCCTCGCCCTTCGTTCGTTGGTAACCACCAGCTCCTTGTGGAACAGGAGGTACACGATCCCGACAAAAGCCAGAAAAACGATCAATACAATCGGGGTCAGGTTTACCAGGAAGGCCATGAAGTCCAACCGTGCCGCGCTTCCGATCATGATATTGGGGGGGTCTCCGATGAGGGTGGCGGTTCCCCCGATATTGGAGGCGATAGCCTCGGAAATCAAGAACGGCACGGGCGAGATCCCCAACTCCACCGCTATGAGGATCGTTACCGGCGCGATGATGAGGATCGTGGTCACGTTGTCCAGAAAGGCGGAAAACAGGGCGGTGATCCCGGAAAGGGCGATGAGGATCTTTACCGGATGCCCCTTTGCCGCTTTGGCCGTTTTAATCGCCACGTACTGGAACAACCCCGTGGACTTGGTGATGCTTACGATCACCATCATGCTGATAAGAAGGAAAATCACGTTCCAGTCGATGCTCCGGAATGCCTCCTCCTGGCCGATGATGTGCAGCGCGATGAACACCATCGCCCCTAGAAGGGCGATCACCGTTTTGTTCACCAGCTCGAAGGAGATTACGATATACACCAGGAGGAATATCCCCAGGGCCGTTACAGTAAGAAGGTTCATTATGCCCTCAACACTTTGTGCAGAATGTGCATGTAGCTCAGGATTCCCACGATCTTTCCGCCCTTCACCACAGGCAGATGCCTGCGATTACTGGACACGAACTTGTGCACCGCTTCGATGATGGAGGAATCCTCCTCCAGGTAAAGGGAAGGCTTTTTCATCACCTCCGCAACGGTCATCACCTCCTCCTTTCGGAGGAGTTCTTCGAAGGGTTCCAGGGTTTTCAAAAATTTCAGATTTCCCAGTTTGAACACGTAATCGGGAAGCCCGATCCGGAAGAGGTCCAGCACCGTCAGTTCCCCGATGAGGTTCCCTTCCGGAGAGAGAACGGGCAGGTAACTGGTGGAATGCTTGTAGAATAGATCCGCCGCTCGTTTCACCGTATCCGTCTGTACCAGGTAGGGGAAGGAGGCGGACATGATGGCCTGGACGGTGATTTCCTTTTTTACCTCCACCGAGGCATCCTGGAGAACCCGGATGAACGCCGCAGGAGTGCCGCACCCAATGAGCTTTTCGAAGAGAACCGCATCCTGGGAAAGCTTTAAAAAGGATGCCAGGGCGTTGAGGTACAGGGTGGTTTCGGTTTTGGAGGTCAGCATGAGCACCACCAATTTCACCGACTGGTTCTGAGTGTGGATCGGTGTCTGGGGAACGCACACCCCAATGAGAAGGTCGGGAAAGTTATCTAGCCGCGCGTGGGGAACGGCGATTCCTGTGGGGAAGGCAGTACCCCCTAAAGCTTCCCGCTGCATCACCGCGGTAACGACTTCTTCCAGGGGAAGTTTCAGCCGGTGAGTTTTCTTCAACGCTCCAAGTAACTCCCGCACTGCCTCTTCCATCGATCGATAGGACTTTCCGAAACAGATGGAATCTTCCGTAAGAAGACTTGCAAGTTTCACAAACTACCCCTCCGTAACCGGCATGGACAAGAGCCTATACAGTAATACCAAAGCAACTATTCTGTGCCACCACCTGTTTATACCACTGTCCGCTTTTCTTGATGATTCGTTTCTGGGTGGCATAGTCAACATACACGATCCCAAACCGTTTGGTAAACCCGTAGGCCCACTCAAAATTATCCATCAGGGACCAGAGAAAATAACCGGCTAAGTGTACCCCGTCCTCAATGGCCTTGTGGGCTTGCTCCAGATGTCTATACAGGTAATCGATCCGGTTCGGATCCTCGACCTCGCCCCGCACATCGATCAAATCGTTCCAAGCGGCCCCATTTTCGGTGATATAGATCTTTGGCCCCCCATACTCTTTCGTAAGGGTCATCAATAGGTCGTACAATCCCTCGGGATAGATTTCCCAACCCATCTCTGTTCTGGGCCGAGAGGTTGGTATTGTTTTGAGTTCTAGAGGCCAATCCGCAGGGGAATGTCGGATGGTGTGACTCGTGTAATAGTTCACCCCCAGGAAATCGATGGGGGTACAAATAGTTTCCAGATCCCCTGGCTGTACAAAATCTCTTACAAGATCCTTTTGCTGAAACCACTGGTACAGGAATGAAGGATACTCCCCTTTCAGGATGGGGTCGGCAAACCAATGGATGACGTGTTCCTGGGCCCTCTTGGTGGCTTCGAAATCCTCCGGTGCATCAGTTCCCGGATAGTGGTACGCCATGTTCAGGGTTATCCCGATTTCTCCCTTTACCCCAAGCTCCCGGAAAGCTTGAACTGCTTTTCCATGGGAAAGGAGGAGGTGATGGGCAACTTGTAACGCGGTGATGAAATCCTTCATTCCGGGGGCGTGCACCCCGACCCAATGCCCTAGAAACGCGACAACCCACGGTTCGTTATGGGTGATCCATAGGGGAACGGAATCTCCCAATTCCTGAAACACGTACCGGGTGTACTGTTCGAACCATTCAACGGACTCACGATTGGCCCATCCACCCCTGTCCTGGAGTTTCTGGGGAAAATCCCAATGGTACAGCGTAACCGCGGGCTGTATTCCCTTATCTAATAGCTTGTGAATTAGGTCCTTATAGAATTGTATCCCCTTTGGATTGGGGGATCCGATCCCGTCGGGGAAAACGCGCGGCCAGCTTAGGGAAAACCGGTACCATTTCACCCCCAGTTGTGCCAGTAGGTCGACATCCTGAGCAAAGAGATGATAATGATCACAGGCAATGTCTCCCGTATCCTGATTGGCAATACGACCCGGGATATGGCTGAAGCGGTCCCAGATGGATTCCCCCTTCCCGTCCTCTTCCCAAGCTCCTTCGATCTGGTAGGAAGCCGTCGCAACACCCCAGCTAAAATCCTTAGGAAAAGTTTTTCTGCCCACGTTTGCCTCCTCTACCTGCTTTCATGCCATCCTACCCTTCAGTCGCTTCGATAGGTGCCCATTCGCTCTGGCCACCATCAACTTTCTATCGGCGTCCTTCAAACAGGTCCCGACCCTTTACCAGGGCTTCGATCTTCCGGTCAGCCACGCTCCGCTTCAGCATCCAGAATCCGCAATCGGGGTTCACGTAAGTGATTCGTCCCTCCCCCAGGACCCTGGCCGCTTCCTCGATCCGCCGGGCGATGTCTTCCGGAGTTTCCACGACGTTAGTTTTGATATCCACTACCCCCAATCCGATCCCGATCCGACGGTCTATTTGGGCAAGGGCTTCCAGTTCCCAGCCACCTCGGTGGGCGGTTTCCAGGAGCACATGATCCGCGTGGAGGCCGCTGATATAGTCGATGAGGTGTTTCCAACTGCCCTTCTGGATGGTTTGACCCCCGTAATTCCCAAAGCACAGGTGTACCGCGGGGGTTGTCTTCACCGCATCCAGCACCCGGTTGATGGCCGAAAGGGCCCAGGGAGCCTCCTCCGGATGACCGGGAAGATTCGCCTCGTCCACCTGCACCACATCGGCATCCAGCAGGGCCACGTGGGAAGCCAGTACATCGGCCAGGGCGTTACAGAGGGCAGGACGATCTTTGTAGTAGTGGTCCAGCAGAGTCTTGCTCAGCATATGGGGTCCGGTGAGGGTAAACTTCATCTTCGCGTTGGTGAGTCTGCGGGCTCGCTGGCAATCCGTTACAATGTCCAGAGTTCCTTCCCCGATTGGCCCTTCCACCACCCCGCTCGGTTTGCCCCGGAACCTCATCTCAGGATTCTTTTGGAACTCCTCCATGTCCTTCCGCTTTAGGGCGGTGCGCACATTTTCCAGGGGCCGGATGAAATACTCGATCATCCCATTGGTGTCGGGATGGTTTATGTCGAACCTGTATAGTTCCCCATCCGCCACCACATCGATTCCCGCCCGTTCCTGTATGCTGAATACCACTCGGGTGGCATCGATCAACGCCTGCTCCGAAGGTAGGGCGGTGAGCCAATCGGGAACAGGATAACTTCCGATAACGGTGGTTTTGATCATGGATAGCGTCTCCTTAGAGGGGGATTGTAGCAGAAAACGGGATTGTCTTGAAAGGGATACGGGGAAACCGCTCTCCCATAAACTTTTGTTTATTTTCAATCAATCTAAGTTGATTTTCCACAGTATCTACACCGTGCAGTTTAGGCGATGGCTGACTTGTAAATTTTTAATTATTTATGATGAAAATGATTATTTATAACTTGATTATATTACTATTATTATCATAAATTGGCAGGGAGTTTGCAGTAAATATGCGTATATGTGGCGGAGGTAACTATGAAATTCAACCAGATTGTCAATGGAACGCTCAAGATTGCGGTAGTGTTGGGAACCCTCTTGTGGCTTGGATGCCCATCTCCCACGGGCGGAGGAGGTGGGGGGGGTGGCGGTGGTGGAGGAGGTGGTGGAGGTGACGACGGAAGCGGTGGGGGTGGGATATCCAAGCAGCCGATATCTTCCGTTTCCGGTTCTATAACGGGCTACGATGCTGAAACTACAGGAAGTTTTTCCTACGACTTCGCAGGAACAGGGAAGAGCGTGTTTTTCGGATTCCTGGGGATGGATCCCTCTACGTACATAAACTTCAGAAGCGACAGTACCAGTTTCAATTTTTCCCTGCCTTCCACGGTACCGGTGAGTGGTCCCGGAACCACCGGTAACGAGGTATTTGGAACCGGGTTATCCTACGGTAATCCGGCCGCACGATTCACCAAAGGCTACCTGGCCGTCATATCCCGGGAACCCTTTCCCGATTCCATCCTGTACGATCGACAGGAATTGGTCGTACTGAAAAGCAAGATGGATGCTACAGGTTCCCTATTTCTCGAGTACGTATACGCAAGCGCGCCCACCACTGTGATAGGCACCAACGTGGAAGGCTTTAGTTTCGACCTAGACTTAGCCCAGGGGTGGAACCAGGTGGTAGCCCTGTACAGGTTTTCAACTCAGAAGATTGAATACCGTTCTACAATCCCACCTGCCGACTTGGTCTACCGGGGATTCCTCCAGAGTGGTCAGATCTTACTAGCGGGAGAACCGTCCAAAGATATTGATGAGAATGATTATTCTTTTTCTGGAAAGCGAATCGTCCTTGAATACGGAACAAGGACCAATTCCACTTCTCTTTATACCCCCGCTAACCAGGGAAAGTTTACCTACGTAACTCCCCTAAAAGTCAGCGATGAGCAGCTAGCTGACGCGTCTACAGTTTTTGGAGGTAGCGTGGAAATTATTAGTGGGCCCACGGATGCGAAATTCACGCGTCTTGTCCTGCGGGTTTACAACGATAACGGAGAAGGGCCAACTGGTGAAGGTATAGCGGCTGAGTTGTATCGGGGAAAAGAGGGGGAAGCAAGGGGCACGTACACGATCCTCGACTATTTCTACTCTTCCAGAGATGGAGTGACCCTCAACGGGGGAGAGGAAGGATCTGATTCCTTCGATAACCTTTCCCTTTCCCAAGGGTGGAACATCGTGAAGAGGGTGTACGATTCAGAATGGGGTACGGTAAGTTACTCCAATCCCGATGCTTCCACATTCGAGGGGATGGAGTGGAGAGTTCTGGTGCTGGGGGAAGAGGCACCACAAAATTAGTTCTCATCCGTATAGGTAGAGCTTCCCACTGGCCTAGGGGGAGTTGTTTCGTATTTAAGCCTTGGCTCGTGGTATTTCAATTGTCTTACCTCCCGTGGCAAAAAGAAACACCGAAATTTCATACTACTCTAATCATTCTTTAACTCTATAATCGTTTCTTAACAGCAGATACAATTTTCCACTTGAGTGGAGAAACCTTAGAGAAAACTCAAGTGTGGCTTCCATAGTTGGGGGAAAACCCGAACGAAGGGCTGCGCTTGAGTTTTTTTTTCAGGAGGTCACTATGCGCGCGTTCTTTATCAAGAGTTGTCTGGTCGCTCTACTGACAATGGTTACCCCATGGGTTTTCCCAGCAGGGACAAAGGAGCAGGCCCCCAGCAAGCCGGCGGTAGTCACGTTTCACCGATTTTCCACCGCGGCGCATCAGGCTTATATCCTTCCTTTGATAGCCGCTTTCGAGAAAAAACATCCAGAGGTAAAAATCGAGTCGGTTGAGCATTCCGTTCCTGGATACGAGGCACTGGCTCAGAAAATCCTTCTTAGTTTCGCTTCGGGAAGTCCTGCCGATGTGGGCCAGACGGGATACACCCTGGTACGAACCATGGTGGAAAGCGGGAAAGCGATTGCCCTGGATGAAACCTTGAAGGGAGACGCTTCTTTCGACAGAAACGCCCTGTACAAATCCATGATGGATCTGGGTACTGTGGATGGGAAACTATACATGCTCCCTTTGGGTACCAGCACCCCTATTATGTATTACAACGTCGATGCCTTCAAGAAAGCCGGTTTGGATCCACAGAAACCGCCCAAAACCTGGGTAGAGCTGAAAACTGCCGCACGAAAACTGAAAGAGGCAGGGTATGAAGGGGTGTTATGGGGATGGTCCATCACGGGAAATTGGATTTTTCAGACCATGCTGGAAAATCTCGGGGGAAGGATCGCCTCACCGGATGCCAAGAGCGTAGATTTTGCGGGTCCTGAAGGGGAAAAAGCTTTATCCTACATACGGGAATTGGTGGAAGAGGGGTTAATGCCCGTCACAAAAGACCTGGTGGCTACCTTCACTTCTGGAAAACTAGGAATACTCATCGAATCCACCTTCCAGCGGGTAGCGATTCCTCAGAAATCTTCGTTTGAAGTTCGGCTCGCCCCCATACCCACGCCCAACGGCGATACTCCTAAGGTCGTAGCAGGCGGAAACGGAGTAATGATGCATACCCAGGACAAGAAACTGCAGAAAGAAACCTTGAAGTTTATGAAGTACATCGTCACCGAAGAGGCGGGCTTCATTGTGGCGGAAAACTCCGGTTATCTACCCGCCGCGCGGGGGGCTGTAGCCACTCTACGGAAAAAATATCCTGACGATCGAAATTATTCCATCGTGCTGGACCAGATCGAGCGAGTCACTCCCTGGTTTTCCTGGCCTGGGAAATACGGCACCGAAATTCAGAAAATCTTGATGGATATGCAGGAATCGGTTTTTCTGGGGAAAATATCCCCCCGAGATGGGTTAAATCAAGCGGCAGAAAAAATCAAGAAACTGCTTTAATTCCTGGAAGTTAAAGGATGTTTTTTAAAGTCGGTAATAATGTTGGCAAACCTAGCGCAGGGGCGGGTGTTCGCTCCCGCGTTCAATTCGGCGGGGCGCGCATAAGCCCTGTTGTCCCTTTTGTGTCGATAACGCCCGTGCTTCTATTTATAGGTATTTTTATCTTCCTTCCTGTGGGCTACTCTTTCCTTTTGAGCATACAAGACTATCGGCTGGGGTTTTCAACGAGCAAGTTCATAGGGCTGGATAACTATGTCGAGTTGTTCCACTCCGATAAGTTCGGTAACGCGCTGAAAAACAGCCTTATCGCCTCTACTGCTACTTCCTTTTTCAGTGCCGGGATAGGCTTATTCCTCGCCCTTCAACTTTCCTCCCTCAGAAAGGGTAAACTCTTCTATCAGACCGTGTTTTTTATCCCGGTAACCGCGACGATGGCCGCCATGGCGATCGTCTGGCGGTTTATCTTCCATACGGAGTTCGGGGTGATGAACGCTCTTCTCCTCCAGCTCGGTCTGGGAAAAGTATCGTGGCTTCAACTGGATGCTACAGCCATGATGGCGGTGATCCTACTGTCCGTATGGTCCAGTTTCGGATACGCACTCGTGCTGTTCCTTGCAGGTTTTGCGGGGATCCCCCGTTCGATCATCGAGGCAGCAACCATCGACGGAGCGGGGTATGCCGACCGATTTTGGAAAATCATTCTTCCCCTCATATCACCCACCACCATCTTCGTGTTTGTAGTGATGACGGTTCGCGCCCTGGAAAACTTCGATGCCATACGAGTCCTTACCGACGGAGGGCCTGCGACAGCCACGCAAACACTGTCTCACCTGCTGTACCAGGAAGGGTTTCTGTTCTTCCGCACAGGTTTTGCCTCTGCCATTGCCATTGTTTTTTTTCTTCTTTCCATGGCCATATCAAAAATCCAGCTTATTGCTGAAAGGTGGGTACATTACGAATGAAACTGAAAACGAGGTACGGAACAGCCCAGAGGGTTTCGGATCTACTCATCCTCAGCGTCGCTCTTGTTACCGTTTTCCCCTTTTACTGGATGCTGGTAACCTCATTTAAGCCGGCTCCGGAAATCTTTCTTCCGGGAGTAAGGCTTTTGCCTATCCAACCCGTGATAGAAAATTACAAGGAAGTTTTTCTCAATTCACTCATTCTACGATATCTCTGGAACGGAGCGGTTGTCGTTTCCCTCACTCTATTATTCCAACTTCTTCTGACGATTCCCGCCGCTTTTGCGTTTGCCCGCATTCGCTTTCCCTTAAGAGACAAACTATTTGTGTTGATCATCGCAGCTCTTGTATTCCCCAGGTTCATCGCTGCTATTCCGAATTTTCTTATGCTATCCGCTCTAAGGCTAAACAATACCTACTTCTCCTTGATCTTCCCCTTCGTTGGATCCGCCTACGGGGTTTTCCTATTTCGTCAGTTTTTTAAAAGCATCCCCCAGTCTTATTTCGATGCCGCGTTTATCGACGGTTGCACTATCCCCCAAATCTTGTACCATGTGGCTATCCCCTTCGCTCTACCTGTGATCGGCAGTTATTCGATCATTAGCGTTCTTACCCACTGGAACGATTTGTTCTGGCCTCTGGTAATCATTCACACGAATAAAAAATTAACTCCTCCCGCGGGAGTGGTACATTTCGCGAGCGGAGAGGGGGCGAACAACTACGGTGCGATCATGGCAGCGGCAGTCATCATTATCCTGCCCCTGATCGTTATGTATGTTGCCGGCAGAAAGAAATTTTTCGAGAACGCCCTTGACCTTCAGCTAAAATAGGAGAAACCGGTGAACGAGGCGTCGATGAATACTGTGCGGTGGGAAAATCCCTATGGTAAGTGTGAGGGCCTCTGGCTTAAGGGGAACCTACATACCCACACAAAGGAAGGAAGCCCCTGCGGAACTCTTCCAGTTAGGGACGTGCTTATTCTCTATGAAGAGGAAGGGTACGATTTCCTCGCCTTGAGCGATCACCTCAAGATCCTGCCTGAGCCTGAAGGATCCATCCTTCTCATTCCGGGTGTTGAATGGAACGCCCGAGCGGAATCCTTTCCAGAGGATGCGGTGGTTCCTGAAAAACATATAGGATTTTATTCTCTGGAGCGCGGATCCCTATTGCCCATGATGCAGGAGCGTACCGTCCGGGGGGTGCTGGATACTCGAAAAAAGGCGTCCCCGACTCTCTCCATCCTAAATCATCCCAATTGGGGACTTGTGCCCCACTGGCCCACGGAGGAAATGGAATCCCTCTTCAACCTCGTGGACGGCATAGAGATCTACAACGGGGTAATTCACAGGCTCGAAGGCAGTCCCTTTGCCGTGGATCAATGGGACCTGATGCTTTCCCGGGGTTACAGATTTCTAGGTTTCGCTTCCGATGATTTCCATTGGGCGACAGATTTCGGGAAGGGCTGGATCATGGCGCGTGTGTTGGAAAAATCGGCTTCGGCTATTGTAAATGCCTTGAAAAGGGGCGCTTTTTACTGTTCCACCGGTGTGGTGTTTCTTGATCTACACCGCGAGGGAGATACCGTTACCGTCGTGACAAAGGAGCCTGCCTTGATACGGGGAATCGGCCGATTTCAAAAAATCCTCTATGAAATCGTGGGAACGAAAGCTTCCTTCCGGCTGGAGGGTACGGCGGAGGACTATCTTCGTATCGAAGCGACAGGGGAGGACTCCGCAAAAGCCTGGACACAGCCGTTTTTTAAAGGTACATAAAACACCAGCCATGTTTGAGTACCCCATTATCGCAGCCCTGCGGAACGACGATGACTGGATCCACTTAGCAGATTCCCCGGTTCGGACAGTATTTTTAATGTATGGGAATCTCCTGGGCCTGAAGCAGTCGGTAAAACGACTTCACCTCCTCGGTAAAAAGGTCGTTGTCCATATTGAACTGATCAAAGGGCTGGGTCAAAGCAAAGAGGCGGTGTCATATATTGCGGATCAGGTTCGCCCTGAAGGGATAGTGACCACCAAAGGGCATCTGATTGGTCCTGTCAAGGAAGCAGGTTTAACCGCGGTACTGCATCTTTTTCTTCTGGATACGAACGCTTTCAATACGGGAATACAATTAGTGAAAACGAGCATGCCCGATGCGGTGGAAATCATGCCGGGGCTTATGCCCCGGGTGGTTCGGGATCTTTCCCGTGAAATAACAGTACCGATTTTGGCTGCCGGTCTCATTCAGACGCCGGAAGAAATCCAATCCATACTACATGCGGGGGCTAAAGGGGTCATAACGGGAACTTCTACTCTCTGGGGATTACATGTGGAATACTGAAAACAGGAAAACCTTGAAAAACGCTTTAGGACGGATCCCGGAAGGATTCATCCTGGATTTGGACGGATGCGTGTACCTAGAAAATGAACCGACGAAGGGGGCGATGGAATTGATCGAGTACCTTCGGGCTAAAGGGAAAAAAATCGTTTTTTTAACCAACAATTCTTCGATGAGAACTTCGACCATTTTAAAGAACCTATCATTTATGGGTATCGAGACCCATGAAGATGAAATTATCACCCCCATAGCCTGCGCCGGAGAGTTCATCCACAGTCATTGCGGAGCCTCCAGGGTATTTCACCTGGGCCCTCCTGAAACAATACCGTATATCGAGGAGTGGGGGCATCGATTTACCGAGAGACCCGGTGATGAGTGCGAGGTAGTTCTCCTTTCCTGTGACACAACCATAACCTACGAAAAACTAGATCATGCGGTCAATTTTCTCCAACAGGGAGCCGCTTTGGTAGTGACAAACGCAGATCCTATTCGCCCAGGAAGAAACGGAGAGATCCGATTGGAAACAGGGGCATTCCTTGCGGCGCTGACTTCCTGTGTTCCCGCAAAACCGTTATTGATAGGCAAACCTTCTACGTACCTGTTTCAGAAAGCTCTTAAAAAACTGGATTTGCCTAAGGAAGCAGTTATCATGATCGGTGACACCCCCTCTACGGATATCGCGGGTGGGAAGGCTACGGGAATACGAACAGTACTGATCAACTCGGGATCCCATCGAGAGGCCCTTGAATCAGCCCAGCCGGATTTTGTTTTCCCCGACCTCCAGGCCTTACTGGAGGATATGATTTCAGACGGCGTCTAGGATTTCCCCTTACTCACGATCTGCGCGCCGAGCCCTCCGCCCATACCTTCGACAAACGCAATTTTTTTCATCCTCGTCTACCCTCGGACTATATTACTAACAGGTAGCAAACAAGCCCATATCCCTGTATAGTGTGATCCTAAATGGATCTACATCGATTCTTTCATGTATCTTTCCTCCTGCTATTCTGTTTCTACGCCGTCATGCGAACGTTCTTTAAAGTGCAAACAGGCACCCTCTGGAAAACGGCCTTCAGCAAGCGGGAGGGAGTGATTTCGCAGGCCTTGCGAATCCTCTGCAGCATCCCCCTCTTTGGTGGGGTGTTCCTGTTCATCTTTACCCCCCGTCAGTACCCGGTATTCTATGTCCCCCTTCCTCCCCTTCTACGCTTTCTAGGTCTAGTAGGAGGGGTCCTATCCCTAGGCGCCCTTGGCTGGGTGCACTACGTGCTGAACGACAACTTCACCCCCACCCTAGAGGTTCGGAACAGAGCAAGGCTAGTAACCTGGGGACCCTATCGGTGGATCCGGCATCCCATGTATACCTTCTACATGGTGTTCTTCCTCTCTGCCTTTGCCCTTTCACAAAGTTGGGTGATCGGGTTATGCGGGGTAGGGATCTTTGCCAATCTGATGTTCCTCCGACTCCCCTATGAGGAACGGGAATTGGAAGAAGCGTTTGGAGAGGCATATCGGGTTTATAAAAACAAAACGAAAAAGTTCATTCCTGGGGTATACTAGGATTGCTGCCATACAACAGTGGCCATAAATGGTGTGCCCGGGTTGCCTCTTCCTTGCCATTGAATTATCCTTCTATTTATGCAGTACAGAACCCTTGGGAAAACCGGATGGAAGGTCTCGGAAATCTCCCTAGGCACTTGGCAGGTGGGAGGAAGGTGGGGAGAACCCTTCGATGAGCGGAACGCGGAGGAGGTGCTGCGCACAGCGATTGATGCGGGGATCAACTTCATCGATACGGCGGATGTGTACGCCGATGGGCGAAGTGAACGCACCGTTGCTAAAGTTGTAAAGCAGCGAAAAGAGCGGGTGTATGTGGCTACCAAGTGCGGCCGAAAGCTTTCCCCCCATACCGCGGAAGCCTACACTCCCCAGGCACTCCGAAAATTCGTGGAGGATAGTTTAAGAAACACCGGCTTCGAAATCCTCGATCTTGTGCAGCTCCACTGCCCCCCCACGCCCGTGTACTATCGACCCGAAGTTTTCGAACTGTTCGACAAACTAAAAGAAGAAGGGAAAATCCAGTACCTAGGAGTGAGCGTTGAGAAAGTGGAGGAAGCCATCAAAGCGATGGACTATCCCAACGTGGCTACCGTTCAAATCATTTTCAACCTGTTCCGCCAGCGGCCGAAGGATCTGTTCTTCCATCTGGCTAAAGAACGGGACATCGGAATCATCGTGCGGGTTCCCCTGGCAAGCGGTCTACTGACGGGAAGATTCAATCGGGAAACCCAGTTCAACCCTAGGGATCACCGGCAGGCCAACCGGAATGGACAACTCTTCGACAAGGGGGAAACCTTCTCCGGTGTACCGTACGAGATCGGCCTGCAGGCGGCAGAGGAGCTGAAACGGCAGATTAGCACCCCGGAAAGGCCCTTGGCCCTGACGGCTCTCCGTTGGATCCTCGATTTCCCTGAGGTAGGGTGTGTAATTCCCGGCGCCTCCCGGAAGGACCAGATCGCCCAGAACATCAAGGCATCCGATCTGCCCCCCCTAACACCGGAAGAACATAGAAGGGCGAAAGAACTGTATGAAAAACGGATCAAGCCGTACGTCCACTACCTTTGGTAGCCCAGCTATGGTACACTGCAGAGAATGGAAGATTCCCGATCCGCCCTTAAAGAAGAAGCTTTTAAGCAGGCAGTCACCTTAGGGAAAACCTTGTTGAGGGAACTGGGTTCCATCCTCCTAGGAAAGGAACAGTTCCTCACCCTCCTAGTTGCCGCCTTATTGGGAGGAGGGCACGTGTTGATCCAGGATCTTCCCGGCTTGGGGAAAACCACCGTCGCAAAAGCGTTAGCCGGCCTCATTCAAGGACGGTTCCGCCGAATACAGGGGACGCCGGATCTTCTCCCCTACGACATCACCGGAGTGGATGTGTTCAACCCGGAAACCCGTTCCTTCGACTTCAAACCAGGCCCCATCTTCACCAACATTCTGCTGGCGGATGAATTGAACCGCACCACCCCAAAGGTGCAATCCGCCTTGCTGGAAGCCATGGCCGAGGGACAGGTCACTGTAGGGCTTGCGACCTACCCGCTTCCGGATCCCTTCTTCGTCATCGCCACACAGAACACGGTGGATGTGGAGGGGACGTATGCGTTGCCCCTGGCTCAGGCAGACCGGTTCATGCTGTGCCTTTCCATCGGCTACCCGGATCCTGAGAGCGAAATGTCGGTGTACCAGAAGGATCCCGGAGCGACAGTTCCCCTCGTCCAGCCCGTATGCGGGGTGGATGAAATCGTGGAAGCACGACGTGCAATAGCCCAGGTGTATGTGGACCCGAAAATCCACGCGTTGGTGCAGCGAATCGTTCAAGCCACCCGTACCCATCCGGGGATCGAGTTGGGAGCCTCCCCCCGGGCTGGATTGATGCTCCTTCGATCCGCCCGTGGATTGGCGGCACTCTCGGGAAGAAAGTTCGTTACCGACGAGGATCTGGTTACCCTCGCTCCCCCGGTGCTGGCCCATAGAATCCAGGTTCGGGATCCTCAACTGAATTCGAAGGAGTTCATCCGGGAAGCGGTCCTTCATCTGATAAAGGAGGCGGGTATTCCCTAACTCAGCGCTTTTGCGACAGGGCTTTGCGGGAAAAAGGAAGTGGTCCATGGCCACCCAAACCGTTCAGATACACCTTACCCTTCGTGGCTTAATCCTCGGAATCCTCTCGGCCCTCCTGGCTACAGGGGGGATCTATCGGAAGGAACTTGCCTCCATCCTGTGGGGGATCGGTATGGGATCCCTCTTGTTATGTATCCTCATCTTTTCAGCTTTCGCTTTCGTTCTTCTCTACCGAAAAAAAGAACACCTCCTTCAACACCTGACCCTGATCCATCCCACCGCTCACCTCTTTGCCGGAAATCCCCTCACCTTCCAGGTTTCCCTGCCCCCTCACCTATTGAGGGGATTCAACCGCATTCCCTCCGTGATGCTCCGGTACTTGTATCGGGTTACCGCATGTAAAGGTAGGACCTACAGTTGGGCCGCTCGGATAGATCCTAAGGATCCCTCGTTCTCTCTTACCCCGCCTCCGCCCGAGCGGGGGGACTATCAGGGTCTCCTGGGCTACCTGCAGATAGAGGATTCTTTCGGGTTCTGCAGAATCGATATGCCCTTGCCGGAAAAGGAGCATCTATTGATCCTTCCCACCCCCTACCCTACCTCTATCCTGCCGATGCTTCCCGGAAGAGGAGGTATACGGATCCGGGAACATCGATCCCCTTCTATCTCCATCGAAGAACTGGAGATCCGAAAGTATCAACCCGGGGATGACATCCGACGGCTCCATTGGAAACTGTACGCCCATAGTGGTGAACTTTTCTTCCGGATCGGAGAACAGGATCCTCCTCCCGTAGACACCTTTCACCTGCACTTCGATCCCTCCCTTCCCCCGAAGCTTGCCGCTTCACTCCATCTACCTGCAGTGGACCTGATGGCCTCGATCGGAGCGCGGGTGCTGACTGAACTATCGAAGGCGGGGAAACGGATTCTCCTCTCCAAGAACCCTCCCACCCCAACGGATCGACCCCAGAACTTCTGGTTTTCCCATCCCGTGCTTGAACTGGAAGTGGGTCATCCAGAGCCCGGCCTTGCGGCCCTCGCCAGACTCGTCCCGGAGTCCCTCCTCATGGAAACTTCGCCCGATGGCCTTCCTAGGGCCCTTTCAGAGAATGAAACTCGTGGGTCCTCCCGCATGGACTCACCCCCTTTGCCCTTGTCGGGGAGGGCATCTAGAGGGACTGCAACCCGTGGATCCTCCCGCCCTCTCGCCTCTTCCGCAGGCCATCCCACACGAGTGCTATTCCTCTTCCTCGATTCCCCGGGGGCTGAAACGCTTCCACTGCCTAAGGTTAATGCAGGGGACAAACCCTGGAGCTTTTTTACTTTTGAACGGCCCTATGCCCTACTGAAGGCAACGCCCACCGAGGTGATTCTTATCGATCCAAGAAAGGGGCCTCAACATGCCCATCCGCTTTAAGTCTTTCCCGGTCCCTTCCTTTTTCCTCCGCAACATTCTCTGGCTCTACCTCTTCTACCACGGGTACCTACATTTTCGGGAGTTCCTATCCCTGGGAGTGATCGTGATCCTCTGGGTAGGCTCGTTAGGATTAGGATTTCTATCCTGCCGGGTATCCGCCCGATTCTTCCCTTCCCGGTTACTTCCCCCTCTCCTGGGAGCAAGTTTTGCACCCTTCCTCCTGTACTACCTCTGTAAAGGCCTCCTGGGAGTATGGGGACCACCCGATGTAGCGTGGGATCGCGCCCTCCTATCCCTGGATCGAATCTTTTTTTTCATGATCCTTCCCGTAGAGCTCTTGAGCGTCAGCACGGTGCTCTTCCTGCGAGTTCCTGTATTCCGGGGGCTGGAAACGGCCCTTCGAGGTTTCCTCCTGGGAGCCTTGTTCTTTACCGAAGGGAATTTTCACCTCCGCCTCTATCCCCATCCTCTCCCCTTCGCCATTTCCGTTTCCGCTTTCCTTATAGGAGAACTGGTACTTTTGGTTTTGACCGCCGAGGAAGATAGGACTTCGGAGGAAGTTTCCGCAACGCAGGGAGGAGTTGCTGGTAATAAACCAACCCTTGTTCCACCGACTCCCCCGGGCGACAAGGCCGGTAAGGTTCCCTCGAAGGCTTTCCTCGTGATCCGCAAAGGAATCCCCCTGATCTTTCTTCTACTCCTTGTCCTGTACCTCAGCTACGATCGATACACAGCCTCATCGCTTCAAGCCAGGGGCGGACTCCTAAAGGCGGAACTTTTTCGTTTCGATTTTACCCATTACCTCACCCTGGAAACAGAAATCCGGCAGACGAGGGACCTTGTGCTTCTTTACCGACGTTCCGAACCGATCGACCGGTACCTTCTGAAACGGTACCTTCTGGAAGGATATGCGCCTGGCAGGGGGTTTTACAAGGATCCCTACAGTCCAGACCCCACCATCTCGGAGACTGTCCCTCCCCATCCCCTAAGCTTTCCCCTACGGGAGACAAAGGGAAGGAAACCTATAAAGCAGTGGCTCTACCTCCTGAACCTCGACCCTGGCGCCCTCCTATCCCTAGACTATCCCACCCGCCTGACCCCCTATCGCAATTGGCCGAAGTCCTCCTTTTCACGAGTGTATGAGGTAGAAGCGATGGCCCTTACGATTCTTCCCCTGGAACTTTCCGAAGTGAGGGGACCCGGTATGGATCCGAAAACCCTCGCGTACTACACCGAGCATGGCCAGAACCGGAGGCTTCGGGCCCTGGCGGAAGAAATTACCCGCGGAATCGAGACCTACTACGATAAGGTCCAGGCCATTGCAGACTACCTGAAATACGACTATTACTATTCCCTGAAGCCCGGCAAAGCCCCCGACGGAGACCAACTAGCCCACTTTCTGTTTACCGGGAAAAAGGGTTACTGTTCGTACTTTGCCTTCTCCATGGCCCTCCTCTGTCGGAGTCTAGGGATCCCTGCCCGGGTAGCTATCGGATTTTTCATCGATCCGGAAATGGAACTCTTTGGCTACTACCCCGTTCATTCCGACATGGCCCATGCGTGGGTGGAGGTATACTTCGAAGGGTATGGCTGGGTCGATTTCGATCCCACTTCCCGTACCCCTGCGCCGGGTGAACAACCGATCCCTGGCTCTCAGATGAAACGTTCGACCTTCACCCAACTGCTCCGGGAAATCCTTACCCACTCTCTAGAAGCCGAGCCTCTCCCCCCCTCACCCCAGAAAAGCCCGATGCTTCCCATAGGCTCTGATGGCTCTCTTTACCGAACCCTCGAAAAGATCGTACGCATCACGATCCTCCCCTTAGGGATCTCCGCTTTTCTTCTTTACCGATTCCGGTATCGAGTGAAAGGGCTCCTTCACCGATCTTTCCGGGACAAGGTATCCTACCGCTTCTGGGCGTTTTTACAGGAGCTAGCCGTCCTCGGGTTTACCGTCTCGGCCGACCAATCTTTAAAGGAAGCGTTAGATTCTTTTCTCCAGAGTCATATCCCTGTTAGCCATTTCGATGAACATATGAAGGAGCTATTCAACCTGTATCAGGAGGCTCGCTTCGGGGAAGAGTTTACCTGGAAGGAATGCCGACTCTTCTTCACCCTCCTTCGGGAAACCCGTAAAGAACTCTTGCGGAGAGCCCGTCCCCTGTACCGGATCCTACAGTATATCCATCCCGCTACCTTCCGGAGGCCCCTCCGATGAGTACCCACCCCAATGTCTATCCCCTTGTCCTTATGCTTACCCTTATCCTTTTTCCATCCCAGGGGTATTCGCAGGAAGACTCTAGCTTCCGATTTCCTGTTGCACCTGCTCCCGCCACCCAGTCAGAACCTGTGTTCACGGATCCCCGGGAGGTTCTGAAGCAAGCCAAAGTACTGCAGGAGAAAGGTAGATCAGACAAAGCCTTGGAGGTTCTCGAGAGGGGGAAAAGGCTCTTCCCCTGGGTGCCGGAGATACGGATCGCCCTGGGGGATCTATTTGCCGAGAGGGAAGTGTATCAGCTTGCCCTATTGGCCTACCAGGAAGCCGAAGCCCTTAGCTCCGATACTGTGGAGATCTGGAACCGTATCGCGGTAACCTATGGGAAATTAGGACAGGAAGATCTGGCAGTGCAGTACTATGAACGGATCCATGCAAGACGCCCCGACTCTCTCGACGCGGTTGCCGACCTTGGCTGGGTCTATTTCAAAACCCACCAGTTGAAGAGGGGAAAAGTCTTACTGGAAGCTGCCGTGAAGCGCTTTGGAACCGATCGTAGGCTATCTATGACTCTGGGCACCATCTGTGCGGGATTGTACCAGTACGAGGAGGCGAAGCGGTATTACCGTCTGGCGATCCAGGATGCCCTGTACAAACGGGATTCCCGGTTCGCTTCCGTTGCCTACTACAACCTCTCCATTCTGGAAAAGAGCTTCAACCACTATGAAGAAGCTCTAAGTGCCACCGAGCATTCCCTTTCCCTCGAACCACGAGCTCCCGGATACCTTTCCCTGGGGGATCTGTACGAGGGAAGGATGGATTTCACCCTGGCAGAATCGGCCTACCTTAAGGCCCAACAGGTGGATGAAACGCCCCTGTCACGGCTGAGTCTCGCGAACCTGTACCGTAAGTTCGGGCACCTGGAAAAGGCCCTCGCCCTAGGGAAGGAACTGTTGGAACAATCGGATTACGCGTGGATGTATTACTTTGGAACCTCCAAGGATCGCCATTTGATGGACATTCACGAACTGCTTCGGGACACCTACCGGGGCCTTGCCAACCTCGAGTCTTTCAAGCCTAAAAGAGGCGCAGGAGAAGCCCTCGCTTCTCTTTTCCACCGGTTACGATACCATATCCTGGCACAGTTCCATACGATAGCTTACCGGATGTACGCGGAGAGGGTGGCAGAAGCCTACCGAAAGGAAGAAAATCTCTTGAATGCCGCCTTTACCTACAAGCGAGCCCTGGAATCCTACCCTCCTCGAGCCCTCCACTACCTCGAACAGGCGGAGAAGTTGGAGCTCGCTCTGAATCCCGAGGCAGCTCGCTTTTACCTGTTGGAGAGGGGGAAGCTCCAGAAAGACCTTTCCTTACTCACCCAGGCAACGGAACTATTCATAAACCCCTGGGAGCGTGAAAACCTGGAGGACGCTCTGGTGCATCGGGCTCGACTTCTGTCGGAGAAGCTAAAAATCACTCGCCTTCTACCCCCCTTCCTGACTCCCTCCGGGTGGTCTACAGAGGCTCTTGAAAAGGATTTCAAGAAGACAATTTTTCAAATCCAGCAGATCAACCCCGGTGCTCTTGGCCAAAATGGGCTAAAAGTCCCCACCGCACCCTGACCTCGCAAGCCGGACCGGCAAGTACCCTGCTACTTCATCTTCCGGATTCTGAGATCGATTCCTCGCTCCTCTTTCAACAAAGCAACCAACTCCTGGGTAGGGGTTTCCCCGAAATGGTAGGGGTAGAGAACCTTGGGTCGTATTACCCGCGCGGCGGAAGCGACCTGAGCGGGAGTCATCGTATAGGGCTGGTTCATGGGGAGAAAGGCGATATCGATTCCCGTAAGGTCCTTCATCTCCGGGATATCCTCCGTGTCTCCGGCAACATACACCGTCAAGCCAGGAAACTGGAGCACATAGCCGTTGTCCCTTCCCCTGGGATGGTAGCGGTCCCGTCCTGCCGTGGTATTGTAGGAAGGTACCGCCCGGATCGAAATACCGAGTACTTCGATCATCTCCCCGTTCTTGATCGCCCTTCCTTTCCCGAGTTTTGCAGCGGAGTTGGGGTTTAGCACGATGGCCGTGTTAGGTTTCAGAATCTGCTCGATCGCCTTTGGATCGAGGTGATCCCCGTGTTCATGGGTAATCAGAATCAGGTCCGCTTTCGGCAACTGCGAATAATCCGCATACTGCCCCACGGGATCGATATGGATCACCTTATCGTTCCAGGAGAACATCAGGGTTCCGTGTCCGATAAAGGTGATTTCCAGAGACCCCTGGGCTGTCTGGAACTGATCCCGTTCGAAGGGGGCCTGGCCGAAAGTTGCGCCACCAGAGAACACCCAGACTCCAACGAATGCACTAAGTGCGAATAGTTTGATTATGGACTGCATCTTTTCACCTCCTCTAACAGGTTACGCAACGTGACGATAGAAATCAAGGAGTTTTGATATAATTGAACATTTGTTTAAAACATATTGACAAAACATGTGTTTCAAATCTATACTTAAAAAGATAGTAAAATAGGGAACAGGAAGAGTTTGTGGGGTCAGAGCGCGATGCAGTAAAAGCTAAAATCGTAGAGGCCACCATTGCCTGTATAGAGAAAGGGGGGATCTCTTCCGTTACTGCACGGTCCGTGGCAAAGGAGGCAGGTGTAAACGTGGCTTCCATTAATTACTACTTTGGAACAAAAGAAAATCTCCTGGAAGAAACCTTCAAAACTACCCTAGAGCACTTTTCCTTCGATATGCACGATCTGCTATCTCTAACGGAATTGCACAGCCACTCTCTCCTGAAAGTCTTTTTCTCGTTCCTGATGGAAGGGATCCAGCATTACCCCCGGCTGGTACAGGCACTCATCTTCAATGAAAAAATAGCCCCAAAGTATCGGAACACTTTTCTGCGCCATTTTTCCTCCACCATCGAGGTCCTGGTCGGAAGAATCCTGCAGGAAAATCCTATGTGTACCCCGCAAGAAGCAACGACGCGCGTACTCCAGATGCTATACGCAGTCCTTTCCACCGGCCTCCCCTTCCAGATCGGCTCTCTTGTGGGATGCGATTTGGGGAACGCGGAGCAACGAGAGTACTATCTGGATCTTCTTTTATCGCGGTACATCGACTGGATTCCTCCCGAACGAATCGAAGCCCAAAGGAACCTCGTAAAAGAACAGATACGGAAACTCTTCGAGAGTAGATATGCAGAACATGCTTAACCTGGGAGGTCTGGAATGCAATCCACCGGAACGAACCTAAACAGAAAGCTCTTCTACATCATACCCGCATTGGTGCTCCTGCTCGCTGGTACGGTTGTCATTGTCCGCTATATAAGGCGGCCTCCCTCCATGCCCACCCCCAAGAAGTGGTATGAACTAGGAATGATGGCTGACCCCATTCTGGATCAAGTGCTTCTCTTCTATCTCGGAGAAGCGTGGACGAAGATGACCGACATCAACGAATGCCTGGAAACCGCTTCACGGATAAACAAGGACGATCCGGAGAGCTGGACCAGGGAGTGGCGGAAAACCGCCGAACGGCTCCATGCCCTGGGGGTTACGCTACTGGCAAAAGGGCATCGGAAAAGCGCAGGAGAAGCGTACCTACGGGCAGCCTCCTACTACCGAGCCACCCTGCACCGGCACATGCACCCCGGATCACCGGAGATCAAAGAACTGACCGAACGAGAGATAGCCTGTTTCATCAAATCGCAGGAACTCCTGGAGGCTCCCATGGAGGTGGTGTCAGTTCCCTATGAGGGGGTCACCCTCACGGGATACTTCTACCGCTCCCCCCGGGCAAAGAATCGGGCACCCACCCTCATCGTGCACCAGGGCCGGGATGCCTGGGCGGAAGACTGCAAATACATCGCCGATGAAGCGGTAACACGCGGATACCATTGCCTGCTGATCGATGGCCCGGGGAACGGACAGGCCTTGCGCAGGCATAACCTTCCCTTCCGACCCGATTGGGAAGCCTTTATCCGGCCTGTAGTAGATTACCTATCCTCCCGTCCCGAGGTGGATCCACAAGGGATCATGCTCTTAGGGATGAGTATGGGCGGATTTCTTTCCGGCCGAGCGGCAGCGAATGAACCACGGTTACGGATCCTCATCGTGAACCCTGGGGTAGTCGACTGGGGGGAAGTGTTTTTTGCAAAGCTCAAGGAGTACAGCCCAGAACTTATCTTCCTCTACCATACGAGTCCCGCGGTGCTGAACGCAACCATTGGCATCGCAGGACGTTTAAGCCCCTTCCTTCTCTGGGGGCTGACCGATACCATGTGGAAACACGGAGTCAACACTCCGTCCGAGCTACTGGATACCCTGAAATCCTTCACCAACCTGGAAGGAGTGGGGAGAATCAAAGCCACCACCCTAGTGATCGATGCGGAAGCGGAAGAGTTCGGCCAATCTAAGCAGTTCTACAATGCACTCACCTGTGAAAAAGACTACATCCTCTTCACCGAAGAAGAAGCCGCTCCCCTTCACGTCCAAACCGGCTCCCTGGCTTTGGCCAGTCAGCGGATATTCGACTGGATCGACGAGAAGGTGGGGAAATAATCTAGAGCTTGATGTACGGAAACTTATCCTAGAATGCGCCTACCGAACGTGAATCTATACGCGCTCGCTGTTACAGTCAGGGCAGTCGGGCATTGCCCGCCACAAAGGCATCGAGAAACGCTCGGGCCCAGGCGGAGGTTTCGATCCTGCCGGCACCCAGGCCGTAGGGGGATGAAAGGGCGTCGGTATTGCCGAGGGCTATAAAGGTAAGGCCCCGGGCAGGGACCTTCACGATGAGGCTAGACATGGCGATCCACTCTCCATAGTGCCAGATAACCCGTTCCCCTTTGTAGGTAGTGGTGAACCATCCCAATCCATAGGGAGAAGTGGCACCCCGGGTGGTTTTGATAGGCGTGTAGGCAAGCTCGAGGAGATGCGGCGGAACCACCACGCCTCGATCAAGAGCCATGGAAAAAGTGGCCAGGTCCACCGCAGACCCTGTCATTCCGGCGGCGGCATCGAAAATCGCTGGTGGATAGGTCGGAATGTGCCTGCCGTTGATATACTTGTAGGGAGTTGCAAGGTTCGCCTTATAGGCCGCACGATCCAATCCCGTCACATCGAATGCCGGCGTGTCGGGATTGGGAGCGACATGGTAGAGGGATAAGGGCTTCTGAATCCGTCGCACGAACTCCTCGGCAAAGGTTTTTCCCGTAACCCGTTGGATTACGTTACCTAGGAAGGTGAAACGAGCCCCATCGTAACTATACCCCGAACCCGGCATCCCGATAGAGGTATGGCTCAACAGGTGGCGCACCAGGATAATACCGGGACTGGGTATATGTATGCCGTACTTTTCGGCGGGATCGTCGAGAGAAACCTTACCCTCCTGTACCAATTGCAGGATAATGGCCCCCGAAAAAAGTTTGGTGAGGGAGGCTAAATGATAGGTGGTTTTAGAGGTGGCAGGACGGTTCGTCGCTAGATCGGCGATTCCATACCCTTTGGCAAAGACGATGCGTTGATTGGCCGCGATGGCGACAGATACAGCGGGTATATTCGAATGCAGGCGGAGGGATTCTATGAGGTGGTCAAAATCTTCCAGGCTATGGGCTACTAGAACGGGTGAAGCAGGCAATTCAAACCGTAAAAACAGGAGCATCACCATTCGGACGAGCCACACTGTGTCGCCTATGGATTTTCTCGTCATTTTCTCCTTCGGTCGCCTGCTCGTTGATTGTTTTGAATTAGATGATAGGGAAAATCGGCCGAGCCGTCAATACTGATTTGGAAAATGTATCTCAATTTGTCTTAAGGACTTCCAAAAGATCTTTCATCCCCATGACCCAACTGCCGTCCCGAAGCCGATACTTTACCTCAGTCCGAGCCAGGATGATCTTCATTTTAATTTTTCCTTCGTAGGCAGACGCAAGAGCATTGAGCCCCCCCGCATCATCCAGAGTGGGATGTTCTTTCCATTTAGCCTCGATAGCGATGATAGACCCAGGAGAGTCTTCTATGACAAGATCCACTTCCTGACCATTGACAGTTCTCCAATAATACAGAGGCACTCGCATCCCCCGGTTTGCATAGAACCTCTTAATCTGCCCGAACACATACCCCTCCCAAAATGCACTGGCAAAACTTGAGTCCATAAGTTCCTGGCTGCTGTGAAATCCTGCCAGGAACGAGGCAAGCCCTGTATCCAGAAAAAACAGCTTCGGAGATTTTATGATCCTTTTTACCCGGTTCCCATAGTAGGGTTCCAGGAGAAACAGCACTCCCGATGCAACGAGCAATCCCACCCATTTCCTTGCCGTGTTTGGGGCGATCCCTGTATCCCGTGCCATATCCGTATAATTCAATACCTGTCCATTCCGTAATGCACAGACCCGGAGGAACCTGTTGAAATCCTGTAGATCGATCACCTGGGAAATATTCCGCACATCCCTCTCTAGATATGTAGCCACATAGGAAGGAAACCACAGTTCATAATCCGCACCTACATAGAGTTCCGGGTAGCCTCCCAGGAACATGTACGAAGGTTCATCCGAAGAAAATCCTGCTGACCGCACCTCACCGTAGGATAAGGTAAGGAGCTCGAGAATGCCGCACCTTCCTGCCAGGCTTTCCGAAACTCCCTCCATGAGGCTAAACCCCTGGGATCCAGTTAACAGGAAACGGCCCGGAGTTCTGTCCCTGTCTATCCTCACCTTTAGATGCTTTAATAGGGCGGGAGCATATTGTATCTCATCTATGATTAAAGGTTCAGGATACTTATTCAGCAGCGAATCCGGAGTAGTGGTTGCCGCTTCCGCATGGGCAGGTAAATCCATGGTGATATAGGAAGCCCGGGGGAATAGATGTCGAAGTAGCGAAGTCTTACCTGTCTGTCTTGCTCCCGTAACCAGCACAGCCGGAAACTGACTGGCCATACGATTGAGAAGCGGTTCTACATCTCTCGTTATCCACATGCATATAATATGCATTTAGATTGCATAAAAGTCAACTATTCGTCCTTTTTCACGAAAAACAAGTAGAAAAACAAGTAATTCATGTTCCCCTTCCTTCAGGAGGGAAACATCCGGTGTTTCCTGCGGTACAGGCGGTCCCGGGGAATGGAAGTGGCCCGAACGATGGCCGGGATATTCCCCTGGTACCTTCGGAACAGTTCTTCGATCACCCGGTCTTCAATATCCGGGAAGGACAGGAGCTTTTGTTCTACCAAATCGGCAAGCTGGGATACAACGGTTTTAGGGTTCGTGAGACTTTTATAGTTATTGTGGGCCTCCAGGGGGGCTGTCGATGGAGCCCCTGTGTAATTCGCGAGAAACGAAAAAGCCCCACCATCGAGCACCAACTTTCCGGGGGGCAATAGAACAATCGCCCTCTTCAGGACATTTTCCAGCTCCCGGATGTTCCCCGGCCAGGGATAGAGCAGGATCAGGGCTTCCGCTTCCCGGCTCAAGCGCAGCCCTGGACGGTCGAACTCCACACAGAACTCCCGAAGGAAGGTTTCGCAGATTCGAAGAATATCTACCTTCCGTTCCCGAAGGGGGGCAAATGAATGTGAATCGTATTCAAGCGGTAATACAGATCATCCCGAAAAATCCCCTTCTGTACCAGCCCTTCAAGATTCCGATTGGTTGCAGAGATAAGGCGGAAATCTACCTTGTTTAATAGTGCGGCAGTCGATTCTTCAGGCCATGTGTATGCCGCGGGAACTCAGTACGGTAACGAACCATACACCTATGCTCCGGCAGTCTCAGCTACCGGTACCTATAGTAACGAGAATGTGGTGTTGGTGAAGTACGGACCTCTATTCATACACTTTGTAGGGCGCGAGAGGATCTTGCATATGGACTGGTGCGGGTCCAGCGACACACCTCCTTCAACCCCGCCTTTCTCTCTGCCTCATACCGCCCCTCTTCCCGCCTTCACCCTTGTCCCCTACTTCCTTGTGGTGGGCTTAATCCCCTTCACAAAAGCTTCTACCACTAACTCCCATCTCACTTCATACCACCACCTGGCTAGGGTTTAGATTCAATCCCATTCTACCCAGATCCGTTGGGTCTAGAGTAGAACCAGGCCTTCTCTCTTAACACTACAAGGTCTTGGATAAATAACACTTTACAAGCCGTCTTTCACGATTTATAATTTTTTCGACAGTAAAAAAAGGCAGTAAGATTCTCTGCCTATTGCTTGACCCCCTTATGAATAGCCGCTAAAGAACCGCAGTTTGTTGCCATTACTGTTGTAAGATTCCTACCTCAAGGGGTTCAACTCACGAGTCTACCAAGGCTCGAGGCTGCCTTATGAGAGGAGGAGTTCCTATGGCAAAAATCGTATTGTTCGTACTTGTGGCTCTTGGATTTGTATCCTGCCCTAACCTTGCTCTCAAGGATTTAGAGCAGCTAGGTGAAGATAATGATGATACCCTTGCTGTTACCTACACCGTTACCTTTGACCCCCAGGGGGGCAGTACCCCTACCCCCCCTCGAAAACCGTAACCCGGGGCGCTCCCTACGGCCCCCTGCCGACAGTTACCCGTAGCGGTTACGCCTTTGGGGGCTGGTGGACCGGTACCGGCGGGACGGGGAGCCTAATACAGGAGGATACACCGGTTACCATTGAAGCCGATCATATTCTCTATGCAAAGTGGGTAATTGCACAAGGAGCACAATGGGCCCGCACGGTCAGTGAAGGAAATAGTACTTCTATATTTGTCAGTTGTGCAGTAGATTCCTTTGGGAATGTGTATGCCGCGGGGAGTCAACGGGGTATCGGTACCTATACCTATGGCACAGGGGTTTCGGCAGCTGGTAATTTTAGTGGTGGCGACAATGTGGTGCTGGTAAAGTATGATTCCAACGGCACCGCTCTATGGGCCCGCACAGTCACTGGCGGAACTTATGAATCACACTTTAGCAATGTCGCATTCGATTCCTTTGGGAATGTTTATGTTGCCGGGCATCAAAATGGTAACGGTACATATACCTTCGGTGAGGGAGTATCTGCTAGTGGTTCATATAGCGGGGGCAACAATGTAGTGCTGGTAAAGTATGATTCCGGCGGCAATGCCAAATGGGCTCGCACAGTCAGCGAAGGAACTAGTGCGTCGGAATTCAAGAGTGTGGTGGTCGATTTCTCGGGCAATGTGTACGCCGCAGGGTATCAATGGGGAAGTGCCACATATACATATGGTTCAGGAGCCTCTGCCACTGGTACAGCCAGTGGAAGAAACAATGCGGTGCTGGTAAAGTATGATTCCAGCGGCAACGCTAAATGGGCCAGAACAGTGAACTCAGGAAATGAAGTTTCCGAGTTCTACGATGTCGCCGCTGATTCCTCTGGGAATGTGTATGTTGCTGGGAATCAACGGGGTACCGGTACATTTACTTACGGATCTGGGGTTTCGGCTACCGGTACTTCCAGTTACTACAATGTTGTCCTGGTAAAGTATGATTCCAGCGGTACCGCCCTATGGGCACGCACAGTCCTCACAGGAGCTGGTGACTCGGAATTTTATAGTGTCGCAATTGATTCCTCGGACAATGTCTATGCCGCAGGGTATCAATCTGGGGGCGTGTATACCTACTGGCAAGGGATCTCGGCCACAGGCCCATATAGTGGTGGCAATGTGGTGCTGGTCAAATATTGGCCGTGAAATTCGTTTAACTTGATACAAGTCATCGCAGTTCGGTAGGGGCCGGAATCTCATAATTGGTCTTTGTGGAACTGAAATTCTTTTCATTAGTAGGTTATTCTAAGGATCGCCCTCCTTAGGCGTAAGGGCATAATTGTTCATAGTGAGTATTTCAGCAAGCTGCAGAAGAAGCAGAGAAAAAAAGGCATGGTTTATTCCCTTACCGTGTTTTTTCACTGGCAGAAACAACGTCAAAGGACGTTTTTAAGTGTCCGAAGCCTCCCCCATGATCCCTACGGTTCAGTATTCATCAACCACCATAATATCGCGTTTTGCGATTATTCATAGCGAAACGCGAAGCCCCCCTGATTCCGGAAGGATTCACCCCTCTCCCGGAAACAGCCTTCCCCTGCCGGATCTAAAAGGTGAGAAGCCCCCTCGCGGAGAGACCTAGGCAATTCTATATAATTCATAAATTTATACTGCCTAGAGGTCGATTCTCCTCTCTCCGTCCATTTGTTTTGTGTAAGGTTTTCCTCCTCCCCACATGGCACGAGAGTTGCAATCAATATACATTGTAATCCTCATTGGGAGCGCCAATGATGAAACACTTTAATTTCATAGACTCCGTATTCCAGTTCATCACCAAGGATGGACCTATTAGTGTAACCTCGACTAGAATGATCTGGCCCCTAACAAAGATATCCCTTCATGAGCCCATCCGTGGGTATAGCGGCGATGGCGCCATCCTCTTTTCCCTCTAACACATTTTTTTGACAATTAAGGAGAAAACCATGAAAGATACGCTTGAAAGAATTCAGGTATTTGCTTTGGAAACTTTTTCCACCCTTGTACTCTTAGCGTTATTTGTAAGCTGCGCTTCGGGAGGAGGGGGAGATGATATCCTGAAGGATTCCCCGGAGGACATGAGCGCCTCCCTAGAGTACCGGCTGGTGATTTTAAATGCCAATGCCTCCGATGCTGTCGGCACCATGGAAAACCAACAAATGGCTGTTGGGGTAGCTCAGGCACTATCTTCCTGCGGATTTTCCCGTATAATCATGATGGGTGGAGGTACTTGGAAGCTGCCGCATCCGATGTGGCGAATTGTCCTTGGGGAACGTACAATTTTTCTGTAACTGGTGCGGGGGGTGTCGCCATTGGAACGGGAATCCAGAACACTTTGGACATCGTGGCGGGGGACCCTTTACCTAACAAGGCGGCAGATATCTGTGACCCGTACGGCCGGTTCGGAGGTTCTGACAGGGGGCAACTCCTGTCGGGAAAGGAACGTGCCCTCGGAGGAAGAAAGCGAGTGGTGCCACTCCCACGTTTCACCAAAACATAGCTGCTTCCTGCCCGCATACCGCTACCGTACCCTGTTCTAGTTTGTTGATATGCGAGTAATGCAGGGCCCGTATGTATTTTCTCTAACTTAAACCTGAAAAATCAGAAGATCCGCGTTATCATGTTGATAAACCAAAAGCTATAACTTATCACAATCCTTAGGAGGAGGAAGATTCATGTTAAAGATCGTAGTATCTATTCTCCTAGCCCTTGGGTTATTGTCCTGTGTTAACCTATTGGTTGAGAATCCGAAAGATCAGGATGATAACGAGCAAGATACCAATTTACAAACCACACAGGTTCCTAAATGGGCCCGCACGGTGAGCACGGGATCGGGTTCCTCCGCATTCCATGGTGTTGCCGTGGATTCCTTCGGCAATGTGTATGCCGCGGGGTACCAATTTGGGAATGGCAGCTATACCTACAGCTCGGGGGTCTCGGTTAGTGGCGCTTCCAGCGATGATAATGTGGTGGTTGTGAAGTATAATTCCAGCGGCACTGCCCAATGGGCTAAATCAGTTAGTTCTGGATCTGCTTCTCAATTCAAGAGTGTAGCGGTGGATTCTTCGGGGAATATATACGCCGTCGGGTATCAATATGGTACCGGTATTTATAACTACGGCTCTGGGGCCACGGCTATAGGTTCTAATAGCGATAACAATTCGGTGTTAGTAAAGTATAATTCCAGCGGTACTGCCCAGTGGGCTCGCTCTGTTTCCGGTTCCAGTCATTCTTTATTTTACAGTGTAGCGGTGGATTCCTCGGGCAATGTGTATGCCGCAGGGTACCAAAACGGTAGTGGTACCTATACCTATGGGACAGGGGTTTCGGTAGCCGGTTCTTCGAGTGCAAATAATGTGGTACTGGTTAAGTATAATTCCAGCGGCACCCCCCAATAGGCTCGCACCGTCAGCTCCGGATCTAGTGATTCTACATTTTTCGGTATCGCCGTTGATTCTTCGGGCAACGTGTATGCCGCGGGGTATCAAGGTGGTACTATCCCCTACACCTATGGCTCAGGGGTCTCGGTTAGTGGCGCTTCCAGCACTACCAACGCGGTCTTGGTCAAGTATGATTCCAACGGTACTGCCCTATGGGCAAAGTCAGTCACCTCGGGATCCAATCATTCTTGCTTTAACAGTGTCACAGTCGATTCCGCGGGCAATGTGTATGCCGCAGGGTACCAAACCGGTACTGGTACCTATACCTATGGCACAGGGGTTTCGGTAGCCGGTTCTTCGAGTGCAAATAATGTGGTACTGGTCAAGTATAATTCCAGCGGTACTGCCCAATGGGCCCGTACCGTCAGCTCTGGATCTAGTGATTCTATATTTTTCGGGGTTGCGGTCGATGCTTCAGGCAATGTGTATGCCGCAGGGTATCAAATGGGTATCGGTAGTTACGTTTACGGAATAGGAGTCTCGATTTCCGGGCCTTCCAATTATAATAATGTGGTGCTGGTCAAGTATAATTCCAGCGGAACCGCTCAATGGGCCCGTACCGTCACCTCCGGATCAATAGGGTGTAAATTTAACAGTATAGCCGTCGATACTTTCGGGAATGTCTATGCCACGGGGGCTCAATATGGCAACGCTGCCTACACCTACGGTACAGGGGCTACGGCGACCGGTCTTCAGGAAGACGAGAATGTGGTGCTGGTGAAGTACGGGCCTTGAAAGCTGTTTTGCTCAAGGTAACCCGGTAGTCTCCAGTGATGCATATACCGAGGGTAAGATACACTTGAGGGGGCAGACCCGGTGCACGGGTAAGATGGAAGGCAGCCTATTGACCCCCTGGACAATGCCTTCCCTCAGGAGCTTGCTGCGGAGACACTTCCTACCCGGACGTTCCCCGGGTTGGGGTAAGCGGCATGTCGCGTAAGGGAGGAGATATCACAAACCTGCACCCTTAAATCTACAGGCACTGCCCCTTTAGCCCTTGACCAGTCTCCTCTTCTCTGATAGATTCAAGGCCTAAGATGATGAGGAAGCTGGGCAAGAGCCACCCGACGCACCCTTCCTTAAGGGTGCATGCCTGGCAAAGATATTTAGGAGCAGTAAAGCTCCCTGATCCTTCGGGATCGGGGAGCTTTTTTTATGCAAATATCCTATCCATCGCCTTTTCATGCACTTTACCCGGAAGCGTTAAAGATCTTCCCCCTGAACTCACCCATACAAAGCCGGCAACCACAGCTACTTTGAACCGCCCGTCGCTGACTTCTAGGGAGGGGCAGTATCCCCAAAATGCAAGGAGGTTCCCATGACGTCCTACGAGACCTTGATTCGGCAGTCCGTAAAGGAAGCCGGCGGATTCCTCAACGGGCATGCCCATCTGGATCGGGCATTGGTGATGGATTCCAAGTATGTAGCCCATGCCGATATGGATCCCTGGGAAATCGCCACCTATCCCCTGGAGGTAAAACAGCATACCACGGGAGTCCTCCACGAAGGCCTCGCCTACACTCGGGAATCCCTCTACGAACGGTTGAGCCAGGCCCTTGATACCTCGATCCATTTCGGGGTAAGTAGGATAGATACCTTCATCGATACCACGGCGGACGGGGTGGAACTCCGCGCGTTGGAAGTCGCTCTGGATCTGAAAGCTAAATACCGGGACAAGATCGATCTAAGGGTAGGAGCCTATCCGATCTTCGGATTCAAGGATGACGAACCCCGGCGGTGGGAAGTGTTCGTGGCAGCCGCATCCCTGGCTGATTTCATCGGCACCCTCCCCGAACGGGATGCACGGAAGGGTCATATTGGATTCAAGGAACACTTTCGGCGGGTGATCGAATTGGCCAATTCCCTGGGCGGGAAAGAGGTACACTTCCATGTGGATCAGACGAATCACCCGGACGAAGAGGGAACCCTCACCCTGATCGAGGCGGTACGGTGGCTCAGGCCCGCCCCCAAAGGAAGGCAGGAAGGTAGGGAACCTACCATCTGGGCCGTGCATGCCCTCAGTGTCGCGTCCTATCCCGAAGAGAAGTTCAGGCAAGTGGTAGAAGGGCTGAAAGAAACGAACATCGGGGTCATCGTGTGTCCCACCGCTACCCTTTCCAACCGGCAGGACAGGCGGGTGATGGTCCCCATGCACAATAGCATCACCCGGGTACTGGATTTTCTGATCGAAGATATTCCGGTGCGGATCGGTACGGATAACGTGCAAGACTTCTTCCTTCCCGCGGGCAGCTTCGACATGTACAACGAGATCGTCACCGCGGCCAATGCCTTGCGGTTCTACAATTACTCCACCTGGGCAAAGGTCGCTTCGGGCCACAAACTCAACGAGGTAGACAAGATGAAGATCCGGAACGCGATGCGGTAGGTAGGTTGCCGGCGCGTGGGGTGTACAGAAGCTCGTCCTCGAACTGATTGACAGAGGGCCGAAAAACATAGTACCAGTATCTATCAAACCAAACACGAAACGTCCCATGCATACTGCCGGATACCTCTATACCCTCTCCGCCTTTTTTCTCTGGGGATTCCAACCGATCTACTGGAAACAGCTTACCCATGTGCCCCCGCTAGAACTGTTGGCCCACCGCATCCTGTGGTCTTTCATCCTGGTGGGAATCCTTTACTCTTTCACTCGACCCGATCCGGTCAGGAAGATCTTTGCCCGCCGATCCACCCTCTTCTTGCTGCTGGGCACCGCTTTTCTTATTGCAGTGAACTGGTTCCTCTACATTTTTGCAGTGTTCAACCATTTTATCGTGGAGGCAAGTCTGGGGTACTACATCAATCCCCTGATGAATATTTTACTGGGTCGAATTTTCCTCCATGAACGACTGAAACCGATCGAGCGAATCGCCTTAAGCCTTTCCGTATGCGGGGTACTGTACTTCGCATTGGATTACGGGCGTTTCCCCTGGATCGCGTTGACTCTCGCCACCGCCTTCGGGTTCTATGGGTTACTGAAGAAACTCACCCCCCTCGATTCCCTCTCCGGTCTATTGTTCGAGACCGCCATGCTTCTGCCCTGGGCGGTCATCTACATCGCAAGGAAAGAGTTCCAATCCCTTGGCGCCCTGGGACTGCATGGGTCTCCTACTGCTATACTTCTTATTCTTGGCGGGCTAGTAACGAGCCTCCCCCTTTATCTTTTCGGGAAAGGAACCAGATTGATTCCTCTTTCCACCGTGGGCTTCTTCCAGTATATCGCTCCCTCCATGATGCTCGTTCTCGGGGTCCTCTTCTATGGAGAGCCCTTCACTTCCACACACCTCATCACTTTTATCTGTATCTGGGCGGCTTTATCCATATACACCTACAGTCTATTACGAGGCACGAGACTTAAAAGTTAATGAGTACCCCGAAGCTTGTGGGGATTCGATGGAAGGACCTCAATCAGGGGATGGCCGCAGTCCAGGATGAACACCATGGCGCACTGCCGCTTTTCACCTACTCCCCACTCCCCCCACAAATACTCCATTTCCTGGGCGCTTGAGCTCGGTGATAGTGAACCCTGTTTCCTGAATCGAACGAAGGGTGTCCCGGTTCAAGTGACATTCCGAGGCGATACGGCGCCAGCCTGAGGTAAGGGAGTTAAACAGGGCTGCCGTGTGTGAATCCAGGGGTCGCACATGTTCGATGAACAGGAACTGTCCCCCTGGACGAAGAACCCGGTACACTTCCCCAAGGGCTTTTTCCGGCTCTTTCACCGAACAGAACAGGAGGGTTGCTACCACTGTATCGAATTGCCCCGAATCGAAGGGGAGGTCTTCCACCGCGGCCTGCAGGCAGTGCACCCGCCCAAGGACTTCGGGGTGGGAAAAAAGATCTAGCAGAACTCGATGTTCACGCCCCGGTTGAAAGGAAGTCGCGGGAGGATAGGGGTACAGATCATGGAGGCGATCACCATCAAATATCGCGAAACTTCCCAACCCTCTTTTTCTTAACCGGACAATTGCCCTTCGCTTCAAGGAGTCCGAATCTTCCTTCGCATCCGTGAGGATCAACTCGGTTAGCCTGTCCAGGGAGTAGTACGGCAGATTTACCGCGGTCCCTGCCCCCACTTCCAGTACTCGCCCTGTAGCTTTCGAAACGATCTGCGCGCGAAGCTTCGCAATCCACAGGCCCTCAAGGGGAGCCATGAATAAATCATACAGAGAATGGACACCGTCGAACAATCGATTCCCTGCCCTTCCTTAATGCGACTTGCCGTTTCCTTTCAAACACTTCACCAGGTGGGCGATATTGGAGGCGAGGGTATCCATCGTGGATAGGGCTTCCGCGTCTTTCTCTACATCCCCCAGTTCGCGACCAATCCCCAGGTTCCAATAGGTAGACCCGGCAACGTACATCCCTTCGATGAGGAAAAAATGGTTGATGGTATCGAAGGCATGGATAGCCCCTGCCCGTCGCATCATCACCACCGCTGCCCCCACTTTACGGGTAAAAAGATTGTCATTCGCCCGCCCTACGTACCCCGCTCGATCGAGCAAGGCCTTCGTTTCCGAGGTAACATCGGCAAAATAGGTGGGAGAACCGATGATGATCGCATCGGATACGATCATCCTGGCGATAATTTCGTTCAGATTGTCTGATTCGATGATACATCGCCTGTTCTTGTTCTTGAAGCAGGAGCGGCAGGCGGTGCACCCTCTGAGAGGGGAACCAGCCAACTCGATTAGTTCCGTTTCGAACCCTTCCTTTTGTAATCCTTGAAGCGCTCTGCGTAACAGGGTGGCCGTATTGCCTCCCTTTCGGGCACTCCCGTTGATGGCCAGCGCGCGGAAGATCGTTTGGCTCATGGCATCAGGTCCTTCATTTTGGCGGCAAACTCTTCATACAGTGCCACAATCTGGTCCTCCAACCTGTCTTTCTCCGGGTCCACCTCCGCCGCCTCCCTGTCGAACCACTCAGCAATCTTGGCTAATCCTTCCTGGAAACTCACCTCAGCTTTGAAATTAGGAACCACTGTCCTGATTTTCCCGTTATCAAACACTCCCGGATAGGTTTTTTCAAAGAAAAGGTGACTGCAGAGAGAGGGGGCCGCCTGCATCAATAGTTCACTGGGCACGTGAACGATCCGGGGTTCTTTCCCGACGATTCTGCCGAACTCGAGGTACAGATCTTCCCATCGGTGGATCTCGTCCGTGGTGGCGTGGTAGGCCTGGCCAAAGGTTTTCGGGTTGCCCACGACCCCTGCGTACGCTTTGGCGAGATCTTCCACAAAGGTGAACTGCCAGGGAGTAGATCCGTCCCCGAACATCACCAAGGGTTTCTCGTTCCGGATCCGGTAGAGGATCCCATAATTCTGCCGCAGGACACCGATGTTGGCAGCTCCCACTCCATAGGTGAGGGAAGGTCGAATCACCGTTACCGGAAGACGGCGTTTCTCTACCTCTGCCCAGATGTAGCGCTCCATCTCCGCCTTGTTGAAGGCATAGGGGAACACGGGGTTGTCGAACAGTTCCTCCGCGTCCTCCTGGGTGGGAAGGGTATGGTACGGACGCTTGTATGCGGCAATGCTGGAAGTGATAATGATGTGCCACACCCGTTCAGGGAACACCTTAAGGGTTTCTTCCGCATCCTTACGATTGAAGCAGATCATGTCGATCACCGCATCGAAGGTCTCTTTACCCAGAGCCGTTTCCAGCCCCTTCTCCGCGTATCGATCCCCCACGATCACCCGAACTTCCCGTGAAAACGGAACCTTACGAGTTCCCCGGTTGAAAAGCACTACTTCATGACCCTCCCCTAACAACCGCTCTACGATGGCCCGGCTGATCACACCGGTGCCGCCAAGGATCAAGATTTTCATAGGAATCACTCTACCTGGAAAGTTGAATTCCTGCAAGTTCTGTTGTAGCTCGATCCAGAGTCTCCAGGAATCGGTTCTCCTGTTGGATCAGGTAGTGATGTAACAGTTCCCTCTCCGCTTCTCCTAGAAGAGGATCCTGCAGGTACTTCATCCGGGAAAGACCGGGGAGAGCATCCTGTTCCAGGGCGAAGTCCTGGGCGTACCCTTCCTTTTCCGTGTAATAGAGGCGATTCAACAGTTTGAGGCACCGTAAAAACGATAGGAAAGGTGCCGGTGAACTCATGTTCTCCGGATGGGGAATGGCAGCCGATGCGATCCGGTTCGCCCGATCGGGTTCCGCTGAACTACAGTTTTCTGGATGGGCAAAGGTCGACCACTCGGACCAACGGCTCGTGAACAAATGCCGAAAACCCTTCCATCCCTTGAGAAGTGTAGAAAAAGGAAACGCAGTCCCTCCCTCCCCCTCTAACTGTAGGAGTCTCGATTCGATTGCTTCCAAGAGCCTTTCCGGCTTGAAGAGCTTTTGCGGAGTAGTTCCCAGTCGGTAGGCGGCGAGAGTGTAGAGCTTGCCGTCCTGCAGAAGGATGTGGTGATCATGGTGGGGGAGAAGATCTTCCTCCGTGTGCCACCAGTAGCTCATGAAGGAGTTGGCAGTACAATCAGGATGATCCTGAGGAAGGGTGGATGCCCAGACGAAAAAAGGTGAAACTCCAATGTTCTGAAAGGACTGGTCCCATCCTCGGACCGGTTTTACGTAGGTACCTTCTTGCCCAGTGATCTCGCTCACGATGTGGAAAGCCGCGTCATATAATTCGGGACCTGAGGCGATGCGGGTGTAATCGGTAGCTCCCCGGAGCCCCGGCATGTCGATATTTATGTACCCCATGCACCGGTTCCAAAGGTCTGGAAATCGAGAACGTGCGTACGCGGCCGACCCCGCGTACCGTCCGTTGGAATGGCCACTCCAGAAGACCGCTTTCACGGGGTATCGCAGATCGTATCCATGAGTGTGTAGGACTTCCAAAATAGCTAACGCCAGCGCGTTCCCTGTTCCATTGTCCGTAGCACCCTTGTACCAACTGTCTAGATGACAACCCAGTAGAACATAGGGAAGGGTTTCGTCTTTCGGGCCTACTTCTGCCTCCAGTTGAGGAACTCGATACCATCCCGTCTCCACCTCCGTGGTCACTTCCCCCACCACTTGTCGCCCGCTCCTACAGAGGAATTTCAACTCCTCTCCCTGCTTCTGGCTGATCACCACTAGGGGAAGATTCGTATAGTAGCGAAGCTGATCCGGGGTCGGCGTACCCCAGATGGGATCATTGATGCCTTCATGGATCAGTTCCTCCTTCCCCTCCCAAACTTGGATGGAGGCCACGGCGCCCCGTTTTTCCAACTGCAATACCTGGATGGGATTCAAAACGGGCGTGCAAACGATGAGTCCCTCTAAATCCCGTTCCAGCTTCTTTTCCCCTAGAAGGAAAAGGAGGGGATCAGAAACGAGGCTTGCCGGATCGATCCAGCGCAGGGGGCCCTTCCGGGGGCTATCCCCCGTGACTCCGGAAAAGCTTCGCGTCTTGGCAGGGATGTGTCGGACAGCCTTCCCCTCGTATACCCGAAGTTCCGCTCTACGGGGGTTACTTAAAAGCACCGGATACCGATCGATGGAATACCGGATCCCTACCTTCGCAAGAACTTCTTCGATATAGCGGACCGCCTCCTCCTCGCCCTTACTTCCCGAAAGGCGATCGAAGGAGGCAATCCGTGCAAGGTGCTCCTCTATACGTTCCGCCTGCAATGCACCGAGTAAGCGATTTTCTTCCGGACTTGGCATAGTCTTTACAACTCTCCGCCCTTCACTCCATAGTGTTAGGCCACAGGCAGACTAACCCGCTTGAAGGCTTCCACAAACTGAGCGATGTAGGCAGCCGTTCCTTCCAGCATCTCCTTGCCCCACTCGGGTGTCCCTTGATTCGGAGCCCGGGAACCGAACCAACCGGAGGGCACTACGTGAGGAACCTCCCGTGCCACGCGAATCGTTCCTTTCCCGAACTGGATCGTGTTCAGATAGACGGTTTTCAATTCATCCGAAAGATCCCTCGGAGTACCACTCATAGCGTCTTCCAGATGGACCCATTCAGGATGAATGGCCATGAGGGCCGCGGTTTCCTGCGCATCCGCATGCCCTCCCTTCCAGTCCTCATTCAACTGGGGGGCCAACACCCACCAGTCGATCACTGCCGCCAATCCGCCCTTCTGGTAGAACTCGAGGGCCACCGCATCGAGGGCAGGATCGTTTCCGCCGTGTCCATTCAGGAACACGAGTTTCTTCAGCCCATGACTCCATACGGAAAAAGCGATGTTCCGAACCACCTGCAAGAGTGCCTCGAGACCGATGTTAATGGAACCCGGAAACTTCATATGGTGGGGGCAAACCCCATAGGGCAGGGTCGGCAAAATCAGGACATTCACCTTCTGTTCGATCAGCCTACAGAGATACTCCGGCACTATATAATCAGTCCCCAGGGCCATGTGGCTCCCATGGTTTTCCACACTCCCCAGGGGGAGGATCCCCACCTGGCACCGCTCGATCGCGTCGGGGATCCTTTTCCAACTCAAGCTAGCCCACTGCATGTTCTAGAACACCTTTCAATCGAAATGGCGGGCCAGCACAGCCTCTGCAGGAGGTTTCGTCAACTGGCTTACCACTACCATCACGATCAGGGCAAAGAGCGCCGAAACGATCAGGGGGTGAAAACCCAATGCCCAGCTCTTGTACTTGAACTGGATCAGGAGCATCAGGATCATTCCCGCCACTACCGAAGCGACGGCACCGGGAAGGGTGGCCCTCTTCCAGTACATACCCAGGAGAACTGGAACGACGAACAGCCCCATTCCTCCGAAAGCGAAAAGGATGATCGTAAAGATCGTACCGGGTCGATACACGCCGAAGATGATGACGATGATCCCGATGATGACAGTTACGATGCGGGAGATGCTCATTACCTGTTCATCCGTAGCCTGCGTATTCACTACTTTCTGGTAGATATCCCGTGAAATAGCCCCCGTCGTCATGATCAGGACACTGTCGATGGTGGACATTCCCGCCGCCACAATACCCGCGATAAAGAGGGAAGCGAGGAAAGGATTCAACCCCCTCTGTAGGATCATCGGCACCACACGGTCGATCTCCTTCGGATCTATATTGGGAAGGATGGCGATGGCATTCACCCCAGACCATTCGATGAGGGTTGCGGCAAACCACATGCCCAGCGTACCCAAAATCACGGCGCGGAACATTACCCGGTAGTTCTTCATGGCGAAGAACTTGGTGAACAGTTGCGGTTGCCCAATGGTAAAGAAGCTCCATAGCACGACTTGGGACACATAATTCTGCCAGGGCATGTAGTTCCCCTTACCGGGGAAGGTAAGCAATTCAGGGCTAACCGATGCGATTTTCGCGTTGATGGCAGAGAATCCGCCTCCCATGACCACAGTCAGAATGAAGGTCACGATGGCTGTACCCACCATGAGGGTTCCCTGAACGGCGTCCGTCAGAATGGCCCCCCGGATTCCCCCGCTCATGCAGTAGAAAATGACGATAACTCCCATGGCCACGACCCCTACCCAGTAGGGCAGACCTGTAAATACGTTCACGATTACCCCTGCCCCGATGGTTTGCGCGCCCATCAAGGGAATCAGGAAAAAGAGCATCATGAGAGCTAAGAGCACCCGGATCCCCTGGGAATCGTACCGATCACCAAGGTAGTCCGCCATTGTGAGGAATTTGTGCTTTTTCCCTAATGCGATGAGCTTCCGTCCCACGAACAGGGCAGGAATGATCATACTGAACACAAGACCAGGCACCGAGACAGCCAATCCCGCGTACCCTACTTTGTAGCAGGTGCCCGGAACGCCCATAAAGGTGCTCATGCTGTACTGGGTGGAAAAGTACGCTAACCCGCTCAGAATGGCACCCGCTTTAGCGTTCATGACGAAAAACTCGCGCAAATTGGTGGTTTTCTTCGCTGCGTAGATACCGATAGCCGCCATACTCAACAGGTACAGGCCCACCATGATAAAGAACGGAACAGGTGTAGGTGCTACCATCTTAGTCCTCCTCTACTACGGAATCCTGGAACTCAGGCCTCTTCATCGATTCCTTGTAGAACAGATAGATGAAAAGGAAGGTTACGGCAGTGTGCACGAACCATCCGAAGATGAACATGGGAATCCCGCTCACCAAGGGTATGTATTCCTTGGTGTAGAAAAAGGGGAAAGGAATCATGATCAGAACGTAGAGGAAAATGAAAATACCGAACCATTTTCTCTCGAAGCTTTTACGGTCTTCATTCATGACACACCTCCATTGAGTAGATTTTTCACGTATCTATCCTAATCCCTTGATTTTCCTGGTGTCAATGAAATTATGTGTGTAAAATTCGCCTATCATGATATGTAAATATTTGACAGATATATTTTATCCATCATATAATGGCACTATCAAATATCTACCTAGGAGGTTTCTATATGATCAATGTCAAACGACTTATGGGTGCCATGGTCTTACTGCTTTTGGGATCCATCGCGCTATTTGGTCAGCAACAAAGAATTCCAGACCGGATAGACATGAACATCCCCCGACAGATCACCCTCAAAGTCACCTACGACGATCCCACCCTGTGGCCTGCAAAGGAAAACGTCCCCGATCCGGAACACGCCTTTGCGGTGATGTTCAAGGATTACGTGGAACGGATGTCCGCAGGAAAAATAAAAGTGGAACTCTTTGGATCGGGTGCTCTGGGTTCCTACCGTCAGACCTGCGAAATGGTACAGAACGGTTCGATCGACATCAATATCGGTACGGGATCTTTGGCCAACTGGGTCAAGGAGCTTCAGCTTCTGGCCATACCCTATTTGTTCATGTCGGACGATGTAGTACAGGAGTTCTTCAACGGAAGTACCCTTTGGAAGGAAATAGCCAACGGCATGGAAAAAGTGGGTTTCAAATTCCTGGCCATCGGACAGAACGGTTGGAGAAGCTTCACGAACAACGTCCGGGTGATCCGCAAACCCGATGACCTCAAAGGACTCAAATTCCGCGTCATGGAGAGCCCCGTGTACATCAAGTTCATCGAAAGCCTCGGCGGCCGAGCGGTACCGATCGCCTGGAACGAAGTGTACACCGCTCTTCAAACCGGTGTAGTGGATGGACACGAAAACCCCATCTCCCCCATCTATCTAGGAAAGATCTATGAGGTGCAAAAGTATTTGACCATGGACGAACACATCTGGAGTGAAAACATCATGGTCATGAACGCCGCAAAGTTCAAAAGCCTTCCACCGGCAGCACAACAGATCATTCTTCAGGGAGCCAAGCTGGGTGCTCAGGCGAACGACGTGGCTGAACGAATGGTTTCCAATGTAGTCAAGTATGACATAGTAGCCAAGCGAATGCAGGTGTACTTCCCCACCCAGGAGGAAAAGGACGCGTTCCGGAAACTTTCTCAGCCTGCCGTAGTGGAATACCTACAGGGACAACTAGGGAAAGACCTGGTGGATCGATTCCTCCGGGAAGTCCAGTTGGCGGAAGCGCGCGCGGGGTGGCGCCGATAAACATTCCGTGTACAGTTAAAGCAATGCAAGCAGTCTGTTCCACGTGAACAGACTGCTTTTTAAGTTCCAGAAGGTTGGAGGGTTTCCGTGACAAAAAAAGACGCGATAAAGCACTTTCTGAAAAAGGCTAGCGATTATGCCTACTTGATCGCCAAATGGATCGTTTTGGTTTATATCACGGCTGTAACCATTCTGGCTATCCTGGGTGTCTTTTTCCGTTCCGCAGGCAAGGCGCTTTCCTGGAACGAAGAACTGATGCGGTGGCTCCTGATCGGGATAGGGTATATCGGGGCTTCCGTGGCTCTCAAGATCCGCAGCCATATTGGGATTGAATTTTTTCTATTGAAATTGAAAACACCCGTAAGGAAGATAGCGATCATGTTCGGGTATGTCTTCATCGTGATCTTCCTCGTCATTATATTCTGGTACACCTTACAAGCTTCTCTCATGGCACGGTATCAACTAGGAGCCATCATCCGGATACCCATGCTATGGGTAAAACTGAATATCCCCCTAGGTTGTATCCTCATGTTGATTCACATGACGTACTTCCTGGTAGGGCTCTGGGACGAAAAGACCAACCTCCGTGAGTACATGATCAGCGGCGGTCAATCGGAAGGAGGTGTAGAATGAACCTCGGCTTACTCGTCATTGGCTTCATCTTTACGGTAGCCTTAGTCATCGGGATTCCCATCGCCTTCGTACTGGGGCTGGTCCCCCTGCTGTACTTGATTCTCTTCAGAGGGGTACCTCTCATGGCCATCGCCTCCCGGCTATATGGCGGTATCGACAACTATGTTCTTCTAGCCCTCCCGTTCTTCGTCTTGGCGGGGAATATCATGAACCACACGGGAATCACACGGGACCTGGTGAACTTCTCCCGTTTACTGGTAGGTCGGATGCGGGGCGCACTTGCACAAGTGAACATCGTGGTCAGCATCTTCTTTGCCGGTCTTACGGGGGCAGCCGTAGCGGATACCGCGGCCATCGGATCCATCCTGATCCCCGCCATGATCGAAGAAGGATATACCCCTGAATACTCCGCAGCGGTGACCACTGCCTCCTCCATCATTGGCCCCATCATCCCTCCCAGCATCATTATGGTGATCTACGCTTCGGTTACCGGCGAGTCCGTAGGGGCCCTCTTCATGGGTGGATTCATCCCCGGCCTGTTGGTGGCCCTTTCCCTCATGGTGTTAGCCTACTACTATGCGGTAAAGGAAAACCATCCCCGGCGTACCGAACCCATTCCGAAATCGGAAGCCCTTAGAATCATCCGTAGGTCCGTCGTAGCCTTGCTGGTTCCCCTCATCATCATTGGAGGAATCCTAAGCGGACTGTTTACCCCTACGGAAGCTGCCTCTATCGCCTGTTTGTATGCTTTTCTTGTGGGAGTTTTCTATTACCGAACGCTGAAGCTGAAAGACCTGATCGACAGCCTCCTCAACGCGGGTGTAGTGGCCGCCACGATCCTCATCATCATCTCCACCAGCCAGGTATTCTCCATGGTGCTTACCCTGGAACGGATCCCCGAACAGATCGCTAAACTCCTCACCAGTTTCATCTCCAACAAGTACCTGTTCCTGCTCTTCGCGAACATCCTCTTCTTCATCATGGGGATGTTCATGGAGATCTCCGCTACCGTGATCATGCTCACTCCGATACTCCTGCCCGTAGCTATTTCCTACGGAATCCATCCCCTGCACTTTGCCCTGGTGATGCTGGTGAACTTGAACATCGGACTCACGACCCCGCCAGTGGGGGTATGTTTGTTCACCGCAGTACCCATCGCGAAGGTCCCGATGGAGAAGATCGTCTCGAAGGTGATGCCCTTCGTGGCCGCGGAAATGGTGGCAGTTCTGTTGATTACCTACATTCCGGAACTGATCCTATTCATGCCCCGGTTGGCAGGATATTTAAAGTAAAATTCTTAAATTGTTTTTAAAAAAGTGTTAAAATATTTGTAAGGGGCATGATTCTATGGAAAAACGGATAAATATTGTCTATTGGAAAGATGATGATTTTCTTGTTGGATTCTTGGAACCATATCCAGATTATCGTACACAAGGGCGATCTTTAGAAGAGTTAATAGAAAATTTAAAAGATATCTATAGAGATATTTTGAATAAATATATTGAGGCCCGGGAATCGCAAGTAATGGAAATCTCTCTGTGAAACGAAAGGAGCTCATTAATATTCTGCTTAAAAACGGGTGTATATTCGTGAGACATGGGGGACGCCATGATTGGTACAAAAATCCTTCCACAGGGATGAGTCAATCGATTCCTAGGCATTCAGAAATTAGTGACAATTAGGCAAAACATATTTTGAAAATGCTGAATATCCTTTAGCATCGAATCCGCTTGTTTCATTTGATCCCATAGCGGTCGAGGGCTTCCTCGTTCACCCGGATTCCTAAACCCGGTTCCTCGGGCACAGGGATATACCCTTCCTTGTCCACGAGATAGGAGCCTCCACAAAGCTCCCTGCGTAAGTCGTAAGAACCGCCCGAAGTGATATACTCGGCCGCCAGGGTATGGGAACAGGAGGCCAATAGCTGAATGCTTGCCGCTACCCCGATGGTGGCATGGATGTGGGGGGAAAGAGCCATGCCGAAAGCCTGCGCCAGTACAGCCACCTTCTTCGCTTCCCCTATCCCTCCCACATGGATCAGATCGGGCTGGACTACACTTACCGCCCGCTGTGCGATCAAATCTCTGAACTCTCTATGGGTATAGTAGTTTTCCCCCGCTGCCAGGGGAATGGGTATGGTAGCGGAAAGACGGCTCATCCCCTCCACATCATGGATGGAAATCGGCTCCTCGAGGAAGGTTAAGTCGAAGGCCTCAAGATCGCTGGCCAGTTGCAGAACCTGCGCTACCGTGAACCCCTGGTTGGCATCGACCATGATGCCGAGATCTGGACCCAAGGTTTTCCGCACCGCTTCCAGATTCTGGAGGTCCTGCTTCCGGCCGTAACCGATCTTCATCTTCACCCCTTTGAACCCCTCCGTAGCATAGCGCTTGGCCTCCTCGACACACTCTTTTGGAGTAAGTGGACGGCCTTCCCTTCCAAAGAAACCCGAGGCGTAGGCGGGAATGCGACTCAGCACCCTCCCTCCCAGGAGTTGATACACCGGAGTCTCCAGGATCTTACCGGTAAGATCCCAGAGGGCCATCTCGATCCCCCCGATGGCAGATACGATGGCCCCCTTTTCCCCAAACGCGTAGGCTCCGGTGCCGTGTCCCAGCATTTTCTGGAAAAGCCGTTCACGGTCGAAAGGGTCTTCTCCCATTACCAGGGGCTTCAGTTTATAGTCCACCAGAGCTTTGAAGGCCAGGACACCTCCCCCATGCACGGGACCGATCTCGCCGTACCCCACAGTACCGTCGGAAGCAGTGAGTCGTACAATGACCGTATCCCAGCTATGCCACACTCCTGTGGCATCCCGGGCAGGAACCTCCAGGGGATAAGAAAGAGGAATCGCTTCTATATTGACGATCTTCATAGCCCCATCGTACCCTTTCTTCCTAACCATCGCAACCCTGAATGACGATTGAAAATGCGATTAACTTCACGGAGTCCCTGGTACCTGGCTCGCGATCACCCGCTTCAGGATATCCGGCCGATCGGTAGTGATAAAATCCACTCCCATGTGCATGAACTGCCTCATCCGTCTTTCCTCGTTCACCGTCCACACCCCTACCCGAAAACCACCGTTCCGTAACGCATCGAAAAGGGCAGGGGTAAGCCTCCGTTCATCCACCCCCACGTACCCTACCCGGTAGTTTGCCAATTCCTCAACTATCGCCGTAACTCCTCGGGGTAGCATGGCATTCAGATACCGAGCGCCGATCACCGCGCAGGTTTCTAGAGAGGGTTCCCATTCTTTCACTGCCTGCAGAGTGGGTAAATCGAAGGAAAGGACGATCGTGTCTTTCACCATGCCATAGCGACGCAATGCCTCGACAACCTTTTGCTCGATTCCCGGGTATCGGGTACCATCCCGCCGTACTTTGATTTCTAGCTGGAGTTTTACCTTTCCCCGGATCAGTTCCAACACCTCCTCCAAGGTAGGGATCCTCTGTGTCTGCTTTTCTTTCGCATTATCCCGCAATCCCTTGAACCTCGCTCCCGCATCGAGGGCCTTCAATTCCTTCAGGCTATAATCCTCCACCAGGCCGACCCCATCGGTGGTTTTTTCTAGCGTAGGATCGTGGATCACCACCGGAATACCCTCTTTGCTCAAGTGTACGTCCAATTCCACCGCATCCACTCCGAGGGAAAGACTGCGGATAAAAGCTTCCAGGGTGTTTTCAGGGGCCAGCCCCGAGCCGCCCCGGTGCGCTACCACAAGGGGCATTTTCGGTGCCGCGTTCGCCGCGGGGGTATCTGCAGGATGGATGAAAACAGCCAACCCGATCATTCCGCACAAGCATCCCATTCGGAACGCCCTTCGAAGGAAAAAGACCCACATGCAGGCATTTATACGTCCTTCTTCCAGAGTTATCAACCCTTCGATTCTGCTGTATATTTGAATGGACGCCGTAACGATAAGATAGGCGAGTTGCGGCGGATTTGGCTTTTTACAAACGATCTTTTAAGACAAACATAGGTCGAAAGGAGGCCTCTTTGCGCATCGTCGTTCCCATCAAGCAGGTTCCCGATACGGCAAAGGTGAAACTGGATCCGGAAACAGGCACCATGATCCGGAGTGAAGCGGATGCGGTGACGAACCCCCTGGATCTGTATGCGTTGGAAGCAGCCCTCAGGCTGAAAGAAACCTATGGAGGCAAGATCACGGTACTTTCCATGGGGCCCAAATCCTGCTTCCGGATGCTGAAGGAAGCCCTTGCCATGGGCTGTGACGAGGCATTCCTCCTTTCCGACAAAGCCTTCGCTGGAGCGGATACGTGGGCCACCTCCTACACCCTTGCAACGGCTATCCGGAAGTCCCTGGAATACGATTTGGTTCTCACCGGAGAGCGGGCCACCGACGGAGACACCGGCCAGGTGGGACCGGGAATCGCCGCCTGGTTGGACATCCCGGTAGCAACTTACGTATCCCGGATCCGTACCTTCGATGGGAAACGATTCGAGGTGGCTCGTCTTACCGAGGAGGGCTACCAGTGGGTATCCATCCCCACCCCCTGCGTGCTCACCGTGGTAAAGGAAATCGCCATTCCCCGACTCCCCACTCTGAAAGGCATCCTCCGGGCACGCTCGCAAGAGATTCCCACCAAAACGAAGGAGAGCTTCCCGTTCCAGGTCGAGTATCTGGGCTTGAAAGGGTCTCCCACCCGGGTAGTGAAGATCGAGACTCCCCAGATCGCCCGACAGGGCAAAAAAATAGTGGTGAAGAATGAGGAGGATCTGACCATGGCGGCAACGGAGTTCCTGCGATTCCTAGAGGAAAGAAACCTGTACTGAGGAGGGGATGATGGAAACAAGCCCACACCAGGTATGGACACTGGCGGAGCAGACGGGGGGGAAACTCAAGCCGATTTCCTTCGAGTTGCTACACTGGGGTCGCACCCTGGCGGACAAGCTCCGCACACCCCTGGCCTCTATCGTGATCGGCAGCGGCGTAGAGGATGAAGAATTCCACAAACTGATCGCCCACGGGGCGGATGAGGTGTACTCCCTTCAGGATCCCCGGCTTTCCTCGTTTGTATGCGAAACCTACGCTCGGATCCTTTGCTCCCTCATCCAGAGCCATCGTCCGGCTGTGTTCCTGGGGGGAGCCACCACCACGGGCCGAACCCTCTTACCCTATGTCGCGGTCAAGGTGCATACCGGCCTCACTGCCGACTGCACGGGTCTGGATATCGAAGAGGGAACAGGGAATCTTCTGCAAACACGGCCCGCCATCGGGGGAAACATCATGGCCACCATCAAAACTCCCAACCACCGTCCCCAGATGGCCACTGTGCGGCCCCGTTCCAGAAAGCCCCTCTGCCCCGATCTCAGCCGAAGGGGAAGGATCCACCGGATCCCTATCGATGACCAGATGATCGATCCGCGGGTGCAGGTCCTGGGGGTGGAAAGGGTTGAAACCGATGGCACCGTACTGGACTCCGCCGAAAAGGTGGTAGCCGGAGGGAAGGGACTGCGGAAGGGGGAGAACTTCACCTTGATCCAGGGCCTCGCCCAGGATTTGGGAGCCGCCGTGGGAGCCAGCCGGGAGGCGGTAGACCGGGGGTGGATCTCCTATCCCCATCAGGTAGGGCTGAGCGGTCGGACTATCTCTCCCCGAGTGTATATCGCGGTGGGGATTTCAGGGTCCATCCAGCACCTGGCCGGTATAAAGTCCAGTGAAACCATCGTGGCCATCAACTCGGATCCCACCGCTCCCATCTTCCAAGTGGCTGATTTCGGGATCGTGGGGGATCTATTCCAGGTAATCCCTGTGATCCGTAGACACCTCCAGGAACGAAAGGAGAAGCAGGAACATGGCTGTGGATAACCTTACCCAGGAAAAGAAGATCACATTTTCGGAGCTTCTCGAAGCACTACGAGGGATCGTAGGCTCCACCCAGGTGTGGGTGGAGCCAGAGAAACTCGAGGCCTACAGTCATGATGAAACGGACGCGAAAACCTACGGCCACATGCCCGATGCCGTGGTATTTCCCAAAACGGTGGAAGAAGTAAGCGCCATCGTAAAACTCGCCAATCGGTACCGCGTTCCCCTCATTCCCCGGGGGGCGGGTTCGGGGCTTTCCGGAGGAGCCATCCCTCACCAGGGTGGAGTCGTCGTTTCGCTGGAACGAATGAATCGTCTCCTGGAAATAGATACCACCAACATGGTGGCGGTGGTGGAAGCGGGAATGGTTACCAACGATTTCGCCCGTGCCGTGGAGGAAAAGGGCCTGTTCTACGCGGGGTATCCGATGAGCCTGGAAACTTGCTGCATCGGGGGAAACATCGCGGAGAACGCGGGAGGCGGCAAAGCCATCAAGTACGGGGTTACCGGCCGCTATATCCTGGGAATCGAGGTGGTGACTCCCAAGGGAGATGTAGTGTGGCTCGGCGGGAAACTTTCGAAGGATGTTACCGGCTACGATTTGAAGTCCCTCATCATCGGTTCCGAGGGAACCCTAGGGATCGTAACCAAGGCGATCGTGAAGCTGATCGGACTCCCTACGGCAAAGGCCGACCTTCTCGTGCTGTTCCGTACCCCCCAGGATGCGATCGATGCCGTCCCGGCAATCCTCACTCGCGGGGTAGTGCCCACCAGTATCGAGTTCATGGACAGGCTCTCTATCCAGACCAGCTGTCGGTACCTAAATGAAACCCTGCCCTACGAACAGGCGGGGGCCCTCCTGCTGATCGAGGTGGACGGGAACAACCCGGACCAGGTAGAGCAGGACATGATAACCGTGGGACAGTTGTGCGAGGAGAAGGGAGCCCTGGAAGTGTACGTGGCCCAGGACAAGAACAACATGGAGCGAATCTGGAACGTCCGGAGGAACATAGCCGAAGCCTTCAAGGTCTACTGTCCCGTGCAAAGCCTGGAAGACATTGTGGTTCCCATCGGTAACATTCCCCGCCTGATTCCGGAACTGGAAAAGTTAAGCCACCGATACGGGATTCAGATTCCCTGCTATGGTCATGCGGGGGACGGGAACCTTCACGCCACCTTGGTGAAAGACCCGCAGATGAGTATGGAAACCTGGAAGGAAGTGGAGGATGCCTGCCTGAAAGACCTTTACACTCTCGTGACCCGGATGGGTGGAAAGATCAGCGGCGAACACGGCATCGGGCTCAAAAGGAAAAAGTACTTCCAGGCTTTAGTAAGTCCCGTGGAACTGGAACTGATGCGGACTTTGAAAAAGGCCTGGGACCCGAACAACATCATGAACCCGGGAAAGATCATGGACCTCGAGTAACTCCTTTCCTTGACAACCGATATCGTAAACCTTATCATCCAGACCATGACTGACTATCTTTGGCTCGTCTTCGCGTTGCTATCCGCTCTAACAGCTTCCCTTGTAGCTATCTTCGGAAAAATCGGACTGCAAGGGATCGACTCCAACACGGCCACGGCCATCCGGGGGGTGATCATGGCCTTGTTCCTCATCGGGGTGGTCATTGCCCAGGGGAAACTGGTGCATGTATCCATCATCTTGGGGAACAGCAAAGCCATCCTCTTCATCGTCCTGAGCGGGGTGGCAGGGGCAGTGTCCTGGATCTTCTACTTCCTGGCTCTGAAGGTGGGAAAGGTATACCAGGTAGCGCCCATCGACCGGCTCAGCATGGTATTCGCCATGGTACTGGCGGTACTATTCCTGGGAGAGAAGGTCAGCCTGAAAGCTGTCCTTGGTGCCGTCATCATGGTGGCAGGGGCTATCCTGATCACACTAGGGTAATTCTTGCAACCTATGAACCACAAACTTGAGGGTACGAAAGATACCTTGCTCGTCGACAGCAGCTTACAATTGGCCCCTCCACAGCAGTATGCCCCCCGCCTGAGCAACATAAAGAACACTCCCCAAAATAAAAAATAAGGCCCCCAGCGCATAGAACAGATCCCAACCCCCTATTCGAAGGGTTCTTCGAAAAGTCCTCTCTCCTTCACCCAGCCCCCGGCTCTCCATCGCCATGGCCAGTCTGCTCGCTTTCCGTACGGCGCTGGAAAGAAGGGGAATGGTATACCGATGGAAGCGTTCCCAGTATCCTCGCATTCCCTTTTTTCCTCCCAAACCTCGCATCCGGTGGGCTATTTCGATCTGCCCATATTCCTCCTGAAACAGGGGAACAAATCGATGGACGGAAAAGACGGAAAAAGCCTTTCTGGGAGACAGATGGCCTTGCTGCATGAGGCTTAGGGTAAAATCCATAGGATCCGTGGAGGAAACGAACAGTAGAGAAAACCATCCGAACAGGATGGAACGAAGAATCATGGTGATTCCAAACCAGAGGGAGGAACCATACACCCTCAGGGGGCCCAATACCCAAAGGGGACTTTCCCCTGTCCCTCGTGAAGCGGGAAACAGGACATTTGCCCAGAGGAAACCCAATCCTAACAGGAAAAAAGGAACAGAACTCTTTAGGATACGGCTCAAAGATACCCTGGCTAGTCGCCACAAACCAAAAAACCCGAACCCGCACCACAGCGTCAAAAGGCGTATATCGAATACAAGGGTGGAAAGGATCATAAAGAGCAAGGAAACGGACAGTTTGATCAAAGGATGTCTCTTGGAAAGGAATGTTCCGTGTAGGAACGCCGCTTCCAATAGTTCTTTCTCTCCCTCCCTAAAAACCGTGGCTGGTTCAAAACAAAAAGGTCTGCTCGACTGTTCCTTCTTTTGAAGTTCCCCTATTGTAACGACTCTATCAGCTATGGCTGCGGCAAAGGATTCATCGTGGGTTACAAGAACACAGGCCGTCCCTTCACTCCTTAACTGAAGTAACAGCAGGCCTAGGGCACTGGTAGTATGCAAATCCTGCCCATACGTCGGTTCGTCCAGGAGGAGTAAACGGGCTCCTGACGCCAACGCGCAGGCTACGGATAACCTTCTTTTTTCACCTCCCGAAAGATCGAAAGGATTTCGATCCTTTAGCCCCTCCAGTCCCACTCGCCGCAGAAACGCCTCTATCTTCCTGTGACGCAACTCTGGATTCGGCTCAACCATCCGCAGACTATGATCCAACTCCTCATACACGGTATCTTTTACAAATTGATGCTCGGGGTTTTGAAACACAAAACCGATAAGCGCAGGAAGTTCTTCCCTGGGGATTTCTGCTGGATTTCTTCCACAGACCCGCACCATCCCTCGATCAGGAATTAGGACCCCCGTGATCAATTTTAGTAACGTGCTTTTCCCGCTTCCGTTGGGACCCACCAGTGCCAGAATTTCGCCTGGATATACATCCAGACTCAGGTCCCGCAACACCGGTTTCTCCCGTTGTCCCCTTCCCTTCCGAATAGTTGGGTATGAGAAATCCACATCCCGGCAAGATACCAGGGGAACTCGAAAGGTGGATGTGTTTATTTCCCGATCATCCTTCATCCCTTGATCATTCTTCCCCACAAATGAAAACCGGTACTGCTTTCGTCGGGGAGCGAACAGGCCATTTCGCTCAAGGATCTCGGGATAGATACCAAATACCTCTCGAGCAGGTCCTTCCAAAAAGATTTCACCTTGGGAGTTAAACGCAATAACCCGATCGACCAGATGTTCCACTAGATCGACCCTGTGTTCGATGAACAGAATGGTCAACCCCGGCCTTTGCGCAACGAGCCCTTCGATTACTCTGTACACCTTTCTACTGTTGTCTGGATCCAGGTGGGAAGTCACTTCATCCAGGGCCAGCACCTGGGGATCCAATGCCAAAACACAAGCCAGGGCAACCATCTGTTTTTCACCCCCGCTTAATTGATGGAGGGGTTTTCCCTTTAGATGCTCTATGCCCAGTTCTGCCAGTGTTTCCTGGATTCGTCCTTCTATCTGCCCCGGAGGTGTACAGAGGTTCTCCAGACCAAACCCTACTTCGTCCACCACCGAAAGGGTACAGAATTGCGTTTCCGGATCTTGAAACACGATTCCGATATGCTTCGCCCTTTCCCGAGGAGGCAGGGTTCGCAGGTCCACTCCTCCCACTTTTATCGTACCTGTCACGAGGGCTGGAACATGATCCGGATGAAACCCCGCGAACACATACAACAGGGTGCTTTTTCCGCAGCCTGAGGGGCCTAAAAACAGAACTCGCTCTCCCCTATGAATCCGTAAAGAAAGATCCCTGAACACCCATCTGTACTGTTTCTCCCCTGTAGAGGAACTGCCTGCGGGGTAGCGGATAGACACCCCCTCGAGGGTAACGATTTCCGGTGAAGCCAAGACCTCGGTGTTCTTTGGGAAAACGGGTAGATGCATGAGTATCCTTTAGGTGATCGGATCGATTCCCAAACCCCGGAACACTCCGGTCTTTTTTACCCAATCCGCGATCAGCTTCCCCAAAGCACCCCCCAACAGAATCCCGCTGGTAACCCGAAGAATGAACATGGCTACCAAAAGCTTTGAATCGAGGGTCCAATAACTGAAGCGTATCCAGGTGTACACATAACTGAAAAGAGAGGCACAGGCTCCCGAAGCGAGAAGCACGGCCATATTGTACCGTTTCCATCGGGTAAGTAGAAAGGGGACCTCGGACCCCAGCCCTTGTACCAGGCCAGTAAGGAGCAGGATGGCGCCCGCGGGACTTCCCGCCAGGATTTCGGTAATCACGGCAGCCATGGATACCCCTAAAGCCGCCCAAGGTTTTCGAATCACATAGGCTGCAATAGTGCTTGCAACAAACCAGAATCCAAACACGATATCCATGGAAAGAGGTCCCAAAAGACCCCGGAGGAATAGCCAGAACTGTACCCACAGCAGGTACAGAAAACCGAAGACCACACCCAGCGCTGCGGCTACCACCATTTCCCGCAACGTCCAACGATTGTTTGTATCCATAATCTATACCTCCGTTCTATGTTAATTGTTTCACGTAGATTTTTTTGCTGTAGGGCTATTGGCCGAAACGGTGAGATGAACCACGACGTGGCCCACCTCGGAAGAAGCCCGTTGAAAGGCGTTGTATACCGTTCCGAACACCCGTTCCAAATCCCCATCCAACCGGCTCACGAAATGTTTTCCCTTGCTGTAAGTCCCCTCCTGTTTGGCCTCTTGTATCTGCCGGTAGATGGTTTCCATATAGGTACCGCTCCCTAAAGGGTAAAGGGAAAATTGGGCTGCCACTGGGATATTGGAGAGGGGCAGGGATCTAAGGTCCAGGAGTTCTGGAGTTGCTAAAGGTGATTCCGGAGTGCAGGGAGTGCAGATGGGGTCGTCCGGTTCTCCCGGACAGCCGCGGGAAAAAAGGGCATGCATCACCACATGGACACCTGTTTGGGCCGCGCCTTGGAAGAGGTTTTTAGCTACCTGAAAAACCCAATAGGGAGGGCCGATCACACAGGTGCTTAGATCATCCGTCTCGAAACGAACCTGTTTGATCTCCCGAACCTTCTCAAGTCCCTTTAGGATCACCTCTACAAACCGATCGCACATAGGGTATAGAGAAATCTGGGCTCCACAAAACATAGATCCTCCTATGGGGAGTGTGTAGGATTTAGACCGTCGGAGCTGCGCTCTTCCTTAATAGAAGCCCTCTAGAACTACCTTTCCGGATACTTATACAACGAATAAGGAATGGCTGGGTGAGACGCCAATTTTTTCTGTTTAGGTTTTAGAAATGGCAGGTATCGAAGCCTAGCGATCATCCGTTCCCTCCGCCGGTATTATCCGGATCAGGTTCAAAGGGTCGAGAGCTAACACTCTCCTCTCAGTCCGGTGTTCCCGAACTCCCCAATCTGAGTGAAATAGTAATAAATTACAAGAAGTCTGTCAAGAGCTTGTTGTACTCTTTCCCGCGCGCTACCACAGAGCCAGATAAGGTTATTACCCTTCTTCTTTCCAATACCGTTCCGTAATGATTTTATCCTGGGTAAAGAAGTTTATGACCGCTTTTCCCTGGGCCTTGATATCGGCGAATTGGGAGTTTTTCATGCCTCCAAAGGGTAAATACGCTACCGGGGCGGGAATCCCCACGTTGATGCCGATCATGCCACATTCCACCTCTAGCTTGAACTTGCGTGCGTAGTATCCATTCTGGGTGTAAATGGAGGCACCATTTCCATACTGGTGGTTGTTGATGATCTGGATGGCTTCGTCCAAACTCCCCGCTTTCAGAATCACCACGACAGGCCCAAAAATCTCCGTCTGGTGAATTTTCATTCCCGGCCGAACGTCCGCAAAAATGGTGGGTCCTATATAGTACCCTTTTTCATACCCTTTCACCCTTATGTTCCGCCCATCCAGCAGTAACTTTGCTCCCTCTTTGATCCCTGTTTCTATCATCTCTAAAATAAAGGCTTTTGCTTTGGCAGAAATCACCGGCCCCATCACCATCGGTTCATGTGCCACTGCTGGATCCAAGGGATTCGTTACAATTACCTTTTTTGCCGCTTCTACAAACTCTCGGCAGACGGTTTCGTATACCTCATCTCCCACACATACAATAGCCGAAGCTGCCATACAACGCTGTCCCGCGCACCCAAAACAGGAGGTAATCATATTGCGTATCACTTCTGGTATCCGCGCGTCCGGCATTACCACTAAGTGATTCTTGGCGCTTCCCATGGCTTGGAATCGCTTCCCATTGGAGGCGCATTTTTTCGCCACTTCCCGGCAGGTGGGGGTGGATCCCACAAGGGAAACCCCGATGACTAGAGGATGATCCATAAAGGCATCCGCGACGGTTTTATCTCCATTGACAAGATTAAATACCCCAGCCGGCAATCCGGTTCTGTCGATCAGTTCGGTGATATAATTCATCGTGCAGGGAACCTGCTTAGAAGCCTTTAACACAAAGGTATTGCCAGTGGCTATGGCGTAAGGAAGGAACCAAAAGGGTACCATGGCAGGAAAGTTAAAGGGGGCAATCATGGTGAACACTCCCATCGGTAAACGAATCACCTCGCCATCCATTTCAAATGAAGCGCCAATCAGTTTGTCCCCCTGCTGGAGCACAGACATCCCGCAGGCCACTTCCACATTCTCGAATACCCGCTTCATCTCCGCACTTGCATCGGGGAGGGATTTACCCATTTCCTCTACCAAAATGCGGGAAATTTTATCTTCATCCTCCCTTAAAAAAGATAACAGTTTGAACAAATATTCGGTACGTCTCGCTACAGGAACGTTTCTCCAGGACTGATAGGCTCTGTGCGCGGCTTCGATGGCCCGATTTGTTTCCTCGCGGGAGGTAAGGGGTACTTGGGCAATTACATCGCCCGTGCTTGGATTTTCCACATCGATGTACTGTGCTCCCATGGGATCACACCATTTCCCATCGATATAATTTTTTAATTTTCGCACTGCCATGGGTATCTCCTCCTACTCACCTTTAATATCGGGATCTGGAATCATCAAATCCCTGATTATTCTTAATAGATCTTCATACCCCGAGATAAATGACCGCAAGGTTCTGCGTGTTGCTCCATAATACTCAAACTCATCTATGTAAAGGCCTTTTTCATCGTACGCACGCCGAAAGTCAGGAAATTTTTTTAGCAGTTCCTCTATAATTGTTGGATCGACAGGATTTGGCATTCTCTCCTTGACTTCCACATCTGAAGCATTGAATTTCACCTGCCATTCATGCGGGATGGTCATGGAGATCTCTCCTCCAATAAACTCCGACCAATGAAAATGGTTTCTAAAGGCCGCCCCTAATAACCTAATTCGATACCCTTTTGATTTAAAAATGGAGTACGCCTTTTTCATCACTGCCACCCCTGGCCATTCTAGATAACCCGGGTTCGTGATGATTCCCTTTTTTTCCGCTATCTTTTTGATCCAATCATCCAGCCGTCCCACCATGATCGTACAAACAGGACTCATTAAAGCAATGTCTTTTCCTTCTTTTTCTCTTCTGGATAGTCCTCTCTCCACAGCTTCAGCCACTGCTATGCTTTGCGGAACAGTGAAACATACGGTAGCATTGATGCTAATCCCCTGATACGTGAGTTCCTCTATCGCTTCGATACCAGCTTTTGTCACTGGTATTTTGATGTTATTGTTCGGATATAAAGAATTGAAATGGACGGCCTGTTCAACCATCGATTTCGAATCCCGAAAGTATTTTGGATTTGTTTGTATCGAAAGACGTCCATTTTTACCGTTGTTCTTTTCATAGATAGGCTTGAGTAAGGTCGATGCTTTTACAGTCATTTCTTCAATGATGCGCCAAGCAATAAACTCCTCGGTAGCTGTAGGATACTGTTCGAACAATTCCATGATTCTTGGTTTCCACGCTTCGAATTCCTTTTTTAATACCTGACCAACAATGACAGGATTGCTCGTTCCTCCTGTGGCTCCGTGACTGATCGCGTACGACATTTCTGAAACAGAGCAGGAATCATTCCAAAACTCTGTGGGACTTATCAAAGTCATTTTATGAAGGGGACTGTTCCCTACTTCAGTACCCATAGTATACCTCCAAAGGGTTTCCTAAATAATCTGTTTTTCATATTATATGATAATATAAATCTATTGTCAATACACCCTCCTTATATTGCATTGCATTAACAACCTTTGGCTTGAGTTAGTAATTTTTTAATACGATCAAAATGTGAACTATGCCTGACGATTGCTTTAGCAACATCACCTTCGGTAATGACATGCAAGATTTCTGAATGGTCTCTGTACACATCCATTAAATCCCGCATGGCTTGATAGGTTTTTCGAATCTCTTCACGCATGAAAGAATAAAGGGTCTGATATATGGCGCAAAATAGCTTGTTCCCCCCTTCACGAATGATAATCGCATGAAAGTTGTAGTCCGCTTGGATCAGGTCATCGATGGAGCCCACTTGGGCTGCCACCTTCATCGCCTCCAACTCTTCTTTCAAAGGCTCAATAACAGAACGATTGTTTTGTTCGGCAAACCGTTTCATTAATTTCGCGAAAGATCGTTCCTCGATAATTTCCCTCAGCTCAATAATTTCCCACATGTCATCGTTTCCCAGCAGGATGGACCACGTAATTGCCTCTGTAGAAACTTGAGATCTTCCGCAGACAAAGGTTCCTTTCGGCACCTGTGACTCGAGAACTCCTAGATACTGAAATATTTTAAGCGCTTCCCTTATTGAAGAGCGGCCGATCCCGAACTGTTCCGCAAGCTCCTGTTCTGTGGGTAATTTGTCCCCTACCTTATATACCCCAGAAGCGATGAGATGCTTTATTCTTTCCATTGCCTGGGCAACTACAGTTCTTTGGTAGATCCGTTCATTATGGATCAAAACATCATTCTTTTTATTCATGGTCTACAATCATAGTATACATACATCGCCCTATTCAAGGTGAATAATTGATTCACTCTTTAGGATTTAGCAGCACCTTCAAACCATCCTTTTTTTCGAATTTTTCGAATGCGCGCTTCCACTGGGATAGAGGCATAATATCAGATATAATAGTTTTCAAATTCACCTTCCCCAACTCCATAATCTTCAACGTCCTTTTCCACGCGGTATATCGTTGGGCCATTGAACCCGTAACTTTAAGCTCTTTGTATGCAAGCCGTTCAAAATCCACGCGGATGGGTTTCCCGAACAGGCCTACCTGGGTGTATTTTCCCTGTTTCCTCACTATCTCGATTCCCAATGAAACAGCAGCCTCCACCCCGGAGCACTCAAATACTGTATCGGCCCCATACCCTTCGGTTAATTCTTTGACCAGCTCTACCGGATTCTTATCTTCTATAGTTATACAATGATCACCTCCCAATTCTCTAGCAACCGCGAGTCTTTTCTGGTCAGCCCTCGTGCCTAAAAGCATCACCTCAGCGCCTTCCGCTTTCGCCAATTGCGCTGTCAATAATCCAATGGCACCTGGTCCGGTAATAACCACAAAATCGCCTACTTCCACTCCGGTAAGTTCATATACGGCGTGAACGCAACAAGCCAAAGGTTCTGTCAACGCGCCCTCTTCAAAGCTAACCAACTCAGGAAGTTTATGCAACCGCCAGGTAGGGCCCACAACCACGTACTCGGCAAATACTCCATCTACCCAGTAACCCATTATTTTTCTATGGGCGCAAAGATTATAGGCTCCCGTTCTGCAGTACCTACAAGAACCGCAGATGATGGCGGATGGTTCCGCCGTAACACGATCTCCGACCTTCCATCCCTCGACATCTTTTCCTAATTCAACAATTACGCCAGAAAACTCATGGCCAATGACCATGGGCGGCTTCATGGCATGCCCAATATCCCAATGGTAGATATGCAAATCCGAACCACAGATTCCCGCGTATTTAACTTCAATCAACACTTGTCCCGGTCCGGGTTTAGGCGGCTCCAGGTCTCTCAGTTCCATATTTCCTTCACCCGGTGCTACTTTTACGAGCCCACGCATACAATTTCCTCCCATTGCAACGACAAATTATTTCTACCCTTCAGGGAACAGCAGCGTTTTGAGTCCCGAGCCTTTTTCTTTAGAATTAAAGCCTTTTTCCCATTCCTCTAAAGGAAGTTCCTGGGAAATAAGCGGATCGAGGGTAACCTTCTTTTCCTTGAGCAAACGAATAGCTGTTTGCCAGGCAGTCCATTTTTGCGAAAAAAAACCCGAAACCGTGAGTTCTTTATAGGCAATTTGTTCCAGATCAATTTCTATAGGCTGTCCAAAGAGTCCCATCTGGCAGTAACGCCCCCGTTTTGCGGCTAAAGAAAAACCCAATCGTGCCGCAGAGGCTACACCGGCACATTCGAATACGACATCTGCCCCATAACCGTCGGACAATTCCTTAATAACTTGAGTAGGGTTTTCCTTTGATAGATTGATTGTACGTTTCGCGCCTAGTTTTTCTGCCAAAGAAAGTTTTTCCGTATCCTTATCAATCCCTATAACAACTACCGTACCTCCTTCCGCCATGGCAACCTGCGCTGCCATGAGACCTATCACCCCTGGTCCAATAACCGCCACTAACTCTCCCGCCCTAACCCCTGTCTGCTCAATTACCCCATGAACCGCACACGAGAGAGGCTCACACATAGCGCCTATTCGGAAATCTATCGAATCGGGCAATCTATGCACAATATCTTTACGTACCACGCAGTACTTGGTAAAGGCACCATCTACTCCATACCCCAGGCCTCGACGCTCGGGACAAAGATTATAGTTTCCTGTACGGCAGAATCGGCAGTTCCCGCAGACTATAGCCGCTGTCTCTGATGTAACTCTATCGCCTGGCTTCACTTCAGTCACGCCAGCACCGACATCTTTCACGACCCCACAGAACTCATGCCCTAAAATTACCGGCGGGTTCGATTTAAATGTATCATGGTAAATATGAAGATCGGTTCCGCAGATCCCCGCGGCCTTGACTTCTATCATTACTTGGCCAGGCCCTGGCGTTGGTTCTGGAACGTCTCTTATCTCTATGTTCCCTACACCTGGATGTGTCTTCATCAATGCTTTCATACGGTGTCTCCGACTGTCATTTCGCAATCCCGAAAATAAGGTTAGGTAAAAATAACGTGAGAGGCGGAAATAACGCTATAAGTATAAGTACGATCAATAATGGAGGATAAAATTTAAAAGTTGCCTTTGCCACTCTATCGACGGGTACCTTTGCTACGCTACTTAATACGAATAACACAGTTCCAAAAGGAGGCGTAATTACCCCAATCACCAAGTTGAGAATCATCATGATTCCGAAATGTACGGGATCGATTCCCATCTGTTTGATTAGGGGCAGAAATACAGGGACAAGAATATTGATAGAAGCGACTGTTTCCATGAAACAACCGACTATCAATAATATTAAATTTATTAGCAATAGTAATACATAATAGTTCCTTACCTTCTCTAACAGGAAGTTCGCGATAATCTGTGGTATTTGCTCTTTGGCAAGTATCCATGCAAACAAGGTCGCGGACACCACAATAAACATGAGCTGTATTGTGGAATAGGCTGAACTCTTTAGCGCCTGTAAAAATGCCTTGAAGTTCATTTCCTTGTAAATAAAAAATCCAAGGATGATTGCATACGCGCAAGCAATCCCTGCGGCTTCGGTAGGTGTAAATATCCCGGAGAAGATTCCGCCTAAAATAATTAGAGGGGTAAGGATCGCCCAAAAAGCATCTCTAAATGACATAACTTTAATTCGAAATGAACTCTTTGGTTCAAGGGGACATTTGTATTTTTCTGCCAGGAAATATACCATGATCATTAGAGATCCACCCATGAGTAGCCCTGGAATAATCCCTGCCGCCAACAACCTTCCTATGGAAGTGGAGGCAACAACAGCATATATAACAGCTACCATGCTGGGCGGAATAATGGGTCCAATGGTTGAAGATGCGGCTGTGATCCCGAGGGTGAGTTCATCGTCATAGCCCGCGTCTCTCATGGCTTTGACTTCAATAAGCCCCAGCCCTCCCGCGTCCGCTACCGCGGTTCCCGACATACCGGCAAAAATTATGCTGGCCACGACATTTACATGCCCCAACCCGCCTTTTATGTGTCCCACCCATTTTTTTGAAAATTCAAAGATTCGAGTTGTTACCCCACTCGTATTCATCAAATTGCCTGCAAAAATGAAAAAGGGAACCGCTAAGAGTGGGTACGTATTTGCCCCCCCTACCATGGTTTGCACGGCGGCAAAACTTGGGATGGTTTTATCGAGTAAAATATAGGCAAGGGATGGAATTCCTAAAGCGAAGGCAATTGGGAATCCCAGAATAAGCAAAATAAAAAATGCAATGATCATTATGAAGACCATGGGTAGTGCTCCTTTATGTTTTTCAGAACTCGCCTTTGCGGAACTTTTTTATGGAGTCGAGCATCTCGCGACCCGCATACATAAGCGAGCCTATACCTACCGATATGTATAAAAAAAACTGGGGAAGCTGCATCGCTTGGGATTTGAAACGCCAGGATCGTACAGAGAGGACATAAGAAAAATAGATTAACAAAACCAAATAGATAATTGTAATAAGTTTTGTAAAAAACTGGATAAGAACAAGAACATTCTTTGATGATATTTTTTTTAAGTAATTGAGAAATAATTCTATTCTTATATGCCCGTCATCCCTACGCACATAAGAAGCTCCAACAAAAGTCAACCAAACAAAACTATACCTACATAATTCTATATTCCAGGCAAAGGAAATACCAAAAACATATCTTAGAATGACACCTAGGACGATCAATAAAAAAATTAATGTAAAGAATATACAGGGGATATATTCTTCTATTGCGTTATAAATTGATTTCAACATAAAATTATATTAAGGTTTTTAATTAATGTATGTCCATGAATATTCATGGACATACATATAATGCCGCTACATTATCGCATCTCTTGTATTCTTTTATGCAGATCTTCTCCGTACCTTACCCACCACTTTCGGAACTTAATGGGCATATCCGCGGTGGCTTTCTTAAAAGCTTCTATATCTGGTTTGTGAATAGTAAGCCCGTTGTTCTTAAAGAAATCTATCAGCGTCTTATCATCTTCGTTTAGAATTTTCACGATAAGTTTGGAAGCTTCATCGAATGCCTCAAGAATGATCTTCTGGTACTGTTCACCTAAACTATTGAAAATCTTACCATTCATGAGGAAGAAATTCACATTTGTCACATGGCTCGTAAGGTTTATGACTTTCTGCACCTCATAGAATTTCATGTTTTTGATGGCTGAAAGAGGATTTTCAAGTCCATCAACCACCCCCTGTTGAAGAGCCATATAAGCTTCAGCATAGGCGATAGGAGTAGGATTAGCTCCCATAGCTTTCCCATATTCGATCGTTATCATTTGTTCGGGAACTCGCAGCTTGAAACCTTTCAAATCCGCTGGGGTATTGATTATTTTATTTGCCGTCAACTGACGTACTCCGAAAGAGGATGTGCCGATCACTTTTACTCCAAATTCCCTTTCCAAATCAGCAAACATCCTTTTCGCGATATCGCTTTTTGCAAAAAGCAACACATGATCGTTGTCTCTAAAAGTATACGGCATTTCACAGACCAGAATCGGTCTAAACAGGTTCCCAATTTGACCCGCTCCCGATTGTGCAATTTCCACAGAACCAAAAATAACGGCTTCCGTGGCTTGCTCTTCCGTACCTAACTGAGAAGAAGGATAAACCTGGATTTCTATCATCCCATTCGTTTTTTCGCGAATAATCTTGGAAGCCAGTTTTGCTCCTTCATCCCAAGGGTGTCCTGGATTATAAACATGAGCTAGTTTATAGACAACCTTTTGCGTCAATTGCTTTTGGGAAGTTTCTTTTTCCCCTCCGCCTCCCGAAAAAACGAAATTTGTAAAAACTACAAGCATCAGACCAAGAATCAATGCTTTTTTCATACATTCCCTCCTAAATAATTAGATATTATGTTTATCTTATTGTATGATAATAAGGATTTTTCTGTCAAGGAAAATTTTTCCATACATTTTATTTTTCTATCACAACTATCCATCTGACTTGGATGATTAAAGACAATAGTGCTACGCACAAGTATTTCCTGTTCCTTTGACTCTTTTTCCTTGACCCCTCTTCGAGTTTTTCAGTATCTCTCTAATAGAATGCGTAAAATTGAATCGGAGCGGATTCCCATCTACATCTGGGCCGAAGAGGTGGATGAGGAAACCCTCAAGCAGACGAAGAACATCGCCAATCTCCCCATCGCCTATCACCACGTGGCTCTCATGCCCGATGCCCATGTAGGGTTCGGGATGCCTATCGGAGGGGTGCTGGCTACAGAGGATGCCATCATTCCCAACGCCGTGGGAGTGGACATCGGGTGTGGGATGCATGCGGTTCGCACTAGCCTCAAGGACTTGCCCCGAAGCGCCCTGGAAACCATCGCGGCAAAGATCCGGAGCCGGATTCCCTTAGGGTTCGAGCATCACAAACACCCCCGCTCCTGGGAAGGCTTCAAGGAAGCTCCCGATTTAACCATCGTTCGGCAGGAGTTGGATTCCGCCCGGCACCAACTGGGAACCCTGGGCGGGGGAAATCATTTCATTGAACTGCAGAAGGATCATACGGGTAGTCTCTGGATCATGGTCCATTCGGGTTCTCGAAACTTCGGCTTGAAGATCGCCGAAGAGTACCACAGGAAGGCAAAGAACTACTGCACCGAACACAAACTGACCCTTCCCGACCCGAACCTTGCCTACCTACCCGTGGACAGTCGCCTGGGACGGGAGTACGTGGAGGGAATGAACTTTGCCTTACGCTTCGCCCGGGAAAACCGCCGGCAGATCATGGAAGACATACTCACCATCCTGGATGAAACCGCTGGCCCTTTCGAGGTGACTGACCGGATCGACATCCATCACAACTACGCCGCCCCGGAAAAACATTACGGGAAAGAGGTGATCGTTCACCGGAAGGGGGCAACCGCCGCATTTAAGGCTATGCGGGGGATCATCCCCGGTTCTCAAGGTTCCCCCAGCTACATCGTAGAAGGGCTGGACAATCCCCTTTCCTTCAAGTCCTGCAGTCACGGTGCGGGGCGCCGATTGGGCCGGAACGAAGCCCGGAAGAAACTCGACCTGGAGGAGGAAGTCCGCCGCCTGGAAAGCCTCGGAGTGATCCATGCGGTGCGTAAACCCAAGGACCTCGATGAAGCCTCCGGTGCGTACAAGGATATTCACCAAGTGATGGACGCCCAAAAGGATCTGGTGCATATCCTTTTGGAATTGCATCCCCTGGCAGTGGTGAAAGGATAGGGGGCACTGCATGGGGGAACCCTCAAGGCAGCGGCTCCACCCTGTATATTCCTCCATTTCTCTCATCCGTAAGAAGGTAGAGGTACCCATCGGGCCCGGTGCGCACATCCCGGATACGGCCAATTTTCCTGTGGAGAAGGAGTTCTTCCTCGACGACTTCTTCTCCCCGTACAACGATACGGCGGAGGTGCTGTCCCACCAACGCTCCCACAAAGAGGTTTCCCTTCCATCGCGGAAAAGCGGAACCCGTATAAAAGGTCATTCCTGACGGAGCGATGGAAGGTGTCCACTGGAGAATGGGCTGCTCCATGCCTTCCTTATGAGTTCCTTCTCCGATGGGAAGCCCGCCGAAGTATTCACGACCGTAGGTAATCACAGGCCATCCATAGTTGGCACCCGGCTTCAATATATTGATTTCGTCTCCCCCCCGGGGTCCATGCTCATGGATCCAGATTTTCCCGGTTTCAGGGTGAACCGCTATACCCTGAATGTTTCGGTGGCCCAGGGTAAAGATCTCAGGGGACTCTTTCTGTGTTCTAGTGGACCTCTGCACAAAGGGGTTATCTTCAGGGACCCTCCCATCCGGTCGAAGCCTGAGAACTTTTCCCGCCGTATCAGTAAGGTTCTGGGACCGATCTCGTTCTCCCCGGTCCCCAGTGGTGATGTATAACATACGATCTACACCGAATACCAATCGGGATCCGAAATGAAGGCCACCGGAAGTTTTATTTTGCATCTCGTACAGTACCCGTAAGTCTGTCAATCTGTTTCCCGAAAGCCTTGCCCGGCCTACCGCGGTGCCAGAGGTTCCCCTGGGCCCCGGGGCACTATAGGAAAAGTACACCCATCTGTTGGTGCTGAAATCCGGATCCAGGACTACATCCAGGAGCCCCCCCTGCCCGGAAGCCACTACGGAAGGCAGTCCAGCTACTTGTTGCCTGTCACCATTAGGGCTTAAGATCACCATCCTTCCCACCCGTTCCGTCACCAGGAGGGAACCGTCGGGCAGGAAGGCCAATCCCCAAGGATTCTCCAGACCAGAAGCGATTAGGACAACTCGGAACTTCTCTGCCTTCGAAGTTTCTTCGGAGACCACAGTTCTCTCAAATCCTTCCACCCTGAAACTCGCAACCGCAACCAGTAGCATCCAGAGAAACCCACATACTAATTTTCGTACCATACAATTCCCCCTGTTCCAACGGATCGATCTTTCCCCTTTTCTTCCTTCTCCCATCGTCTAGCCCATTCGGCAAAAGAAGCCAGGACAGGGATCAGATCCATCCCTTTCTCGGTCAATTGATAGGTCACCCGGACCGGGTTTCCTGTATGTACCGTTCTAGTGACGAGCCCCTCTACCTCTAACTCCTTCAGGCGTTGCGAAAGGGTTCGTGCATTCAACGCTAGAAGGATTCGTTCCAGTTCACAGAAATGAAAGGGGCCTTTGGAAAGGGTATGAATAATCAGCCCCATCCACTTTTTCCCCAGGAGAGTAAATGCCCTCTCCACTACTGGGCATACCCTTGGTTGAACGGAGACATCGTTCTTGTTCCCACCCTCCCCAGCCCTTCCTTTAGGGAGCTCCTTATCCGTTTTCCAGATTTCGGTCTTTCTATTTATCATACTTAAATAGTAAGAATTATGTTGACCAACGGCAACTAGTCTACTATATTTTTATTACTAACTTACTAATATTTAGTAATGTACAGTATACACCATCGAACGGAGGACGCGATGAAAGATTTCGGAAAAATTCCCTCGCAGGAAGTGATTTCTACCACGCAAAAGGCATTGACCCAGAATGGCATCGAGACATTCGTGGTTTCAAACCGGACGGAAGCATTGAAAAAAGTTCTTTCGTTTCTCCCCGAGAAAGCAGAAGTGTTTACCCTCACTTCCATCACCCTCGACGAAGTAGGAATCACGAAAGAAGTGAACGAATCCTCAAGGTATGTTTCTGTACGCAACGCCCTTTATGCATTGGATTCTCAAAAACAGGCTCGGGAACAACGGAAACTCGGTACCGCACCCGACTTCGCCATCGGAAGCGCCCATGCGGTAACCGAATCGGGGATAGTGATGGTAGCCAGTTTTACGGGTAGCCAGATCCCTGCCTATGCGTACGGTGCGGGATCCTTGATCTGGGTATTAGGAGCCCAGAAGATCGTGAGCAGTCTGGAGGAAGGTCTCAAGAGGATCCATGAGTATGTGCTTCCTAAGGAAACCACTCGCGCCCGAAAGGCCTACAATCTGCCAGAGACCTTTCATTCCTATCCCTCTAAAATTTTACTCTTCGAAAAGGAGATTCAGCCAGGCCGGGTGAAACTTGTGCTCGTGCAAGAAGTCCTTGGTTTTTAGAAGACAAATCAGTGATAAAATTTACATTCATTCGACATTGACAAGCCGTTGTAATTATGAAATAATTAGAATAAGAATTATTATTTTTGAACTAAAATGGTTGCCATGACTAAACGTAAGAAAAGCGACCTTCGGGAGAGGATCTTGGAACTATTAAAAAGCACCGAGGATCACCCCACCGCTGCCTGGGTGTTCGACAAGCTTCGTACGGAGTTTCCCCGGGTAGCGGTGGGGACGGTATATCGAAACTTGAACATCCTCGTTTCAGAAGGGCTTGTAAAAAGTGTTAGTTTTAACGAACCTATCGAGCGGTACGACGGGAACCTATCGGAGCACTATCACTTTATCTGTGAGCGGTGCGGCTCCATTCGGGACCTCAAGTTCCCTCCCCTTAAAAGCCTCGAAAGCCGGGTCAAAAAACAGGAAGGGGTAGAGGTGTCCCATCACCGGCTCGATTTCTACGGCATTTGTGCTGCCTGTAAACGTAAAGAACGAGGGGTGCCGACTCCATGATACTGAATCATGGAAGGGCGAATTTTTTTAAATATATAATAGGAATAATTCTTATTCCTATTATTGTTAGATGACGTAGTCATCTAGATACTTATTTCAAGGAGGCCATACTATGGCTAGAGTTGCACGGGAAATGGTCGAAAAGGCCGGGGTAAATGTGGATCAGCTGATTACCCTGCTGGTAAAGAACGCATCGGCGGAACTCACCACATTCTACTACTACACGATCCTACGGGTAAACCTGATCGGGTTAGACGGAGAAGGGCTGAAGGAAATTGCCGAAGCAGCCCGCATCGAGGACCGGAACCATTTTGAAGCACTGGTTCCCCGGATTTACGAGCTGGGAGGCAAACTTCCCGAAAGCATGGTGGATTTTCACAATGTCTCAGCTTGTCCGCCCGCATCCCTTCCTAAGGATCCCCGGAACGTGAAAGAGATGCTCAATGTGCTGGTCGAAGCGGAACGCTGCGCGGTCCGGGGGTATACCCACATCTGCAACCTAACCGCCGGGAAGGATCATCGAACCTACGATCTTGCCCTGGCGATTCTCAACGAGGAGGTCGAGCACGAGTCCTGGTTCTCCGAGTTCCTCGGTGAAGGGCCCTCAGGCCACTTTATGCGAAAAGGGACTCTTTCGCCCTTCGTGAGCAAGTTCTTCATGTAATTCTCGACTCTTACATTGCGGTAGGTCCTCCCCTTCGCCGGGGAGGACTATTTTTTCCTATTTGCCAATCCCCTTGTACTGACATATACTCCAAAGAAGTGGTACTGTATGGGAGTGAAACTTCCCGGTTGGGTCCAGGGGCCGCTGCGACGTGCCCTGTTTTCCTTCGAGCAATTCACTCGACACGAAATGGCCAACCATGCCTCTGCCGGAGCCTATGCGTTTCTCCTGTCCGCCTTTCCTGCTATCCTCATCGTTCTGTACGAGTTCTCCACCCTGGGAAAGTTGCTGGGATGGGAACTCGCTTGGGTAATTTCGATCCTCGCTCCTTACCTCGAATCCTTCGGGGGGACAGAACTCTTCATCGACCTTCTCGCTCGCCCCCTATCCGGGTGGGCAGGTATCTTCGGGTTCATCAACCTTGTCTGGACTTCCCGACTATTAATTCTTTCGATTCAGAGAGGAATCCGGGTCATCTATTCTACCCCGTCCCGGGATAGCGCCTTCCGGGAGAACCTCCTGACCATCATCATCGAACTGGTCAGCCTGGTGGCCTTAATCGTGATCCTGGGAATGGGACAGGTGCTAAAACTCTTGTTCCAGTCCACAGGATGGTTTCCCATGAGGAGGATCCTTTCCGGCATCGTTAGCTTGGGGATTTCCTCCCTTGGACCCTTATCCCTGTGGCTATTCACCTTCCTTACCTACTTGAAGGTCCCCGCCCAGAAGCCTTCAGGGAAGCATGCTCTCACTGCCTCCCTCCTGTGCCTCGGTTCCTACATGGGAGTGAGCGCTTTGTTGGGAATGGTGTTGAGCACCGACCAGTATGGCCTGTTGTACGGCATTCTTGGCAACCTGATCGGCGGACTCATTCGGGTGTACATGTTCTTCTGGTTCTACTTTTTCTTCGCGGAACTCTGCTACACTCTGGAAAACTACGATTCAATTCTCTTTGCCCGATTTCACCGAATCGATACCAGCGGAAAAACTCCCAGAGCGCTGGAACGCGCCCTTTTTGCCAAACCCCAGCGGCTGTTCAAACGGTATGCCCGGGAGTTTCCCGCAGGTTCGGTGATCTTTAAGAAGGGAGACCCCTGCGGGGAAGCTTACTACCTCTACAAAGGGAAGGTGGCCGTGTTCTTGGAGGACCCCGCTTCCAGGTCAAAGCCACTATCGGTTCTGAAAGAGGGAGAGTTCTTCGGTGAGATGGCCTGCATCCTGAAAGAACCTCGTACTGCCTGGGCGGTGGCGCAGACGGATACTACGGTGTTTATCCTTCCATCCTCCATGTTCAAAGGCCTGCTGAATCAGGATTCCCACGCGGCGACACGGATGGTGGAATTGCTGTCCGCCCGCCTATCCGCCAACAACGAGCAGTTCCGGATCTTCAAGCCCCAAGAGAAGACAAAGCCGGAAACATGACACTAAAAACTACCGTTGCCTCTGGAATAGCAAGTTCGCACAAGGCTAATTTCCGACTTCGATTCATCCCGCCCAAAACCCGAATCCATAGCCGGCGAATGTGGAAAGAACGATTACTAACAGTACATAGGTTGTCGTTTTACGGAACCCGAGTTCCCCATAGATCACCAGCATGCTGGGAAGGGAAAGACTCGGTCCTCCCAAGAGGAGCGCCAGAGCCGGCCCCTGCCCCATTCCGCTTCCCAATAGCCCCTGCACGATGGGAACTTCCGTCAGGGTGGCAAAATACATGAACGCACCGGCAACGGAGGCAAAGAAATTTGCCAAAATCGAGTTTCCTCCCACAAGTCCAGAGACCCATGCATTGGGGATCAATGCCTCATGGCCGGGCCGGCCGAGAAGGAATCCTGCCAAAAGAACCCCGAAAAACAGGTACGGGAGAATCTGGAGGCTAAAATCCCGGGTTGCCAAGGTCCAGTCTTTCAGGTCCTCCCGGCTGAACCAGCGGGAAAGGCTGTACACCAAAAGGATCGCGAACACCGCAGTAATCCAGTATTTGTGCTGATAGATGAAGTCCCACACGGGCAGCGCTCCCGGGGAGGGCGCCCAGTTCACGAAAACGAGGATCCCGATCATCGATGCCATGTACACCACCATCTGAGGCAGTGTCCGGTAGCTTGCCTCTCCTGCGTACTGGAACATCCGCTCATCGGCCAGCCGTTCTTCGTCTTCCTTGCGGAAAATCGCCTGCATGATCAGGCCGATCAAAAAAGCGAAGAGTATAGCCCCCGCCATCCGGGCCAATCCAAGTTTGAATCCGAACACTTTGTAGGAGAGTACGATGGCAAGGATATTGATCGCCGGACCTGAGTAGAGGAAAGAAGCCGCCGGACCCAGTCCCGCACCCTTCTTGTAGATCCCTTTGAACAGGGGCAGAACGGTGCAGGAGCATACGGCGAGGATCGTCCCCGATACGGAGGCCACACTGTAGGCCAGAAGCCTTGGAGCTTTCGGCCCCAGGTACCGGATCACCGACTGTTGGTTCAGGAATGCGGTAATGGCGCCCGCGATGAACATCGCGGGAACTACGCAGAGAAGCATATGGTCCCGCGCATACTCGGAGAGCATCAGGAATGCTTCCTGAACCGCTCTCGCTACCCGGGGAACATCGAAGGGAGTGAAATACGCGACTAAAAACACCCCGAAGGTAAGCAACAGCTTGCCGTTAAGGGAGAGTTCTTTCTGTGCCATGGGATGGTTAGTTTCGTTCTTTTTTGATGAACTCCGCGATCTGATCCTTCATCAGTACCCTTCCTACCGCCTTCACGCTTCCGTTTATGGCCAGGGCCGGGGTCATCATAACTCCAAAGCGCATGATTTCCTCGATATCCGTTACTTTTTCTATTTCCGCTGACACTCCGAGTTCTTTCACCACCTGCCGGGCATGCTCTTCCAGCATCCGGCACTTCGGACAACCGGTTCCTAGAATTTGAATTCGCATACGCCATTCCTCCCGCTGAAATAATATTGTTTCCTGGTTCGCAGCCACGCTCATACCCGCTAACCCATAAGGAACCTTAGACTTTAACCATTTCTTTATCTTCACACCGATCTGTTTCTACCTGGATCGTGGCATGTCCTATCCCGAACCGTTCATGAAGGATCTGCTGAATATCCCCGATAATCCTTTGCGCGTCGCAGACCCGCATATCCTCCACATCCACGTGTCCTTCAAAATAGATGGATTTTTCATCCGATCGCCAGAGGTGCACGTGATGCAGATTTTTCACTCCCGGCACCCCCTCCACCGCGGCCTTCAACTCTCCGTAATCGATCCGGGGGGAAGCCTGCATCAGAATATCCACCGCTTCCTTAACGATGTGCCAGGTTTCCCGGATGATGTAAAGAGAAATTACTACCGTGATGAGCGGGTCTACCCATACTACATTCCATAACCGGATCGCGATTCCCCCCAGAATCACCCCCACCGAAGAGATGCTGTCGCTCAACAGGTGGAGGTAGCTGGAACGGATGTTCATGTTCTCCTTTGAACCACTCCGGAGGAGTAACACCGAAAGCACATTTGCCAGAAGTCCAATGGTGGCAACGGTCAGCATCAGGGCGCTTTCGATCTGTTCGGGCTTGCGAAACCGGCGGTACGCTTCTCCCAGTAAAAAGATCGAGAGGGTTAACAATACCAGCGCGTTGATAAAGGCAGCCAACACCTCCGCCCGCTTGTATCCGTAGGTTTTCTCTTGGTTGTTCGGCCGGACTGCGATCCGGTGGGCGATCCAGCTAGTAACGATAGCTGCCGAATCTCCCAGGTTATGCAGCGCGTCAGAAAGAAGGGCTAGACTGCCCGAAAGTATTCCCCCTATCACTTCGGCCGCTGTGATGGTTAGGTTCAGTCCCGTGACAGCACCCAGGCGAACACCGGAAATATTCCCGCTTGCGTGATGATGATGTTCTGTTTCCATAACAATGCTTATTGGGAATATAACCAAATACTTATATGCAGTCAATCCTATCGCAGGGACAGATCATCCGCCTGCTGGCGTATCCATCTGCGTTCCTCGGGTTTCAGGATGGTATCCAGTACCCAGGCTATGAGAAGGATCCCCGGAATGTTCAAACAAAGCCGGGTTAGGGCGAACTTCCCTCCCAGGGACTGCCATTCAAAGAGAAACATGGGTATCTTTATCGTTGACCAGGCACCGATGAAGATAAACACATTCAGGAAGGTTGCCTGCTTCTTCAAGAATACTGCCGCCACCGGAAACGCCCCGTAAAGAGGCCCGGCTGCTACCGCTCCGGAAACAAAGGAAAGAACGATTCCCCGCGCACCCGATCCTTCCCCTAGAAACTTCACCATTGTCTGCCGGGGTACCCATACATCCAGCAATCCTAACAGGACAAAGATCGGAGGAATTACCAAAAGCATCTGGCAGAGATTTAATACCGTGAGTTCCACCGATCGAATCGCAAGCGCCGGTTTCCCGATGTACACGCCAATCCAGAGGATCATCATCAACAGGAAAAATTTATATTTTGTCAGGTATTGTTTTAACATGCTCTCACCCCTGGTGAACCCAACCGATGACCAAAGCCACCAGAAAGGAAAACAAAAAAGCGAGACCGTTGCGGATAAGTGCGACTTTTGTCCCGAAATAAAGCTTTTCCATGGGGAAGGTTACCACCCCTACCATCATTAGGGTAGAGACAAAGGCTCCGATCTGCATGTAGCCCGCGCCATTTTGAATTAAAAGCGCACATATGGGCAAAGCGACAAATCCGGGAATCAAAGTCAAGGAACCTACCACCGCCGCTCCGACGATCCCTAACCAGCCGGACCGCTCGCCGATAACGCGGGAAATCACCTCGGGATTCGTGAAGGCAAGGACGAGCCCCGTAAACAGGATAATCCCTAGAAGCTGGGGAAGGATCATTTCGAAGGTTCCCCAGGCCTTTCTTAGAGCTTGCGCTGTTTTTGTTCTATCCTTCCAAAATGAAAATCCCAATGCGATCAGCGTAACGGTATAGAAGGTATACTCCATCTCGGCTCTCCTTCTGAACAATGAATTCTGAGCAATGGAACGCAAGTCTTTGGATACCTTGCCAAATACTAAAATATTTTATATAGTTTTTGCATGGAACCTCAAGAGAGATTCGATCCGAACCGCTTACATGAAATTGCGACGATCCTCAAAGCTCTTTCCCTCCCTTCTCGTCTTTTAATGGTGGAAGCTCTGGGGGAAAAACCCTACTGCGTGTGTGAACTCACCGCCATGGTAGGCTCCGATACATCGACGGTTTCCAAACACCTGGCAATTCTCCGGCAGGCAGGGATCGTTATCGACGAGAAAAGGGGAAACCAGGTTTTCTACGCCCTACGCTGCCGTTGCGTGCTGGATGCTCTTAAAGGTCTGGTTCCTCTTCTGGAGGAAAAGCATAAACACTACTCTCGTATCGTGGGACGAATCGCTCTTCCTTAAGTCGGAGACAAGAAGAGATCCTTACGCGACTCCTATGTTGATATCAAAACTCCCTTGACTGTTGCGAAGCCCTCACAGTACCCTATAATTATGGTACAGGCACATTCTCACAGGCCCAAGATTCACTATGTCATGGAAGGCCCGGACAAGGTGCCGGTCCTTATGTTCAGTCATTCCCTGGCTTCCTCGACAGTGATGTGGGAACCGCAAGTAAAGCATTTTCATCGATCCTTACGGATTTTACGGTTCGATACCCGGGGACACGGGAAGAGTGAAGCTCCCGAAGAGCCCTACACCTTCCAACTTCTTGCCGATGATGTACTTACCCTTCTAGATGACCTGGAAATCGAAAAAGTTCACTTCGTGGGTCTATCCATGGGGGGAATGATCGGCCAGGAACTAGCCCTTCGCCATCCCGATCGGCTTTTGAGTCTCACTCTTTCGGATACATCGGCCCGCACTCCGCGGGAAGCGGTGAAAGTTTGGGAACAGCGGATCGAACAGGTGAAGCGAGAGGGACTGAAACCCCTTCTTGAAGGGACCATGGAGAGGTGGTTCACCGATACATTCCGGAAAGCCCGCCCCGCCCTTTACGAGGCGATCGAACAACAGTTCCTGCAGACACCCGTAGCGGGATACATCGGATGCGTACAGGCCATCATGAAATTGGACAACTTAGACAAGTTATCCTCCATCCGTACCCCCACCCTTATCCTGGTGGGAGAGGAAGACCCGGGAACTCCTGTGTCGGTGGCTGAGGAAATTCACAAACAGATCAACGGCTCAAGACTCGCAGTCATTCCCCAGGCCCGGCACCTGCCAAACGTGGAACAGGCGGAACGGTGGAACAGGGAACTGGAAGCATTCCTCTCGAGCTTGACCTTTTAGGCGGCTACCGATTTGCCGTTCTATCATTTACCGGTCCATATACTGTACCGGCGCACTTACCGGCTGCTCGAGGGGAACTGCCTCGAGGGAAACTGATTAAATAAGTCAGGTTGAAGGTGAAGGGCTACGGCCTATTCGGAAGGTCGATAGGCAGGACGAGGAGAATATGGTGAATAACGAAAAGAAGAAGATTCTATTTCTATGTACCGGCAATTCCTGCCGAAGTCAGATGGCAGAAGGGTGGGCAAGACATTTAAAAGGGGACGAGTTGGAACCGTATTCGGCGGGGATCGAGATCCATGGATTGAACCCCTACGCGGTTCATGTGATGCGGGAAGCGGGTGTGGACATCTCTCACCATCGTTCCAAACATGTGAAAGATCTGTTCCATGTCCCCTTCGATTACGTGATCACCGTGTGCGACCACGCCAACGAAACCTGTCCTGTATTTCCCGGACGGGTCAAACGGCTCCATATGGAGTTTGATGACCCACCCCGCTTAGCAGCCAACCTCTCCTCGGAGGAGGAAAAACTCGCTGTGTACCGCCGGGTGCGGGACGAGATTCGTGCGTTCGTGGAAACCCTCCCCGATAGTTTACCTTGAAGGATGCCTCAGGGCGGGGTCCCTCGAACACGGGGGTCCATGAAAATCGGGGAACAGGCGCGAATAGGCGCGCCCCCTGCATCATGTTGTCTTTTCTTTTTCCCCCAGATCTTTCATCCGCTGGTCAATCCATTCCTTCTCTTTCTCCAACCACTCCGCCCACCGTTTCAACATTTCCTTTTCCTCCTCCGGCGCAAAAGACCAGGGCCTCCAGCATCCTCCTGGAAATGATCTATAAGGTATGCGAGGGTAACTTCCATGGCATCCCCAACCTATGTACCATCCGCCCCTTCCGGTTCCCACTCCGGGTCCCCAGCCCGTGGGCCCTGTTCCATCACCACAAGGCATATAAACCCCCTCTACCTAAGTTTTATTATGAGCTTATGCTCAATATAAGCAGAAAATGATGTCGAATCAAGTGGTGTTTACTGGTACTTTACCTGGAATTTGTCGGCGGTCCATTGCAATGGCATCTATATAGTATTGATATTATATATTATATTATTCTATACGCACAACCAGAGGAGAGTATATATGGGAACAGTGTTGGCCATTCTATTGGGAGGGGCAGCGGGATTCGCGTACTACAAGTTCATTGGATGCCGCACCGGGGCCTGTCCCATCACTTCCAACCCCTACATCAGCATCCTGTACGGAGCGTTACTGGGGTACCTGGTGTCCGGGGTGTAATAGAAGAGGCTATAATAAATTAAAAGGGGCCTCTGCGGGAGGGGCCCCCAACGATCCTTTCATGGCAGGTTGTATTTACTATAGCTCAATATACTTAGTGATGGAAGATCAGTTTCTTGTTGGCTTCTGAACCACCCTTGATGAGCATCTCTTCCGTGAGAAAATAGGTTTTTTCCTCGTGACACATAGCGCATTCCCGGGTGCGATCCGTCCGCTTCTTGATATTGTGGGGATAGGTATCCCAGTAGTTGGGCATGGAATCGAAGTTTTTCTGCTTGATTCCCACCTTTTCAAAAGTAGACCGTACTGTAGGTACCAGTCGTAGAGTAGCTACCTCTTTAGGATTTCTTGGATTCTTACCCAGGAAGAAACCAGGATTGGATACTGCCCCTTCTCCGACATGGCAATTGGAACAGTTGCGGTATGGAGCAGCCGAGTGGCAGGAGGAGCAACTGACCCACCCCACATGGTCCCGGTGAGAGCTTACCGCTTTTTCCGAGCCTTCCTTCGTATTATGGCACTGGAGGCAGGTAGGCTTCGAAGCGACGTCCCTGCGGTTTGCATACACTTTTCCATCCCCATGAAGCTGGGTAGCGGTGTGGCAGTCGGTACAGAGCATTCCCTTCTGGTAGTGCACGTCCGGCATTCCACCGTACTCGCCGGTAAACTCGGGATACACACGCCCCCCATGGCAGAGAGCGCAGGTCTTGGATTCGTCCTTCCGGACGAACTTGTGCCCATCTATCAACCCCAAGTTCACACCACTGATGATGGGGCTTTTCACATGACAATCCCCGCAGGAAGCATGGCAAGTTCTACAGGATTGTTCGAATACCCTTGCATCGAAAATCTTGGCTTCTTCTTCCGAGAACCTTCCGCTTACCCCCTTCATTCCTGCGGTGGTGTAGTGGAGGGAGAGTTTGTAGGTTTTGGCGATACCTTCATGGCAGGTTGCGCAGGTAGCGGGATCGTCGGAAGGCCTTTTTACCAGCCCCGCGTGGGCTTCGTTTTTATCCAACCCCTTCGCGTTACCTTTGTGACAAACGACGCACCCGTTTTTGAAGTGAGGATCCTTTTCTAGGAGATCTTTGTTGACTACAAAACCTTTGTACAGTTCATCCGCCCGAACCGGGGGAGGAGCACCCGCTCACCCTTCCCCTTGTTCACCGCCCGCACCATGCGCTGGGGGAACGAAGAGGTTCTGCATCTTGCGCTCGCTGGTATGGCAGGAAACGCAACTGGCATCCACGCCGAATAGGGAGCCTCCCGCCAGTAACAGAAACGCCAAAGAGCTCAATAGCAGTCCCATTTTCCTTGCCATCATGTTCTTATTATACGGTAAAGGAGTTTGTTTGTAAAGTTTTTCTTGACACTTGAAATTTCTCTCTGTAATATCTAAACGTTCCATTTTAGGAGGGTAGCTTGCGATTCTACCAGAATCTGAAATCCATCAAACTGGCCGTAGGCCTTCTTGTGTACCTCACCATTACAGGAACCCTGGCTACCCTCATTCCCCAGGGGCTGGATCCTGTGTACTACAATTCCAACTATCCTAAGTTCGTGGCTACCCTTATCCTGGAAACTCATTTCCACAGATTTTTTACCTCCATCCTGTTCCTGGCCCCCGCGATTCTCTTTTTCATCAATTTAACCCTCTGCACCGTGGATCGATTCTGGAAGGAACTGAAAAAGAAGCGAGGACCCAAACGGTTCGGACCCGATATTCTCCATTTTGGATTGATCCTCTTGACCATCGGTGCCATCGTATCTTTTTCCGGAAGGCAGGAAGGGTACGTGGAACTCGCCGTGGGGGACAAGGTGGAACTCCCTGATGGAAAACTATTGAAACTGGTGGATTTCAAGTACCTCGTCTATTCCGATGGCCGCCCCCAGGACTGGATCAGTACCGTGCAAGTCACCGAAGGAGGAAAGACGGTCATCGAGAAGGCGGATATCCGGGTGAATCATCCCCTCCAGGTGGGAGGGCTGAAACTCTACCAGGTATCCCACAAGGTCAGTACCGAACTCCTCCTTCAGGATCCACAGGACCCTAGGGGAAAACCGATCCATCTTGTCCAGGGGGATCGGATAACTCGGGGTTCCACATCCCTGTTCTTCATGGCCGTGGAAAAGAAAACGCAACCAGCGGGTGAGGTGCGGGTAGTCATTCATACCTCGGGGCCCACAGGCACCCGGGTGATCCGGGCCGAGAAAGGGGATCGAGTGTTGGATTTGACCGTTCAAGAGATTCGGCCGCTGGATATCACCGGCCTGGAAGCGGTGAAGGATCCAGGAATTACCCTGGTGTTCGTTTCCTTCATCTTCATTACCCTTGGTCTCGTGATGACTTTCGCGGAACGGTTGAAGAATCTATCAAAAACGGAAAAGCGCAGTCCGAAACCAAGATAACGAACCCAAGATAGGAGGAGGTTGGGCATGGCAACCCTTGCATTCCTGTTCCTGATTCTGTCGGCGATCCTACAGGTAGTCGAGCTGTATCGAACGAAGGCCGCACCTTCTCCGGGAACACGGGTAGAATCCTCGGACACTGTTTCCAGACGCAAACCCCGAGCGAAACCTCCCATCGCCTCCTACCTCCTCCTAAGTTCAGGAATACTTGGCCTGGGGTTTCTCATCTTTCGAAGCCATCAGATCCGTTTCGCCGCTTTAACCAACACCTTCGAATCCCTCGTTTTTTACAGCGCTTTTCTCAGTATCCTCCTCTTTTTCTACCGGCTCCAACGTCGAATCCCTTTTCTGCCGATGGTTCAGTTCGGGGGTACCATCATCGCTATCATACTCCTTGCCCTCGCTTCCTCTCCCATCGCCCCCAAAGAAGCTCTTCCGCCGATTCCCGCCCTGCGCTCCTACTGGCTTGTCCTCCACGTGGCGTTCAGTTTCATCGGGGAAGCTTTCTTCGTGGTATCCTTCGTGGCCGCTCTGGGTCTAGTGCTCAGTAAGGATTCCTCCCGCAAGGAAGTGCTGGACCGAATCACCTACACTTCCATCGCCATCGGGTACCCGATTTTCACCGCGGGAGCCTTGATCTTCGGGGCCGTGTGGGCGGAAAAGGCCTGGGGAAGGTACTGGAACTGGGATCCGAAAGAAACCTGGGCGTTGATCACCTGGCTTGTGTATACGGTGTACCTCCACCTGCGGCTTATCCGGGGAAAAAAGGATCCCCTTACGACATGGATTGCCATTGTTGGGTTCCTCTGTACCTTATTTACCTTTTTCGGAGTCAACTATCTGCTGTCCGGGCTTCATAGTTACCGGTGACCAAATCTTCGATCCCTATTGAAGTGCGTCGGTTTCCTTAGTAGATTCTATGCATGATACATGACTCGATGGATGCCATGGCCCTATACAGAAAACTGGAAGCTGAAATCGATCGACTTCCGGATCACACCCCTGAAGAGGTGGAATCGGCTGCCCATCACCTCGAGATGCTGCACTACCAGAATATGATCGAGGCGGTGGATCGTAACTTTATACGGTTCCGCAAAACCGATGTACTGAAGAAACTGGAAGAAATTGCCCGCATGAACGCGGAACACCTACGGGCCACACGGACGGTAGTGGAGGAGTGGGATCGGAAAGACGTGACTGCCGAGGAGAATCGCCGTAGGAGGATGGAGCTGATTGTGCGGGAATACAAGAAGCTTTGCCGCTTGCGGAGTAACGATCCAACGGCGTGGGATGAAATCAACGAGCTATACTACGATGACTAACCTCCTGGTGGACAAGGAATGATCCAGAAACCCTTCGATGAACGCCACATGGGCGAGACCAAAGCCCTAACCCTGGAAGACCGATTGTATCCTTTCATCTTGGAAGGGGTAAACCTGCGGGGTGTACTCTTGTACGCGACCCGCATGGTCCTGTCCATGCGGGCAAACCACGAACTAGGGCCCCTGGAAACCCTCCTTCTGGGGCATGCCTACATGGCCGCGGCTTTAGTCTCGGCAAGTCTGAAAGGCAAAGACCGCATGTCGCTCCTGGTGGAATGCAATGGACCTGCCCGCGGCGTATCGGTGGAAACCAACGCCCTGGGGGACGTTCGGGGGTACCTGCTTCACAATCCGATAGATCTGGAGGGGGTGCCGCTGGATGACTACCACCTGGAGAACCTCTGGGGAGCGGGGACCCTCTCCATCACCCGATACCCCGAGGGGGCAAAAACGGGGTTTTCCGGAAAGGTGGAACTGGAAAAGGGCAGTTTAGCCATGAACCTGGCCCGGTACTACCTCCGTTCGGAACAGACTCCTTCGGCCTTCGTGCTGAGCATCAAGTTCGACCGATTCGGCAAAACCCTGGGAGCGGGCGGCCTGTTCCTGCAGACCCTTCCGGGGGCCGACCCCGTGGTACTGGAAGAGGTGGAGAACCGTCTCGTTTCCATGCAGTCCATCGGTTCAGCACTGGCAGAGGGAAAAGGCCCGGAAACATTTCTCGAAGAGAGCTTCGGAAAGTTTTTTCCCCGGATCCTCGAATCCCGGGAAGTGCGCTTCTATTGCCCCTGCAGCGCAGGCCGGTTTGCCGGGTTCCTCCAAGCCCTTCCCTTGAATGACCTGGAAGACATCGCTACCAAAGGCCCCTTCCCCGTGAAAACCACATGCCACAACTGCAACACCACCTACGAGTTTAGCCGCGTGGAAATAGATCGGCTCCTTCGGAACCGGCTCAAGCGGGAGGAAGTACAGCGAAAGCAGAAAAAGGGGGAAGATTGATTATTTTCGGTATGCTACCGCACGGTTTTTCTCATAGGCAAACAGTTCATCCCGTTTCAACTCTCCCGTAACAACCTGTATCCCAAAGCGGTCCTGGAAGTGAGGAAGAAATGCAGTCTTAAACTCCTCCTCCGTAATCAGTTTTCCTGTTTCATCCTTTATAGAAGTCATCGGTTCCAACACCTTATCCTTCACTTCTGGAGGAACCCATATCACTTTGAAAAACTCATCGGTTGAAAGAGGGTTCAGGAAAATTACCGAGTTCAGGATGTACAGGTTCTCCATGGTACTGAGGAGAATGGTGCCAATCTTCTTCCCCCTGGCACGTAGACTGCCCTGGTGTTTGTACCATGCTTCTTCCACCCCTAGGTCTTTCAGAGTTTTTACCAGCACATCACCCATCGTATTGAAGATCGCATCGGTCGATTCCCATTGACCACGGTCAAATACCGCCTGCACGAACACGGTAGAGCCGGGTTCTCCGAACACAAGGGTCCGCTGACCCGTCAGGATCACATACTCGAGGGCGGGGGTATCGAAGCGAATCTCGTTGATGAGGTTCGCGAAATTGGTAAGAGTGACGATCACCCGCGCGCCGCTGTCATTGAGAATATGGGTGATTTCCCTTCCTTTGTACATGGTATTGAAAGGTACCGCGATGGCTCCCAGTTTCTGAACACCGAAGAAGGTATACACAAACTCGGGTATATTAGGCAGCATGATAGCGACACGATCCCCCTCCCGGATCCCTAAGGAGGATAGGGCATTGGCTACCTTATTGGATTGTTCATCCAGTTCCTGATAAGAAATGGCAGTTCCTTCAAACAGGATGGCTTCTTTCCGTTTGTACTTCCTGGTTATTTCCTGCAGCAGCTCTCCTAACGTTGGTATAGAAGACATGGTTCGTTTCTCCCTGAGGCTATTCCGATCTGTCTATCAATCTTTGATCGATGTACCCCTCGCGGAGTTCCTTTTTTAACACTTTCCCTGTAGCGCTTTTCGGAAGACTCTGCCGAAACTCCACGATTTTGGGGACTTTGTAAGGGGCCAAATTGGACGCGCAGAACTCGATTACCTCTTTTTCCGTTAACTCACAACCTTCCCGTACCACCACAAAGGCTTTCACCACTTCTTCCTGCCGTTTATCCCATGCTCCGACCACCGCCGCATCTTCTATCTTGGGATGCGAAAATAATAGTTCTTCGATTTCCCGGGGGGAAATGTTGTACCCACCCCGTATAATGAGATCCTTCTTCCGATCGGTGATGAAAAAGCAACCATCGCTGTCTCGGTACCCCAAATCCCCAGTTCGCAGCCATCCATCCTGGATTGCCTCCGCAGTTGCCTCGGGATTGTTCCAGTATCCTTGGGTCACTACATTCCCTTTGATCACTATTTCACCCACCTGACCATCGGGAACTTCCTGAAACGAATCGTCCACCACCTTCATCGTCACTCCCGGAGAAGACGGACCGATGGAACCCGGTTTGAAACGAGGGTCTCCCGATTTATTGAGACTTACCGCGGAGGTTGTCTCGGTTAGACCATACCCTTCCGCGATAGTGGTGTTAAATATGCGCTCGAACTCCGTCAACACGGTAAGAGGAAGGGGCGCTCCTCCCGAAATGCAGTACCGGAGGGTTTTCGGCATTTCTGTTTTACGGGCCCTAGCCAAGGTCAACAGATGAATATACATGGAGGGAATCGCAATGAGCATGGTGGCCTTTACCGCCTTGATGGTATCAAGCAAAGCATTCGGACTGTACTGGGGAATCAACGCGATGGCACATCCAAAATAGATTGTGGAAATGAGACCATTGGATAAACCGTACACATGATAGAGGGGCAGGACTCCCACAACCCGATCATCCGGTTGTAAAGGCAGAACCTTGGCAACTACCTCGGAACACTGACTGTAGAAATTCCGGTGGCTAAGCATGACGCCCTTCGGCTTCCCTGTGGTTCCGGAGGTATAGAGGAGTACGGCGGGTTTCTCGGGGTCCACCTGCACTGCCTTGAAGGACCTGGACGCGGTAGAGACGAGTTCTTGAAACTGCAGGGTCCCTACCGGCTGGGGGCCCCGCTTTCCGCTACGGGGACTCACCGCGACGTCAATTTCGTTCTTTTCGGCGAGTTCCCGATTGATCGCTACATCCGCACCGGCCAGAATCCCCCTTCTGCGCATACCGAGGATCACCAGGGTATTGGGAAGCTTTTCTCCCGAAAGGAGGTATTTCCCCGCGATGCGACCCTCCAGGAGGGAGGCTGGAAAGGCGTAGACATCGGCAATATCTCCCTGGGGTTTATAGATCAATCTCCATGTTTCTGACATGCATCGTATCCTTTCTGGAGATTACCTGCTTCCTTCGGCTCTTAAAAACGCATCTACCTCTTCGAAAAATTGTTCCTGAATGCTTTCCGAGGGGGGAGGCGTCAGTTTGCTCACCACGATGTAAATGATCGTATTCAAGAGGAGTGTAGGCATCACAGGATGAAGATTCAGAAGAAGAACCCGCTTTCCCCCGACAGTGAACACCAGCCCGAGTGCTAGATAGATGACCCCCGCCAAGGTTCCTGCTATAGCGCCTTGTTTAGTTCCCCTTTTCCAGAACAAGCCCCCAACCAGTGCGGGCGCCCATTGGGCAAACCCCGGTATGGACACGTCCGTCAAATACAAGGCCATCGCTTGGGTTTGCCATACGGAAACCGCCATGCTGAGAACGATAATGATCACCACTGAATACCGTGCCCAGGAAGTGATGGTACGGTCATCCGCGTCTGGCTTGAACACTCCCTGCACGATGTCCCGGGCGACGATCACACCGGAAGTCATCAGTTGGACCGCGGCAGTGGAAACCGCGGCAGCGACGACTCCCATAACGACGAAAATGCTGAACCAGGGAGGGAGATGTTCCGTGATGATCGTTTGAACGATGCGGTCCGCCTCGGCGACAGTGGTGATTCCGGGCTTGACGGCGGGTGCTACGATGGATCCCCAGAGGAAGGGAATCACATAGAAAAACAGTCCTCCAAAGAGGAAGATCAGTAAAGGGAACCATTTGAAGAGCGTTTTATCCCGTGCGGTCATGACTCCAATGGCGATATGGGGCCAGCTAAAGGCTATGAGGCCCACGATGAATGTTCCTGCCATCAACACGGGGGTAAACATTCCCCGGGGCCCTGGCGCCGATAGCTGAGCGGGGTTGTTCTTCAAGAGATACTGGGCTGCGCCGGTTAACCCTTCCGGCAGTAGGGCCGAAACTACCCACACAAGAGATCCTAGCAAAGCTGAAACATACACGATTCCGAGAAAAATGTTCACCCACGCTACGATTCGCATCCCGCCGAGAAGAACGATCAGGACCAATAGAATAGCCGTGTACAGGGCTCCCCAAATGGCGGATATCCCCGTAAGGGCTTCAAAGCCCACCCCCACACCCAGAGGTTGGATCCCTACATAGGGGACGATAAAGGCAAGGATGCTGAGGCTTAGAATAATGCGTAAAGCTTTAGATTCGTACCGCTCCGACAGCACTTCCACCGGGGAAAGAAATCCATTCAATCGCGAAACAGCCCACATCCTCGGCCCAATGAACATGTACAGAGCGGCAAAGCCGGCTACCGAACCCCAGATGAAGAACACATATCCCGGACCATGAAGGTATAGCATGCCGGGAAACCCATAGAACGTCCAACTGGAGGATACGGCAAACAAGACAAAGAAGAACATCACAACCACGCCGATCGTTCTTCCCCCCAGCATGTAGTCTTCTGCGGTTCTAGCTGAAATCTTATACCCGTAAGCTGCCATAGCAACAATGACTAAACCAAACAGAACAAGGGATAGGATTGCCATCCTAACCTCCTTTACCGGAAAGGCCAGAATTTGAAGAAGTACACGAGATAAGCCACCAGCCAGATCAGCACAAAAAGGATCCCTGCTAGCAAGGGCATGGTGATAAATCCGAGTACCAATACCGTGCGTTCCATCACTCCAGAAAGGATCGCCGCCAACATTCCCACGATGGAACCCAATAACACCAGCAAAAACACTTTTCCTGGCGTGTGTTGTAACATTTCTCTCATATATTTATTCCCCCCCCGATAGCCTACTATTGGTTATTTATTCTGTCAATAAAAATTTCGGCCGCTGGCCGAAAATAAGCATTGTCGCTGGGATTCGAGTCTTGCAGGTTTGATTCTCACTTCGAACCTGCAAGTCCTTTAGTTTAAACTGAAGAAAACCCGTGCCCTTTTATTTCCGTAGACTCGTTGAACTCAACTTACCTAGCGAGTACTCTCCTTCCCCTTGTGAGACGCCTTTCGCTATGACGAAGGTACCTGCCGGCGAACAGGAGGCGATCCCACTGAATCTTTCATAGCCATAATAATAAACATAATTATTGGGAAGGGTTTGCATGGTCCATGATATCCCGTTTGCACTGGTCATTATTAAATTAAGTCCATAATTATCATCGTACCCTACTAGGGCAAACCCGTTTCCGTAAGCGATATCAAGGAACTCGGTTGAATAGGTGACCGGCAGATCCTGGCTTGACCAGCTTATACCGTCGGTGCTGATCCAGATTATAGCTACTCCCATAGGGCCGCTTCTTCCCACCGCCACAAACAGCCCGCTGCCAAAGACAACACTGTAAACCCGGCAACCACTGGTTATCCCTGTCATAGGGGCTGCAGGAGACCAGTGAGTACCATTTGTGCTTGTGTAAACACCCTCTATCACGCCATTAGCGTAAGAAGAAAATACTATATACTTATCGTTTCCGTAAATCACTGTGCTTAAAGATCTTCCTGCGGGCATGCCACTAGAAGGTGTCCAACTAGATCCATCGGTGCTGGTATAAATCACTCCAGAATCCGTAGAGACAAAGAACATACCGTTCTGAAACGTTACATGGTTTGATCTGAAATTTCCAAGTTGAGTGAAATACCAACTTACACCATTTGAACTGACGCCCAACAAACATACAGGGCCTTCTGGTTCGTAATACCCTACAGGCACATACTTCCCGTTACCGAAAGCGACATCATAAAAAATAAAATTTTCCGGCAGTGCATCTTCAGGGTCTGGTTCTGACTCCAATCCCTTTGGCAATTTAGAGAAATTACGGGTATACGTTAGTAGCTTCCAATTGGTTCCATCGGTGCTATGCACAATCGAACCATAATTTCCCACCGCCACATATCCACTGGTTCCATAGGCAACGGCATTGAAAGATACCTCAGAATCCCATGACATCATATGCGGTGTGTAAATGAACGAAGGTGTGCTGTAGGAGAGTACCAACATCGAACTCCAGGAGCCGTTACTGTCTTTCTTGTAGATCATCGCCGTGGAGGTCTGCAGGTAGTAGTCCCCCGCACGTGCCGTAGAAGGAACATTGGAAGTGGGTGCATTGGCACCGCTATACCACTGGGTCCCTGTAGCACCTGTATCCCCTTTCAGGGCAAACAGCATTCCCCACGAGCCGTTCATTTTGCGGTAGGCAAAAGAGGTAGACGTGTCCAGGTATAGGTCTCCATCACTGCCCAGGGTAGATGCCGGAACGCCTGAACCGAATAGCCACCCGCTTCCAGAAGGTCCCCGGAGGGAGGCTGCCGGCTGCCACTGCCCGTTTACCTTCACATACAGAAGTGCCGCATCCTGATCCAGGTACAGGTCGCCGTTTACTCCTTGCGAGTTCGACGGAGGGCCTTTTTCCACAAACCACTTTACCGTAGGCTGGCTGGTATCCCCGTCATCCCCGCCTCCGGACCCGGAACTGCATGCCCCCAGTAGTAGGGCAGCACCCACGAGAAGAACGATACATGTTTTCATGGATTTTTTACTCCCTTGGGCAGCGTGATCCGCCCTCGAGGAAAAACAGTGTGATAATTATATTATATACTTAAATAGAGAAATATTCCATTACATTCACAGTATTTCCTGTTCCCCCTCGATTCCCTGCTGAAATACGACGATATTGGCGCCGGGGAACTCTTTTCGGAACTCTTCCTCCAGCCGCTGCTGGATGGTATCACGAAGGCTAGCGGTAATAACCCCGCAGACGGGGCAGGGAAACCGGGGAGGATTGATGTCCAGTTCTACCTCCAGCTTATGGAAAGCGTAGCTATACCGTACATGACTGACCCATCCCAGGTCTGCCACGGAGAGAAGACTCTGCGGATCCTTCACCCGGGAGAGCACTGCATCGATTTTCTTCCTCAACTGCTCTTCCATAGCCGTACTTCTATTTTATAAAATGCGATATACTGAAGGGAAAATCAATTTTTCCAGAAGGGGTCACTGTATGAAAGCTTCACGAATCGGTGTTTTGGTCGTCATTCTATCGATCTACGCCCTCATTCTCTCCTACGGCCAGCCCGCGAAACCGGAATCGTCCACATTTCCCCCCGGGGGACGGGGTGAATCCGTCGAAAGGCAAGGAGACAAGTCCCTCACCCTTGGACAGCAGGGAGAACGTATGGAAAGGGAGAAAGCCGCCGCAGGCAAAAGTGGTTCACCCCTACCCATGCCCCTCCGCCGGGTGATCCTGTACACCAACGGCACAGCCTATCTGGAGCGTGAACTGGAAGTCACAGGGGCAGGGTATGCGGAACTTACCGTGCAAGCCACCGAAGTGGATGATCTTCTAAAAAGCCTCGTGATCTACGACCCTGGAAAAGAAACAGCTCCCACCGTGACCTATGCCACCAAGGAACCCCTGGAGAAACTCCTGAAAAGTTTTTCCGTGGATCTGACGGAAACTCCCGATGTAACGACCCTTCTTCTTCAAGTACGGGGGGAACCGGTGGAAATCTTCGCTCAAGATCGCTTCTCGGGCATCCTCTTCGGGATCGAGTACCGACCCGTACCCTCGGCAGTCCGCATCCCCCCTAAGGGAGAAGTCGATTCATCCTCTTCGGAAATCGCCACGGAACCTTTCGTGACCCTGTATACCGATAGAGGCCTACAGAGCATCCCCTTGCGGAAGATCAAAAGCCTCCGTTTCCTGAACCCCTATCTCGATATGGAGATTTCAACGGCCCTCCAGTACCTTGCGGAAAACCGGAATACCGACAGGAAGCGGATCCTGATCCGTTACGGGGGGGCTTCACCCCGGACTCTTCGGCTTGGGTACATCGTGGAAAGTCCGGTATGGAAAACGGCCTTTCGTCTGGTACTGGGGGAGGGACAGAAGCACCTGTTGCAAGGGTGGGCTGTCGTGGAAAACCCTACGGATGAGGACTGGAATGGAATTCGGCTCGATTTGGTGTCGGGCAGGCCCATCAGCTTCTTCATGAACCTCTACGAACCGATCTACAACCCCCGGCCCCGGATTCCCTACGCTGTGGAAAAACAGGCGGTCCCGCCGGTCTCTTCCGCGGGAGTGACACCGGGTGCCTCTGCCCCCTCCGACACGCCTCAGGCCGCACTGAAATCGGCACCCCCCGTGTCTGCCTCCCCCCAGGTGAAGCGTTCGCGGATCGATACCATGGCAGAGGCGCTTACCGACAAATCCCTTGCCGCCGCTGCCGAAGAATCGCTTGCCTCCTCGGAAACCACCCCGGAAGTAGAAGAGTTCCTATCACCGGAAAAAATAGGTGGCGGGCCCGGCCCGCAGGCTGAAGCGGCTACCGTAGGGCAATTCATCCGCTACACGATCCAGGAACCTGTCTTCCTTCCCCGCCGACAGGCCGCCCTCTTGTCGATCCTGAATGCCAGTCTCGAGGGGGAGCGGTTTTCAATCTATAACGAATCGGTGAACCGTAAGTACCCCCTAAGCGGTTTTTGGCTGAAGAACACCTCGGGTCTTCCCCTTATGGGAGGGCCGATTACCGTGTTCGAGGGGGGGCAGTACGCGGGGGATAGTCGGATCGATACGGTGAGCGCGGGAGACAGGCGCCTTGTGAGTTACGCGGTAGATCTGGAACGGGAGGTGCTTTTCCTCGATAAAACCGAACCCGAAACGATTACCCGGGTAAAGATTCAAAAGGGGACCCTATACGTTTCCAAAATGATTCGCAAAGAACGGACCTACACTCTGGTGAACCGGGGGGCTGATGCCCGCAACCTCCTGATCGAGCATCCTGTATCGGCAGGGTTTCAGCTTGTGGAACCGAAAACCTACGAGGAACGCACGGAACGGGTATACCGGTTTCGCGTCACCCTGCCTCCCCGCCAATCTTCGGGAACCGAGTTCCGGGTAATCGAGGAAAAACCACTGGAAAGCACGGTGGCCCTCACGACCCTACAGATGGAGGGAATCCAGTTCTACCTTAGCCAGCGGGCGATAAGCCGAAAGGTGCAGGAAGCCCTCACCAAAGTGGTGGCACTGAAAAACGATCTCTCCGAAGCTACCCGAGCCCGGCAGGAACTGGAAGGGAGGATTACCCAAATTACCCGGGAACAGGAACGGATTCGGAGCAACATGGGAGTTCTGGACCGCACCTCCACCCTGTACCAGAGGTACCTGAAAACCTTGAACGATCAGGAGGATACCCTGGCGGATCTGCAGAAAGCCCTGCTGGAAGCACGGAACTCGGAAAACGCCAAACGAAAAGCGGTGGAGAGTTTTCTATCCAGCCTCGAGGCGGAGTGATTTCCACGATCCTATATTCACTAATCAACATGCTGTTCTATGCTATGCAATCAGTGAATTAGGACGTCCAGTGGATGAAGTCTTTACTGAATCAGCGTGGAGGTTCCTCCGCATCGTTTCAATATTGGCCATTATTGCGTTGCAGGCAGCTTCTGTATCTCCAGCCATGATGGCCTCGAATATGAGGGAGTGCTCCCTAAATGTTTGCTCGTTTTTTTCCTTTGGGTGCTCACGCTTTTCAGTTCGTCTTGCAAGTTGGAAGAAGGCGGAAAGATCCCTCAGTAGGGCAATCAACTTGCCATTGTTCGCTATTTGGGCTATCGTCATGTGAAAATCTGCATCCAGAGCGTTGCACGCTTCAAAATCTCCCCGATCGATAGCAGCTCTAAATTGCTGCAGATTGGCTCGAAGCTTCGTCTTCTGCTCTTCATTGATTTTCTTAATGCACTTCTCGATTGCAAGTTTTTCCAGTGCGCATCGAATATCGATATAGTCGTCGATCTCCGGACTTGTAGGCTGTACCAAGTAAAGGCCTTTGCGCACGCGGCTTATTATTAACCCGTCCGCAATTAATCGATTAATTGCCTCCCTAACTGGAGTTCGACTCATGGAAATCGCTTCCGCCAATAGATCTTCCCTAATTCTACTTCCCGGTTCGAATTCTCCCTTGAGAATCTTATCACGAATAATCTCGTAGGCTATTTCATTCAAACTCTTATGTTTCAAAAGGCTCTCCACTCGTTTTCGCTTTAGTCGTTAACCAACGCGACAGCCTGCATCTCAATCATAGCTTGTTTTGCCAGGGCACTTACCCCAACGGTTACCCTTGCGGGATATTGCCCGTTAAAAAAGGTGCTATATACTTCGTTCATTTCTTCAAATTTTTCTAGATTAGTCAAGTATATAGTTATTTGTAATACCTTATGCAGGGAAGAACCAGCCGCCTCAAGAATATTTTTGAGGTTTTCTAGAACCTGCCGAGTTTGTTCTATTATTCCTCCGGGAACGAGCGTTCCATCCTTTGGGTCTAAAGGCATAACCCCTGATGTATAAACCACTCCATTTGCAACCGTTGCCTGACAAAATGGACCAAACGCCTTCGGAGCATTTTTTGCGATTACTCTAACCATGCTCTAGCGCTCCTTACATCTTACTCGGTAGCCAGAGGACTATTTGTGGGAACACAATCAAAAGTACCAAACCCACTGCTATAATTGCCACAAATGGCATCATTCCACGGATAATGTCTTTTGTTTCTATTCCAAGAGCTGGATCGGCAGTCCCTTTGAGGAAAAACATAGCGTAGGCGAAAGGAGGCGTCAAGAATGACATCTGTAGGTTTACTATTATCATCATCGCGAACCAGAGAGGATCGAAACCGAGCTTCGGGACTATGGGCGACAAGATTGGAACCAGAACGAATATGATGCCAACCCAGTCTATAAATGCCCCCAGGATAAAAGTAATCACCATAACTACTCCGAAGACAGCCCATCTACCGCCAGGGAAACTCAAAATGAATTTTTCGATTACATCACCGCCGCCTCCACCCACAAATACGCTCACGAAAGCTGTGGAGCAAGCAGCGATCAGCAATACCATACCCGTTATCTTTATGGTACTCAGAGATACGTCCTTGAATGCCTTCCAAGAGAACCTACCATACGCAACGGTGATAAATGTCGCCATTACAGCCCCAACGGCCGCGGCTTCTGTAGGAGCGGCAATTCCTGTATAAATGGCTCCGAGAACCGATAGGATCAGTATCGCTGTCGGTAACAGAGACTTTACAACCATTAATAATTTCTCGCCTGCCGTATAGGAATCCTGTTCCTGTTGGGAGGCTGCTGGGGCTATTGAAGGTTGCAGGTAGGAACGAATAGCGATATAAAGTATATAGAGCAATGATAGCATGATTCCAGGTCCGAATGCAGCAGAGAATAGCTTCCCAACGGAAATCCAGGCGGCTGGACCATAAACGATGAGCATGATGCTCGGCGGGATGAGGATACCGAGGGTACCCGCTGCGCAAATGGAACCGGTAGCCAAACCCTTGTCATACCCACGATTTATCATAACGGGCAATGCAACCAATGTAAGCATGGTAACCGACGCCGCTACCACCCCAATGCAAGCTGCCATTATAGTACCGATTATGACGCTAACGATCGCCAAACCACCTCGCACCTTTCCGAAAACCAAATAGAGGCTTTCATACATTTTTGCCGCTATACCCGAACGCTCCAGCATTCCACCCATGAAAACAAAAAGAGGTACCGCCATAAAACCGGTGCTTGTCACCTGGGCAAAGACCCGGGCATAGATCATGTCAAAAGATGCGTCCCCGAAAAGAAGGTAGCCGAAAATCATTCCCGCCGCCCCAACCGGTAGAGCAAGGGGGAATCCGGTAATTACGCCAAAGAAAAGGATCAAGAACATTCCCACTACTAAAGTATTAGGTTCTATAATCATTAGAGCATCCCCTCCTTGGTCGAGACTTGAGTGTCTTCCTGAATCAAATTTTCATTGCGAACTAAGTAATAGAGGTTCTTAATGAATTCAGAAATCCCCTGTAAGAAGAACAGAATGAATCCGATCGCCAATACGATTCGGAATGGGGCAGAAGGAGGCATCCAACTGCTTTCTACCAATTTTTCTCCAGTCTTAAGGGCAAACAACGACCATTTGATCCCACTACTGATTAATATCAATTGAAAGGGGAACATAAACAACAGAATAAGAGTTGTATCTATGAAAGCCTTCCACCTCTTGGATATCATCGAATAAAAGACATCCACCCGTACATGGCCACCGATCTTCAAAGTGTAGCCCCAACTAAGCGCACCGATGGCGCCGAAGATCATCATTGACGTCTCCAGGGCCCATATTGTAGGTTTACCGAAACCGTACCTGGAAACGACCTCATAAAAAAGAACAAGAATAAGAACGGGAATTAGGTACTTAACCACATGCCCGACCCTTATGCTCAACCCATCTATCAAAGCAACAATTCGCCTAAGCATTGTAACAAACATATCTGCCACCTTAAGACAATTATAAAAATAGCAGTCCCTCTAAATGAGGGACTGCAAAAAGACTTTTACTTAATGTCGAACTGTTCGCAGATCACCCGCCACTTCTTGAAGGAATCGTAGATTTCCTTGTATCTCGGATCTTTCGCCGCCTCATTGGAATAGTATTCATCAGCGGCCTTTGTAAGGGCAGCCTCAATATCTGCAGGGACCTTTTCTATGATAGTACCGTAAGCAGCAAACTTCTTCAGAGCCTCTGTGTCTTGGGCTACTTCCTGCTGATAATACTTGTCAGCCACATAGAAGGCAGCCAGTTCAACGATTTTTTTAAGGTCGGAAGGCAATTTATCCCAAACCTTCTGGTTGACGAAGAGGGCTTGCGCATCTGTGGCTGCTCGGCTGGGGGAGAGGTACATGTACTTAGTTACCTCTTGAAAGCCCATAGACCAGTTGACCGAAGGAGTTACATACTCGAACGCGTCTATAACGCCACGTTGGGCTGCTTCGTATACTTCGCCACCAGGAAGAAATACAGGAGTAGCGCCCATGCGGGAGAATATGGCATTCAACGCTGCGTTACCCAATCGAACTTTCAGTCCCTTCAGGTCTGCCAATGACTTGATCGGCTTTTTGCTATGAAGCCACACTTCAGCATTATGGGGAGTGAGTGGGCCTACATAGAATGCACCCAATTTGGTATAGTTCTTTCGAGCCAATTCAAGCCCCTCAGATAAAAGCCATAGCTGAGTCTGGTTCTTGGTCAGACCGTTGACTACGTTGTTGTAAAATACCGATGCTGGAAAATACCCAATCGCCCATCCGGGAGGCCCATGGATAGCCTCTACAGTACCGACCAGCACCCCATCGAATTCCTTCCCCGCGGGAACCACAGCTCCTGCAGTGAAGGTTCTGACGATAAGTCGGCCATTGGAAGCGATCTTCACTAATTCTGCGAACTCTTGAGCCGCAGCGTAGGTTGGATCGCCAGCGGGCGCCCAGGACTGAAGTTTCCATGTTATCACAGATTGAGCACCCAGAACGCCGACCAACGCCAAGAAGAAGAGTAGACTAAAAAACTTCTTCATTCCGGTAACCTCCATAAATTATAGTTTATAATTTATTAAGTATAAATTATAATTTTATTATCAACCCATATTTCTCTGTTGTCAACTTTTTTTTAAAAAAATTGGTCTGTTTTAACGAGTCAGCATAGGTTTTCGATCCTTTCATCGCATCCACCCAACGTGTTCATCGTGCTGCAAAAACATGCACCGTGACCCTGCCAAACAGATCCGCTTGTACGGGCAGAACTATTGTGTTATAGAATGTGTGGTAGAATCAGAAATACATTTTATGCTTCACCTACATAGTGAAAAGTAATACCCCGTATGTATTATGTTATATATGGCACACCGCGCTTCAGGAGTTTTCCCGGTCTCATGCTCTTTTTGAGAATCCTCTTCGTCTTCTTACCGGCAGTGTGCGGGGCGGAAGAACGCGATACGCAGTTTTCCGGAAACCTCGAAAAAGCGCCATACCCCCCACACCCCCTGGCCTATCTCATTACCGTAGCAGATAAAGAACTGAACCAGCCTCTGGAAGGGGCCCGGGTGTACGATCCAGCGGAAGGGAGGGCGTATGTTACGGATCAGGAGGGGAAAATATTCCTGCGGGCTCTCCCGCGCTTACTGGTAGTTTCCCTTCCGGGGTACGAAGAAAAGCGGGTGTATTTCAAGGAGGGAACTGAGCCCGGGGAACATAGGATTTACCTGCAGATTGCGGGGGTACTGGAAGCGGAGGAACTGGTAGTGGAGGCTCCGGCAATCGGCCGCACTGATGAGCAGGTCGGTATATCGGTAGTGGTAACCCGCGATACGGTGAAAGACACCGCCATGATCGGAATCATAGAGGATGTGATGAATACTGTTAGGATGCTTCCAGGTGTAAACTATGCAGGCCGGTACAATCCAAACCTTTCCGTTCGGGGTGGAGAACCAGGAGGGCTTACCCACGTACTGGATGGTTTTTTAATCAAGTACCCCTACCACTGGGGCGGGATGGTTTCCATCTTCAATCCCCGATTGGTGGATTCGGTAAAACTATCCGCGGGGATCTTTCCCGTACGGTATGGGCAGGCAACCAGCGGGCTTCTAGAAATCCATTCCATCACACCGGAGGAGGGGCTAAAATGGGAAGTGGGGACTTCGATCTCTACTCTGGAAGGCTACGTTCAAACGCCTCTCGCATCGGATAACTCATCGGGCCTCCTAGCGGGAAGCCGCATTACCCACTACGACTTGATATTCGCCCTTACAGGGAATTTCTTAGAAGATCAGGGGATTACCTTTTCCCGGGTTCCCTACATTTATGATTTTTATCTAAAGTGGTTCACCAAACCAACGAAAAACCTAACATGTCACCTGAATGCATTCGCCGGCCAGGATGGAATCGGGATTAAGGCTTTGGATCCGGAGGTTGACCCTTCCAAAGAAATTCTCAATACCTTTAATTTTGTCTGGACCAATCGAGACGCCTTTGTGAGCGGGGGAGTTAACTGGCTCCTCGGAGACAAACTTTCCCTCAGTATCCTGGGAGGATACGAAAACTGGGTTTCCGAAACGGATGGAAGCTTCCTGGAAAGAGGAAGCCGGCCTTACTCGAAAGCCTTTGTGGATCGATTCGGTGCTCTATTAGGGATTTCGGAAGGAGATACTTTCTCCGTGGACGCGGAAAGTTCTTTCACCAGCACCACTTCACTTCACCACTTCCAAATCCGCCTGGATTCCGACTACACCGTAAATCCAACCCTCACCCTGAATGGGGGTGCCGGTGCGTACCTTTCCCGATTCAGGTACGATTCAGTCGGCAATCTCTGGGGTATCTCCTATCTGGACGACGGGACCCCCGTGTACCGGAAAGATATCTTCTCCACCAAAGCGGAAGACAACGACATACTGGTAAGCTTCGCCTATCTGGGATTGGAGAGGGAATGGTTACCGGAGCTTCTCCGCATGGAAGCAGGACTTCGGATAGATCATGGGTACTTTTGGGGCGAGGGAGCCTACACGTTGAACACGGTCCCTGTGCTGGGCCCACGGATTCTTCTACGGTATACTCCTTATGGGGGATCTCCCGCGCCCCTTACCTTCAGTCTGGGAACAGGAATCTTTTCCAAGGTTCCCTTCGAAAGCATGATGATCACCAAAGACATGGGTTTGTCCGATTACGATGTAAAAGTCCCCAAGAGCTTTACCTCTGTGCTGGGATTGGAATCGTACTTCGGCGATGGTTTCCGGTTCAAGATCGAAACCTACTATAAATATCTCTATGATCGGTTCTACTATAACATCCTCACGAAAGAAGAAAGCGGCAGTACCCGAACCGTTGCTGTCAAGGTTCACAACGACGGGGTAGGACATGCCGGGGGATTCGATATCCTGCTGGATAGGCGTACATCCCGTACCCTGGACGGGATGCTGAGTTATTCCTTCATCATCGCCCGGTATAGGAATCCCGAATCCGATGGGATACAGGAAGAAGATGCCCAGGAACCCCGGGGGCGGTGGTACTACCCGAGTTTCCACCGCTTCCATAGTGTAAACCTGCTACTCAATTACAAACCAAACACCTGGTTCACCCTTACCACGCGGCTTTCCTTTGCCACGGGAACTCCTCTTCCCCGGTTCGGCGACAAGGAAATGTTCTTCGCCCGGTTTGAAAACCAGAATGGGACGGGGACCATCGCGGAGATGTACACTCGTAGATCCTACTACGACGACCTGAACCGATACGCTTGGGTTCTGCCCCTGGATATAAGATTGTCATTCCATTTCTACAAAAAAGGTTCCAAAGTGTATCAGGAACTCTACCTGGGAGCGGAAGATATACTTTCACCCCTCTACACTTCCCTCAGGAACAGTCGAGGTGCCATAACTACAGACCGGTATACAGGGGAAGACACCGATTCACCTGACGCAGGATTCAGTTTCCCGGTTGTAAGCATCGGATACCGGGCATCCTACTGAGGAGAATGAAACTTGAGAAGAAGAATAATTCTTATGCTTTATATCTCTCTGACACTTATCCTTCTCGCCTCCTGTTTGACGCCGGGGAGGCCAGCTTCCGCATTCCAGGATCAGGAACAGCTGATCCAGTTGCGGCCATTTTACCCCCCGCGAAAAACCTTTTCCTTCTCCGGGATCTTTTTCGGACTTACCTCCGATACCGCAGGCCCCGCTTTAAGCCTCCGTTTCTCCAGAGGAAGTCTCGAAGCCCTTGTCGGTGAAGTCGAAGTCACCTCAGCCTTTCTGCCCGCCTTCCAATTTCAGGGGACTCTATCCGCTTACGGCCCGGCCGAGCTTCTTTTGCAGGTCCATCGGGTGAGGATCTTCGATAACTGGAACAACGGTTGGCTTGAAGGAGAAGCGAACGCGTTCGGCACTTTTCTTTTTACCCGGCATTATTTAACATGGAGGACGGTTATGCGGGATCCGTTGGGGATCGGGGAGATCAAATCGGGTGAGGTTCGCTACTTCGATCGGTACTACCGGAAAGAAGAAGGGACTCTTCGAGTGCATGTTCGAATTGAACAGTTGAAAAGGTTCGTAGAAAAACTAAGGGAGGAGAGCAACACACCCGTTGTGATAGGCGGTGCTGGCTTCATAGGGGTGTCCGGCTTTATTGGCGCATCCAAAACAAAGGAGGGATCCGGCTCAATCGGCGCACCCGGCACTGCCGATTCCCTTCTGCGCACTATCCCCAACCAATTCCTTTACGAAAAAGAAGTGGAAGAAACCCCCGGCTTGTTTCTGTCCCTGTACAATCTGCCACTTGTCAACAGGCGATTTCTGAAAGAGGAAATACCTGTTTTTGAAGCGGAATAACGGATCAGATACATTTAAACTGAAAGGAGCGTACACCTATGCGGATGAGCATGAGAGAGCTGTTTATCCTGGGAGGATGGGCCATGTGGCCCCTCCTGGCATTCTCCGTTGCGGCGGTAGCGATCATCGTCGAACGTTCCCTTTACCTCCTGACCCACCGTCTGGGCGTGCGGGATCTTGCCGATAAGGTAATCGTAGCCTTGAAATCGGGAAAGATAGAAGAGGCAAAAACGATCTGTAGTGAACAACCTCGCCGGAAACTCGCGGCCCACATCTTCAGAACCGCCTTCGATTCCATCGATCTGGGGGAGCACCGGATAGAACGGGTCATGGAAGCCGCCGCGGCAAAACAGGTACAGTCCCTGGAAAAGGGGTTCGATCTGCTGCTGGCCATCGGCTCCATCGCGCCCATCACCGGCTTTCTGGGAACCGTGTCTGGGATGATCAGCGCGTTCCGCAACATTGCGCAAGCGGCGGATGTGAACGCGCAACTGGTAGCCGGAGGAATCTTCGAAGCCTTGATCACCACAGCGTACGGGTTGACTATTGCTATAGCAGCTATAGCGGCCTACAACATCTTCACGCATATCGTGGATCGCTTCACGGCAGCTATCGAGGAGGCAGGGAATGAAATCATTACCGCTCTGTTACGTTCACGCTTCGGTCGGGCTCTCCCTGCCGGTAACGACGTGCATATTGCCGAGACGGTAAGCTTCCCTTCCGAGAAGCCCCTGTAAGGGACACCCGTATGAAGGTAAGATTACTCCGCCGTAAGGGTGCCGATATCGGCGAATCCGGGACCTTGAGCGATCTGGCGTTTCTCCTGATCATCTTTTTTATCGTGATTGCCGTGTTCAACGTGAATCAGGGGTTTCTCCTGGGGCTTCCCCGCCCCGGTTCCAGGAGGATCGTCCAGAAGCAGGATCTTCTCCGGGTGGAACTTACACGCACGGGAGAACTCCGTGTCGACGGAAAACCATCCAGCATAGAGGATCTCACCGCCAAAGCACGCTCACTCCGGCAAGAGCGGCCCAATATGACTGTTGCCCTGCAGATCGATCCGGAAACTCCCTACCAGCGGGTGGTGGATATCATCGATCTGGTGCGAAAGCTGGATATTGATAACTTTTCGTTCAGGATGGAGACGGTACCATGAGGAAGGGGACAGCTCGGCCGTGGAACAGAGCCCTAATGAATCACATCGATGACCGCCTCCCCGACAGCCTGGCGAGCCGGAGTCAGGAGAGCCGGTCGTGAAAGTACCCCGTGGGGTCCGAAGGCGACCGATGGTTCCCATCAGCGCCATGTCGGACATCGCGTTTCTACTGCTGATTTTCATCATGCTCATAAGCTTGATAAGCTACCGAAGAGAAGTTCCCATTCGGTACCCGGAAGCGGAAAAACTGGAAACTACCCATGGGGATAAGAACCTGGAGATCTGGATCGATCGGGCTGGCTCTCTCTATGTCCAAGGGGTGCGGTATGATCTTCCCGGAATCGAGGGAATCATCGCGGAAGGTTTGATGAAAAATCCTTCCCTGCGGATCCATATCCTTGCAGACCGGGACACTCCCTACCGGAACGTGAATGGGGTGATGGAAATCCTCCAAAGACTCCAGCACAGGGCCGTATCGCTCGTGATCCGGGAAAGGAAACAGGGATGAAAGGTTCTCCGGAGTTTCTCGCAGCTATAGTTATCGCCCTCATCCTCCACGGACTGCTGTTTGCGTTTCTCTTTATTCCCGCAGGGGAACGGGAGCTTCGGGAAGACCCGACGGTGTTCAAGCTGGTAGACATCGATCTGTACACACCGCCTCCCCCCCCTACTCCCCCTAAGCCCCCCACCCCCCCCACCCACCCCCCCCAGAATCCGGAACACCCGCCCCTTCCGCCCCAGGAAGCGACGTCCGAAAAAATTGAAGAAACGGATAAACCGGTACAGGAACCGTCAGTTCCCCATCCGCTGGCGCCACCTCCCGCACCCATTTCCCCTACCCCCGCGAAACCTGAGGAACCCGAGTACCTGCCTCAGCATAAAATATCCGTTCCGCCGAAAGTGCCGGTGGATCAGGTTCTGCGGCAACTGATCTACCCCCCTCAGGCGAACCGCCAGCGGATCGAAGGGGTGGTGTACCTGGAACTGTTCATAGACCGGGAAGGGGTAATCCGGAAGATCGAGGTGCTGAAGGATCCGGGCTACGGCCTCGCCGAGGCGGCGGTAAAAGCCTTTCAGGGCGTTCGCTGTACCCCGGCGGAGGCCAACGGCCTTCCCGTAGCAGTTCGATACAGGTACCCGATTAGGTTTAAGTTGAGATAAGGATATTTTCTGCCTATCATGTTATTAGAACCCCCTGGCACTGGTCAAGTGGGGAAATTTGCGTTATATTTAACGCATGAAAAAAGCGAACATTGGCGAAGTCCAGCATAATTTCAGTTCTCTTTTGAGATACCTTGAGCAAGGAGAAGAAATTCTATTGACAAAGAGAAACCGTGTAATCGCGAAGATCAGCCCTGTCCTGCAAGACGGCGGTGTGGAAATGCCCAATTTTTATGTGAGATCTAAGCAAATGTTTCCACGTAAGAAAGGTAAATCCCCTTCACGGATTATCCTTGAAAACAGGAATGAGCGTTTGTGAAAGTGTATATCGACTCTAGTCTTTTAATAAAGCTTTACTATCCGGAAAAAGAGACTCTCCTTTTACAGAAATGGATCGAGGATTCTCATCAGGAAATACTCTTGACTTCCCTGCATGAAATTGAAATGACCAATGCCATGTCCCTGAAGCTTTATCGCGACGAAATAACTCATGACGAACACGCAATCTGGATAAAAACATTCCAGGCCGATAAAAGGCTGGGTATTTTGAAGGCCGTCTCTCTCGATTGGCCCAAAACTTTTTATACAGTAATAAAATTGGCAAAAAAAGCAACTCCACAGACAGGTGCCCGATCCCTAGATGTACTTCATGTCGCTGCGGCTTTGGAACTCTCCTGTAAGGGTTTTCTGACCCACGACAAACGGCAGGCTTCCCTTGCGGAACAAGCGGGACTGAAAGTTATTTCCATCCATCCACCAGATATCCGCTCTCCTGTAAAGCCTGCCTGATTTCCTGAATATGGGCATGGTTCTTGGTTTCAAGTGTGATTGAAACGTCCACATACCCGATGGGCGCCACAGAGTCAAACCGGTGGTGTACGATATCCAGGATGTTGGTCTGCAGTTTCGCCAGGATTCCCAGCACCGCCGTCAGCGCACCGGGCACATCCCGCAGCCTGACCTTGAACTCCACCGTCCGCCCCGCTACGGTTAGTCCCCGGGTTATAATCCGATGAAGGATATTCACGTCTATGTTGCCGCCAGATACAATTGAGACCACTTTCCTGCCTGCGAAGAGTTCCCGATACTTTAGGATTGCAGCTAGAGGCACGGCTCCGGCCCCTTCCACCACGATCTTTTCTATTTCCAGAAGGAGGAGCACCGCATTGGCAATCTCATCCTCCTCCACCGTAAGCACCTCGTCCACGTACCGCTGGGCAATCTCGAAGGTGAGACTCCCCACCTGCTTCACCGCAATACCATCGGCCAGGGAACTGGCCTTCGGAAGGGTTACAGGCCTTCCATGTTTCAGTGCCGCTTGCATGGATGCACAGGCCGCCGCTTCCACCCCGATCACCTTAATGGCGGGATTGGTTTCCTTTAGGTACGTGGCGATCCCGGCGATAAGCCCTCCCCCGCCAATCGGGCAGACCACAATCTCCGCCTCCCGGCCCAGGGGATCGGCTAATAGCTCCAGCCCGATGGTCCCCTGCCCCGCGATCACCAGGGGATCGTCGAAGGGATGAACGAAAATCAGTTTTTCTTCGGCTTCCAGTCTGCGGGCATACTGATACGCATCGTCGAAGGACTCCCCGTGGAGGATAACCTCGGCCCCATACTCCTGGGTGGACACGACCTTGATTAGGGGTGTACCGATGGGCATCACGATTTTTGCCCGAATCCCCAACCGTTGGGTGTGGTAGGCCACTCCCTGGGCATGGTTACCCGCCGATGCTGTAATTACCCCGATAGTCCGTTCCGCGGGTGTCAGGCTGAGAAGTTTGTTCAATGCGCCCCGTTCCTTGAACGCGCCGGTCATCTGGAGGTTTTCCAATTTGAAGAGGGTATGGCAGCCGCACAGTTTGCTCAACGTGTGGGAATGGACCACAGGCGTGCAGGTGATGTGGCTGCGGATCGAATGGTAAGCGGTTTCGACGTCCAGCTTCCGGATCATTCCGATTCACCCTAGGCCAAGGGAAGGGACCTGTCAAGACTTGGGTTATTGGTTGTTTCCATATACATCTTTAACCTGTGTTTCGGAATCCGGCGAGAAAATGCGCACGTTGGATTCAATATCGTTCAAGTGCCGGATGAGTATTGACAAGTCAAACACCGTATTTAACACCTGATGCAATCCACATAATCACTGACGCGCTTACCATCAGAGTAATAACTGTTCCGATAGCTGATATAATTAGGGAGTTTGGTGTTCTCGATACTGAATCTTCTTGTCAGGCTACATTCTCATTGAGACGCTCCCCATTCGCGAATCTTACTCCAACCTCCGTCTCCCCACAAGGCTCCGATTTGACCAACCCTCCTACTCCATAGTCCAGGCTTCCTACAGTCTTACAACAAAACTCGCCTAAAGCCCCTTCACCCCCCCCGTCCTAGGTTCGCCTCCAGTGCCGTGGAGAAATCATCAGTCGAAATACCCTTGAGATGCAGAATCGTGCATGTAAACTCTTCTCCTCCTAGTCCCAAAAGGTCGAAGCCGGCCACTAGGGAGCGCTTGTTCGTAACCTGCTCCGCTCCGGTCCATTCCGTTCGTTCGGGAACCGTGCTTCTTTTCATCACGAGCCTCTACCCTTCCCCGTGAACTATAGGCTCATGACGTTCGATATACGCTTTTTTATCCCATCCACAATATTTAGTGGCATCTCCCTGGTCTTGTGGGGATGAGAAAGTTTGACTGCCATCTAAGACAGCATGCCTTACCAAAGGGAATGCATGCAAATAAGTTTCTTCTTTTTTTTGGTATTTGGAATCAGTGTAAGCCGGGAACCCGTCTCAATCCTGCGTTTAGTTATTGACGCCGAGAGCCAAAATTACGTTCACCCTATGCCTCCCAAAGTCGCTGCTACCAGTGCCGGCTGACTGATTTAACGCGACAACCCCACGACAACGCAAAGAGTTCTACTAATTGCAACCTTATCTTAATATTAGGGACAGGGGGTACCTTCCCTTTTCACACTACACAAAGCTTGAAAATAAAACTTGACAGATTTCTAAGTCATGATATCATTAATGTATGATTGTTCAACAGCCGGTCAACTAGACATTAAAAATTCCGGTTGAGGCGCCTGCTTCACGAGGAACAAACCGGTAGGAATTCTTGCGCGGGAGGAATCAAAATGACAAGTTTGGGGGACACAGCCTTTATACGAGTTATCGGGCGGATAATGGAGACGGTATTGCTAGCTCTACTTATCATAATCCCGGTTCTGGTTTCGATTCAGGTCATACTAAGATACCTATTACATCTTCCCCTTATGGGCATAGAGGAGCTTTTGCTCTTTCCCTCCATATGGCTGTATATGCTTGGAGGCGCGAACGCATCCCGGGAGCGCAGCCATATCGAATGTGGAGTCCTGGTGCTCTATATGCGCAAGGAAAAAAGCCTCGCTTTCTTTAAGTTCATCAAAACTGCTATTGCATTTGTAATAAGCTGCTGGCTTACTTACTGGGCCTGGTGGTTTTTCATGTATTCATTGAATACTTGGAAGCTCAGCGACCTATTGTACCTGCCCATGTTCTTCGGGGAAAGCGCAATTTTTATCGGCCTCGTACTCATGACGCTGTTCACCTTCATCGAGGTTGTTGACTTGGCGCTGTACATCTCTACCCTAAACGGGCGTAAAGCTTAATAAGGAGTCCCACATGCTGATAATAGTAGCGATCGATGTGATTCTACTAGTGATGCTTCTCATCCTGAGCGTTCCGCTTCCGTTCTGTTTCGGAGGAGCTCTCGCTTTCATGGCAATTTTCGGTGGAGTCTCCATGAAAAGCATGATCCTCTGGGGTTTCAATCAAACTATAAGTTTGATTCTTCTCGCTAGCCCTCTTTTTATTCTAGCAGGCACCTTGATCGGGGGCAGCGGTATTGCGAAGCATCTGCTGAATTTCATCGATATTTTCATCGGCCGCGTCAAAGGCGGTATAGGAGTTGTGGCAGTAATGACTTGCGGTATAATCGGTGCGATTTCTGGCAGCGGGTTCACCGGGGTTGCGGCAACGGGCCCCATTCTGATTCCCCGGATGGTGGAGCAGGGATATCCACGGGGTTACGCCACAGCCCTGCTGACAGTATCGTCGATTCTTGGGCTTCTGATACCTCCCAGCATCATCATGATATTCTACGGATGGGTCACAGATACATCTATCCTGGCAGCATTTCTTTCCACTGTCGGACCGGGAATTTTGGTCATAATATTATTCTCGGTTATCAATATGATTTGGTCCCGAAAATTCCCAAACCTGAAGCTGGAAGAGGTTTTGCCGCCGGCTGAGCGTAGAAAACGGAACCTAAGTCGGATAAGTTTAGCGATTCCTGGACTGCTTCTTCCGATCATTATTCTGGGTGGCATCTACGGTGGAGTATTCACACCTACCGAGGCTGCGGCCGTCGCTGCAGTTGCCGCGGTGCCTATCGGGGCCTTCATCTATAAGGATCTCAAGAAGAACAATCTCATCAGACTCGTGAACGATTCTGCCACGTCCATTGGATCTATTATGACAATGATTTTCTTCACCCTGATGCTAAGCCAGACCTATGTCATGCTCCGGGTCCCCCAGGCCTTGGTAGAAATCCTGTTCAATATCACAAAGAACAGAATTATACTGCTCATCGCCATTAACTTATTCCTCTTTCTCGTTGGCATGATCGTCAACGACGTTACGGGCATGATACTCGTGGCGCCCCTGCTTCTTCCTCTCGTTAAAGAACTTGGCATCAGTCCTGTCCATTTTGCGGCGATAATGGGTGTCAATCTGGCTATGGGCGGAGTCACTCCACCCTATGCAAGCATCCTTTATCTGGGTATGCGGATAGGAAAATGCGAGTTTAAGGAAATTCTGGGTCCAACAATGGTCTTTCTTCTACTAGGCTACGTGCCAGTGGTTTTCCTGACTACCTTTTGGGCCGATCTGGCGATGTTTCTTCCCAGGCTTGCTAAGCTTGCTTAAGGTATACAGCGGAGCATGGCTCCGTTTTAATTAAGAACAATAAAGGAGAAAAAAAATGAAAACAAGAACGGTACGAATATTTGCCATCGCGCTGGTTCTACTTTCCGCGGCATTCTCCGTGCATGCCGGTGGCGGAAAAGAACGGGTTTGGAAGCTCGGCCACGTCAGGCCCGAAGGGACTTCGACAGACAATGACATGAAAATCTTCGTCGAATCGGTACAAAAAGCCTCCAACGGAAAGTTGAAAATCAACATCTTTCCTGCCAGCCAGCTGGGAAACTACACGGTTGTACAGGAACGGGTCAGTGTGGGCGATATTGAAATGCAGCTTGCCCCATTCGGAACCAACGTCACGAAGTCTCTGGGAATTACGAGCGCTCCCTATTTAGTATCGACATGGGCGGAGGTAAGAACCATGTTTGCCAGAAACGGAAAGCTCATGGCCGCGGTCGATAAAATGACGGAAAAAGAAAGGATCAAGATCCTAGCTCTCTATCCCAAGTACTTCGGCGGGATAGCCCTCTCCAGGATGCCAAAGGAACCGAAGAACCCTTATGTTCCCAAGGGCCTTAAAATCAGGGTCCCTGGAATTAAATCCTTCGAAAAGACCGCTGAAGCCCTCGGCTTCTTGGCCACCCCCATCGCCTTTTCTGAAGCCTTCACCGCTATGCAGACCGGAATCGTAGACGGATTATTGGGTTCCGGGGCCGAAGGTTATTGGGCGAGTTTCCGGGACTTGACGAAATACTACCTACCTGTGAACAGCCACTTCGAGATGTGGTTTCTTTACATGAATTTGGACCTTTACAACAAGCTGAGCCAAGAAGAGAAAAAAATCCTGAACGATGCGGCGGTCGCGATTGAAAAAGCCCGCTTCGAATACGGCCCGAAGGAAACTCAGGAATTCGAACAACGCCTAGCCGGCATTGGCGTAACGATTATCCCCTTTTCCGATGCGGAACTCAAAGTCCTCGCAGATAAAGTTAAGTCCGAAGTATGGCCACAGATAAAAGGCGATTACGGTGCTGATCTTTTCGACAGCCTGACGAAATAATCAATGGATCGACGGCCCGGGGACAACCCGGGCATTCTTGAACATTTAATGTAGGGCAGTAGAACATTAAGGAGTTACTATCATGATAAATTCAAGAAATATAACCCTACGGCCTGTTTGGGCGGTGATCGGTGGAGGAAACGGGGGGCAGGCCGCCGCAGGGCACCTGGGAACCATGGGATACCGCGTCCGACTCTACGACATAATTGACGAAACCATTCAGGCGATCAACGAACGCGGAGGAATCGATCTATCTGGCGAGGTAACGGGATTCGGCCCCGTGGAATTCGCTTCCGGCGATCTCTCAAAGGTTATGGAGGGAGCGGACATTATAATGGTCATCACCCCCGCCCTCGCTCATAGAGAATTGGCGGGGTCGATAGCGGAGTTTCTTCGGAAAGGGCAAATCGTTTTTATCCATCCCGGCGCCACTTTCGGAGCTCTGGAATTTCGGCAGGTATTCCTCCAAAAAGGCGTAAACATAAATTCGATCACACTCTGCGAGGCCCAGTCCCTTATTTACGCATGCCGGGCTAATGATCCGGGTTCAGTGTCCGTAAAAGGAATCAAGCGTCAGCTTGCGGTCGCTGCCCTCCCTGCAGCTCGGACTAAAGATGTCGTGGCGGTCCTCAATACCGCTTTCCCTCAAATCGTTCCTGCCCTGAACGTCCTCGAAACAAGCCTTACGAACCTGAACGCTGTAATGCATCCTGCGCCATCCCTTCTTAACTTATCCCTGATCGAGTCCGGCCGGGATTGGAAGTATTACCTAGACGGTATAACCCCCACCATTGGCACATTCATCGAAAACCTGGACAAGGAGCGGGTGGCTTTGGGAAACGCCGTGGGGCTCAAACTTCCCACAGTCCTCGAAATGTATAAAACTATGTACGGAGTGTGTGCTCCAACCTTGTCGGAGACGGTTAAATTGAATAAAGCATACTGGGAAATTCAGGGCCAAAAACGGATCGATACGCGGTATGTGCTTGAAGATATTCCAATGGGACTCGTTCCGATGGTTTCTCTCGCAGAAATATTCGAAGTTAAAACCGATTTCATGACCACGGTATGCAAACTCGGGAGCCTAATTCTGAACCAGGACCTGATATCCAACGGAAGGACCATGGAACGTTTGGGACTTGGCGGGATGTCGAAGAAAGATATCCTCGAGCTTGTCAAACATGGATAGATAAACAAATATCAATCGTTGCGTAGAGGTGGTAAATAATGGTAAGATTCACTTTGTCTGGAGGAATCGATGATCACCCCGGCGCGGCGCAAAAGTCTTTATGAAGACATATCGAACCAGATTATCTCCATGATCCGCGAAGGTCGCTGGAAACCAGGTGAAAAAATACCTGGAGAAATCGAGCTTGCGGGTATGTTCGAAGTGAGCCGCAATTCGGTCCGGGAATCCATAAAGGCCCTTGAACTGGTAGGCCTCCTGAATTCGAAAAGCGGACGCGGAACCTTCGTATCCGATCAGGCCCTTTCTCGAATCAAGCAGCTGCGTTACACCTCGGAGCTGGAAAACGAAGATGTATTGAAGGAAATAATGGAAGCCAGGCTCATCATCGAACCCGAACTCGCCGCGATGGCCGCCGAGAAGGCGTCTCCCGAGGATATTCGCCTACTCGAGGCCTCCGTGGATGCGTGCTTTTCTGCCCTTGAAAACAAGACTTACAGCTTCGAATTGGGTCTTACCTTCCATAGCCACATTTTTCGTATCTCTGGTAACCGAATACTGAACAGCATTTTCGAGAACATGAAGGAAACGCTGATCGTCACCCGCCGAAAGATATTCTTCAAGCACATCAAAGAAACCGTGTTGATTGAAGAGCTCAACGAACACCGGGCCATCATCAATTTCATAAAGAACAGGAAAGCCGAAGATGCCCGGAATGCGATGAAAAAGCATATCGCCATTTCTCTCGAACGGCTGGAGAAATCCAAACCGAAAAAAACCTAAACGCCGGTCTATTTTTTTTGAACATAATTATATTTGCGTTATACTTAACGCATAGCCAAGACGTGATTCATATTCTGACCCAGGACAAACGGCATACTTTCCGTGTGGGAGAATCGGGACTGAAAGTTATTTCCATCCATTCACCAAATATCCGTTCTCCTGGAATACCTGCCTGATTTCATGCATATGGGCATGATTTTTGGTTTACAGGGTAGCGGTACCGAACACTCCATACAACGCAAGCGAGAGCCATCCCCGTAATCCCAGCTTAGCGAACAAGCTGACAGGATGTTCAAAGCAAGCCGGAATGAGGCAAAGACCCAGAGCGAGAAAGGATACGAGCACGGCTTTTGCTATCGGAGGCATGGAGACTTTTTCCATAGACCGCGCTTTAACCACAATTAGCACGCCACAGCGCAAAGGTTTTGCTTTACTTTACATTGTATATATAGTATTTTTAATATATTATGAGGAGTACAAAATGAAGCAGTGGCTTTCGATACTGGTTCTTGTTGCGGCGACCGCGGAACTCATCGCACAGCCTGGAGGGATAGAGTCGATCGGATGGAAGGATCTAGCGGCCCGGGTACACAACCACGAAGTTGTACGTCAGGCAGTAATTGCGAAAACCCTGAAATCCGGACTCTTGGCTTTCGAATTAGGCTGGAAGGGCCCAAAAATAAACCTCACCCCCTCCCTTCAGTACAGTGATCCCGAGGATACGATGACCCACACCCAGACAGCTCTCGGAGCGGACCTGATCATTCCCCTTGGCGCTACTGTAGCGGAACGGGAAAAAAAGATTCAAGCCCGGGAGGCCTTCGATCTGAGCGATGCGGAACTGAAGGCCGCCTACGGTCAAGCGTATGTTGACCTTTTTAGCCTCTACTTGGCGGCTTATCTCGCACAGGAAGCGGTGACCCTCGCAACCGTCGAGGCGGAGCTGGCACGGCTCAAGGCGGATACGACACGGCAAAAGGTCACTCAGGGACTCCTCCCCTTTTCGGAACAAACCGATGCGGAATCGGAATACCAGGCGGCGGCGGAAAAAGTTATTCAGTCACGCCTCGATCTCCGGCTGGCCTGGCTCAACCTTGCCTATGCCGCGGACCTCGAAACTCCCCAACCCGGCCGTATGCAGTCGGGTCAACTGTCTTCGGGCGATCCTGTCGGCATGGTTCCGCTTTTCGAAGCCCCGGACTTCCTTTCGATAGTCAAAGACATTCCCCAGCCGGGGAGGCTGATGGCCCTTGCAAAGTCAAATAGCACGGCCGTCACGGCCCAGCGGCAGAAGCTGGATCGGGCCCGGAGGGAAATATCTTACCAATCCTCCCTTGAGTTTGATTTCATTCCGAAAATCACCTACGCCACCCCGGACATCTCCGCGTCATTGGGGTACAGTACCGCGAACACTTGGGTTACCGCAGGTTCGTCCTGGAACATCTATAAAAACGAAAAGCTCTCCAACGGGAGTTCCCAACCACCGGACCATGCACTGACGCTTTCCTTGGGAATCAGCGTCGCAATTTCCGGCGTCAGCGCTTCGGAACGACAGGCCCTGACGGCTGCGGCGGAACTCGAGGAACGCAAGCTTGCATACATTGAAGAAACACTCGACCTACAAATTAGGACACGATACGCCGCATTCCTTAAGAGCCGGGACAGCGTAGCGGAAGCGGAAAGGGCCGACCAGGCGGCCAGGGAAACCGCCCATATTGCTCAGGCCCGCGGCAGAATCGGTCAGCTCAGTCCTGAAGATGAAGCTGCAAACAAGGTCCTCCTGGAAAGGGCAGCATATAATCTGAAAAAAGCGCGGACGGGACTCGTACTGGCCTATTACGGCGTAATCGCGGCGGCGAATGCCTGGGACATAGTTGGGCTTCCTTTCGGGAATAAATAACGCGTGATGAAGAATCCATAAAATGAAAGAGGGAAAAATGAAAAAAACACTAATTGCGATACTAATTCTTGCCGCAATGGGAGGGGCCGCCTGGATATACCTGACACAGAAAAAAACGCAACCCACTGCAGGGGCGGCCGACGGTCCTGTGACAGTGGAGGCGAAAAAAGGCTCCGTCTCGGTCGTGGTGGAAGGGGCCGCCGTAGCGGAAGCCTTTCAGCAGGTTACATTACGTTCCCCAGCATCATCGGTCCTGACATACGTAGCCCGAAGCGGAGATAAATTCGAACGCGGTGGCGTTGTAGCTACCCTGGAAGACGCAGTGTTCCTGAACGCTCTATCCCAGGCGGAAGTCTTGCTCTCGCAAGCGGAGGTTGACGCCCAACGGGCGAAACTCGCGGCGGACCGAGCGGTGAAGGACATGAAAGACAAGAAACTGCTTCTCGACAACCGCGCGCTGAGTCCCGACCAGTACTCCGCGGCCGAAGAAGCCGCCCGGAACGCGGAACTCGCCCTGGAAGCTGCAAACCTCAAGGTCAAACAAGCTCGTCTTTCCGTCGATCGCGCAAGGCGAGACCTGGCGGAAACCAAAATCCGCGCGCCCTTCGCGGGGACGGTGCTCAAAACCTATGTATCCGCTGGAGACCTTGTGAGTGCCAACGCCCAAGTCGTGCTCTTCGGTGACATTTCCCGTATCAGGCTCGTCGCGGAAATCGACGAATTTGATGTGGGCAAAATATCCGAGGGCCAAACCGTCACCATCAGCGGTGATTCCGTGGGCCCGGACCCGATCCGTTCGAAGGTGGAACGGATAAGCCCCATAGCTACGGTAGTCAACAACATATCGATCTTCGAGGTTTCCGCCGTCGTCGACAACGCCGATGGGAAGCTCCGGCCGGGCATGAGTGCCGATTTTTCCATCCTCATCAAATCCGATAAGGGAATCGTCGTTCCCGCGAAAAGCGTATCCACCATACGGGGACGGAGCTATGTAGAAGTCTTCGAAAACGGTGAAGCAGTAAAAAAACGGGTGGAGAAAGGAGCCGACGACGGGGTCAACGTGGTAATTCTCGAAGGGCTCGAGGAAGGGGCCAAAGTCGTGGTTCCCGGGGCTGTTCCCGTCAGCACCGCCCCCCAGCCCATTGCCTCCGGCGAAAAATCCGTCCTTCCCATTACGATCCCTGGAACGGGAGGTTCAAAATGATCACCGTTAAAGAGCTGTCGCGGCATTACCAGATGGGCCCCACAACGGTTAAGGCACTGGACCGTATTTCCTTTACTATCGAGGCAGGGGAATTCGTCGCCATCGTCGGGCCGAGCGGATCCGGCAAATCAACTCTGATGAACATCCTCGGATGTCTCGACAGTCCAACCGGAGGCAGTTACGTTCTTGCCGGCGAAGAAACCGCCACCCTCCGACGCAACCAGCTTGCGGATATTCGAAGTCGGCGGATCGGTTTTGTGTTCCAAAACTTTAACCTTCTTCCCAGGCAGTCAGCCCTGGAAAACGTCGAGCTTCCCCTGATTTATCAGGGAATTCATCCAAAAGTCCGAAAAGCGATCTCTCTGGCTATGCTGAAAAAGGTCGGCCTCGAGGGACGGGAAAAACATGTTCCTTCCGAACTCTCCGGCGGTCAAAGGCAGAGAGTTGCTATAGCCCGAGCGCTGGCGGGAAGTCCAGCGATTCTTTTGGCCGACGAACCAACGGGGGCTCTCGATACAAAAACCGGCGTGGAGATTATCGACCTTTTCCACTCCCTGCATAAAGAAGGATCCACGATTATCCTCGTAACCCACGATCCAAAGGTCGCCCGCCAGGCAGCGCGCATCATTCAGATACAGGACGGCCAAATCATGAACGATCTTCCGTCGAAGGAGTGGGCAACATGAAAATCGGTGCCTTACTTGAAAACGTCAAAATGTCCGTTCGAAGCATCGGGGCAAACCCGGTGAGGTCTTTTCTTACCGCCCTGGGTGTCATGATTGGTACCGGCGCTGTCATTGCGATGCTAGCCCTAGGGGCGGGGGCCCAGAAATCTGTGGAAACGAGCCTGCAGTCCCTGGGGTCGAACCTGCTCCTGGTATATTCCGGCCAACCCCGGGGCGGTAGCCTCGTGCGCCGTAGCACAACAAACATCGTGCCGACAATTACCGACGACGATATCGAGGTTATACGCCGTCTCGGACCGGATATGGTCGCCCTCGTCACACCAGAATCTAGTGCCAACGGCCAGGCGAAATTCGCGGCTTTCAATGTTTCGGTTACTATCACAGGAACCGGAATCGAATATCCAACGATACGCAACGTGCGTCCCGTCATAGGGTCGTTCTTTACCGCTGCCGAATTGGACTCTAGGAAAACTGTCGCAGTCATCGGCGCCCAGGTATACCAGGACCTTTTCGGGGGCAGAGGCGATCCCGTGGGACAAAAAATACGTCTCAACGGATTGAGCTATCGGGTCGTCGGGGTCATGGAGCGCAAGGGCAATTCCACTACCGATTCGTCGGTGTACATCCCTATATCGACGTTCAAAAGATACGTATCCGGAGCCTCTAAGTACGCTCTAGTGAATGTTCAAGCCGCCTCGTCGGAGATCATGCGCAAGGCCCAGACGGCGATCGAAAGGGAAATCCTCCGGCTCCACAAACTACCATCCATGGACGCAGCGGATTTCTACGTCGCTAACCAGCTGGACCTTCTCAACACCCTGCAAGGAGTGGCCGGGACATTTACCCTCCTACTGGGAGGCATCGCCGCCATAAGCCTTGTGGTCGGCGGCATCGGTATCATGAACATCATGCTGGTATCGGTGACCGAACGCACCCGTGAAATCGGTGTCCGGATGGCTTTGGGAGCGAAGGGCGGAGACATCATCGCCCAGTTTATGACCGAGGCAGTCATCCTCTCTGTGGGCGGGGGACTCGTCGGCATCGGCATCGGTTTCGGGTCGTCCTGGGCTTTCTCCCGCTTCGGCGGTCTTGCCAGCGAGGTTACGGCTCTTTCGATCATTCTCTCATTCGGATTTTCAGTCCTTATCGGACTCTTTTTCGGCGGATATCCGGCCTACCGCGCCTCGCGGTTGGACCCGATTCAAGCTTTGCGGTACGAATAAAAACATAGGAGAAAAAAATGCGTAAAGAACTTCTGATCGTCACGGTGTTCCTGGCGATTATCGCCGGAACAAGCTTCGGACAGTCAACACAGGACCCGGCGGTCCAGGAAATGAGGCAGAAGCTCGAGGTCGTCTACGATCTCGGCAGGATGTTCAGCTACATACAGACCATGGACAAGGAACAAAAGAAACTCGCCCTGTCTACGGCCCAGGTAAAATCTCTGGTTTCCATGGCGGAAAAAATATTGAAGGTCACCCGACTCGAACCGAAAGAGGCGGATGCGATGCTGAAGGAAATCGAAGACAGGATCCTGAAGCCAGATCAGCTCATGTTCGTAGACGGACTTGCGATAGCCCGGGCAAACGAGCGAACGGCAACCTCGGGAACCGGCGCAGGCTCCACGGGAGGGACAAGTCCTGTTCAGAGTTACATGAACGGCGGGCCTTTCAACCCTATGCAGGACACGACAAAAAAGATAGGACAGGATTTCAAGGCCGCCTATGATTATCTCAAGGCGAAAAAATAACGACCTCGTCTTCGGTCCCTGATTCCGAACATTCGGGATAACGAAAGCCTTTTGATTTGACAATCTTCAGGTCAATTTCAAGAAACCAGTGGGGGGCGCATTTTCATCCCACCGCAAAGGTTCTATTAGCTGATAACCTAAGCAGGAGGATGTCGAAGGGGTTTCCCGTGTCCGCACAGAATTGTGGATGTCAGAACAAGCAGATCACGGAGGCGATCCCGGCGGTTATGCTTTACCCTTTGCTGCATTCCGGGCGTTCTCTGCCATCCGTTTCACAAGATCAAAAGCTTCCTGCTTTTCCATGTGAGTGAAACCGGCAAATAGCACCTCCTGCCACTCCTGGAGGATCTCGTCCAGAAGGCTTCCCAATTCCTGCCCCTGCCTTGTAGCATAGAGCCGGTACACCCTGCGGTCCGCTTCATCCTCTCTGCGCTGGATCCATCCGCCTTCTTCCAGCGCTTTCACCGCTTTCGCCGTTGTGCCTTTATCGATCACCAGGTGCTCGGAAAGCTCCTCCTGACTGAATCCAGGATGCCTGCAGATGGCCAAGAGAAACGGATGCTGCCCCGAGGCAAGCCCGCAGGATTGCAGTCTCCGGGCAATGTGCATATGACTGTAGCGGTACAGGATGGAAATGAACCGGAGGATCGTGGGTTCTTTTCCGTGCATTTACCCCTCCTTCAAGGATCGAAGGGTATCTCGGGTAAGAACTACGGCAATCAGGAAGGTAGTTAGATCGGCCAGCGCTTGGCTGACCTGCATACCCGGCAATCCGAACAACTTCGAAAGGATTAGAATCAACGGAATAAAGACAAGGCCTTGCCTCGATACGGCCAACACGGTGGCTTTTTCCCGGTTTTCCGATGTACTGAAACATCATGTTCGAGATTATGATATAGGCCGACAAGGGGAGCGCGATGGATTGCATCCGTAGGGCAAAGGCTCCCACCTGCACCACTTCCACGTCGTCCCGGAATACCCGGATAATCCAGGGGGCAAAAGCTCCCGCGATCAGAGCAAAAACAGAAAGAAAAGCTGTGCCCACCCGTACGGAGAACCAGAAGGCTTCATGCACCCGATCTTTCTTTCCCGCCGTATAGTTGAACGCAGCAACCGGTTGGAACCCCTGGCCGAACCCCAGCATAACGGAATTGATGAACAGGATGATCCGGGTTACCACCGACATGCCCGCTACCGCCGCTCCGGCAATACCCATCCCGAAGACAAACATGAAGAGGGGATCCAGTGCAATGTTCAGCACCGCGCCGCTGGCGATTCCCAGCATCCCCAGCACGGCGCTTCCCTCAGACCTCAGGTTCACGTTCATCACAAAGGAAGCGGCCATGTAACTCCCCGACCCTACCCCCAGGATCATCCCGATCACCTGGATGATCGTCATCAGGGAAAATGCGATCCCCACTGCCCCCGTTGCGCTGGTGTTGATCTTCCCCACAAAGTAGGTGTCCACCATGTTGTAGAGAGCGGTTACCAGCATGCTGATGATCGTGGGGATTGCAAGCCTGGGAATCAGGCGGGAAACCGGTTCGGTAGTCATCCGGCGATGCCGTTGCACCGGTTCATTTCTATCATTCATATTAGTTGCCTATGCAACTAATATAGTGGAAAGGAGAAGTAGGTGCAAGCCGGTTCCTTCACAGCAGGTCGGTTTCTTCGCGGCGGCGCCGCGTTCGAGGGTGTCCCAGGAGAGGAAGCCCCCCTCGGTCACGGACTCCCCTTGAAGCCCAAACCGCTCACCTTCCCCGTAATGGTCCCCGAGGCACTGAAGGTCGCGCCGTCGAGGGAAGAGTAGATCTCCCCGTCGTCGTTTCCCGCAAGGAACCTGCCTCCCCCAAAGTAGACTCGTTGAAAGGTAGTCGTTCCGGAAATACCTGTGGCCTGAGTCCAGGAAGATCCATAATTGTCGGTGTAATTCACCTGAGGGGTACCGCTTCCCACCGAAAGGATTCGTCCTGTGGCAGGATTGGCGGCAAACCCATAGATGTAGCCAGTCGCGGTATGCACGTTAACCGTCGACGCGAAGGTCAACCCCCCATCGGTAGAGGTGCGGGTCTGCTTATTCGTGCTGGATGGGGCTCCCCCCCCTACCACGATCCGGTCATCCAGGCCAATCAGAGTGTTTACCTGGTACATATTAGACCCTGTCCCCCCCAGGGGCGACCCCCAGGAGGAACCGTCGCTTGACTTGTACCAGCCTATTCCGTTCCCCCTAGTGATGTAAAAGGCATTCCCATATACAGAACCGGACACCCACCCGGGACCTACCGCCGTATAAACGGTAGTGATGGGGCCTGTCCAGTTTTTCCCATCCGAAGAGATGAAGGTTTGGGAAACCCCCGGGATCTGCCCGATGGTGACAAAGTTACCGGTAGAACTTGCGGCAATACGGTAGAGGGAGGCGCTGGATCCTCCTAAGTTGATCGATTGCCATACGATCCCGTCCTCTGACCAGGCAATGCCATAGGATCCGCCGGCAAGCTGCCCCACTGCCACAAAGGTTCCACCCCCTACCGATAGATCGTTTCCCACCGATAGGCCCGTACTGTAGGGACCTCCCCAGACAGAACCATCGTAACTGACCCAGACGTTCCCCGTGTCCGTCAAAGCTACGAAGCGGGACTGAAACACGGGTCCCTCCGGTTCCCAAACCGCATAGAGCCTCACATCTTGCGTACCCATGAGAAAAGTCGATCCCGGAGCGCGATAGGTGCCGGTTCCGTCTGAGGCGGTGTTCCATCCGGAGAAAAGGTATGACTCTCTAACTAGATTCCCCGAGTTTCCTTTGACCGTGACCGTCGCTCCTTGTAGGTAGTATTCTGTGGCAGGAGGGCTTCCACTTGTATGGCCGTTCCCAGAATACTGTACAGAATATCGAGGTGGATCTTCATCTATGCCGGGAGCCACGGGATTTTGTAGAAAGTTCAGATCGCACCCAATCAAAAAAAGAACGAGCCCTGTCACTGTCCATGCCTTCACTCCATAGTTTCGATGCATATTCTTATTCCTTATAGATTATGTAAACTTATAAGAGCAGGTAAAATGTACCCCAAAAGGTAAGAAAAAACAAGGGGTTCTTAAGGATCCAGGATCTGGGAATAGAGCGTGTTTAAGCAGGAGAACGGGTCGGAGCGTGGGTAATGGCAAGGTAGAATCAACGGCCAGACACTACCAAATCCTTTATGGAAATCTCCGGATGGTGATACCGTTTTTTCCCCTTCGTCCCCTTGCCGTACTGAATTGCCTCTACAGGGCACCACTGGATACAAGCGTAGCACTGTTCGCAGTGGTGGTTCCAAACCGGTCGTCCCTGTTGGAGATGGATGTTCCCCACCGGGCAGACCTGCACGCAGATGCCGCAGGAAGTGCAACTATCCTCCACGATAAACCGTTTATCCATCGTGGAAAAGTGGGGAGCTGAGAGTGCGTTCAGGCCGGATAGGATGACGTTCTGCCAGAGGGGGCCTTTTTCCACGGGTAGCAAAGCTCGTTCCCGTACCACCCCCGAGATGGTTTTCAATTTTTCCAGGGCATCCCTAAAACACCGCTCCTGCACCTCTTCTGGTTCGGCCCCTCCAAAGGGCAGGTAGTTGGAAGGCATCCGGATGGAAAAACCCGACGATAGTTCCATCCCGTGCTTTTCCATCTCTTTTTTGAGCTGGACCAGGGTATTCGCCACCTGTCCAGCGTTTACCGCCAGGGCATAGTAGTACCCCGCACCCTGCAGAGCCGGAAGAGCCCGCAGGATGATGCGGGGCACCCCCCAGGCATGGACAGGAAAGACAAGCCCAACTGCGTCGGTGGGAGCAAGGGGTTCTGTTCCAGAGGAGGCAAGGGGATCTTTTCTTGAGGTAAGAGGCGCCGAGTAGGTTCCAAAAGGGTCAATTTCGCCTGCGGAAGGAGACGCTTCAGCTTCCCCTTCCAAGGAAAGGCTCGTAATGGGCAGGATCGTCACGCGATCCCCCCCGCCAATGGTTCCTAGGAGTATCTCCTCCAACTTCCGAGCTACATACAGGGAGTTCCCCGTGCCGGTAAAATAGTAAATTCGATGGTTCATGGAGGAATCTTACTATAATATAGAAATCGTTGCTATGATATAACGTCTTTTAGAATGGGAGGCGTGTGGTGTTCACTACCGGATTAAGCGGCCTAGACTCTGTATTACACGGGATTCATCCGGGAGACAACATCGTATGGGCGATCTCGGAAGCAAAGGAATATGAGAGTTTCGTCATTCCCTTCGCGGAAGCGGCCCGAAAGCAGAACAAAAAAATAACGTACTTTCGCTTTGCCGATCATCCCTCTCTCCTGCAGGAAACGGGGGGAATTGAAATCATAGAACTGAATCCCCAGGTAGGATTCGAAAAGTTCGTCACGGAAATGGTAGACCTGATCGAAGAACGGGGGGCAAACTCCTGGTATGTACTGGATTGCCTTACCGGATTGGCCACTGCCTGGTACAGTGACCGGATGATGGCCAACTTCTTTCTAGTGATTTGCCCCTTCGTGCTGAAACTGCAGTCCCTCGCCTACTTCGCCATCAACAAAGCTCACCACTCGAGCCACGCCACGGACACCATCTACTCCACGGCTCAGGTCATTATCGAGGTGTATTCCCATAACGGGAAGCTTTTCATCCAGCCTCAGCGGGTGGAGAACCGGTATTCCCCTACCATGTTCATGCTGCATGTGTGGGAGGGGGAGTCCTTCATTCCCGTAACCAACAGTGCCATCACCGCCGAAATCGTCGGCCCGATAAACCAACCCCGATTGAACTTCACCATCCAGCGGTTCGGATTCTGGACCCAGACCTACCATGATGCCCAAGCCCTGCTACAGGCAATCCAGCGGGGAGAAAAATCTGCCGATGAGATGAAGCCCTACTTCGAACTGCTGCTCCGGATGGTCATTACACGGCAGAAACCGTTTCTTTCCCTGGCCCGGGAGTTTTTCGACCTGCCTTTTCTCATCGATATCATGAAGCGGCTGATCGGTTCCGGCTTGATCGGCGGGAAAGCCCGCGGAATTCTCCTTGCCCAGCGGATCCTTCAAAGGGACAATCCAAAATGGGCCAGCGTGCTGGAACCCCACGATTCTTTCTTCATCGGTTCAGATGTATTCTACACCTACATCATCCAGAACGACTGCTGGTGGCTCCGCCGGAAAACCGGTCTTACCATGGATCAGATCTTGGCCAACGCGAAAATCGCCCGGGAACGAATCCTCCAAGGCAAGTTCCTCGATTATATTGTGGTGCAGTTCCAGGAAATGCTGGAGTACTTTGGCCAATCACCCATCATTGTCCGCTCCAGCAGTCTCCAGGAAGACAGCTATGGCAACTCCTTCTCGGGGAAGTACGAAAGCGTGTTCTGCGCCAATCAGGGAACCCCCTCCCAGCGGCTAGAGGAGTTTCTGGATGCCGTGCGGACCGTGTATGCCAGTTCCCTGGATGAGGACGCCCTGATGTACCGTCTCCATCACGGGCTTCTCTACGAGGACGAACAGATGGCATTGCTGGTGCAACGGGTTTCCGGGGATCAGTATCACCACTGTTTTTTCCCCCTCACGGCCGGGGTGGGATTCTCCTATAACCCCTATGTGTGGGACAAGGAGATAGATCCCCACTCTGGGGTACTACGGCTTGCCTTCGGATTGGGTACCCGTGCGGTAGACCGGGTTCAAGACGACTATACCCGGATCGTCGCCCTGAACGCTCCCGGGAAGCGTCCGGAAAAAACCGATTCTGATTCCAAGAAGTACAGCCAGCGGGAAGTGGACGTGGTGGATCTGGAAAAGAACCGGTTTGCCACCTATCCGATCCGTAAAGTTCTTTCCCTCATTCCTGAAAACTTGAAACCCTTCTTTGTATCGGAGGACCCTGAGGTACGCCGTCGGGCGGAAGAGCTAGGCATTCAGGATGCGTTCCCTTGGCAGTTGACCTTCGAAGGCTTATTCAAGCAAACAGACTTTATCGAGCGGATGCGGGAAATGCTTGCCACACTCCAGAAAGCCTACAAGAATCCCGTAGATACCGAGTTCACGGTAAACCTTTTACAGGACGGATCCTACCGGGTGAATCTTGTCCAGTGCAGACCCTTTATGGTCAGGCTCCTGGGAACAGGCGACCTGGGCATTCTCCCGGATACAATCGATTCGGAAAAAATCTTACTGAAGAGCGACGGCCCCATCGTCGGGCAGAGTCTCGCTACCCGGATAGACCGCTTGATCTACGTGTCGCCCGCTGCCTATACCCGGTTGGGAGAGCAGGACAGGTTCAGTATTGCCCGTCTCATCGGACAATTGACCCATCTCCCTTCATCCCAAAAGTCACCGGTAATTATGCTGGTGGGGCCGGGAAGATGGGGGACCTCAACCCCCGCCATGGGTGTGCCGGTAACCTTCAAGGAAATCAACACGGTTTCCATCATTGTGGAACTTGCCGTGATGCATGAAGGACTGGTACCCGATGTATCTTTAGGCACCCATTTTTTCAATGACCTGGTAGAGATGGATATGTTGTACTTCGCCGTGTTCCCGGACCGGGAAGACAACCAATACAATGGAGCCATATTTAGTAAGTACAAGAACCGCCTGCTGGAACTGTGTCCAGAGGCAAAACGGTGGGCGGAAACGGTAGTGGTACTGGAAAGTCCGACCGAAGCCGGACTTTCCATCTACCTCCATGCGGATTCCATGAAGCAGTTCGTTCTCTGCTATTTAAAATAAAGAAGCTACACAAGTCCTTGGGCTAGCATCGCTTCAGCTACCCGGAGGAATCCGGCGATATTGGCGCCTACCACGAGGTTTCCCTTCGCGCCGTAGGCTTCCGCCGCCTGTTCGCACTGCCTGTAAATTCCATCCATGATCTGCCGAAGTCTGAGGTCTACCTCTTCGAAGGGCCAGCTCAAACGCATCGAATTCTGGGACATCTCCAACGCGCTGGTGGCCACGCCTCCGGCGTTGGCCGCTTTTGCCGGGCCGAAGGAAACACCCGCGTCGTGGAACACCTTTACCGCCTCCGGAGTACAAGGCATGTTCGCTCCTTCGGCTACCGCAATGCACTTGTTCTTTACCAGAATCTTCGCATCCTGTTCATCCAGTTCATTCTGCGTGGCACAGGGAAGGGCCACATCACAGGGGATGCCCCAGATTCCCTTGCATCCCTCATGGTATTCCGCCTTCGGATGATCCGCCACATACTCCTTGATTCGGCCCCGTTCCACTTCCTTGATCCGTTTCACCGTATCGAGTTTGATCCCTGCCGGATCGTAGATGTAGCCGTTGGAATCGGACAACGCGACTACCCGGGCTCCCAGAGACTGCGCTTTTTCCACCGCGTAGATCGCCACGTTTCCCGAGCCTGAGATCACTACCGTTTTCCCCTTCCAGTCGGTTTTTCTCGCTTCCAGCATCCGGGTGGCGAAGTACACCAAGCCATACCCGGTAGCCTCTTTCCGTACCAGGGACCCACCGTACCCGATTCCCTTCCCGGTCAGCACGCCGTTGAAAGTGTTGGTGAGCTTCTTGTACTGGCCGAAGAGGAAGCCAATTTCACGCCCCCCTACTCCGATGTCTCCGGCAGGGACATCCGTATCCGGGCCGATGTGTCGGAAAAGCTCACTCATGAAACTCTGGCAGAACCTCATCACCTCCCCATCGCTTTTCCCTTTGGGGTCGAAGTCACTGCCTCCCTTTCCTCCCCCAATGGGGGTACCGGTGAGAGCATTCTTGAAGATTTGTTCGAAACCGAGGAATTTGATGATCCCCAGGTTTACCGAGGGATGGAACCGCAGCCCGCCCTTGTAAGGCCCCAGAGCACTGTTGAACTGGACCCGGAATCCCCGGTTTACCTGGATTTCTCCCGCATCGTTCACCCAGGGCACCCGGAATATTACCTGTCGCTCTGGTTCCACGATCCGCTCCACGATCTTCAATTTGGCAATTTCCGGGCGTTTCTTGATCACCGGTTCGATGGATTCCAGTACCTCATGAACCGCCTGCAAAAACTCCGGTTCCGCCGGATTGCGGGCAGCCACTTCCGCCAGTACTTTGTCGGTGAATGCACTCGCCATACACACTCCTTGTAGAGGACAATCAGAGTTATCTCCTGCAATGTAAACCCGATTTTCATGATTGAAAAGGGGAAATCTTTCAGGGCCAGCGCATTAAATCAGAGGAGCGAGCGGCGAGCGATCTGGGTGTCTGAATTGAACAGCAGTCGCTCAAGATAGGTGTTGTCGTAGCCGCAGATCTTTCGGCGTCGTTTCAGGCTC
>Ga0101944_10000301_pt1 | contig 152909 bp, 110 predicted proteins | sample DewCreD2012metaG_FD_75245 | JGI IMG/M metagenome (GOLD analysis project Ga0101944, IMG submission 75245) | Hot spring sediment bacterial and archeal communities from British Columbia, Canada, to study Microbial Dark Matter (Phase II) - Dewar... ...
TGGTCGGCGGCACGCCGATGCCCGCGGGTTTCAGGTAGATGTACGCCGTTCCCACCATCGACCCTCCCGTGCCGCCGTACATCGCCCCGACGGCCAGGTCGTCCTCGCCGTTGCCGTCGAAGTCCAGCGCTCCGGCGACGCCGCAGCCGAAACGCGCGTGGATCAGACCGGGCGGAGGGGCGATCGTGACGAGCGGCGTGGTGCGGAGCACCGGGTTGCCGGAGAAGACATCCACGCGACCGTTGGTCGACGCCGCTCGTTCCGTCCCGACCAGCAGTCCGCGCTGGCGCAGCCGTCCGACGCCGCCGCCCGCCGCGATCACCAGGCCGAACTGCTCCTCCGCCGCCAAGCCCGACAGGATGAGGGGCGAGGTCGTCGACAGCCCCGTCGCCACGACACTGTACACGAGCACCTGCCCCGTCCGGGTGTCCGGAGCGCTCGCATCCGGTCGCCCGACTGCGAACTCGGGATAACCGTCATCGTCGAGGTCGCCGAGGCAGGCGAGGCTGATGCCGAACCTGCCGGCGGCGGACGACGGAGGATCGAGAATCGAGGCGGTCGTGCTGAGACCCGCGGCGGCGCCGGTGTACATCTGGACCCGCCCGACCGACACCGAGCCCGAGGCGTACAGCGGAGCCCCGACGAGCACTCCGAAGCGACCGTCGCCCGACAGTTCACCGGCGGACGCGACGGCGTAGCCGAAGAACTGGTTGGCGATCGGGTCCGTCGGGATGAGCACCTGCGCCCGGTCGATCGGCAGTGTCGCCGACCCGAGGTACAGCACCGCGCTCCCGACGTCACGCACCGACGAACCCCAATCGATTCCCGGGGCGCCGGCGATCAGATCGTCGAACCCGTCGCCGTTCACGTCTCCGGCGTTCGCCAGGCTGACACCCAGCTGCCCGCCGGTTGCCACCCCGATCGGATAGTAGACCCAGGTCCGACCCGCCGTGGAGAGGAGGCCGGTCGCGCTGCCGCGGAAGAGCGAGACCCGGCCGTCGTGCGTGCCGATCCCGTTCCGGAAAGGCTCGCCGACCGCCAGGTCGGCGAAGCCGTCGGCGTCCATGTCGAGTGCCGCGAGCGCGTAGCCGAACAACGCCCCGGCCTGTCCCGCCGGCGGCAGGACGATTCGCGGCAGGGGTTCCTCGCCGTCCCGGATGCTGGAATAGACATAGACGATGCCCGTCCCGTCGCCCGACGCGCCGACGGCGAGGTCCGACCGGGTGTCGCCGTCGAAGTCGGCGGGCACGCGGCCCACTTCGAGATACCGCACGGCGCTCCACGCCGAGCAGCCGGCGGCGCCGTCGCAGGCGCGAACCCGCCAGTAGTAGCGGCGACCGAGCGGCCGCGTGGTCGTCTCGACCGGCAACACCGCGGTCGGCCTCCACTCCGTCGTCGCCACGCCGGAAGCGCTCGCCTCGGGGCTGGGGAACGAGCAGGCGGCGAAACCCGGGGTCGTGCACGTGTCGTCGACCTGGATCTCGTAGGTCGCCGTGCCGCATCCGCCGGTCGTCGGCTCCCAGCGGAAGGTGGGTTGGAGCGCGTAGCTCGCGCGGTAGGTGCCGGTGTGGTCCCCGTTCCACGGCCAGCGGGTGCGGGGCGTGGCGGGCGGGGGAACCACGGTCGGGCAGTCGGAGGGGCAACCGCAGTACGTCTCCCCTCCGTTGCAGCACCCGTCGCCGCAGCGGAACGCGTCGTCGACGTCGTCCACCAGGCCGTCGCAGTCGTCATCGACGCCGTTGCAGGTCTCGGCGGGAACCTCGCAGCTTCCCCACTCGCACGTGCCCGAGCACCACCGCGTGCCGGTGGAACCGCAGCTCGTCGTGCAGTCGCCCACCTCGCCCGCGCAGCAGGTGAACTCCTGGTCGCACAGCGTGTCGCAGTCGTCGTCGACGCCGTTGCAGGTTTCGGCGGGCGCCTCGCAGGCTCCCCAGTCGCACGTCTCCGAGCACCGCTTCGTACCGGCGGAGCCGCAGCTCGTCGTGCAGTCGCCCACCTCGCTCGCGCAGCAGGTGAATTCCTGGTCGCACAGCGTGTCGCAGTCGTCGTCGACGCCGTTGCAGACCTCGTCCGGAACGACGCAGTTGCTCCACCGGCAGTCGGACCCGCAGGTCTGGTTGCCGACCGAACCGCAGCCGGTGGTGCAGGCACCGGGCGGGTCTCCGTCGCACTCCTCGCCGCTCTCGATGACGCCGTTGCCGCAGGTCGAAGTCTCCGCTCCATCGGCATCGCCGTCCGCGTCGCCGTCCGCACCCCCGTCGGCGTCGGCGTCGGCATCGGCGGCCGCACAGAAGTCCCGGCCGTCGTCGGAAAAGATCAGGCTGTCGGCCTCGGCGTCACCGACGCATTCGGCGAGCCCATCGACGTAGCGGTAGCTGGAGGCGCACGTCATGTCGAAACGGGCGCAACGCCCGGTGTCGCACACGCACATCGCCGAGCCGGCGGCCGCACAGTAGATCGCCTCGCCCGTTTCGGGATCGGCGGTCCCGCAACCGCGGGTGCGGGGGACGTCCTGCGTCCCGTCGTCGCCGCCGCCGCAGGCGGCCGGACCCAGGCAGACGCAGGCAAGCAGGCCGAGAAAACCGCGACGACTCATACTGGTTGGCATCATCTCCGCTCCTCCTCCCATCGGAGAACTCACGACCCGCATCCCACGCGGACCAGCCGGACCGCGCCGGAATGAAAGTAGCCCAACACCAATCCCCCCGCCGGGATCGAAGCGAGTTCGGGGCGCGTGCCGCCGGGGAACGCCAACGGTTCACCCTGCCGCACCCCAGCCGCATTCACCCGCACCAGCTCCACCCCGTCGGCCGTCTGGTACGCCACCGCGAACCCTCCCAGCAGGTCCGGGGCGACGACCGGCTGCGTGGCCGTGGCCGAAGCGACCAGGGTTGCCGCCCGAACCGCGCCCCCGCTCGGCTCGACGAGCGCCAACATCACCCCGCTCCCCGCCTCCTCCCAGACCACCGCGAACCCCGCCCCCGACGCCGCCGCCCGCGGATGCTCCGACGCCACCGCCGGACTGTTGCTCAGGTTCAACTCCGACCCGGACACCACCAACGACGTGTTCAACCGCTGCCCCCGAATCTCCCCCACCGCCCCCGCCGACCAAACGACCAGGAGCGTCGTGTCGGCATGAAGGGCGATCGAGGGGTCGCGGGGCGACACCCCAACGGCAAGGGTGAGAGCGTCCCTTAGCACGGGAGTTCTTTGACCCTCAACACTGCGCACTTCAAGTTGCGAATCAGCCGCAACGTTTTCAATCCAGCCCACGTAGGCCATGTCTCTGGTGGAATCCCGAACGACAGCTGGCGTATTGGACGCCTGTTCGTCAGACGGATCGACTCTTCCCAAGCCCCCGAGAGAGAAACTGGACCCGAGCAACGCACTGCGAATGAAGGTCGACTCGCCGCCCGGAGTAGCGCCGTCCGTCGTCGTCCAGACGACGGAAAGCGCCGTGGCGGAACCGCCAGCATCGATCGATGATGCGAATGAGCCGGACGCCAAGCCTCCGACAGGGCCGGGTTCACTGCCGTCAAGAAGCCGCCGGTGAGCCAATCGTGGCTGACCGGTCGTGGTTTCCGTTCCGTCGGTCGCGAGAATGTAGCCCACCCCGACCTCTTCCGCCGCGACGCCGATCGAGAAGTCGATGGTCGTCGCCCCGGAAACGACGTTGACGGCCTCCTCGTCCCAGACCACGCCGTACAATCCATCGTCGGCCACGCCGTCGCAGTCCTGGTCCAGGTTGTCGCAGGTTTCGGCGGGGGGGACGCATTCGGTCCAGCGGCAGGAAGCGTCGCACCGCCGCTCTCCCGTCGTGGCGCACGTCGTCGCGCACCCTTCCACCGTCTCCAGCACGCACTCGAACCCCGTCCCGTTGTCCGTCAATCCGTCGCAGTCGTCGTCCGCCCCGTTGCACGACTCCACCGCCGGCACGGCCGGCGTGCACTCCAGCTCGCATCCGGGCAGCCCATCGACGTCCACCCAACCGGGCTCGCAACGCAGACTGCAGACACCCGAAGCGCAGACCCTCGTCGCGTGCTCCCCCTCGATACACGCCAGATCGCAGCGCCCACAATGCTCCGGGTCGCTCGACAGGTCGACGCACGTGCCGCCGCAGTCCGTCAACCCCGCCTCGCATCCCAGTCCATCCTCCGGCTCCGCCTCCGACGATGCATCGTCCGCGACCTCCGGAACGTCCGCCGCATCCTCCACGTCCGCCGGGCCGACCCCGTCGTCGGTGTCGTCCGAGTTCACGGATCCGCAGGCGAAGGCCGCGCCGGCCGCGCACAGAAGAACCACGATCCCCAACCTACGTGCGGTCATCTGCAACCTCCCGAGTTTGGCGGTGCTATACGATCCCGGTCGCATGGGGTCAAGTTCCTCCCGCCGTCGGGGCGCCGCGTCACCCGAAACCGGTCCGCGGCGGCGCCGCCTCGTATCGCGCGGGGGAGCACGATCGTTGCGTCGAAAGTCCGGCAGGAGTTTCCGGCCGAGCGCGAGCGGAGCCTTGATCACCATCGTCCCGGGCCCCCAAGAACATGTGATCCCGGTCGCGGCGACCCGGCTGGCCGCCGCCCGGAAGGCCGGGGAGTACGGGTTGATCCATCCGAGCCGGATGCCTATGGTGTCGGCCACCGGATGCTCGACCTGTCGCGCCGGTGGTCGGGAGGATGCCGATGGCCTGGAACTACTCGGAGAAACTCAAGGATCACTTCCTGCATCCTCGCAATGTCGGTGTCCTCGAGGATGCCGACGGCAAGGGCGAAGTCGGCTCCGTCGCCTGCGGCGACGCACTCACCTTCTACATCAAGACCGATCCCCAGACCGGGCGCATCACGAAGGCCACGTTCCAGACCTTCGGCTGCGGCAGCGCCATCGCCTCCGCCAGCGCGCTGACCGAGATGGTGATCGGCAAGACCGTCGAGGAGGCATTGCGCATCACCAACCAGGACATCGCCGACTACCTCGACGGCATCCCCCAGGAGAAGATGCACTGCTCGGTGATGGGCCGCGAGGCGCTCGAGGCGGCCGTCGCCGCGATGCGCGGCGAGAAGCGCACCGCCGACACGCACGAGGAGGGCAAGATCGTCTGCCACTGTTTCGGCGTGACGGACCGGAAGATCGAACGTGCGATCCGCGAGAACAAGCTGACGACGGTCGAGCAGGTGACGAACTACACCAAGGCGGGCGGGGGATGCGGAACCTGCCAGGCCGAGATCGAGGAGATCCTGAACCGCGTGCTGGAGGAACGCCGTCGCCAGCCGGCACCCCGCCCCGCTCCCGGCGCCGCCCGCCTGACCCAGCTCAAGAAGATCGCCCTGATCCAGGAGACGATCGAGCACGAGGTCCGCCCGGTGCTCCAGAAGGACGGAGGCGACATCGAGCTGATCGATGTCGAAGGAGACACCGTCCGCGTGGCGCTCGTCGGCCACTGCGCCGGCTGCATGGCCGCCGGCTTCACCACCGGCTGGATCCAGGACAAGTTGCGCGAGCTGGTCTCGGACCGCATCGCAATCGTCATCGAGCCGTCCGGCGCGGCGGAGGCGCAGCGATGAAACCGATCTACCTCGACAACAACGCCACCACCGCCGTGGCCCCCGAGGTGCTCGAGGCGATGCTGCCGTTCCTCCGCGAACGCTACGGCAACCCGTCCTCGATCCACGCCTTCGGTGGCGACGTCGCCCGCGACGTGGAGCGGGCCCGCGAGCAGCTTGCGGCGCTGCTGGGCGCCGAATCGCCGACGGAGATCCTGTTCACGAGTTGCGGGACCGAAAGCGACAACACCGCGATCCTCTCGGCCCTCGAGGCGTACTCCGAGCGGCGGCAGTTCATCACCACCCGCGTCGAACACCCCGCCGTCCTCTCGCTCGCCCATCACCTCGAACGCAAGGGCTACGAGGTCGTCCGCGTCGGCGTCGACCGCGACGGCCTGCTGGACCTCGTCGAACTGCGCGCGGCGCTGTCGCCCCGCACCGCGATCGTCTCCGTGATGTGGGCCAACAACGAGACCGGCGTCGTCTTCCCGGTCGAGGAGCTGGCGCGGATGGCCCACGAGGTCGGCGCGCTGTTCCACACCGACGCCGTCCAGGCCGTCGGCAAGATCCCGATCGACCTGCGTCGCTCCGCGATCGACATGCTCTCGCTCTCCGGACACAAGCTCCACGCCCCCAAGGGGATCGGCGCGCTCTACATCCGCCGCGGCACCAAGTTCCGCCCGTTCCTGATCGGCGGCCACCAGGAACGCAACCGCCGCGGCGGCACCGAGAACGTCCCTGGCATCGTCGCCCTGGGCGCCGCTGCCGAGCTCGCCCGGCGCCACCTGACCGAGGAACAGACCGCCGTCCGGGCGCTGCGCGATCGCCTCGAGAACGGCATCCTCGAGCGGATTCCGGACGTGATCGTCAACGGCCACCGCGAGCGGCGGCTGCCCAACACGAGCAACGTCTCGTTCGAGTTCGTCGAAGGCGAGGCGATCCTGCTGCTGCTCGATCAGGTCGGCATCTGCGCCTCCTCCGGCTCCGCCTGCACCTCGGGCTCGCTCGAGCCGTCCCACGTGCTGCGCGCGATGGGCGTGCCGTTCACCTACGCTCACGGTTCGATCCGCTTCTCGCTTTCCCGCTACAACACCGCCGAGGAGATCGACCGCGTGCTGGCCGAGCTTCCGCGCATCATCGCCCGGCTGCGCGAGATCTCGCCGTTCAGCCGCGCCCATCCGGTGCCGGACTGCGCCGCCACCTGCCCCGCCGGCTGCCGCGGCCCGAAGGAGTAGGATCCGCCGGCGCGCGCCGTCCACCGGCTCCTCCCGGACGCCCCGCGAGCGCTACAACCAGGACACCCGTGGTCCCCGGATGGCTGTCCCGACGAAGACCGCGCGTGGCGGCGCGTGCCGGCATCCCGGCCCCCGGTTTCGGATGTCTCCCGTCGAACCCGTGGTCCGGTCATCCGGGAAGGACAGCCGGCTCGGGCCACCGGCGCGACCCGGCACACGGGGACGGGGTTGCGGTGGACCCGGAACCTCGGCTCCGGAACCAGAACGACTCCGGAAGGTGAGCGGCGGCGGGGTTCGGCGAGACGGGTCTACGAGTTCGAGTAGGTGCCGGAGCAGTAGCCGATCGTCTCCCCCGTGGCCGACCCGCCGAACTGCGAGTCGTACTCGTGGTGGAAGTACCAGCGATTCCGCAGCGGCAGGAAGGTGAACGAGCACATGTCGGACAAGTTGGTGTAGGAGCCGAGCGTGGTCACCGTTCCCGTCGCCAGGGACATGCGGGAAATGGTCGTCGGGCTGGCCACGTAGTCTACGTAGAGCGCCCCACCGTAGTACTCCGCGGTCCCCCAGAAGAACCCGACGCCCTCGCAGCGCTGGTACACGGGCAAGGCGCGGGCGCCGAGGTCGACCACCGATCCGCTGGGCAGCGCGATGTCGTAGGCCCGGCCGTTGGCCAATACCACGATGCGGCCCCAACCGCTGAAAATCCCCGTCGCGAGGGTGTTCATCGTGATCGCCTCCGACAGCCGGATGAAGCGCCCGGTCAGGAGGCCGGTGGTCCCGTTGACCTCGAGCAGCCGGTCCATGGTCCCGCCGCTCGTGACGAGTGGTCCGCTGGCATTGCCGAAGCTGTAGACGATGCCGCGACGCAGGTCGCTGGCCAGCCCGTCGTAGATCCGACCGAGTCCCGTGGCCCCGGACAGGTCGGCGGTGCTGAACCGCGCGGTCGCCGTGTCACCCGAGTAGAACACGCCGGTGGTGCCGACGGCGATTCCGCCGCGGTCGTCGCCCGTGACGGCCTGATGGTCGACGACCGAACAGCCGCTCGTACCGAGCGAGATGACCCGGAACGTGTCGCTGGGGGACGTCCAGTTGGCGTTGCAGAAGCCGACCGTTTCCCCCGTGCCCGACCCGCCGAACTGCGAGGCGTACTCGTGGTGGAAGTACCAGCGATTGCGCGCCGGCGACACGGTGATGGAGCACATGTCGCTGAGGTCGGTGAACGTGGCGAGGGTCGTCGTCGTTCCGCCGGGCACCAGCGTCCGGGAGATCACGGTCGGACTGCTGACGTACACGATGTACAGGTTCCCGCCGAAGAACTCGAGCACGCCCCAGTTCGCGAGGCTCTCGCAGGACTGATGCGCCGGCATGGTGAACGCGCCCAGGTCCGTCACCGTGCCGCTCGGCAGGGCGATGTGGTAGAAGCGCGCCCCGTTGAACACGCCGATCCGATCGTACCCGGCGTAGATGCCGTTGAGTGTGGAACTGGTGTCGAGCGTGATCGCGCTGCCGAGCGTGATCTGCTCGCCCGTCGCGACGCCGGTGTCGGAGTTCAGCTCGATCAGCCGCGTCACGCTGACGCTGCCGGCGCCGAAGGACACCTCGCCGGTCGCCGTCGCCAGGGCGTAGAGTTGGCCGGTACGCAGGTTGCTCACCAGGCCGTCGTGGCGCACGCCCACCGACGCCCCGCCGCTGAGGTCCCCGGCGGCGAAGCGCCCGGTCGCAGTGTCGCCCGTGTAGAACAACCGCGTCCCCGTCACCGCGATGCCCCCACGGTCGTCGCCGGTCACCGTCATGTGGTCGACAACGGCGCAGCCCGTGGTGCTCAGGCCGGTCACCTGGAACGACGGCCCGCTGATGGCGTTGAGACAGAAGCCCGAGTTGCAGGTCTGCTCGAAGCCGCAGCGGTTCCCGCAGGCACCGCAGTTGTTGACGTCGGTCAGCACCGAAATGCAGGTTCCGCCGCACAAGGTGGTCCCCGTCGGACAACTGCAGACGCCGGCACCGCAGGTCCGGCCGCCCGTGCAGACATTCCCGCAGGAGCCGCAGTTCGTGTTCGAGGTACTGAGGTTCGCCTCGCAGCCGTCGCTCGCGATGCCGTTGCAATCGCCGTAGCCGGCGTCACACGCGGCGACCGTGCATGCGCCCGCCGCGCATCCCTCCACCGCGTTCGGCAGGTTGCAGACGTTCCCGCACGACCCGCAGTGGTCGACGTCCACGGCCGTGTCGGTCTCACACCCGTCGGCGTAGGTCGTGTTGCAGTCCGCCCAGGCCGGGGTGCACGCAGCGATCCCGCAGGCGCCCGCCGTGCAGGCCGGCGTGCCGTGAACGACCGAGCAGGCCATCCCGCACCCGCCGCAGTCGGTGACGCTGGTCATCGTGTCGACCTCGCAACCGTCGCCCGCGATGACGTTGCAGTCCGCCCAGCCCGTGTCGCACCGGCCGATACCGCAAACCCCGGCCGCGCAACCCGCCGCGCCGTGGGCCGGCGTCGGGCAGACCGTGCCGCAGGTGCCGCAGTTCGCGACGTCGCTGGCCGGAACCGCCTCGCACCCGTCGGCGGCGAGGCCGTTGCAGTCCGCGAAGCCGCCCAGACACTCGTAGCCGCAGACCCCGGCGGCGCAGGTCGTCGTCGCATTGGCCCGGTCCGGGCAGACCGCGCCGCAGGCGCCGCAGTTCGCCAGGTCGGTCCTCGTCGCGGTCTCGCAACCGTTGGTCACGTCGTCGTCGCAGTCGCCGAAGCCCGGATCGCAGCCACCGACCGTGCAGGCGCCGGCGACGCACTCGGGCGTCCCGGCCGTCACCGTGCACGGCACGTCGCAGGCCCCGCAGTGCTCCTCGCTCGTCCGGGTGTCGACGCAGCCGCCCCCGCAGCAGTCCAGACCCGTCGGGCAGGCGTGGGTCGCGCTGCAGCCCTCGACACAGGCGTGGTCGATGCAGACGAAACCGGCGTCGCAGTGCCCGTCGTCCAGGCACGTCACGCAGGAGTGCGCTTCGATATCGCAGTACGCCGTCGGCGCCGCGCACCCTTCGTCGGTGCGACACCCCGGCTCGCAGGTGTGCGTCAAGTCGACACAGTGTTCGGCCGGATCGCAGGTGTCATCCGCCTCGGTGCAGGTGAACGTGCAGTCGGCCTCGCAACCGTCGCCCGCCACGTCGTTCCCGTCGTCGCAGTCCTCGGTGTCGTCCGTGACCCCGTCGCCGCACACGGGCCCCGTCCCATCGTCGGTCGGCACGTCACCGTCGGTCGGCACGTCACCGTCGGTCGGCACGTCCCCGTCCCCCGGCACGTCGGCGTCGGACCCCACGTCCACCGTTCCATCGTCTCCGCCGCAAGCCACGCCGAGGGCGAGCCACGAGCACAACACCGTCATCCAGAATCGAGTCCCAGCAAACATCTCGAAGGCTCCTTTCCCCCGGTTCGGGCCGAAGACGGCCCAGATGATGTCCGGCTCTATAGCACAAGTCGCTCGGCGCGCCAGCGGAATCGGGTCGTGCGCCCGAGCCCCCGGCCGTGCGCGGCCGGGGGCTACCCGGGTTTTCCGGTCGCGAGTCGCGGCCGGCGCTCGGGCGAAGGGAGCGCGGCGCGCCCCCGACCCGCGCCGAAGATCTGGACCCGCCGCGCCGTCGATTTGGACCGCAGCGCCGCCGCCGATAGACTCCGGCGGCGCGGAGGTGCGACATGCGGCGAGCGGCGATCGTTCTGGCGGCGGCGGGTCTGGCGGCGGCTCTCTGCGCCCTGCCCGTCCACGGACAGGACGCCCCGGCCCCGGAGAGCCGCGCGACCCTCCGGGCCGCGCTGGAACGCCTCGTCGCCGCCGCCCCGTGGGGCGACCGCCGCCGCGACGAGGCGCAGGTCGGCATCGAGGTGCTCGATCTGGCCTCCGGCGAGGTCGTCTATGCCCGCCACGCCGACCGACCGCTCAACCCCGCCTCCAACGCCAAGCTGCTCGTCATGGCCGCCGCGCTCGAAGCGCTCGGCCCCGCCTTCACCATCCCCGCCACCCTGCACGGCGTCCGCGACGGCGACGCGGTGGCCGGCGACATCGTCCTGCGCGGCCGGGGCGACCCGACCCTGACCGCCGAGGATCTCTGGGAACTGGCCCGCGCGGCGCGCGCCACCGGCATCACCCGCGTGCGGGGCGGCATCCGGATCGACGACTCGTACTTCGACGACGAACGGCTCCCCTACGCGTACGACTCGCAGCCGAACGAGGACGCCGCGTTCCGGGCCCCGGTGGGGGCGGCGAGCATCGACGCCAACGCCGTCGAGGTCTGGATCGGCCCGGGGGCCGCGCCCGGCGACCCGGCGCGGTTCTTCGCCTACCCGGAAGAATTCCTCGAGACGAAGCTCGAGGCGCGGACGGTCGCCGGCGCCGGCAACGCCCTGCGGATGTTCGCGTCTGCGGGCGACGACGGCGCCACCCGGGTCCGGATCTGGGGTTCGATCGGCGTCGTGGCGCCCTGGGCCGCCTATCCCCGGCGGATCGATGACCCCGTCCGTTTCGCCGGACTCGCCCTGCGCGAGGCGCTGCGCGCGGCCGGCATCGCCGTCGAGGGCGCCGGCGTCGCGGCCGGCCCCGTGCCCGAGGGAGCGACCGAGCTGGCGCGGCACGAGTCCGAGCCGCTCCACGCCTGGCTCTGGCGGCTGGGCAAGGAATCGAGCAACTTCCACGCGGAGCAGCTGCTCCGGATCCTCGGCGCGGAGCGGAAAGGAACGCCGGGCACCGCCGCCCGCGGCGCCGAGGTGGTCCGCGAAACGCTCGAAGCGTGGAACGTCCCGACGGACGGCCTGGTCCTGCGCAACGGGTCGGGGTTGTTCGCCGCGGACGAGGTCGCGCCGCGGACGCTGGCGGCGCTGCTCCGGGCGGTCTACCTTGACGTCGAGATCCGGCCCGAGTTTCTCGCCGCGCTCGCCGTCGCGGGACGCGACGGCACATTGCGCTCGCGGCTCGAGACGCCGGCGCTGCGCGGGCGGATTCGCGCCAAGACCGGCACGCTCGCCGCCGTCTGGGCGCTCTCCGGCTACGTCCTATCGCCCGACGGCCGCGCGGGCTACGCGTTCTCGGTGCTGGTCAACGATCCGTGCCGGCGCCGCGACGTCGCCCGCGCGCTCCAGGACGACCTGGCCGTCGCCCTCGCCGCGGACCTCGATTGACGGGAGCGGCGCGGCCCGCGGACCCGGGACGGCCGCCACCGCACGCGCATCTCGACCCGCGCGACTGGTCTCCCGGGAACTCGTCGCGCAGGCAATCAGGATCGCACGATGCGGGCGTAAGAAGGCGATGCGCCGAGAGGCTGGTTGCGCGCCGTCGGGGAGGCGCGTGAGGACCGGCGATCGGTCGCGGTGAACCGGAGCGGCGCGGGCCGCGGACCCGGGACGGTCGCCTCCACAGGCGCGTCTCGACCCGCGCGACCGATCCGCCGGCGCGGCGGCGCGCTCAGCTCTTCTTCTTCGTCCGCTCCTGCCAGAGCGGGTCCTCTTCCTGGAGCACGCGGCGCAGGACCTTGCCGACGAGCGTCTTGGGGAGTTCGTCCTTGAATTCGATCAGCTTCGGCTGTTTGTAGTGGGTCAGGTTTTCCTGGCACCAGCGGAGGAGATCCTCCGTGGTGATCTTGCCGCGGTACTCGGGGCGCAGGACGACCCAGGCCTTGATCAGCTCGCCGGTCTCCGGGTCGGGGATGCCGGCGACCGCCACCTCGCTCACCGCCTCGTGGCCGCCCACCAGTTCCTCGACCTCCTTCGGGAACACCGAGTAGCCCTTGTACTTGATCAGCTGCTTCTTGCGGTCGCAGATCGTGACCAGGCCGTACTCGTCGAAGTAGCCGATGTCGCCGGTGAACATCCACTGCTTGCCGTCGATCTCCCGGATGTGGTCGGCGGTCTCCTCGGGCTGGTTGAGGTAGCCCTTCATCACCTGGGGGCCGGCGACGATCAGCTCGCCGGCCTGGTCCGGGCCGACGCCCATCTGCTTCGTGCCGGTTTCGGTGTCGACGATCCGCCAGTCGGTGCCGGGGAACGGGTAGCCGATCACGCCGAGCTTGCGGTCGCCCCAGAAGATGCCGGCGCAGACGACCGGGGAGGTCTCGGTGAGGCCGTAGCCCTCGACGAGGCGCGCGCCGGTGATGCGTTCGAACGCCTCCTGGACCGGACGGTGCAACGGCCCGGCGCCGGAGACGCACAGCTCGAGCTTGCCGGTGATTTTCGGGCGCCGGTCCGGGGGCAGGCTTTCGAAGTGGTCCGTGATCTTCTTGAACAGGATCTCGGCGCCGCAGAAGAAGGTCGCGTGGTCCGGACCGATCTTGATGATCGTGTCCAGCAGCTCGTCCATCGGCGGCGGCTTGGGGAACAGCATCATCCAGCCGCCGTAGGTGAACGAGATGTTCATCACGCAGGTCATCGCGAACGAATGGAACAGCGGGAGGACGCCGACCGAGCAGGCGCCGGGCTTGACCTTGAACAGCCAGGCCTTGGACTGCAGCGCGTTGGAGACGCAGTTGAAGTGCGTCAGCACCGCCGCCTTGGGCACCCCGGTGGTCCCGCCGGTCATGATGTAGGTCGCGGCGTCCTCCAGCGGATCGATCGCCACGTCCGGCACGTTCTTCGGCGTCCGGAGCAGGTCGGTCAGCGCGAGGGCGTCGGCCGGGACGGGGCCGGTCGGGATCTTCTTCAGCAGCTTGCCGAGGAACTTCTTGATCGGCGAGAGGCCGACGAGGTCGACGATGTTGGTGGCGATGATCGTCCGCAGCGGCGAGCGGTCGCGGATCGGCGCGACCTGGCCCTCGTAGAGCGCGTCGAGGACGATCAGCGTCTTGGCGTCGATCGTCTTGAGCTGGTGCAGGATCTCCATCGGCTTGTAGGTCGGGTTGATGCCGGAGGCGACGGCGCCGAGGGCGGTGACCGCGTAGTAGCCGATCACGTACTGGAACGAGTTGGGCAGCAGCAGGGCGACGACGTCGCCCTTCTTGACGCCGAGCTGATGCAGGGCGGTCGCCAGGCGGTCGATCTTGTCGTCCAGCTCGCGGTACGAGAGGAACGACCCGAGGAACCACGCGGCGTGGTGATCCGGGAACTGCGCCGCGGACTGCTTGAACATCTGGCGCAGTGTGATCCGCGGGAACTCCATGTTCCGCGGGACCTCGTCCGGCCAGCCGGCCGCCTTCTGCAACCACGGCCTGCTCTCGTCGACATGGAACGGATTCGGGTTCGCCACCGTTCACCTCCCGCTTGTCGTCGTGATGCCGGGTCCCCCGCGGACCCCGCCCGAGGCGCATCATGCCCGAACGCCGCGCGACCTGTAAAGCGGGTCCGCCCCGCCGCGATTCCGCGTGACGCGCCGGCGGACCTTCGGCTATCCTGCGATCTCGTGACCGTGCGCATCGTCCCGCTCGGGGGCCTCGGCGAAGTCGGCATGAACTCGCTCGTGCTCGAGGACGGCGACGACGCGCTGATGATCGATTGCGGCATCATGTTCCCGGAGGAGGAGGTGGGCGTGGATGTGGTGCACGCCGACTTCTCCTACGCCGAGGGGCTCGGCGAGCGGCTCCGGGGGCTGGTGCTGACGCACGGGCACGAGGACCACATCGGCGCGGTGCCGTTCCTCCTCGCCGAACGCCGGCTGCCGATCTACGGCCCGCCGCTGGCCCTGGAGCTGGTGCGGTCGCGGCTGGCCGACCACGGGCTGGGGTTCGAACCGGAGCTGCACCCGATTCGGCCGCGCGAGCCGTTCCACGTCGGCGCCCTGGAGATCGAACCGATCCGCGTCACGCACTCGATTCCCGACGCCGTCGCGCTCGCCATTCGCACCTCGGCCGGCATGGTGATCCACACCGGCGACTTCAAGGTCGACCTCAACCCGCCCGACGGCCTCCACTTCGACCTCCAGCGCCTGTCGGAGCTCGGCGCCGCCGGCGTGACCCTCCTGCTCTCCGACTCGACCAACATCGAGATGGAAGGGATCACCCGCGGGGAGAAGGACGTCGCCGAGGAACTCGACCGCGCCGTCAAGGAGGCGGGCCGCGGGCGGGTGTTCGTCTCCGCGTTCTCGTCCAACGTGCAGCGGCTCCAGTCGGTGATCGAATGCGCCGAGCGGCACGGTCGGGACCTGGTCCTCGCCGGGCGCTCCGTCTGGCGCTACGTCGCGGCCACCACCGGCCTCGGGCTGCTGCGCCTGCCGGGGGAGCGGCTGGTGCCGGTCGAGCGGGCGCGCGAGCACCCGCGGGAGCGGACGCTGGTCTTCCTCTCGGGGACGCAGGGCGAGCCCGGCTCCGCGCTGACCCGCGTGGCCCTCGGCGCCCACCGGCACCTGGCCGTCGAGCCCGGCGACGTCGTCGTGCTTTCCGCGCGCCACATCCCGGGCAACGAGCTGGCGATCGCCCGGGTGATCGACAATCTGGCGCGCCTCGGGGCCCGCGTGATCCACGTCGGCAACCGGCCCGCGATCCACGGCTCGGGCCACGCCCATCGCGAGGAGCAGAAGCTGATGATCCAGCTCGTGCGCCCGCGCTACTTCGTCCCCGTGCACGGCACGTTCCAGTACCTGTCCTACCACGCCCAGCTCGCCCAGCAGCTCGGGGTCACCGAGACGCTGCTGCTGGAGGACGGCCAGGTCGGACTGCTCGAAGCCGACGGGCTGCGGCGGGGCGAGAGCATCGCGGTCGACCGGGTCCACCGCGACGGCCTGGCCGGCGTGGATCCCGAGGTGCTGCGGCAGCGGCGGGTGCTGGCCGACGGCGGGGTGGTCAACGCCTTCGTGGTGCTGACGCGCGACTTCGAGCTGGCGACGGAGCCGCAGATCCTGTGCTGCGGGGTCCTGCCCGAGGCGCAGCTCGTCGCGGTGCAGGCTGCGGCCGCGCGCCGGCTGCGCGAGGAGCTGGCGGCGATGCCCGAAGGGGTCCGCCGCCAGCTCGTCGAGTTGCGCGACCGGCTGCGCCGCGTGGTGCGCCGCTTCTTCGACGACGCCGTCGGCCGCCGTCCGCTCACCCTCGTCCATCTGGCGGTGCTGGGCGAGCCCCCCCCGCCCCTCTCGCTCGGCCGCGACTCCACCCGGCCGCGCCGTCCCGGCGCCGCCGGCGGACCCCCGGACGGAGAAGAGGAATGAGCCGCGTTTCCTGGGATCGCTACTTCATGAACATCGCCCACGAGGCCAAACGCCGCTCGACCTGCGACCGCAAGCACGTCGGCGCGGTGATCGTCCGCGACCGGATGATCCTCTCCACCGGCTACAACGGCTCGATCCGCGGCCTGCCGCACTGCAACGAGATCGGCCACATGATGGAGGGCGACCACTGCGTGGCGACGATCCACGCCGAGGCCAACGCGATTCTCCAGGCGGCCCGCAACGGCGTCCGGATCGACGGCGCGACGCTCTACACCACGGCCAGCCCGTGCTGGAACTGCTTCAAGCTCTGCGCCAACGCCGGCATCGTGCGGATCGTGTACGACGAGTTCTACCGCGACGATCGGATCTTCCGCGTCGCCCGGCGCCTCGGCCTCGCGATCCGGTCGCTCGAGCAGGCCGAGCGCGAGGCGCGACGCGCGGCGTCCGCGGCGCGGAAGCAGCGGACCTCGCCCGCGCGGCGCCTCAGCCGAGGCGCGCGACGAACTCGCGGATCCGCTTGAAGCCTTCCTCGATCTTCGCCGGCGCGGTGGCGAACGAGACCCGCACGAAGCCCTCGACGCAGAACGCGCTTCCCGGCACCAGCGCCACGCGCGCCTCGTCCAGCAGCCGCGCGGCCAGCTCGGCGCTGGTCGCCAGGCCCGGCCGCCCGCGCCGGAGCAGCGGGCGGACATCGATCCAGAGGTAGAAGGCGCCGGCGGGCTTGAACGGCTCGAACCCCGGCACCTCCCGGCACAGGTCGAACGCCAGGTCGCGGCGCGCCCGGAAGGACTCCCGCCACCGGGGCACGTCGTCCTGGGGGCCGGTCAGCGCCGCCACCGCGCCCTTCTGGGCGAACGAGGTGGGGGCGGAGACGCTGTGGCCGGTGAGCACGGCGATCGCCTTGGCCAGCGGCGGCGGGGCCACGACCCAACCCACGCGCCAGCCGGTCATCGCGTAGGTCTTGCTCGCGCCGTTCGCCACGCAGACCCGCGGCGCCGCCGCCGGCGCGACGTGGAGCACCGACCGGTGCGGCCCCGCGAACACCAGCTCGTCGTAGATCTCGTCCGAGAGGATCCACAGGTCGTGGCGATCGGCCAGGTCCGCCGCCGCGCGGAGGTCGCTCTCGCTCCAGACGGCGCCGGTGGGATTGGAGGGCGAGTTGATCACCAGCGCGCGGGTCCTGGGCGTGATCGCCGCCGCCAACGCTTCGGGCGCCGGCACGTACGACCGCTCCGCGGGGCCCTCGACGAACACCGCCCGACCGCCGGCCAGCGCCACCTGGTCCGGGTACGAGACCCAGCACGGCGTCGGGATCAGCACCTCGTCGCCCGGGTCCAGCACGCACTGGAAGAAGTTGTAGATCCCCTGCTTGCCGCCCACCGTCACGGCGACGTGCTCGCGGGCGAACGGCACGCCCAGCACGCGCGTCGCCCGGGCGGCGACGGCGTCGCGCAGCTCGGGAATCCCGGCCTCCGGCGTGTAGCGCGTGAAGCCGGCCCGCAGCGCCGCCGCCGCGGCGTCGCAGACGTGCGCCGGCGTGTCGAAGTCGGGTTCGCCGGCGCCGAAGCCGACGACATCGATCCCCTGCGCGCGCAGCGCGTTGGCGCGCGCCGTGATCGCCAGCGTCGGCGACGGCTGGACCAGGTCGTTGCGGCGGGAGAGTCTCGGCATGGATCGGCTCCTTTCCTCAGGGCGAGCAGGCGGCGGGCAGGCCCGCCGAGCCGAACAGCTCGTCGCACGGCGCGGCGTCCAGCGCCGCCAGGCAGGCGTCGGTCCGGGCCGTCGTGCGTCCCGCGCACAGCGCCTCGCTGTCGCGTCCCGCGCGGCAGGCCGCCACCTGCTCCGACGCGCAGGCGGCCGGGTCGCGCCAGGACAGCGAGAACGTCACCGGGTCGCACTCCGCGAACCGCTCGCACCACTCCGGGTAGATCCGCTCGCAGCACGTCGGGTCGGTCGGGAGTCCGTCGTCGCCCTCGCAGCCCGCAAGAACGGCCGCGGCCAGGGCCGCCGCCGCCGCCGCGCATCGCACCTGGCTTCCCCGAGTCATCGTGCGCAGCATACATCCTTCTCTCGACTTTCTCGACCCCTCGACTTCCCCGGCCCGCCATGGCAGGCTCCGGACCGCGATGGCGACGATCACGGCCGCGGCGGGCGGTCCCGTGCTGCTCACGGGCGCGACGAACTTTCTCGGCCGCCGGCTGCTGCTCGAACTGGCGCAGGCGGGCCGGCCGGTGTTCCTGCTGGCCCAGCCCGAGGAGCTGCCGCAGGCGCATGCGGCGGTGGCGCGGGTGACGCGCCGGCATCCGGCGGCGCGCGGCGCGGTGCTGCTGTTCGCCGGCGACGTGCTGGAGCCGGGCCTGGGACTGTCGGGCGAGGTGGCGGATCGGGTGATCGGCGAGGCGACGGTGTTCGTCCACGCCCTGCGCTTCGGTCCCGGCCCGCGACGCAACATCGAACGCGCCGCGATGGACAACGTGCGGGCCGTCGAGAGCCTGCTGTCGTTCGCCCACCGCTGCCGCGGCCTCGAATCGTTCGTGCTCGTCAGTTCCACGGCGGTCGCGGGCGACTACCCGGGAACGTTCTACGAGGACTGGTTCGACGTCGGCCAGGGGTTCGCCGACCCGCTGGATCGGTCGGTGTTCGAAATGGAGGCGCGGGTGCGCGAGGCGCGGCGCACGGTCCCGCTGGTCGTCGTGCGTCCCGGCGCGATGCCGATCGATGCGGGCCGCGGCGAGGTCGACCCGGCCGACGGGCTCGGGCTGCTGGTGCGCGCGCTCGGCGCGCTGCGCCGGCTGCCGCCGTGGGTCCCCCTCCCGACGCTCGAGGGCGCCCGCAGCATCGTGCCGCTCACCCCCGTCGACTTCGCGGCGCGGGCGATCCTCGCCCTGTCCGCGCTGCGCGAGTTCCGCGGCCACGCGTACTGCCTGGTCGATCCGACGTCGCCCACCTGGAGCGAGCTGGTGACGACGCTGGCCGGGCTGGTCGGGGCGCCCGTGCCGCGGTGGACGCCGGCGGCGCGGGTGCAGGGAGCGGTGCTGCGGCTGCCGGGCGTCCTGCCCGCGCTCGCCCGCGCCGGCGACGCGCTGGGACTGCCCCTGCGCCGCGTCCGGCTCTTGCTGTCGCGCAACCGCCACGACACGCGGCGCGCCGCGACCGCGCTCGAACCGCTCGGCATCCGCTGCCCGCCGTTCGCCGAATGGGCCCCGCGCCTCGCCGCGGCCTGGACCCCCCGCGCCGCCTGAGCCCGCCGCTCGCCGCTCGCCGCCGCCGCATCCGAGACCGCCCCGCGCCGGCCGGTTGACCCCCGCGTCCCGGGTCGCTAGCTTCCCCGGCCGTGATTCTGCTGTCCGCCGACGGGGTGGGATTCGGCTTTCCCGGACACCACCTGTTCGAGAACGCGTCGCTGTCGGTGCAGGAGGGCGAGCGGATCGCGCTGGTGGCCCCCAACGGCGCCGGCAAGACCACCTTCCTGCGGCTCCTGCGCGGGGTGCTGGAGCCCGACGAGGGGCGCATTGCCGCGGCGAAGGACGTCACGATCGGCATGCTCGACCAGGAGCGGGAGCTGGCCGAGGCGGCGACGGTCGGGCAGGCGCTGGCCCTGCCCTTCGGCGAGATGCTCGACCGCAACCGCGAGGCGGTGGCGCTGGCCGCGCAGCTCGCGCACGGCGACCGGCGGGTCTGGCACGAGTACGCCGCGGTGCTCGGCCAGCTCGAGCTGGAGGACGGTTTCTCCGTCGGCCACCGCATCGCCGCGCTGGCCGCCGACGTCGGCTTCCGCGAGGACGACTTCCCGCGGCCGCTGGCCACCCTCTCGGGCGGCGAGCGCCGCCGGCTGGCGCTGGCCCAGCTCCTGCTGCGCGCGCCGTCGGTGCTGCTCCTCGACGAGCCGACCAACCACCTCGACATCGAGCAGATGGAGCGGCTGGAGCAGCGCCTGCTGGCCTACCGCGGCGGCGTGGTGTTCGTCAGCCACGACCGCACGTTCCTCTCGCGCATGGCCACGCGGGTGGCGGAGCTGACCGACCGCGGGATCGCCGACTACCCGTTCGGCTACGACAAGTACGTCGAGGAGCGCCGGGTCCGGATGGAGCATGCCTGGAAGGCGTACGAGCTGCAGGTGGCGGAGATCCGCCGCCAGGAGGAGTTCATCCGCCGCAACTTCGCGGCCCAGAAGGCCAAGCAGGCCAAGAGCCGCGAGCGGGCGCTGCTGCGCATCGAGAAGCTCGAGCGGCCGCGGGACATCTGGGGCCCGCCGTCCGCCCGCCGGCTGCGCTTTCCGGAAGCGCCGCGACCGGGGCGCGTGATCCTGACGATCGACAACCTCGCCTGGGGGCCGCCCGGGCGCGTCCTGCATCGCAACCTCAGCCTGACGCTCCAGCCCGGCGAACGGCTCGGCGTGATCGGGCCCAACGGCTCCGGCAAGACGACCCTGCTGCTCGCCATCGCCGCGGCCTTCGACCGTCGCACGGCCGAGTCGGGGCGCGTCCAGATCGTCGAGGGCGCCGTGCGCCTCGGCCACAACGTCGTCGCCGGCTACACCGATCAGACCCTCGAGGATCTCGACCCGGACAAGACGCTGATCGATTCCGTCCGCGAACTGCGCGGCGAGATGCCGAACGACGCCGCGCGCGAGTACCTGGGCCAGTTCCAGTTCCACGACGAGCACACCGGCCGGCGGGTCGGCTCCCTCTCCGGCGGCGAGAAGGCCCGCCTCGCCCTCGCCCGCCTCCTCCTCGCCCCCCGCAACCTGCTCGTGCTCGACGAACCGACGAACTACCTCGACATCCCCTCCCGCGAGATCCTCGAGAACGCCCTCGTCGAGTTCCCCGGCGCGGTGGTCCTCGTCTCCCACGACCGCTTCTTCCTCGACCGGGTGACCACCCGCGTGCTCCAGATGGACGCCGCGGGGCTCGACCCGCAGTGCGGCGGGTACACGGAGTTCGTCGAGCGGCGGCGGCGGGCGGCGCGATCGGCGCCCGCGACGACGCAGCGGCGCTCGTCCCCGCCGCCGGCGACCGCGGCCGCGACGGCCCGGACCTCGGGCGACCGCAACGCGGGCGCCGCGCGACCGGCCGCTCCCGGGCCCTCCGCCGTTCGCCCCGACGACCCGCCGCCCGGACGAACGCCCGTCACCGGCGGCGGGTCGGACTACCAGGCCCGCAAGGCGGCCCAGCGCGAGCGCGAGCGGCTGGCGCGGCGGCACCGGCAGGCCGAGGAGACCGTCCAGCGGCTCGAAGCGGACCTCCGGCTGGTCGAGAGCCAGATGGCCGGCCTCAGTGCCGCCGACTGGCAGAAGCTGGTCGATCTCGAGCAGTGGCGATCGAGGATCCAGGCCGACCTGGAGCGGGCGACCGAGGAGTGGGTCGAGTCCGGGGAAGCGTTGCAGCGGCTGGCGGGTTTGGAGGAGGGAGGTTCGAGCCGATGAGGTCGCGATCGCGCCGCGCTGCCGTTCTCGCCGCCCTGGTCCTCGCCGCGGGCTGCGCCCGGAGCGACGGCGCGGCCGACCGGCCGCCCGCCGCGCCGGTCGTGCGGGAATCGAGCACCGAGTACTCGTTCTTCTGGTTCGACTCGTCCGGCGCCGTGCACCGCGCGGGCCGCGTGTCCGACATTCCGCCCGAGGCGCGGGATCGCGTGCTGGTCCAGCCGCTGGATCCGGCCGCCGCGAGCGGCGCGTGGGCCTTCGTCGCCGACCTGCGCCGCCCGGGCGAGAACGGCGCGTTCCCGGTCCAGGTGCTGACGCGGGAGGCGTACAGCGAGGAGGTGCGGGCGCGGATGGCGGCCGGCCGGCCGGCCGCGACCGCCGACGCCGGCGCGGCGCCCGCGCTCCCGGCGGCGGGCGGCAAGGTCGTGATCTACCTGACCCCGGGGTGTCCGCACTGCCGCCGCGCCAAGGAGTGGATGACGCGCGCCGGAATCCCGTTCGTCGAGCGCGACATCGAGGCCGATGCGACGGCCGCGCGCTGGGTGCTGCAGAACACCGGCTCGACCGCCGTGCCGGTGTTCCAGGTCGGCCGGCGCGTACTGCAGGGGTTCAACCCCGACGTCCTGCGCCAGGCCGTCGAGGCGGAGCTCGGCATCAAGCTGCTGTGACCCGCCGGAGCGCGGACGGATGGAACGCTGGGCGACCCTCTCCCGCGGCAGGCGGCTCAAGAACCGGCTGATCGCCGCCGCCGCGCGCGAGACGCTGGCCGCGGCGACGCACCTTCCCGGCCTGCTGGCCATCGATCTCGGCGCCCGCCTCGGCCGCGCCGTCGGCCGGGTCGCGGGGGGCGAGCGGCGGCGGGTCGAGCGGCACCTGGGCGAGGCGCTCGGGATGCGGCCCGGAGACCCGGCGACGCGCCGCCGGGCGCTCGCCGTGTTCGAACACCTCGGCCGCTCGGCCGGCGAGCTGGCGTGGGCCTGGCGCGATGCGTCGCGCGTGCGGGCGCTGGCCCGCTTCGTTCCCGGCGCCCGGGAGACGATGGAGCGCCTGCGCGCCGGCGGGCGCGGGGTGCTGTTCGTCACCGGCCACCTCGGCAACTGGGAGCTCCTGTCGTGGGCGATCCGGGTCGCCGGCATCCCCTGCGCCCCGGTCGGCCGCAGCAGCTACGACCCGGACCTCCACGCGCTGATCGAGACCTGGCGGCGCCGCTGGGGCGCCGGCATGCTGTGGCGCGAGAGCCCGCGGATCGCGGACGAGATCGCGGCCGCCGTCGAGGCCGGCGTGTCGGTCGGCGTGCTGATCGACCAGGCGACGGACCTGCCGTCGGTCCGCGTGCCGTTCTTCGGCCGGCCGGCCCGGACGGTGATCGGCCCGGCCCGGCTGGCGCTGGCCCGCAACATCCCCGTCGTCGTCGGGACGATCCGGCGGCGGCCGGAGGGATACCACGTGATCGAGATCGACGAGTCGCCGCCCCCGGACGGGCCGGATCCCGCGACCGCCTGGACCGCCGCCTGGACCGCGGCGCTGGAGCGCGCGATCCGCGACGAACCGGAGCAGTGGGTCTGGATGCACGACCGCTGGCGCTGAGGCGCCGCGCGACGGAACGCCAGAGCGGCGGATCAGGGCGACTCGGCCGGCACGGGCGCCGCCTCGACCGCGGTCGCCTCGGCGGCGGACGGCCCGGCGCTGCCCGCCGCCGGCGCCGACAGCTCGGCCAGCGCCGTGCGGGCCCGTTCGGCGTAGCCGGGGATCGCGAGAAGTTGCCGCAGCAGCGCCGCCGCGCGGGTCGCGTTGCCGCTGCGACGGTGGGCGTCCGCGGCCCGCCAGCGCGCCTCGTCGGCGCGCGGGTCGTCGAGATACCGCGCCAGGAACAGCTCGTAGGTCCGCGCCGCGTCGGTCCACTTGCCCTGCCGGGCGTACGTCTCGGCCAGCAGGAACGTCACGTCGGCCGCGCGCGCGGTCTGCTCCCGCAACGCCTGCTCGAGCATCGCCTCGGCCTGCGCCGCGTCGCCGTCGGCCAACTGCCGGCGCGCCGCCGCCACCTGGTCCGTCGCCGGCTCCGCCTCGCCCTCGGCGCGGTACGACTCCTCCGCGGCGACGGCGTCCGCGGCGAACCCGGCGTAGCGCCGCTCCTCGTCCCGGACCGGCGTGGCGGGCGGCGGCAGGACGAAGAGCGCGACGCCGTCGGCCCTCGCGCTCCCCGAGTCGGGATAGGCCGTCCCCGTGGAGAGGATCACCGGAGACGACGTGGCCGACCCACCGGACGGAGGCGGCGGCGGAGCCGGCGCCTGAGCCACGGCAGCGCCCGGCATGCGTGTGGCGCTCCCACCGGACCCCGCCGTGGAGTCGAGCGCGCCGGTGAGGGTGGGGACGGTCACGCGCCCCTGCGCCCCGATCGGCGGTTCCATCTCCTCGGTCGGGAGCCACGCCGCCTCGTCCCGCGCGGTCGACGGCGGCCGGCTCCCGGCCACGACGACGTCGTCGACTCCGCCGCCGCCGATCTCCCGGCCCGGCGAGAACCGGGCACCAGCGCGGTCCGTAGCCGACGGCTCCGCCGGCGGTGCGGCGACGACCGGAGCCGCCCGCTCGCGGGCCGTGCGATCATTGTCGGATCGCCGGCCGCCTTCCCCCCGCGCCCCGGTCCGGAGCACCCCTCGTTCCTCGTCGTCGGGTCGACCCTCGTCCTGCGCCGGCTCCACCAGAACGTCCTCGGCCGGCGGCGGTTCGGCCGGCGTCGCGAGCGCGACGATCTCGGGCGCGGCCGGGGCCGGCTCGACCTCGGAGTCCCGCGGCGCCTCCGCCGGGGCGGCGGGAGCGGCGGCGGGAGGAGGCGCGGACGCCGGCCGCTGCGGCCCGACCGCCGGCGCTTCGAAACGGGCGATCCGGGGCCCGGGCGCGCCGGACGGCGGCACGGGGGCTTCCTCGCGACCCAGCACCAGCAGCACGACGGCGGCCGAGGCGATCGCCACCGCGGCGACGGCGGAGGCCAGCAGCGGACGACGGAACGCCGCCGCCAGCCCTTCGAGCCAGCGGGCGACGGGACCGCTCGCGGGCAGCAGGGTCGCGCGCTGCGACCGCCGGGCGGCCTGGAGGATGCGCTCCGTCACCTCCGCCGGAGGCTCGGGCTGCGGCAGCGCCCGCACGGCGCCGAGGGTGCGGAGCATCGCGGCGTGGTAGGCGCGGCAGCCGGGGCAGGTTTCGAGATGGGCGCGCAGGGCGGCTTCCCGCCCGCCGATCGACTCCCCCAGGGCGAGGGCGGCGAGGTCGTCCTTGTGCGCTTCGCACGCGAGCGGCACGTGCCTCGTCATCGGCGCCTCATCCCTCCGGCTCCTCGACCCGGTCCCGCAGCGCCGCGTGCAGGCGCTCCAGCGCGTAGCGCATGCGGCTCTTGACCGTGTTCTCGTTGCAACCGACAACCTCGGCGATTTCCTGGAACGACAGGCCGCCCATCTCGCGCAGCGTGAACACCTCCCGTTGTTCCTCGGGCAGGCGGCCGATCGCCGCCTCCAGTACCGCGCGCAGCTCCAGGTCGGCGGCTTGCGCCTCGGTTCGTTCCTTCGGGTCTCCCACCAGGTCCCCCAGCGTCCGTCCCGGGTCGCCGTCGCGGCTCCCGAGCGGTTCGTCCAGCGAGCGGTGGCGCCGATAGCGCCGCTTGCGCATCTCGTCCACCGCCAGGTTGCGGGCGATGGTGTAGATCCAGGTCGTGAAGCGGGCCCCGCTGCGGAACGAGGCGCGGTTGTGGACCACGCGGAGGAACGCCTCCTGCGTCAGGTCCTCGGCGCTCTCGATGTCCCCCACGTGCCGCAGGAAGAAGCGGAAGACGGGGCCCTGGTGCCGGCGCAGGAGCAGCGCGAAGCACGCCTCGTCGCCGTCGCGGTAGCGTTCCATGAGCCGGCCGTCCTCGTCGGCCTCCGGCTCCGTCCCGCGCGGATTCGTTGGCGAATCGGCCCTGTCGGCCGGCTCCGCCACGACCTCCTTGAGCGCTCCCGTCAACCCCGCCCTCGCCTTTCTTCCTGGGTCGGTCCTGTAGCCCAGATGGGGCGACGGGGGCAAGCGCGGCTGGCGGGAGAGCGTTCACGGGTCCTAGGTACGGGCCAGCGGCCGGTTGCGATCTGTCGCCCGCGGCGCGGGCGCGGCGCCGCACCGGGTCAGATCAGGACGGTCGGGCAACCCCAGGTGGCCGAGACGTTCGTGACGCGGCGGCCCAGGAGGTCGTCGCAATAGGAGCCGCAGAACTCGACGCGGGTGTTGGTCGCGTCGGTCCAGGCCCAGCCGTGGTCGCAGGTGCCGTCGTTGTCGGACGGCACGACGACGCCGTCGAAGTAGAAGTTGACGCGGTTGGGGTCGGCCGAGGGGTCGGGGGCGCGCATGTCGAACTCGCAGCTCGCGATGCTCCCGGCGATGTCCTCGAAGGCGGCGCGCATCGAGGCCGGGTCCTCCGCGAAGAACGCCGACCCGGTGCCGCCCCGCGCCGCCATCTCGTTCAGGACGTCGCTCCACTCGCTGGTCCGGATGCCCAGCACGAAGATCTGGATCCCCGCCGCCCGGATGTCCTCCACGATCGCGATCGTGCGGGCGTCGTCGAGGCAGTTGAGGTTGTTGATCGCGCAGCCGCCCATCGGGTTGGTGCAGACGCAACCGTACCCGTCGAGCGCGCTGTTGCAGTTGGGGGCGCCGTCGGTGGCGAGCAGGATGAACTTCGGATGGCCGTCGGCGGACAGCGTGTCGAGGTACGCGCGAGCGTTCTGCAGCGTCTGCGCGGTCGGCGTCCCGCCGCAGGTCAGCATCGGTCCCAGCGCGTCGCGGATCGGGATCCCGTTCCCCTCCGCCACCCCGACCAGCGGCTCGTGGCCCGGCTCGCACTGCGCCGTCGACCCGGAACAGACCGGAGCGCCCGTGACGTTCGGGAAGAGCATCAGCCCGAACCAGATCTCCCGGTCCATCTCCGCCGTCACCGCGTAGATCGCCTCGCGCACCGGGTTCCATGACCCCTCGTCGAACATCGAGTTCGACCGGTCGAGCACGATCAGCATGTCAGGAATCACGCGCGCGATCGCGAACTCCTCCTGGTCGCACGCCTCCTCCACCACTTCGGGCACCTCGGGACGCACGACGTCGTCGCCATCGACCGGCGGCGTCCCGTCGCCGTCGGCGTCCGCGTCGGCGCCGACCGTGCCGTCGCCGTCCAGGCGGACATCCGGCGGTTCCGACGTGTCGTCCCCGGGGGCGCAACCGAACGCCAGGATCAGGGCGCCGACGATGGTTCCGGCCTGGATCCAATTCCTCGTCTGCATCGGACCCTCCTTGTTCGGACCAAGCGTCCTGCCGCAAGGGTACCACGGGAGACCGCAGGGGGCCACTCCGGCCGGACTCCCGGCCGAGCCCGCGGCTTGCTTCCGCCGGGCCCGCTCTCCTAACCTCGGCCTGTGAGCTGGGCGCTGCTCGCGGGGTTGGCCGTGTTGCAGGGACTCACCGAGTTCCTGCCGGTGTCCTCGTCCGGGCATCTGGCGCTGGCTGAGCGGCTGTTCGGGTTCGCCGAACCGCCGCTGCTGCTCAACGTCTCCCTGCACGTCGGCACGCTCGCGGCGGTGGTCTGGCTCTATCGTCGCGAGTTGATCCGTGTCGCGACCGCGGGTGTTCGCTGGCTGGTTCGGGCGCCGCGTCGCGACGGGCGGTGGCGGAACTGGGCGCCGGCCGACGGGTGGGAGGAGGAGGCGGTCGGCCTGGTCGTCGGCAGCGCCGTCACCGGCGCGGTCGGCCTGGCGTTCCGGCATCCGCTCGAGGCGGCCGGCGGAAGCCCCGCGTCCCTCGGCGTGCTGTTCGCCCTGTGCGGCGCGATCCTGGCCGCGACCCGCTGGGCGCCCGCCGGCCGGGACGCGGCGCTGACGCCGGGTCGCGCGGCGCTGATCGGGCTGGCGCAGGCGGTCGCGATTCTCCCCGCGATCTCGCGCTCGGGACTGACCATCGCCGCCGCGCTGTTCCTCGGCGTGGAGCCCGAGCGGGCGGCTCGGTTCTCGTTCCTGCTGTCGGTGCCGGCGATCCTGGGCGCCGAGGTCGTCGGGGCGCTCGCGGGCCTGTCCGGCGCCGCGGTACCCGCGGCCCAGCACGTCGTCGGGGCGTTGCTCGGCGCGGCGACCGGCGTCGTCGCCCTGCGCGCCGTCGTCGCCGTCGTGCGCCGCCGCGCCCTGCCCTGGTTCGCCCTGTACCTGGTCCCGCTCGGGCTGACCGTCCTGCTGTTCGTCCGCTGAGCGGGCCGCCGCGCGGGAGCCCCCGGCCGGCTACGGTCGCGTGACGCTGCCCGAGTAGGTCCCGGCGTTGGCGCCGAACCCGTCCACGTAGAAGCCGAACAGACCGAAGCCGGACGGAACCGTCGCCGTGATCCTCGAACCCGGATAGCCGCAGCCGTCGTCGTCGCACGCCAGGTCGGCGCCGGTCGCGCCGGAGCGAAGGTAGATCACCGAGTCGTACGACGCACCGCAGGTGTCGGCCGAGAACGAGCCGCCCGCCGCGGACGGGCACTGCGTCCAGTAGTAGAGGTGCTCGGGCGCCGTTCCGGCGCGGCACGAACCGTCGACGACGCCGGTGCCGGAGGTCGTCCCGGAAAGCGCGGTCGTGCCGGCGGCGAGGGTCCGCGCCAGGCCGTCGTTGCCCACGGGAACGTGCTCGATGTTCAGCGTGAAGGCCCCGGAATAGGTCGAGAACCCGTCGACCGCCACGTAGTAGGTGCCGGCGGCGAGCGTGGCGATGATCTCGCTCTGGAGCGTGCCGCACGCGTCATCGACGCAGTTGGTCGAGGCGGCGGCGCAGGAGCCCGCGCGCAGGGCGAGCCGCGTGTCGTAGGTCGAGCCGTAGGTGTTGAGGACGACCAGTTCGGTGCGCGACAGCGTGAAGCGGTACCAGACGTCGGGGGCGCCCGAGCCGCAGCTCTCGTCGCTGGTGGCGCCCGCGGTGGTTCCGGTCACGGTGGTGCGGCCGGCGCTGAGCGTCAGGGCGGTGGCGCTGCCGCAGGAGTCGTTGCCCGTGGAGCACCCCTCGTCGACGCTGCCGTTGCAGTTGTCGTCGCAGCCGTTCCCGCAGGTCTCGGCGGAGGCGCAGCAGGTTCCGGCGGAGCAGGAGCCCGAGCAGGTCTGGGTTCCCGGCGTGCCGCAGGAGGTGGTGCAGGCCAGCGTGGTCCCGGCGCAGCAGGAGTATCCCTCGTCGCAGACCCCGTTGCAGTTGTCGTCGAGCCCGTTGCAGGTCTCCGGCGGCGGGGTACAGGCCCCCCAGCCGCAGCTTGCCGAACAGGTCCGGGTGCCGGTGCTGCCGCAGCTCGTGCTGCACGGGCCCGAGGCGCCGCGGCAGCATTCGCCGGCGCCGTCGTCGCACAGGCCGTTGCAGTTGTCGTCGAGCCCGTTGCAGGTTTCCGGCGGCGGGGAACAGGTGCCCCAGCTGCAGGTGGTCGAGCAGCTCCGCGAACCGGTGCTGCCGCAGGTCGTGGTGCAGGCGCCGGTCGACCCGAGACAGCACTCGAAGTCCTCGTCGCACAACCCGTCGCCGTCGTCGTCCGCGCCGTTGCACGCCTCGCCGCTCGCCGTGCAGGCGCCCCAGCTGCAGTCCGCCCCGCAGGTACGGGCTCCGGGGGCGCCCAGCGAGGTGGTGCAGGCGCCGACCTGTCCCCGGCAGCACCCGAAGCCGTTGTCGCAGACCGTGTCGCAGTCCTGGTCCGTCCCGTCACAGGTTTCGGCCGGCGGCGCGCAACCCGGGCCGTTCGGCGGCTCGCAGGTGATCGTGCAGTTCCCCGAGCCGGTCGTGCCGCACGACGTCGTGCAGGAGACGGGCTCGCCGATGGCGCAGGGGAAACCCTCGTCGATCGCGCCGTCGCAGTCGTCGTCCGCCCCGTTGCACGACTCCGTCGAGGACCCGAAGTCGCAGGCGTACTCGCAGCCGGGCAGGCCGTCGACGTCCGCCCAGCCGGGCCGACAGCGCGTGGCGCAGACACCGCCCTCGCAGGCGCCGTCGGCGTTCACCGCCCCGGGGCAGGCGTGGCCGCACGAACCGCAATGGTCGGCGCTCGTCTGGGTGTCCACGCACGATCCGCTGCATGCCACCAGCGGCGGCGCGCAGGAGCCGACGCAGACGCCCGACGAGCAGAGTTGGCCGGACGGGCAGGCGAAGCCGCAACCGCCGCAGTGCTGCGGATTGCTCAACGGGTCGACGCACGCGCCGGCGCACCGGACCTGCCCCGGAGGGCAGCCCGGGGTGTCGGCCCCGTCGCTTCCGCCGCCGTCCTCCCGCGTCGCGTCGGGCAGGACGTAGCCGCTGTCACCGCCGGTCGCGCATCCGGCCAGACCGACGAGAAACACCGTGGCCATCGCAAGCACACGACGCGGACGGAACACGCGCATCCGCCACCTCCACGGCCGGAATCGTACGTCGAACGCCCCGCACCGGCAAGCCGGGGTCGCGCTTCGAATCCCGCCGTCTTCTGCCGGTCCGACGCGCCGACCCTGGTCGGGGGATGCGCCGCCGTGCCCGCCGGTCCGGTCGTCGCGCTCCGGCGGTTCCGGGCGGAAGGAGGCGAGGTTTCGACCCCGGGGGACGGGGGCTCGGCCGGTCTGCCCGGCCCCGCTGCCGGTTTTTTGACCCCCGCGTCCGTCTGCCGTACACGGGAGGAGGAGCCATGCGTACCGCAAAGAGGATTCCGCGTTCGTTGCTGGTCGGCGGCATTCTGCTGGCCGCCGGGGCGGCGCTGGCCGCGCTGTTGCGGTCCGGTCCGCCCGCCGGGCAAGACGTTCCCGCCGCGGAGCCGGCGCCCCGCGCGGCGCCGGCCGAGACGCCGGCGGCGGCCCCCGAGCCCGCGACGCCCGTCGAAGGGACGCCACCGCCCGCCGGCCCGGTCGACATCGAGCGGGTCCGGCTGATGCTCGACCCGACCCAGGCGGTCGTCGAAGGCGACCGGCTCGTGCAACCGCTGCCGGACGGCTCGAAGGCGGTGCTGTCGCTGCGGCCGGAAGCCCAGGAGAAGCTGCAGGCGCTGTTCGACAAGTACGACGTTCCGGTGGGCGCCGTCGTGGCGATCGAAGCGGCGACGGGCCGCGTGGTGGCGTTCGTCAGCCGCTCCCGGGCGCCCGCGGAGCGTCCCGCGGCGCTCGACGCCTCCTTTCCCAGCGCCTCGGTCTTCAAGCTCGTCACCGCCGCCGCGCTGCTCGAGGAGCAGCACCTCGACGGCACGGCCCGCGTCTGCTACCGCGCCGCCTCGGGGACCCGCCGGCTCTCGGCGAAGGACATCGAAGAAGAACTGGTCGAGGGCAGCGAAGGAGTGACCTGCGACTCGCTCGCCGACGGCGTGGCCAAGAGCCTCAACCCGGTGCTGGCGCGCCTGGCGTACCAGCACCTGACGCCGCGAACCCTGCTGCGCTACGCTGAGCGGTTCGCGTTCGGGCGCGCGGTCCCGTTCGATCTCCCGCTCGACGTCAGCCCGCTCGAGATTCCGCAGGACAAGCTCGAGTTCGCCCGCACCGCCGCCGGGTTCTGGCACGTCGGACTCTCGCCGACGCACGGCGCGGTACTGGCACAGACGATCGCCAACGGCGGGCGCATGCTTCGTCCGACGCTGATCGATGCGGTCGTGACGGCCGACGGCCGCGAGGCGTGGACGGCGGCGCCGCAGCCGCTGCGGCGGGTGATCGACGAGGCGACCGCCGCGGCGCTGGGAACGATGATGGTCCGGACGGTGGACGCCGGCACCGCCAAGCGGGACTTCACCGACCCGCAGGGCCGATCGTTCCTTTCGTACCCGGTGGCGGGCAAGACCGGCTCGCTGGCCAATCCCAACCCGTTCATGGCCTATTCGTGGTTCGTCGGCTGGGCCCCCGCGGGCACCCCGCCGCCGGACACGCCCGTCTACGCCGTGGCGGCGCTGGTCGTGAACGAGGAGCGCTGGCGCATCAAGGCCCCGCTCGTCGCGCGCGAGACCCTCCGGTTGCTCCTCGGCAATTGAACTCCGAGCTTCGCACGGACTATCGTCCGCCTCCGTGCGGCTCGACCGACTGCAACTCGATTCGTCGCGCGTCCGCCGCGGAGCCTGGGTCGCCGGCCTCGCCGCCGTCGCCGCCGTCGCCGTCTTCCACGTCCTGTACTACTTCCCGCGCGCCGTCGACGACATGTACATCTTCCTGCGCTACGCCGACAACCTCGTGCAAGGGCGGGGACTGGTCTACAATCCGGGCGAGCGCGTCGAGGGGTTTTCCAGCCCGGTCTGGGTCCTGCTCCTGGCGCTCGGCGCTCCCTTCGGCGGCGTCGGTGTCGGCTGGTCCAAGCTGCTCGCCGTCGGGTCGCTGGCGGCGCTGTTCGCCGGCATCCATCGTTTCGCGCGCGCGCGGCTGGCGCTCGGGGCGCCGGCCGCCCTCCTCGCCTGCGCCTTCGCCGCGCTGAACTCGTATCTGATCTCGTGGTCGCTCTGGGGGCTCGAGACGCCGCTGTTTCTCGCCCTGCTGCTCTGGACCGCGGTGCTGGCCGGCCGCGTGGCCGAGGGAGCCGGGTGCCGCGACCGCATCGCGCTCGGCGTCGTCGCCGGCCTGTTCGCGCTCTCGCGTCCGGAAGCGCCGCTGTTCCTGGCGGTCGTGGGCGCCGCGACCGTGTTGGAGCCGCTGCGCCTCGGGGCGATTCGCGAACGACTCGTCCGCCTCCGGCTCCCCGGCCTCGGCGCCCTCGTGCCGTTCCTGGCCTGGCTGCTCTTCCGTCGCGTCTACTACGGCCTGTGGTGGCCGCACACCTACTACGCCAAGCAGCTCTCCGGGTTCCACGGGAGCCACCTGGCGCCGCTGTGGAGCCAGGGGGCGGGGGGGTTCGAGCGTCTCTTCGTCTGGGGCGGTCTGGCGCTGGCCGTCGGGCTCGCCGTGCGACGACGTTCGCTGGTTCCGCTGCTGGTGGCCCTGGCCGCGGCGTGGTTCACCGCCACCGCCTTTCTCGACTGGATGCCGAACGTGCGACACCTGCTGCCGCTGTACCTCGTCCTGCCGTTCGGCTGGGCCTGGGCCGCGGAACGGGCCGCGACCTGGCGCCGCGCCGACGCCGTCGGATGGCGGGCCCGCGCTTCCGGCCGGCTCGCCGCAGCGGCGGCCGCCGCCGTGCTGCTCGGCGCCGGCCTCGACATCGCTCGCACCGATGCACGGTACTCCCCGTACGACTTCCGGACGCACGGAGACGGGGAACGCTGGATTCGCCCCAAGACGTGGGCGACGTGGGTCGACACCTGGCTCTGCCTGCGGCGGGTCGATCCGCCTCACGTTCGTGCAATGGACATTTTCGAAATGGGAATGATCACCCAGCTCTACCGGCTGCTCGAAGCCGACGACCGGCCGCTCGAGGAAACCTGGTACATCGGCCGGGACATCGGCCGCGTGGGGTGGCTGGCGCCGGCCCGGATCTTCGACACCGAGGGTCTGTTCACCCCGGCGGTGGTGCGGGACGAGACGTGGCGGCGCCGTCACGACCCGTCGCCCGAACTGGTGCGGGAGGCGTTCGAGCGTCCCGTGGTGATGACCGAACTGTTGCCGCCGTGGGACGTGCTGGCGCGTTCGGACGCGGAGGTGCGGCGCCGGTATCGTCCGTGGTGGCCCGACGACTGGGGCCTGCTGATGCCGCGGGACGGACGCCCGCCGTCGGCCGAACAGATCGTGGAGCGCTACGAATGGGCGGCGGCGCGGATGCCGCAGGGGTTCTTCGCGATGACGCTGTACGGCGAGGCGGTGGGTGCGGCGCTGGAGAAACGGTTGGAATTCGTGCGGTTTGCAGCGCCGGACAACGCGCGGCCGGTGGTCGGAGCGGCCCCTCCGGGGCTGGAAGGCTCGGGCGTGTCGCTCGAAGAGGTGGCCCAGCTTCGCGGCTGCACCATCGAGCCGGAGGAGGCGGCGCCGGGCGAGGAACTGCGGGTGACCTGCTGGTTCCTCGTGCTCGGCGGCACCGCGCGGCGGCTGCACGTTTTCCTGCACTTCGACCACCAGGAAGGGAGGCCGTACCGGTTCCAGGGCGACCACGAGCCGGCGGCGGGGTTCTGGCCGACCGACCGCTGGCGGCCCGGCGAGACGGTGCGGGACGTGGCGCGGGTGGCGGTGCCGCGGGACGCGCCCGCGGGTTCCTTCCGGCTGTTCGTCGGCCTGTTCGAAGGGGACCACCGGTTGCGCGGCCACCCCGCCTCGGCGCTCGACCCGGACGGCCGGGTCCGCGGGCCGCTGTTCCGGGTGACCTCGAGGTAGCGCCCGGCAGGAATCTCGCATACCATACCGGCGGGGGACGGGGGCTCGTGGAGGCTCGGCGATGGAGCTCGGCGAACCGTCCTGGCTGCGACCGTCGATTCCCCCGACCGGTCGCGTGGCGCTCGACCTGCTGGACCTCGAGCTGTTCGCGGCGCGGTCGCGGCAGCTCACCGAGTCGATCGACAGCGGGGATCCGGCCCGGGTGGCGCGGCAGGCCGGGTTGCCCGACGAGCTGTCGACCGGCATCGGTTTCCTGCTCGAGGTGTACCGCGGGCGGCGGCGGAAGATCATGCAGGCGCCGGCGATCCTGCATCCGTTGCGGGCCGCGATCGTGGTGCAGCGGATCGCCAGGCCGATGCCGCCGGGGGCGCCGGCCGCGGCGCTGTTCCACGACTACGTGGAGGACACGGACGAGCGGGCGGACGCCGGGTTCTTCCAGGGGCTGGGGATCGACCACGCGGCGGACGTGGCGGCGTGGGTCGACCACCTGACCCGGCGGGGCGACGAGAGCTACGTCGCGCACATCGCGCGGGTCTGTCGCGACCCCACCGCCGTGCTGCTCAAGGCGGCCGACGTGATCGACAACCTGCTCGACCTGCGTGCCGCCCCCGAGAGCGCGGAGGACGAGGCCGACCTGCGCCAGGCGTTCGCCCGCGCGGCGGTTTCGCCGACCCGCCGGGACGACCATCCGCCGACGCCGCGGATCCGGGGCGAGGCGCGGCTGTACGCGGTCTGGAAGTGCTTCGCGCTGATCAACCTCGCCCATCGCTCGGCGCTCTCGCCGTTCCCCGGCGAGGACACCTGCCGGCGGGCCGGGCTGCGGGAGTGCCTGCGGATCGCGATCCACCTGGTGCGGTATCACATCGACGAGCGCGAGCGGGCGAGGCTGCTGGAGCAGCACGCACGGTACTGCAAGTCGCCGGACCTCACCCGGATCACGCCGCCGCGGCCCGGCCATGCGGGCCCGGACGGCCTGTCGCTGCTGATGACCCGCCGTTCCGAGCACAAGGGGTCGCTCGAGTCGTTCTACGCCGACAAGTCCGCGATGCTGCTCTCCACGCTGGCCCTGCTCGAGATCTTCGCGCGGTTCCGCGACCCCCAGTTCCACGTCGCGGGGCTGGAGACGATGTAGCCTCAGACGAAGCGGTCCAGCCGCGCTTCGATCGCGGCCTTGGGCAACGCGCCGACCATCTGGTCGAGCTGCAGCGGTCCGCGCAGCAGCACCAGCGTGGGGATCGATTGGACACGGTACAGCGCCGCGGTGCGCGGGTTCTCATCGACATTCAGCTTGACGATCTTCAGCTTGCCCGCCCGCTCCGCGGCGATCTGCTCGAGGATCGGGCCCACGATCTTGCACGGCCCGCACCACGGGGCCCAGAAGTCCACGAGCACCGGCAGCGGGCAGTCCTCCACCTCGCTCCGCCACGTCGCGTCGGTCGCCTCGACCGGCCGCCGGGGGAAGACCTTCTCGCCGCAGCGCCCGCATTTCGGGTCGTCCTTCGCCCGGCGGCGCGGGAAACGGTTCACCGTGCCGCAGTGGGCGCAGGCCTGCTCCACGTACTCCTCCCGCGGGTCATCGGCCATCGCCGCCTCCTTTCCCGCCCCGGCCCTGCACTCCGGGTCTAAGAACCGCGACCGCGGCTGTCAACCGGGGGTTCCCATCGGTGGGAAACTGCGCTATGGATCCTCTTCGGACGGGGCACGCATGAAAAACCTGCAAGAAACCTTCACCGAGCTGCTGAGGCGGGCGGCGACCGATCTGCCCGCGGACGTCGAGTCGGCGATCGAGCGGGCGGTCCGGGAGGAGCGCCGCGGCACCGCCGCGCACTCGGCGCTGACGATCATCCTCCAGAACACGGCGGCGGCGCGGGAGGCGTCCGCGCCGCTGTGCCAGGACACCGGCACACACACCTGGTACGTGTTCCTGCCGGACGGGCACCCGACCGAGGAGATCCGCAAGGCGATCCGCGGCGCCACGGTGCAGGCGACCCGGAAGTCCTATCTGCGCCCGAACCAGATGGAAGCGCTGAGCGGCGTCAACAGCGGCGACAACCTCGGCGTCGGCCACCCGGTGATCCACTTCGTGCCGTGGAAGAAACCCGGCCTGCACGCCGACGTGCTGCTCAAGGGCGGCGGCTGCGAGAACTGTTCGACCCAGTACTCCCTCCCCGACCAGCGCCTCGGCGCCGGCCGCGACCTCGCCGGCGTCCGCGCCTGCCTGCTCGACGCCGTCCACCGCGCCCAGGGCCGCGGCTGCGCCCCGGGGATCCTCGGCGTCGCCGTCGGCGGCGACCGCGCGCTGGGCTACCGGGCGGCCAAGGAGCAGTTCTTCCGCCTCCTGCACGACGTCAACGCCGATCCCCAGCTCGCCGGGCTCGAGGCCGACGTCCTCTCCTGCGCCAACCGGCTCGGGGTGGGCCCGATGGGCTTCGGCGGCCGGACCACCCTGCTCGGCGTCAAGGCGACGCGCCTGCACCGCCTTCCCGCGTCGTTCTTCGTCACGGTCGCCTACATGTGCTGGGCCTGCCGCCGCGCCTCGGTCACCGTCGCCGGCAAGGACGTCCGCTTCTCCCAGACCGCGCTCGCGGGGCGCCCGTAGCGCAGGAAGGAGCGACCATGGCGGTTCGCGAAATCCAGACCCCCCTCGACGAGACGACGATCCGCTCCCTGCGCGTCGGCGACGAGGTGTTCCTCTCGGGCCTCCTGGTCACGGCGCGCGACGTGGCCCACAAGTACATGGTGGAGCACAAGCCCGCCTTCCTGCGCCCCCTGCTCCGCGGGGCGGCGCTGTACCATTGCGGCCCCGTGATGCGGAAGGAGCGCGGGCGCTGGAAGGCCGTCTCCGCCGGCCCCACCACCTCGATCCGCGAGGAACCCTACACCGCCGACGTGATCCAGAACTACCGGGTGCGGGCGATCATCGGCAAGGGCGGCATGGGTCCCCGCACGCTCGAGGCCTGCCGCCGCTTCGGCGCGGTCTACCTCCACGCCATCGGCGGCGCGGCCGTGACGCTGGCGCAGCGGGTCGTGCATGTGCGCGAGGTGCACATGCTCGAGGAGTTCGGCATGCCCGAGGCGTGCTGGGTCTTCGAGGTCGACAACTTTCCCGCCGTCGTGACGATGGACGCCGCGGGCGCCTCGCTGCACGCCGAGATCGCCGCCCGCTCCCACACCGCCCTCGAACGGTTTCTCGGCCGCGCCATCCGCTAGCCCGACCGGCCGCCGGAGACCGACCTGCGTGCCGCCCAAGCGTTTCCATCTCGTCGCGCTGGGGTGTCCCAAGGCCCGGGTCGAGGCCGAGGCGACGCTGGCCGCGCTGCTCGCCCGCGGCGCCCGGCTCGTGGACGACCCCGCCCGCGCCGACGTCGTGGTGGTCCACACCTGCGCCTTCATCGAGGATGCCCGTCGCGAAAGCGTCGACACCCTGCTCGAACTGGCCGCCGCCCGCCGCCGCGGCCGCCGCCCGCGGCTCGTCGCCGCCGGCTGCCTTCCCCAGCGCTACGGCGCCGCCCTCTTCGACCTGCTCCCCGAGATCGACGCCCTGGTCGGCTGTAACGACCTGCCGCGGCTCGTCGAAGCGGCGCTCGGCCGCGCGCGCCTGCTGCTCTCGCCGCGCCCCGACGCCGCCGAACGGCGGCCCCAACCCTCGGTTCCCTCGCAACTCCGCCATGTGCGCTACCTCAAGCTCGCCGAGGGCTGCTCGCGGCGCTGCGCGTTCTGCGCGATTCCGGCGATCCGCGGACCGGCCCGCAGCCGTCCGGCCGCCACGCTGCTCGAGGAGGCGCGCCGCCGCATCGACGACGGCGCCGTCGAGCTCGTCCTGGTCGCCCAGGACGTCTCGCGCTACGGCGCCGACCGGCCCGGCGACCGCGTCGGACCCCCGCTGTTGCGCCTGCTCGAACGCCTCGCCCGCCTCGACGGCCTGCGCTGGATCCGTCTGCTCTACCTCTACCCGGACCGCCTGGACGACGACTTCCTGCGCGGGCTGCGCGACCTGCCGCCCGTCCTGCCGTACTTCGACCTGCCCCTGCAACACGTCACCGACCGGATGCTCCGCCGGATGCGCCGCGGCACCCGCCGCCGCGCGATCGATGCGCTGCTCGACCGCATCCGCGCGACGTTCCCCGAACCGACCCTGCGGACCTCGCTGATCGTGGGCCACCCCGGCGAGACGGAAGCCGATTTCCGCGAGTTGCGCCGGTTCGTGCGCGAGGCCGGTTTCGACCGCATCGGCCTGTTCCGCTACAGCGACGAGGAGGGAACGCCGGCGTTCGACGACCCGGACAAGCTGCCCCCCGCCGTCGCCCGGCGCAGGTTCCGCGCGCTGCGCGCCGAGGCCCGCCGGGCGATGCGCGAACGGCAGCGGCGGCTGCGGGGGCGCGTCGTGCGGGTCCTGGTCGATGGCCCGGCCCCGGAGTCCCCCCTGCTGCGCGTGGGCCGCACCGCCGCGCAGGCTCCGGAGATCGACGGCCTGACCTACCTCGTCGGCGGCCTTCCCCCGCCCGGCCGCTTCGTCGCCGCGCGCATCACCCGCACCTCCGACAGCGACCTGGTCGCCGACCTGCGACTGCCGTGAGCCGCCGATCGGGTTTCTTGTCCCCGGCCGGTCGTTGCGGTAGAAGCGACTCCGGTTGCAGGCCGACGCGCGGGGGACGAGCCGAGGCGCGCGAGCGCGAGGGACCCCGGGCCGCGGCCGGCAGGCGCGGGCGGGAGTCGTCGCTGGCGAGCGGGCGGCGCTTCGCGCGGACGGTCCCGGGGGCGGGGGCGGCGACCCGGCGGCGTCACCGGCAGACCGGCCGCTGCGGAGCGTCGAGCCGACGCAGCCGACGGGTTCGGCGGCGGGCGTGGGCCGGAACCGCCGGCACGGAAAGGAGAGGCGTCATGCGGAAGCTCTTGGCGGTCGGGATCGTTCTGGCGGCCGCAGGCGCGGCTCGCGCGGACGCACCGGCCCTGCTGCCGGTGCAGGGCGTGCTGACCGAGGCGGACGGCACGCCGGTCGCGGGAGACGCGGACCTGCGGTTCGCCCTCTACGCGAGCGCCCTCGGCGGGACCGCGCTGTGGAGCGAGACCCAGACGGTGCTGGTCGAGGACGGCCTGTTCACCGTCTACCTCGGCACGCTCGAGCCGTTGGACCTCGCCCTGTTCCGCGACCACGACGCCCTGTTTCTCGGGGTGGCGGTGGACGCCGAACCGGAGCTGGACCGGTTCGAGATCGGGTCGACGGGTTTCGCCGCGTTCGCGCAGTATGCCGGGACCGCGGCGCACGCGGACGACGCCGCCACGCTCGGCGGCCACGACGCCTCGCACTTCGCGGCGGCGGGCGCGCCGGTCGACTGGACGGACCTCCGCGGCGTTCCGGCCGGCCTCGCGGACGGCACGGACGACGACACGCTGGCCGGCGTCTCCGGCTGCGCCGGCGGCCAGGTGCTCGCCTGGAGCGGCACCGCCTGGGGTTGTGCCGACGATGCGGATTCCGACACGACCTACACCGCCGGCCTCGGCCTGACGCTGGCCGGCACGCAGTTCTCGGCCCATCGAACGACCATCGAAGGGTGGGCGCGGGGCGTGTGCTACGACACCGAGGCCGAGCTGACCGCCGTGCTCGACGACAACTACCGCGGCGCCGCCTGGGTGCCGGCGTGGGGCGAGATCACGGGCGTCCCGGCGGGCTTCGCCGACGGCGTGGACAACGACACCACCTACTCCTGGGCCACGCTCCCCGGCATCCCCGCCGGCTTCGCCGACGGCGTGGACAACGACACCACCTACTCCTGGGCCACGCTCCCCGGCATCCCCGCCGGCTTCGCCGACGGCGTGGACGACAACACGACCTACGCCGCCGGGGCCGGCCTGACCCTGACCGGAACGACGTTTGCCGTGAGTGGCGTCACCTCCGCGATGATCGCGGACGGCACGATCGCCGGCGCCGACATCGCGAACGACACGATCAGCGCCGCGAACATCGCCGGCGGGGCCGTCGGAACGTCGGAAATCGCGAACGGCAGCGTCATCGCCTCCCACCTCTCCGACGGCACCGCGCTCGCCGAGATCACGGACGACGACGGCGCGGGCTCGGGCCTCGACGCCGACCTGCTCGACGGAGTCCATCTCGCCTCCACCCGGAGCGGCATCGAGTACGTCGCCGGCGGCTCCTGGACCTCGACCCCCTCGCAGTTGCTGCGGATCAGCGGCGCGATCACCGCCCCTGCGGACGGCTACGTGCTCGTCCTGGCCCAGGGCGAGAAGTTCGGCGAACCGGGGCAGACGTGGACCGGCTACATCCACTGGAACGGCTCCGAACACAACGCCGATTTCGACGCCGTGACCGGCTGGTCGGTCTGGTCGTTGCAGAACGTGTTCCCGGCCGCGGCGGGCGCGACCTACACCTTCGGCGTCACGGACATGATGAACGGCGGCGACGGTACGATGACGGTCTACTGCAGCTCCCTCGCGGCGGTCTTCTTCCCCGTGCGCCTCTGACCGCGAGCACGCGCCTCCGCTTCCCCGACGCAGCGGGTCCGGACGCGGGCGGACGCGCGATCGGTCGCCGCGGTGCGCGCCGCGAAGGCCCGGCGCCGGGTGCGCCCCGGCCTCCCGCCGGGCTCCGGCCAGGGTCCGCGCGGAAGGATTGCCTCGGCATCGGCGGGGCGGATACGATGCGTCTGGCAAGCCGCGAACGGCGCGGCGGGGAGGCCCCGATGGAGATGACCCCCTTGACCGAGAAGATGATCAAGACGCTGGTCGCCGTGGCCTGGGCCGACGGCCGGGTCGCCGACGAGGAGCGCGAGATCATCGAGACCCTGATCGATCTCAACGACCTCGAAGAGGCCGACGCCCGGAGAATCCGCGCCTGGGCCGTGCAGCGCCGCGACCTGCGCGAACTCAAGTTCGACGGCCTGGAGGAGGTCGACCGGACGATGATCCTCCAGCAGGCCGTGTTCGTGACCTACGTCGACGGCGAGCAGTCCGAGAAGGAGCTGGAACTGCTCCGCGACCTGGCCCGGCGCCTCGGCATCGAGCCGAAGCGCGCCGACGACATCATCCGCACCGCCACCGCCCGCGCCAAGGCGCGCTGGGACGAGGCCCACAAGGCCCCGGCCGGAAAGTAGTCGCGACCTGGAATACGCCGCTGCCGCCGGAGCGATCCGTCCGCGGGTCGCGGAACCCGCTCGCGGGCTGCCCACCCTGCGGTCGAAGGTCGAACGCGGAGGTTCGCGGGCCGGGCGTTCGACCTTCCGCCCCGGACTCCTCGACGCCGGGTTCCGCCGAACGTCCGGCCGGACCGTCGGAAGCGGCGCCTCGCGAGGCGGACTGCCGTGACCGAATCCCGCGCGACCCTCGCCGACCGCCTGGCCTCCGGCCCGCTCGACTGGGGCGACGCCGCCCGTCTGGCGCTCGACGTCGTCGACGCGCTCGCCGAGCGGGCCGGGGCCTGGGCCGGCCCCGACCGGATCGACCCGGCGGCGGTGCTGCTCGACCGGCCCGCCGGCGGCGGGCCGCCGGTGTTCGCCGCCCTGGGCGCGACCGAGACGTCGCCCGACCCCGAGCCGTCGCCCGTGCCGCGGGGCGTCCGGGCCGTCGTCCGCCTGCTGCTGGCGATGCTCGGCGCCGGCGAGTCGGCCCTCGGCGCTGCGGAGGACGGAGCCGGGCCGCCGGCAGCCGCGCTGCGCCCGCTGCTCGTCCGCGCGCTGCGCTCCGGCGACGCCCGCGCGCTCGGCACCTGGGGCGGGCTGCGCGAGGCGCTGTGGAACGCGCTGCACCTCGCCGATCCGGCGGCGGCGCCGGACGGAACCGTCCTGCCGGCGGCGCTCGTCCGGCGCGTGCAGTTCGACGCGCGGGGCCGCCACGGCCGGCGCGACGCGGTCTGGTGTGTGGTGCGCGGGCCGGGCGGCGGCGCGGCGCAGGCGGTCCTGACGGTCGATCCGGACGATGCCGGCACGGCGCACCATGCCCGCACGTTCCGCTGTCTGTGGCCGGGCGCCGCGCTGGCAGCGTACGGCCTGCCGGCGCCGGCGGAGGGTTCCACACCGGAACGGCCGGTCTTCCCGCTGCGACCGGAAACGCTGCTCGTGCTCGAGCCGCGGCGGCTGTTCGAGGTGACCGCGGTGGCCGCGGCCCACGAGGCGAACTGCCCGGCGAACTTCCTCGCCGGGCTGCTCGAAGGGACAGGCGCAATCTCGCCCGCGCTGCTCGGCGGCCGCATGGCCGACGCCGCTCTGCGCGTGCTGCTCGAGCACCCGGAGCAGCCGGACACGGCGGTGATCGGCGAGGCGCTCCGGGCCACGCGGGCCGATGCGGCATGGATTCGCGCGGAGGCGGGTCGGGCGCAGGCCGAGGCGATCCTGCGGCGTGCGGTGCCGCAGCTCCGCGCGTGGCTCGACCGCCGTGCCGCGGGCCCCGACACGCTGAACGAGGTCTCTCGGCTTTCGCCGCGCTTCGGCCTCTCGGGACGCTCGGATCTCGTCTTCCCCCGGCCGGACGGCCCGCCGGTGGTGGGGGAACTGAAGAGCGGGCCGGCACGGCACCGCGACGCGCCTCGGTCCGCGCCCGGCGCCGCAGCGGCCGCGTTGCGGCCGAGCCACGCGACGCAGGCCCGGCTCTACGCGCTGCTGTGGACCGACGCCTGGCGACGCGCCCACCCGGACCCCGCCGGCGGGGCCGCCCGGCTCGTCTCGGCCGAGCTGTTCTACACCGGCTCGGGCACGGCGTTCCGGCTGGGGCCGGAGGCGCGCGAGCTGAGCCTGGTCCTCGCCACCCGCAACGCGATGCTCGACGTCCTGCGCCGCGCCGTGGACGGCGAGCCGTTGCCGCCCGTGCCGCGCTTCGCCGCCTGCGACCGCTGCTGGCGACGCGCGGCGTGTCCCTGCCCGCCCGACGGCCGCCCGGCGTTGTGGGGCGGCGGTCCCGACCCGGCGTCGGCGTCTCCCGTGCGCGCCTACCTCGGCCACTTCACCCGCCTGCTGCTGCGGGCGGTCTGGCACGCCCAGGGCGAGCGCCGCCGGTCCCTCGAACCGCTCGCCCTGCCGTCCCGCCGGGCGCAGCTCGCCGTCGAGACCGACCTCGTGCTGGGCTTCGACGCCGCCGATCCGCGCGCGGCGATGCTGGCGGGCGAGTTGCACGGGGCGCTGCACGCCGAGGACGGCGCCCGGGTGCGCGCGCATCGCGGCGACCCGGGAGCGCTGGAAGCCTTCGAAGCCGATCTGACCCGCGCCGGTCGCGACGGCTGCGAGCTGCGGCTGGACGGCCCGCGCCCGCCGTGGGTCCCGCCGGGGCCGGGGTGGGTGGTGGAGCCGGCGGGCGGGTTCGAGAACGAGCGGGAAGGGTTCGAGGGGCTGCTGCGCTTGCGGCACCGCGGGGACGATCCGCTGGTCGCGGCACTGCTCGGCGCCGCGTCCCCCGGCCGGGAGCCGCGCCCGCGGATCGAGCTGCCGGCGCCGCCGTTCCCGCGCGGCTGGCACCCCAGCCAGGCCGCCGCCCTCGAACGCGCCCTCAACGGCGGCCCGCTCGAACTGGTCCAGGGCCCGCCCGGCACCGGCAAGACCGCCTTCGTCGGCGCGCTGGTCGCCGCGCTGGTCGCCGCCGGCCGCCGCGTGCTGGTCGGCGCGCTGACCCACAACGCCGCCGACCTGGCGGCGCGGCGCGTCGTCGAGGCCGGGGCGACCGACGTGCTGCGGATCGGGGCCCGGGGGAACGCGACCGCGCTGCGCGAGGCGCTGGTCGCCGCCGGCGTCGACCCGGAGCGCGCGTTCCTCGAGACGGTCGCCCGCCGGGCCCGCGATGCCGGCGCGGTCCGCGCCCGACTGCTCGAGGCGCGGGTGGTCGTCGCCAACTGCCACCGTCTCGGTCGTTTGCCGTGGCGGCACGAGTTCCGCGCCGGAGGCGACCCGCCGTTCGACGTCGCGGTGCTCGACGAGGCGACGCAGATCCCCGAGCCGCTGGCGCTGGCGGCGCTCGCGCTGGCCCGCCGGGCGGTGCTGGTCGGCGACCCGCGCCAGCTTTCGTGCGTCGAACCCTCGGCCCAGGAATGGGCGCCCGAACCGGCGTCCGACCCGACGCTCGCCGCCGCCGGCCTCGGACCGCTCGACCGCAGCCTCTTCGAACGCCTCTGCGTCGTGCGATCCTCGGCGATGCTGCGCGAACAGCACCGGATGCACGAACGGATCATGGCGCTGCCCAACCGCGCCTTCTACGGCGGAACGCTCGAGGCCGCCCCCGACGTGCGCGCCCGGCTGCTTGAGATCGCCCTGCCCCCCGAGGCGAACCGGCCGGCGTGGCTGGAGGCCGCCGCCCGACCCGACGAGCCGCTGGTGCTGGTGGACGTGACGGGCGGCGCGGACGGCCGCCGCAACGAGCGCGAGGCGGAGCGGGTGGCCGAGACCGCGGCGACGCTGCGCCGGGCCGGCCTGGCCGCGGAACAGGTCGGCGTCGTCACCCCCTACCGCGCCCAGGTCGCCCTGATCCGCCGGCGGCTGGCGTCCGACCCCGCCCTGGCGCCGATCCTGGTCGACACCGTCGAGCGGTTCCAGGGGGACGAGCGGGACGCGATTCTCGTGTCGCTGGTCGGCGCGCGCCCGACCGGCCACCTGGCGCACCCGAACCGGCTCAACGTCACGCTGACCCGCGCCCGCCGCAAGCTGGTCGTGTTCGGCGACGTCGCCGGCCTGTCCGCCGACCCGGTGCTGGCGGAACTGGCGCGCCAGCCCGAAACCACCGTCGTCCGCGCCCCGTGACGACGGGACCCGGCCCGGCCGGCCCCGCGCGCGCTCACAACACCGCGACGACCGAGCCGCCGAAGGCCAGGGCCATGGCCAACGCCTTGCGCGCCGTCATCCGCTCGCGCAACAGCAGCCACCCCAGCAGAACGGTCCACAGGGTGCTGGACTGGTTGAGCACCGCGGCCGTGCTGGCGTAGGTGTACTTCATGCCGAGGATCCAGACGATCATCGCCAGGTAGGCGCCGAGCACGCTGGCCGGCACCGTGACCCGCCACGGACGGCCCGGCCGGAAACAGCGCGCGATCGCCGACCGCAGCGCCGGACGCACCAGGCCCTGGCCGGCCAGAAATACGATTCCGCCCAGCAGGCGCACGAAGGCGGCCCACCACGGGTCGGCACGGTCGAGCACCGGCTTGGCGTAGACGATGGCCACCGCCATCAAGAAGTTCGCCAGCGTGCCGAGCAGCACGCCGGAGAGCGCCCGGCGGGGTTCCGGACGCGGCCCGGCCGCCCGCGGCTGCCAGGTGGACAGCACGATCGCGCCGACCATCATCGCCGTGGCCAGGAGCAGCAGCGGACCGATCGCCTCGCGCAGGTAGACGAACGACGCGAGCACGGTGAACGGCGCGTAGAGCGCGCTGACGATCGCGTTGCCTCCCGCCCCCAGCCGGTTGAGGCTGGCGAGGAACAGCGAGTCCGCGATGCCGATCCCGACGGCGCCGCTGGCCAGCAGCACCAGCCACTCCCGCCACGTCTGGTCGGGCGGCGCGAACGACACGCCGGCGATCGGCAGGGTCGCCGCGAACAGCACCAGGGCCACCGTGTCCTTGAACAGGTTCAGCGCCACGGGCGGCACGTGCTCGCCGCTCTTGCGGAGCAGGATCGTGGCCCCGGACCACAGGACGGCGCAGGCCAGGGAGAAGAACTCGCCGGATTGCAGCAGGCTCAAGTCACCGCCCGCAGGTCCCCGCCCCGGTGGTCGGATGGTCGAACGCCGCGCTCGGGTCGAGTCGCGCCGGCGGATGCGAGGGACCGCCGGCGCGGCACAGGGCGGGCCCGCCGTCCGGTTCGAGCACCAGCAACTCGTGCGGACTGCGCGAGACCGCCAGCACCCGGCGGCCGGGCGGCAGCGCCAGCCGCGCCATGACGACACCGCGCGCGTCGTGGACCACCACGAGCGTCCCGCCGTCCGCGCGCCGCTCCTCGTGCGCCACCCGCTCGTTGCCGAACCGGAGCGCCTCGCCCGCCGCCGGGACCCAGCCGTCCGCGAAGGCGAACGGCCTCCCGTCCGGCGCGCCGGGCACCAGCACCGGCTCCCCGGCCGCCGTCACCCCGAGCGCAAAGCGGCCGAACGGCCCGAGATACGGGATCGGCTCCGGACGGTTCGGCGATTCGATCCGCCAGCGATCGCCGCTCGGATCGAACGCCAGCCGCCAACCGAAGACGTCGTCTTCGACCGGCGCGCCCGTGGCCGTCCGCACCACGGCGCGCCCCGCGGCCGATCCCGCGCCGGGGAAGGCGGCCGCCAGCACCACCCCCTGCGGATACCCGTGCAACAGCACCACGGGAGGAGCGCCCGGTGCCGGGCGCGGCAGTTCGAGCGCCGGGGCGCCGTCGCTCCCCGGGGCGCCCGGGGCGTTCACCGGAATCAGCCTCCCCTGGGCGGCCGTCACCGCCCGCAGCCGCAGCGACAGTCCCGCCGGACCCGACGGACCGTAGGCGACGAGGAACCGGTCGCCGTAGGAAGCGACCGCACCCGTCGGTTCGCCGACCGACAGCCGGCGCGGATCGGGCCAGCCCGGCAACGCGACGGCCCGCAGGTCGGGCGGCTCCCCGGCCACCAGGACCAGCACGAACCCGTCGCCCGCGCCGTACAGCAGCGCCACCACGCCGCCGGCGAGCGCGGCGTCCAGGAAGGTCCGCCCCTCCACGGCCGCCACGCTCCAGGCGATCTCGCACGGCCGCTCCGCCGCCGGGTCGCGGACCGCCGCGTCCTCCGGCCCTCCCGCCGCCGTCTCCGGCGGCGCGGGGGTCGCTTCGATCGCCTCGACGAGAGGCGGGGCGGGAGCATCGCCGGCGGAGGGCGACGGCTTCCGCTCGCAACCTCCCGCGATCGCCAACAAAACCGGAATGCAGACACGGCACGACATGGGCCCTGGACCTCGGGGCGCAGGATTGTCATACTTGCGCGGCGGAGGTCAAGCCGATGAGGACCGGGAGAGGAAACCTGCCGTTCCGTACCGCGATGCTTGCCGCCCTGGCCGGCCTGGGTGCGGCCCTGGCGGCCGCCCATGGTGCGTGCGCCGCCGAGGGCGACGACCAGGACCACGGGGCCGGTTGCACGCTGGAGTCTTGCATCTCGTCCTGCCTCGCCGAAGGGCTGCCCGGCGGCCGGTGCAACGCCGAAGGGCTGTGCCTGTGCGACCCGGCGCCGCCCGACGCCGATGCCGACGCCGAGGACGCGCTCGACGAGACGCCGGATCGCACCGACGTGCACGACGTACGCGAGGATGGCCGGGTCGACGGGGAAGCGACCGACGGCGAGGCCGTCGATGGCGACACGACGGATGTCGCGGAGGATGTGGCCGTCGAGGACGTGGCCGGGCCGGAGGACTCGGGACCGCGCTGCTCGACCGTGGCCACGGCCTGGACCTTCAACGCGGGCGCCGCGGGCTGGACGCACGAGGCGGTCCTCGCGCCGCCTTCGGGCAGCTTCGACCCCTGGGCCCTCGGCACGCCGACGACCGGCCCCGGGGTGTGCCACGGCACCGCCACCACCAACCAGTGCTGGAGCACGGGGCTCGCCGCCGCCTACCCGGCCTGCCAGCGCGGCGCGCTCCGCTCGCCGACCCGCGATCTGTCCCCCTGCGCCGTCGGCGCGTACACCGTCGAACTGGTCTTCTGGCACTGGTACGACTTCGCCGCCGCCGCCGGGTCGCTCGACGGCGGCGTCGTCGAGCTGTCCGGCGACGACGGCGCCACCTGGACCGCGATCGCACCGGTCGGCGGCTGGGATGGCGCGATCGAAGCGGACGCCGGCTGCGACGGCACGCTGTACACCGACGGGCACGACGGGTTCGTCCGCGGTTCCGGCCGCTGGGTCCAGGAAACGGTCTCGATTCCCGCCGAACTGCGCACGGCGCAGTTCGCCTTCCGCTTCGTCTTCGGCAGCGACTCCGCCGGCCAGGCGGCCGGTTGGTTCATCGACGACGTGGCGATCGTGGTGCGCTGACCCCATGACCGACAAGAAAGTCATTCGCGTCGTCGCGGCCGTCATCGAACGGGACGGCCGCTACCTCATCACCCAGCGCCGAGCGACCGGCGTCCTGCCGCTCCTCTGGGAGTTCTGCGGCGGCAAGGTGGAGCCCGGCGAGTCCGACCCCGCGGCACTGCGCCGCGAGATCCTCGAACGGCTCGGCGTCGGCGTGAAGGTCGGCAGCCTGCTCTCGTTCGTCCGCCATCCGTACGAGCACTACGAGGTCGAGCTGTATCTCTACGAGTGTACGCTGCTGGACGACGACCTGCAGAAGCTCGGTGTGGCCGACTGGCGCTGGGTGCGCTCCGACGAGTTCCGCCAGTACACGTTCACCCCGGCCGACGAAGCCTCGATGGCCAAGCTCCTCGGCCTCGAGCCGGAAGCCTCGAGCTGAGGTGCCGGCCGAGCGGCCGGCCGCACCGTCCGTTTCCGGCAGCGCTGCGGCGCCGGCCGGGGAGCCGCTCGCCGAGCCCGGCGGGCCCGAGCGTGCCTCGTTCGCTTCGGCCGATCTGCGCGTGCTGCTGTGTCGGCTGTCGACGTACGAGCAGGTGTTGTCGTCGGTCACGCACCGGGCCCTGTTGTGGGCGGCACGCGGCGTTCCCGGCGTCCACGCCGACGTGGCCTACCGGCCGCTCGACGACGGCCGGCCGCGCCGCGGCGGCGCTCCGCCGGCCGGCTGGGTCGCCACCGGCTGCGGCGAGCCGGCGCGCCGTTTCGACCTGCTCGGCATCACCCTCACCGTGCCGCAGGAGGCGCTCAACCTTCCCCGCCTCCTCCACGCCTCCGGCATCCCGCTCGGCCGGAACGCCCGCGCCGCCGACCCGGGCGCCCCGCTCGTCGTCCTCGGCGGGCATTCCGCCGCCGTCGCATCGTTCCTCCACGGGGCCGTCGGTCCCGGCGACGACGCCGATCAGGGGCTGGTGGATGCCGTCGTCGTCGGCGACGGCCTCGGCGCCCTCCCCGACCTGCTCCGGACCCTGCGCGATCCCGCCGTGCGCGCCCGACCCCGACCCGACCTGCTGCGGACCCTCGCCCGGCGCGTGGCGGGCCTGTACGTTCCGTCGCTCGTCGAGCATGTCCACCGCGACGGACGCCTCGTCGAGGTCCGCCCGCGGGTGGAGGGCGTGCCGTTCCCCGTCTCGCGTCGATCCGATCCGCCGGAACTCTGGCGCGGCTACGACGGCGCGTTCATCCCCTGGTCCGACGAGCCGGGCGAGGAAACCCTGCCGGTCGCCTTCGCCTGCCCCCGCCGCTGCCGCTTCTGCCGCGACGGCTGGTGCTCCGGCCCGTACCGCGAGACCCCTCCGGACCTCGTCCTCGAACTCGCCGCCCGACTCAAGGCCTCCCTCGCCGCCGTCGATCTCAACCTCCTCTCCTCGGACCTCGGCTGCCGGCGCGACCTGCTCCCGCTCTTCGCTCGCCTGCTCGAGATCTATCCCCGCCTCTCCGCCAAAAGCCTCTCCGGCGTCTCTCTCGTTCACTCGCCGATGCTCCCCGCCCTGCTCCCGCGCCTCGGCAAGCGCGAGCTGACCGTCGGGGTGGAGGGGGCGAGCGCCCGCCTCCGGGCGTACCTCGGCAAGCGCTTCGACCCGTGGACCCTTCCGGAGCGCATCGGCCCGATGGCGCGCGACGGGCTGCGCCAGCTCAAGCTGTTCTTCATCGCCACCGGCCTCGAACGCGAGGACGATCTGGACGAGTTGGGGCGACTGCTCGCCGCGCTCCGCGGCGCGGCCCCGCGACTGCGGCTCTTGGCGAGCCTGATGCCGCTGTTTCCCGCCCCCGGCACGCCGCTCGGCTTCGCCCCGCTGCGGCCGCTCGACAAGGCCTGCCGCGCCCTGGCCGAAACGGCGCGCGCCGCGGGGGCCGAGCCGCGCCTGTCGGCCGGTCCCGCCGAGGTCCGCGCCCTGGCGCTGCTCACTCGGGCCGGCCGCGCCGCCACTCCGACCCTCGTCCGCGCCTCCCGGGAACACGGCGTCGCCTTCGACGCCGGCGTGCGGGACGGCGATGCGGCGCTCCTGGAACGGCTGCTCGCCGCGGCCGGCCTCGACCCGCGCCGCCTGGCGGACGAGCTGCCGGCGAACGCCGTGCTGCCGTGGGACGACATCGACTTCGGCGTGTCGCGCCGGACGCTGCGCCGCGAGTACGCGCGGGCGCGCGCGGCCGCGGCGGGCGCGACGCCGGAACCGGCCGCCCGGACGGCGACGGAGGAGGAGACGCCCCCGACCGAACGGTCCGCGCGCCGCGCTCCCGCCGCCCTCCCGCTCGCCCTGCCCGAAGTCGTTCCCCCGGGGGGGAGCGCCTGGCCGCACGCCGAGCGGCACACCGGGGGCTACCGCCGGGGCGGCCGCTGCGTCCCCTCCGGACCCCCCGCGCCTCGTCTCGGGCAGAGCCCTCGACCACGCGCCACTCGTTGCCCGGCGCCGCAAGGCGGGGATGAACGGTCACCCCTGCCCGACCCCTTCGCCCGGCGGCGGCGCGTCGCCCTGGCCTTCGACGTCCGCCCCGGCGCCGCGGGACGCCCGCCGGCGACCCTGGCCCGCGGCGCGCTGCGGGAGTGGTTTCTCGCCCAGGACGAGGCCGCGCGCGCCTTCGCCGGGCTCGGCGAGGTTTTCGGCGTCCCCGGCACGGCCGGGCTGCGGCTGGCGGTGGTCGAGTTCGCCGAGTCGTTCGCGCCGCGCCTTCCCGCGCCCTGCCGTGCCTCCTCCGGCGCGCGCCCCGCCGAACCCCGCGCGCTGCTCGAGCGGTTCCCCGAGCGGCCGTGGTTCCTGGCGCGCGGCCCGGACGAGGGACGGTTCGCGGCGCTGCGCGAGCGGGTCGCGGCGCTGCACCCGGCGCCGCGGCACCGGGTCGAACGGATCGCGACCGGCCGCCGCCTGCTCGTGGACAAGGGCTACTGGAACCGCTGCGGCCTCGCCGCGGCCCACGTCGCCGGCGACGAACTGCTGCTGTTCCTGGCTTCGGCCGCCGCGCCGCTGGTCGCGGCGCTGGGCGCGGCGTTCGGGCCGCCGCGCGTCGTCGCCGCCTTCGACGCGGCCGGCGGTGCCCGCTGTCCCGCCTGTCGCTCCCCCGCTCTCGTTCCGCTCGTCGTTCCGGACGATGCGCCGCCGCCGGTCTGCCCGGCCTGCGGCCTCACGGCACCCGGACCCGCAACGCCACGGTGAGCTGCCGGTGCTCCGGCCCCTCGACCGCCGGCTCCCCGGCCTCCGCCGCCTCGTCCGCCTTGAGGTCCGGGAAGGAGAAGGTCGCCACGAGATCGAAGGGCGACCAGGGGGTGACGCCGAGCGTCAAGTCCAGCGGCACCACCAGGTCGTCGCGGCCGCGCAGCCCGACCCCGACCTCCGCCGCGATCCACAGCCAGTCCAGCGGCTGGAAGTGCGGGCGGACCGACACCAGCGTGAGCACCTCGACCGGCGGCGCGTTCTCCCGGCTCTCGTCAGCGACCGTGAACGGCAGGGCCAGCGCGCCCCAGAGGCCGAACCACCGCGCGATCCGCCACACGCCGTACAGCGCCGGCTCGACCCGCACCGCCTGCTCGCCCCACGCTTCGAGCGGAATGCGCACGGCGAGCGATCCGGCGGCGGCCAGGCTGCCGGTGCCGCCGGAAAAGAAGGCGTAGGTCCCGCCGACGGCCAGCGCGTACGCCACGTCGGGCTCCTCCGCCCCCGGGGCCCGCACCGCCCGCAGGTCCAGCCGCAGCTCGACCTGCAACCGATCGAGAATCCCCAGCGCCGTGCCCAACACGATGTCCGTCGGCTCGGTCTCGAAGCCGGCATCGAGGCCGAGCGCTCCATCGACGATCAGTTCGGCTTCCCATTGCGGCAGCGACAGCGGGCGGCCCAGCCGGGACTGCGGATACGCCGGCGGCGGTCCCGGATCGGGCAGCACGAACTCCCCCGTCACGGGGTCGGCCGTCGCGCGCACGGAGTCCCGGGCCGCCGCCGGGGTCGGCGATGCCGACCACGACAGCGACAGCAGTGCCGACAGCAGCGGCAGACAAAGAACCCGCGGCGGCCGGACCCGCCGGCGGCGGGACGTCGCCCGGAAATGCGTCAGAAGGTGCCCCACGCGCCGAGGCCGATGCCGCCCGCGGTGGGAATCGGCGCCACCGTGATGTCGGCGTCCGAACCGCCGAACAACGGGGCACTCTCGAGGAAGAGCCAGACCGTCCCGCCGGCGGCGGCCGCGGTCAACCCCAACATCACCCACGTGCCGATCTCCAGCCCGTCGGCGGTGTCGTTCGCCTCCGCGTGCCGGTCCTTGAGCACCTCGATCCGCGCCTCGAACGGCTCCCAGCAGGCCCGGTTGTCGAGCGGATTGGCGCCGCAGTTGTTGATGCCGGACGTCGTCCAGGTCCGCATCTCGTCCAGGTAGCCCTCGGCATCGGCATTGTAGTCGGCGGCCGCGGCCCCCAGACCGATCGTCGTGGCGGCGAACGCGGCCGTCGTCCCCACGCCGACCCAGAACCACAGCGGGTCGAGCCCCTCGGAAACCGCCGCGAGCCGCACGTCCAGCGTCGTCTCCCGGTCGGACAGGACCCGCACCGTCTCGATGTACGGCTCGTAGCCGTCCGCCGCGACCTCCACCTCGTAGAACCCGTCCGCGCGTTCCTCCTCGATCGGAGCCCGCCCCGCCCGCTCGCCGTTCACCGTCACGGTCGCCCCCTCGACGTCGCAGCGAACGACCAGCCGACCCGGACCCGTCACCGGAGGAGGAGGCGGCGGCTCGATCGGCCCTTCCCCAGGACCTTCACCCGGTCCCTCGCCCGGTCCCTCACCCGGTCCCTCACCCGGTCCCTCGCCCGGTCCCTCGCCCGGTCCCACGCCCGGACCCGGACCCTCGCCCGGTCCCGGACCCGGACCCACTCCCGGACCCGGACCTTCGCCCGGAACGGCCAGCGTGAGGCGCACGCGTGCTTCCCGCCCGCGGTCGGCGACGATCCGTTCCTCGGCGCTGGCGCCGGAACGAAGGGAAGCGCGAACGACGACGGTGCCGGGAAGGACGTACACCGGATCGAGGATCGGGGAGCGTCCGATGCGCGCGCCGTCCACCTCGACCGTGGCGCCATCGACGTTGACATCGATCACGAGTCGGGCGACCTTGTCTTCCAGCCGCCGGATCTTGTCGGCGATGTCGGCCGCGGTGTCCTCTTCGATGTCCGCTCCCAATGCGCGGCGCGCGCGCTGGAAGTAGGTCATCGCGTTCACCGGATCCATCAGGTAGTAGTAGCATTGGGCCATGTTGAGGAGCGCCGCGGCCTTGTTGGTCAGTTCGTAGACCTCGCGGAACCCGGCCAGGGCCTGCTCGTAGTTGCCGGCGTCGTAGTTCGTCAGCGCCTCCGCCCAGATCGTACGCGCCCGCTCGACCGTCGCAGCATCGACGGTCTGGGCGCCGGCCGTCCCGGCCGCCGCCAGCGCCAGCACCAGGACGACCGCCGAACCCGACCGCCACAACCTGCCGTTGAACATCGCCACGCCTCCCTGCTCCGGCGGCGTCGCCGGACGATCAGAAATCGAGGTCCCGCACGACGCCGCGCCGGCCGTCCGGGGTCGTGCCAGCGTCCCGCGGCCGGGCGGTGTCCCGCGGCGGCCGCGCCGTGTCGCGGCGTTCGGCCGCGTCGCCCGCCGGCGCCGCATCCCGTACCGGCGCCGCATCCCGTACCGGCGCCGCATCCTGCACCGGTGCCGCATCCCGAGCGGGCGACGCGTCCGGCGCCGGTGCGACCGCTTCCGGCCCGCCCGCATCCTCGACCGGGGATGGTGCGTCGGACGCTGCGTCGGGCGCGCCGGCATCGTCCGCGGGCGGGACCGGCTCCTTGGGCGCGACGTCCGGCTCCGCCGGCGGTGCGGCCTCCGCCGCGGCCTCCTCGACCGCCTCCGCCGCTCCGGCATCGGCGGCCGCCTCAGGCCCGGCCGGCGCAACCGCCTCTTCCGCCGCCTCGGGCGCCGCGTCCGCCGGTGCCGGCGTCCCGGCATCGGCGGCCGCCGGTCCGGCGGTGTCGGCCGGCTTCGCCGGCCCGCCGGCGCCGCCCTGCACCGTCTCCTCGCCGCCGCGCAGGAACCAGATCAGCGCGACGACGACCGCCACGACGGCGACCGCCACGATCACCAGCGCCAGGACCTTGCCGTGCTTCGATTCCTTCGCCGGCTCGCCGAGCGGGAACGGCGCTTTCGACTCGTCCTTCCGCGGAGCGGCCGGCGCGTAGGCATCGGGCATCACCGGCATCTGCAACGTCGCCGCGGTGGCGCCGTCCTGGTCGACCTCGGGGCCGGGGATCACCACCGGACCCGTCGCCGCCGGAGCGGGCGCGGGCGCCGGGAACGGCGCCGCCGCGGACGCGGTCACCGTCGCGGGAACGGTCGCTTCCTCCTCCCGCGCCGCGGGAGCCGCCGGGGCAGGAGCCGGAGCGGCGGGCGCCGCCCGGTCGGCCGGTTCCATCCCCGGCGGCAGGATCACCGGAGCGCCGACCAGCGTGGCCTTCGGGCTCGGGCGCGGCCGCGCGGCCGCCGGAGCGGGCGGCGCCGCCGGAGCCGGCTGGATCGCGACCGGCAGCACCGCCGGGGCCGGCACGACCGGGGCCGGCGCTCCGACCGTCTCCGCGAACTTCGGCGGCACCGCGGGCGCGAAGGGCGCCAGCGCCTCGCTGAACGCCGCCACCGACGGATACCGATCGGTCGGCAGCAGCGACATCGCGCGACGCACCACGATGTCGATCTTGCGGTTCACCGTCGGCACGAGCACCGAGGGGTTCTCGGGAATCGCGATCACCGCCGGCGCCGGCGGAATGCCGTCGGGATACGGCGCCTTGCCGGTCACCGCCAGATACAGGAGCGCGCCGACGGCGAAGACGTCCGACCGGTCGTTCACGATCCCCGACCGCTTCTGCTCGGGCGCCCACCAGCGCGTCGCCTCGGGTCCGGCCAGGCCGCCGGCGACCAGCGCGCGCTTGAGGTGCGCCTCGCCGAAGTCGAGCACCTTGACCAGCAGGACGCCGTCCGCCCCGGAGGTCAGGAACACGTCGTCGGCCGTCAGGTCGCCGTTGTACAGGCCGGCGGTGTGCACCGCCTGCAACGCGGCGAGGATGCTGCGCACGACGTACGTCGCCAGCTCCGCCGGCAACGGGCCGCGCTCGCGCACGAAGCGCGCCAGACAGACGCCGCTGAGGAGCTCGCGAACCACCAGCGGCGCGCCGCCGGGGTCGCGCCCCACCGCGTACACCGGCGCCAGGCCGGGATGGCCCAGCTCGCCGACCCGCCGTGCCTCCGCGAGGAACCGCTCGGTCGCCGCCGCGTCCCGCGCGAACCGCGGGTGCAGCATCTTGATCGCCACCGGACGGCCGTCGGCCTGCCTGTCGACGCCGCCCAGCACCACCGCCAGGGGACCCTCGCCCAGCAGCGACTTGACCTCGAAGCGGTCCAGCAGCACCTGCCCGAGGAGCCTGGGGCCCAGGTCGAGCGGCTGCCCCGTCACCCCGCAGAAGTGGTTGTCAGGACCGTGGGTCTGTCCGCAATGGGGGCATCGTTCCATCGGGTCCCTCGGCTTCCCTCCCGGTCGGCACGCGGCCGATGGCACGGTATCAAACGGCCCGAGTCAAGTAAAGGTGCGCTCCGACCGGGGCCAGCGCAAGGGCGGCGGGGAGGTGGGCGGCCAGGACCGCCGCCGCCGGGTCCAGCGTCCCGGCCGCCGCCGCCGGTTCGAGCAGCCGCAGCGCGGTATGCGAGACGGCGGCGACGGCCAGCAGGACGACCGCGTTCCAGCCCGCCGCCCGCCGGCCCAGGACCAGCCCCGTGGCCAGCAGTCCGAACAGCAGGCATTGCAGCGGCGACGCCCAGCGTCGCGCCAGCAGGTAGCGGTCCCGCGGCGCCATCGAACCGAGCACCGCGGGGTCGAACGGGGCCGCCGGACCGGCCGCCAGCCCCGCCGGCAAGAGCGCGCCGATCCGCTCCCGCAAGGCCGAAACCTCGAGCGGCTGGACCAGCTCGGCGAAGGTCGCGCGCACCACCCCGCCGCCCGTCTCGCGCCGCAGCGACCCGTCGCGCAGCCGCAGCACCATGCCGCCCGCGTCCCGCCCGAGGCGCAACTCGCGCGCCGCCAGCTCCAGCGCGCCCCGCCCGTCGCGCCGCACCAGCAGCACGTTTTCCAGCCGGTCGCCCTCCCGCCGCTCGACATGGATGTCCGTCCCCGGTCCGGCCGGGGCGAAGGAGCCGGGAACGACGCGGCCGGCGAGCAGCGAGGCGGCGAGCGTCGGGACGTCGTCGCGCAGCGCGCCCAGCGCGAGCGGCTCGGCGAGGAGCGAAAGGCCGGCGGCCCCGGCCGCGGCGGTCAGCGTGAGCCCGAACAGCGGCTGGGCGATGCGGCGCGGCGCCACCCCGCTCCCCACCAGCGCGTCGAACGCCCCCGCGGCGCGCAGGGCGCGTCCCGCCAGCAGCAGGCCGCCGGCGAAGGCGAGCGGCAGGACGAAGGCGGCGATCGGAACCAGCGGGAGCAGCAGCACGCGCAACGCCGCAGGCCACGGCGTCGCATCGGTCAGCACCTCGGGCGCCGTCCGCACCACCTGGAGCGCCCAGGCGACGAGCGTCAGGCCCGATACGACGGCCAGCACGGCGAGACCGAAACGGCGGAAAAGGTATCGGTCGAGGCTGCGCGCCGTCATCCGGGTTCCCGCCGCGGGATGCGCCCCCGGCGCGCCGTGGAGGCACCGCTCGCGCGGCCGCCTAGTCCTGGATGTGGACCGCCGAGGCGGCGAACGTGGCGGTCATCGAGTACGCGGGCTCGCCGCCGACGGTCGTGTCCGGCGGACGCGGCCAACTCGACGGGTTCCACCCCGGCGGGCCGCCGTTGCAGTCGTCGGCGGGGTTGCTCGGCGCGCCGGTCGAGCCGGAAAGCAGGCCGCACATCGTCATGCCAAGGTCCTCGATGATCGTCGCCTGGGCGTCCGCCGCGGTCACGGCTCCGGAGAGCGTCCCGGCCTCCGTCCACTCCTCGGCCACCTCGTCGTACGAACCGATGTAGAGGTAGTCCGAGCTGAACGTGCCGCCGATGTCCAGGTTGCGCAGCGGCAGCACCAGCAACGGCGGATCGGGGTAGGCCGTGCCCTCCGACCACATCGGCACGTCGAGTTGCGGGATCGGATCGCCGGACAAGGCGAACTCAAGCCCGGTTTCGGTCATCTGCATCTCACCCGGCGCATACGGCGCGGGCAGATAGGAGTAAGTGCAGGTGCGGCCGGCGACCTTCTGGCCCGATCCGGTACGCAGGGTCATGGTCCCGGTTCCCTTGCCGGTGAAGCGGATCAGCCAGATGAAGTCTTCGTTGTTCATCGAGTTCGCGATCAGCTGCTGGAGCACGGCGTTTCTCATCGCGTCCGGCGTGAGGATCGTAAGCGTTCGCAACCGCATCTCCGGAACGTCGGGGTTCGGCGCCGGCGGGCACTGTTCGCCCGAGGACTCGCCCGTGTCGGCGGCGTCGTCCCGACCACCGTCGTCGGGAGTGACGTCATCGTCGTCGTCGCCGCAGGAGATCCCGGGAGCCACCGCCAGGGCCGCCAACAACACGGCCAGGATCCAGATCCCTTTGTTCTTCATCGCTCCTCCTTGTCGTCGAACCGCCGTCCTGCGATCGCGGCAGGATCGGCGGCGAAAACGGACACAGTATGCTACAGATGGTCGTCGTCGTCCAGGTTGCCGCGCGCCTCGTTGCCGCGGAAGACGGCGTCTCAGCCGGGGGCGGTCAGCGCCCGCAGAACCCGCCGTCGTTCGGCGATGCGGGCCGGGGTGACGCGTGCCAGCGCGTCGGCGCCGATCCCTTCGACCGCAAAGCTCGCGACGGCCGCCGCGGCGAACAGCGCCGACCGGAGCGTGGCGCGATCGAGCCGCCGCGCGCGATCGAGCCACCCCAGGAACCCGCCCGCGAAGGCGTCCCCGGCCCCCGTCGGGTCCAGCGGCTCGCGCACCGGCACCGCCGGAGCGAAGGCGAGGCGGCCGCGGTCCGACAACCACGCCCCGTGCTCGCCGCGCTTGACCAGTACCACCCGCGGCCCGCGGGCGTGCAGCGCCTCGATGCCCCGGAAGATGTTCCCCGCCCCGGTCCACTCGAGCAGTTCCTCGTCGTTGACGAACACCGCATCGACCCGCCGCACCACCGCCTCGAGCGCCGGCCGCTCCCGCGCGATCCAGAAGTTCATCGTGTCGATCGCGGTGAAGCGCGGCCGGCGGATCTGCTCGAGCACCCGGGCCTGGAGCCGGGGCGAGATGTTGCCGAGGAAGACCGTGCCGCCGGTGCGCCAGGCGGCGGGGATCTCCGGGTCGAAGCGCGCGAACACCCCGAGCCGCGTGAAGCGCGTGACGCGCGAGCGGAACTGGTCGAGGTACTTCCCCGACCAGCGGAACGTCGGCCCGTCGGCCCGCGCGACGCCGGCGAGATCGACGCCGCGCGCCCGCAGCCGCGCCAGCGCCCGCGCCGGGAAGTCGCGCCCGACGACCGCCACGATCCGGCAGCGCGTCAGCGACGAGGCGGCGAAGGCGCAGTGGGTGGCGGACCCGCCCAGCACGTTGCGGAAGCGGCCCGCGGGCAGTTCCAGGTCGTCCAGCGCCATCGAGCCGACGATCAGGAGACTCACCGGCCCCTCCTCCGTCCGCCCCCGCGAACCGCGTTCACGCCCCGCGCGCCCGGAGCACCCGGTCGAGGAGCGGCGCGAGCCGCTCGCGGGTCGCCGGGGCGATCGCCTCCGGGTCGGTGATCAGGGCGGTGTCGAGCGCCGTGGGGCAGCCGCAGGTCCGCGGAATCCCCACCCGCGGCGCCGCGCGCGCCACGATCGCCTGCGCCCGCTGCACGTTCTCGCGGAGCGCCTGGATCACCGCGAACACATCGACATCGGCATGGTCGCCGTGCCAGCAGTCGTAGTCGGTCGGGATCGCGATCGTCGCGTAGCACAGCTCGGCCTCGCGGGCCAGCTTGGCCTCCGGGAGGTTCGTCATCCCGATCACGTCGACGCCCCAGCCGCGGTAGATTCGCGACTCGGCCCGCGTCGAGAACGCCGGCCCCTCGATGCAGAGGTAGATCCCGCCGCGGTGCACCTTGTAGCCCAGCTCCTCGGCCGCGGTCGCCAGCGTCGCCGCCAGGTCGGCGCAGACCGGGTCGGCGAACTGGACGTGCGCCGCCGCGCCGTCGTCGAAGTAGCTGTCCTTGCGGCCGTGCGTCCGGTCGAAGAACTGGTCGGCGATCACGATGTCGCCGATGCCGATCTCCTCCTTCATCGAGCCGCAGGCCGAGACCGAGATCACCGCCTGCGCGCCGAGCCGCTTGAGCGCGAAGATGTTGGCGCGGTAGTTGATCTGCGACGGCGTGAGCCGATGCCCCCGGCCGTGCCGCGGCAGGAAGAGCAGGTTCGTGTCGCCGAGCCGTCCCGAGATCACCGCGTCCGACGGCGGTCCGAACGGCGTCTCGACCGTCACCTCCCGCACGTCCTCCAACCCGGGCAGCCGGTAGAATCCCGACCCGCCGACGACTCCGATCGTGCGCTGCGTCATGTTCCACCATCCTGCGGCGCCGCGACGGGCCGCGGCGCCGGTTCCACCAGGAGTTCCGCCAACCGCTCGCAGACCGTCCGGTCGTGGGCCGCCCCGGGGTCCGAAACCAGCGCCGTGTCGCCGACCCGGAACGAGAAGTCCTGCGGATGCAGGATCGCCAGCGGCACCCGGCGGGCGCGGCTGCAGTCGCGCTCCGTGCCGATCCAGGCGCCGTCCTCCGCGGGATGCGCCGGCACCATCAGCCGGCAGACCATCAGCGCGGCGTGCCCGAGCTGGTCGTCGACCAGCTCGAGTTGGCCGACGAACGGCCGGCCGCACAGCGTCAGCTCGGCGTCGTCCCAGGCCAGCGGACAGATCCGCCGGTCGGAGGAAGGACCGCAGTCGTCGCCGCGGTTGCGAAACGCCATCTTCGGCGGGAATTCAAGGAACTCCCGCGTGCCGTCCGGCTGCATCCGCGAGCGCAACACCCCCTCGTCGAAGCGCGGCGAGGTCGGCTCCTTCCACCGCCGCGTCTGGTCCTCGAACTCGCGCGTCGAGACCGGCGTCTCGCGGAACAACGAAACCGCCGAGAACGGCACGACGTGCTTCGCTCCCGGCACCTCCGGCAACGCCTCGCCCTTCCGGCAGCCGGCGGCGACCGCCAGCAGCACCGGCAGCATTCCCGCGATCCACCGACCCTGCCTGGTCATCGCCTCGCCTCCGCGCTTTCCCTCCGCCGGCTCCCCGCCGGCCCGGGCCCGCTCCACGCCGGGCGTTCCACGGGCGGCGAGTATATGCGAAGATGCCCTCCGGGAAACAAGAGCCGCGCCGCGACGACCAAGCCCGTCGTGCGGCGGCTCGAGGAACCGTGGCCCGTGCACGAGAACGACCAGGCGCTCGTGGAAGGCCTCCGCCGCGGCGACGAACAGGCGTACCGCGACCTGTTCCGGCTCTACGAACACCGCGTCTTCACCATCGCCTTCCGGATGCTCGGGAACCGTCACGAGGCCGAGGACGTGGCGCAGGACGTGTTCGTCAGCCTGCTCCGATCGATCCACTCCTTCCGGGGCGAATCCCTCTTCTCCACCTGGCTGTTCCGCGTCGCCGTCAACCACGTCAAGAACCACATCAAGTACCTCAAGCGCCGCCGCCAGGGGATGAAGGTCGCCTGGGACGCCCACCCCGGCTGGGAACCGAAGGCGGCCGACGACGGCCACTTCCCGACCGTGGGACGCGTCGAGCGCCCCGACCAGGAGAGTTCGGCCCGCGAGATGGCCGCCAAGGCGCTCGAGGCGCTGGGACGGATCGAGGAGGAGTTCCGCGAGGCGCTGGTGTTGCGCGAGGTGGAGGGGCTGAGTTACGAGCAAATCGCGGAAATTACGGGCGTTCCGGAGGGAACCGTGAAGAGCCGGATCTACCGCGCCCGCGCCGCCCTGCACCGGATCGTGTTCGGTGACGAACCGACGGGGGAGGAAGAAGTTCCGTGACCCGCCCCGACCGAAAGCGACTCGCCGAGCGAGGCGCCGGGCGATGGCCGTGCCGGGAACGGTTCCGCTCGGGCGCTGTCAGAGGGCCTGCCGACCTCGGGTCGCCGGGACCCGGAGGAGGCGGACGATGACGGAACGAGACGACATCGAGACGACGCCGGACGCGACGACGGGAGATCCGGGACTCGACGAACGGGCCGCGCTGGCGGAGCGGGTCGAAGCGGACCCGGCGACCGACGCGGAGCTGGACCGGCGGTCCCGCCGGGTTCTCGGGCAGATGCGCGAACTGCGCGCCGTGTTGCGCGAAGCGGGGCCGGCGAGGGTGTCGGAGGGGTTCGGCGACCGCGTGTTGGCGCGGCTGCGGCAGGGCGAGGCGCCCGCGCCGGTGGCGCGGCTCGCCCCGCGGCCCCGTGCGCGCCGTCCGTCGCCGGCGCTCCTCATCCAGGCCGCGTCGCTCGTCGCCCTGCTGTTCGCCTACGGCGCGCTGCTCGCCGCCACGCGCGTCCACGACGTGGCCCCGCGCTGGACGGAGTCGTCCGAATCGTCCGAGACGGCGGAGCCGGCGGCCGCGGCGCGGTTCGATGTCGTCCCGCCGCCGGTTCTCGCGGCGTGCCGGTTCGCGCGGGGGGGATCGCCCGGCCGTGCGTCCGGCGGGGAGGCGCACGAGGCCGCCGGCGCGGCCGTGCCCTGCCGGGGGGCGTCCGGCGCTGCGCGCCGTGCGGTCGCCGTGCGGCGGCCGCTCCGGCCGGCCGGCCGGGGCACCGCGTAGAGCCCGGGAGGCGGCGGGGCCGATTCCGTTGTTGCCTCTGCGTCGCGGCTCGTTCTAAACTCCCGCTCGCCGACCGAGGCGGTCGGGGAGCGCCGGGATGGAACTCGAGGCGGTTGGCATCACCGATGTGGGGCTCGAGCGGGAGCACAACGAGGATGCCTTCCTGTTGATGCCGGAGGCGGACCTGGTCCTGGTGGCGGACGGGATGGGCGGCCACCGGGCCGGGGACGTCGCCAGCGGGCTCGCCGTCCGCACGATCGCCGAGTTCTTCCGGGCCTCGGAGAGCGGCGATTCGACCTGGCCGTACCGCTTCGACCCGACGATCACCTTCGAGGAGAACCGGCTGCTGACGGCGATCCAGCTCGCCAACGCGGCCATCCTGCGGCAGGCCCGCAGCCAGAGCCAGCAGCAGGGGATGGGCACCACGATCGTCGCCGTCATCGCCTCCCGCTCGAAGAACCGCCTCTACATCTGCCACGTCGGCGACTCGCGCTGCTACCGCATCCGCAACGATTCGATCGAGCAGCTCACGGTCGACCATTCGCTGTACAACGAGTACGCGCAGAGCATGCCCGAGCTGGGCGAGGAGCGGCTGGCCGCCCTGCCGCGCAACGTGATCACCCGGGCGCTGGGGATGCAGGAGGAGGTCAAGGTCGATCTCAAGCAGGTCGAGGCGCAGGTGGGGGACATCTATCTGCTGTGCTCCGACGGGCTGTCCGGCATGGTCAACGACGCCCGGATCCTCCAGCTGCTGCGCGAGAACGACTACGACCTCGAGCGTTCCCTCAAGTCCCTCGTCACCGGCGCGCTGGAGGCCGGCGGCGAGGACAACATCACGGTCGTGCTGATGCGCATCAAGAACCTGACGCCGCGCAACCGCGCCTCGCGGGGGTCGGCGACGGGGACGTCCGACGAGGAGCAGGGGCCCGAGTAGGGCCGCCGGGGCCCGGCGCGACCCGCGGAGCCGCGTTCACGGAGGCTGGGAATGAAGGTGTCCGTCCGCCACACGCTCGACTGCACCCCCGAGACCTACTGGAAGAAGGTGTTCTTCGACCGCGAGTACAACGAGGCGCTGTTCCTGCGGGACATGCAATTCCCGTCGTACGAGGTGCTGGAGCTGCGGGAAGGGCCGGACCGCGTCGAACGGCGGGTGCGGGTGACGCCACCCCAGAAGGCCCCGGAACTGATCCGGAAGCTGGTGTCCGGGACGATCTCGTACGAGGAGGTCGGCACCTGGACCGCGGCCGACGGCGTCTACCGCTTCCACACGATCCCCTCGATGATGACCGACAAGATCCGCATCACCGGCTCGATCCGGGCCGAGCCGTCGGGACCGGACCGGATGGTCCGGGTCGTCGAGATGGACGTGCACGTGGACATCCTGCTCGTCGGGGGCAAGGTCGAGAAGTTCCTGGCCGAGGAACTCGTCGCCAACTGGAACGCCTCGGAGCGGTTCACCAACCGCTGGCTGGCCGAGCGCAAGTCTTGAGATGGCGCGCGCCGGCGCCGGCTGGTTCGTTCTCGCCGGCCTCGCGCTGGTCGTCCCCGCCTGCCGCGAGCCGCCCCGGGCCCCGCAGCGCGACGCCGCGCGCGACGCCGCGGCCGCCGGTCCCGACGCCCGGTCGCGTCGGCCGAGCGGCCCGCCGGCACGGGCGTTCGTGATCGAGGATCCCGCCGACCTGCTGCGCGGCCCCTGCGCTTCCGGACGCCTCGGCGACGTCCGGCTCGACAACGGCCGCGCCGCCTTCATCCTCCGGGCGCTCGGCGAACCGTTCGGCCGGGCGCGGACCGGCGGCAACCTGATCGATGCCGCCGCGCTCCCCGACGGCCGCGACGAGCTGGGCGAGGTCCTGCTGCAACTCGACGACGGGCGGCGGCAGCCGGCGTACAAGGAGCTTGGGTTCGTGCCGGGGGCGCCCGGCGAAGCGGTCGTCGTGGCGCGCGGCGCCGACGCCCGGGACCCCGGGCTCGAGATCGAAACGATCTACGCCCTCGTTCCGGGCGCCGCCGCCCTGCGGCTGACCACGATCCTGCGCCACGCCGGCCGGCCGCCGCCGGCCGCGTTTGAGGTCGGCGACGCGATCCTGTGGGGCGCCGCGTCACCGCGGGCGGTCGGGTTGCCCGCCTGTCCCCCCGCCCCCGCGCTCGTCCCGCACCTCGCCGCCGTCGGCGACCTGGGGTCCTACGCCTACCTCGCCGCGGACCCGGTCGGCTTCCGCTGCGGCGACGACACCGGGAGCACCTGGACCGTCCTGGCCGTGTTCGACCCGGGAGCACCGGGCGGCGACGCGCCGGGCAGGACCGTCGTCCGCTGGGTTGCGGTCGGCGAGCGGGCCGATACGACGTCGGCGACCGCGGCGGCCCGGGAGGGGCGCGGAGACCCGCTGGAGCGCGTCGCGGTGCGCGCGACCGATGCCGCGGGCGAGCCGGTGGCCGAGGCGACGGTCCGGCTGACGGGGCCGCGGGGAACGCCGCCGGAGACGCTGCGCACCGACGCGGGTGGACGCGGCCTCGCGCTGCTGCCCGCCGGCCGCTGGCGGGCCACCGCGGAGACCCCGGCCCGCGCCGGCGCGGGCCTCGCACCGTTCGAGACCCCCCTCGTCGAGCCGCTCGAACTGCCGCTCGGCCCCCCCGGGCGCCTCGAACTCGACGTGCAGCTCGCCGAAGCCGGCGGCGGGGCGTCCGCGCGCGCCCCGGTCCGCGTGCTGGTGCGCGGCGTACCGCCCACGCCCGACCCGTCGTTCGGCGGGCCGTTCTCCGCCGGCGGCGCCGGCCGCACGTTCGTCGCCGCCGACGGCCGGAGCAGCCGGCCGTTGCCGCCCGGCAGCTACGCCGTGGTCGTGACCCGCGGCCCCGAGTACGACCTGCTGGAGGAGACGATCGACGTGCCGCCGGGAGGCGCCGGCCGCGTCCAGGGCACGCTGGCCCGCCGCGTCGAGACGGCGGGCTGGCTGGCCGGCGACTTCCACCTCCACACCACCGCCTCGACCGACGCCGGCACCCCGCCCCGCGACCGCGTGCTCGCGTGCGCCGCGGAGGGGATCGAACTGCTGGCCGCGACGGACCACAACCGGACGACCGATCTCGCGCCCCACGTCGAGGCGCTGGGGCTGGCCGACCGGATGCTCGCGGTCGCCGGCACCGAGCTGACCACGGACGGCTCGCGCGTGCCCGTCGGTCATCTCGCCCTGTTTCCCCTGGCGCTCGACCCGGCCGTCCCGAACGTCTCGACGCCCGTCCCCTGGCTCGACCTCGGGCTCGCCGAGCTGGCCGCCGGAGCGCGCGGGCTCCCCGGCGCGCTGCTCCAGTGGAACCACCCGCGTGCCCCCCGCGACGGCGCGTTCGCCCTGCTCGGCCTGGCGGCCGGCGACGCGGCGTCGCTGCGGTCGCTCGACTTCGACCTGCTCGAGGTGGCCGACGGGCTGGCGTTCGAGCGGACGGCGGAGGCGGTTGCCGACTGGTCCCGCCTGGTCGGCTGCGGGCGCCGGGTTACTCCGACCGGAGGGTCGAACGCCCACGCGCTGGCGGCGCCGCCGTGCGGGTGGCCCCGCACCTGGGTCTTCGCCGCCCGCGACGATGCCGGCGGTTTCTCGCCGGACGGCCTCGGCGCCGCCCTCCGCTCGGGTCGCGTCGTCGTCTCGAGCGGTCCGTTCGTGGCGCTGCGGGTGGACGACGTTCCGGTCGGCGGCACCGTCGTGCCGCGCGGCCGCGGGGTGCTGGCCTCGCTGCGCGTCGAGGCGGCGCCGTGGATCGAGGTGACGCGGGTCCGGATCCTGGTCAACGGCCGGGAGGTGCTGGCGCCGGCGCCCACGGCCCGGCCGCCGGAGACCGTGCGGCTGGAGATGCAGGCGCCGCTGCCGATCGAGGGCGACGCGGCGGTCTGGGCGGAGGTCGAGGGTTCGGCGCCGCTCCCGGTGATCGAGCCCGACTCGCCGATCCGCCCGTGGGCGCTCACCGGCGCGGTGTGGGTCGATGCGAACGGCGACGGCCGGCTGCAGTTCGGCGGCGCCGGGTGCGGCCCGTAGGCGGGCGGGGATGCCGGAGATCGCGGGCCGCAGCCGGGTGCTGGTGATCGGCGCTGGTCCGGCCGGCGCCGCCGCCGCCCTCGCCTTGCGGGCGCGCGGCGTCGAGGTCTGCGTGGTCGACCGGGCCCGTTTCCCGCGCGACAAGGCCTGCGGCGACGCGCTGTCCAACCGCGCCTGCGCCTTGCTCGCCGCACTCGGCGTCGACCCTGCCGCGCTGGTCGCGGGGCAGGGTGCTGTGCGGCGCGGCGTGGTCCGGTTCCCCGACGGCACACGCCTCGCCCGGAGCTACGACGCGCCGGGTCGCATCGTCCCGCGCCGGAGGCTGGACGCGGCCCTCCACGACGCGGCGGCCGAGGCCGGCGCCCGCCTGTTCGACGGGACCGCCGTCGCGTCGCTCGAACGCACCCCGACGGGCGCGTTCCTGGCGACGGGGCCGCGCCTGCGCTGGGAGGCCGACACGGTGATCGCCGCCGACGGTTCCGGTTCCGCCGCCTGGCGCGCTTCGGGTCGCGCCTATCCGCGCGGTCGCGCCCTGGGCTTCCCCGCCACGCAGTACCTCGAGGGGGTCCGTCCGTCGGCCGACGACGACGCGGCGGTGCACTGGTTCGAGACCGACCTGCCGTGCGGCTACGGCTGGGCCTTCCCCGCCGTCGACGGACGGACCAATGTCGGCGTCTGGGTCCGCGCCGACGCGCACGATCCGCGCGGCGCGCCGCTGCGGCTGCGGCTCGAGCGCTTCCTGGCGCGGCATCCCGAGCGTTTCGCCGGGGCGCGCGCGGTCTCGCCGGTGCGCGTGTGGCCGCTGCCGCTGGCGCCCGCGCCGTGGCGCCGCGCGGAGCCGGGACTGCTGCTCGTCGGCGACGCCGCCGCGCTGGCCGACCCGCTCACCGGCGAGGGGATCTGGCAGGCGCTGCGCTCGGGACAACTCGCCGCCGAGGCGGTCGCGACGGAGACGGGCGACGAGGCGGGACGCCGCGCGGCGGCCGAATGCTACGCGCGGGCGTGCGTCCGCGAGTTCGGCCGCGAGGCCGCCCTGCGCTCGCGCGCCCAGGACGCGTTGCGGGCGGCGGTCCGGCGCGGGTGGTACCGCTTCGGTCCGGTTCGCGCCGTCCTCGATCTGTTCTACGGCCGCGGACTCCTCGACCGGATGAAGATCGTCGGCCGCTGACCGACGGGGGCGAGCCGGTCGCGTCGCGGGGTCCTAGGCGGCGACGGTGCGGTTGCGGCCGGAGTGCTTGGCGCGATAGAGCGCCTCGTCGGCGAGGCGGACGAGGTCCTCGCGGTTCTGGGCGTGGACCGGGAAGGTGGCGACGCCGAGCGAGCAGGTGACGCGGAACGCGCCGGCCTCGGCGGCGAACGGCCGCTGGACCAGTTCCCGCCGGACGCGCTCGGCCAGCAGCTTCGCGCCCGCGGTGTCGGTGTTCTCGCAGAGGATCGCGAACTCCTCGCCGCCGTAGCGGGCGACGACGTCGAGGTCGCGTTTGCAGGCGAGCAGCACCTGGGCGAACCCCTTGAGCACCTCGTCGCCGACCTTGTGCCCGTGCGTGTCGTTGACCCGCTTGAAGAAATCGATGTCGCACATCACGAGCGACAGGGGCTTGCGGTAACGTTCGGCGGACTTCACGTGCCGTTCCAGTTCGGCGTCGAAGACGCGGCGGTTCGCCAGGCCGGTGAGGCCGTCGGTGGTGGCCATCTCGGCCAGGCGGCGGACCATCCGGGCGTTGAGCAGGCTGGTGGCGAGCTGGTTGGCGAGGACCTGGAGCAGGGGCCGGACGTCGTCGCGGAACGCGCCGCGCCGCCGGGCGGCGACGACGAGGGCGCCGGCGGCTTTCTCCTGGACGACGAGCGGCAAAACGAGCAGCGAGTTCATGCCGCGCAGCTCGCCCTTGCGCTCGAACACCGCCTGGTTGGCGTCGTCGAAATCGCCGCGGTACGGCAGGTAGTGGCGCGTGCGGGCGGCGATCGCGACGAGCGACTGGTTGTCCTCGAAGGAGAGCCGCCCCAATTCCTCGGCCCGTTCGCCCTCCGCGCGCAGCACGAGGAACCGCTGGGCGCGGTCGTCGCAAGCGACGACCGCGCCGAAATCGATCGCGGCGAGGCCCCGGGCGGCCTCGAGGGCCGCCTCGACCACGTCGTCCTCGCGAATCGCGCCCGACAGCCGCTCGGAGGCGGTCAGCAGCTGGCCCTGTTCCCGCTTGGTCCGTTCGAGCTGGAGGAACGCGCGCTCGTTCTGGATCGTTCGCGCCACCCGCTCGGCGGCCCGCACCAGGATCCCCCGCGCGCGGTCGCCGAACGGGTCGGGGTCGGTCCGGTCGGCGACCAGCACGCCGCGCCATTCCTCGCCGTCGCGGAACGGGACGGCCATGAACGAGCGGACGTGCAGCGGGCCGCGATAGTACGGCAGGCCGCGGTAGTCGGGGCGCAGGTTGCCCATCGTCAGCGGCGACCCGGCGCGCATCGCCGCTCCGGCCACGCCGTCGGCCGCGCCGAACGGCCCGACATCGATCTCCTCGGCCTCGGTGGCGATCTCGGCGATCTTGAGCGCCGAGCGCTCGCGGTCGACCACCAGCACGACGCAGGTGCGGAGCGAGAGGCTCTGGCGGAGCAGTTCCAGCGTGTCGAACAGCGTCTCCTGGATCTGGTGCACCGCGGCCACCGTGCCGGAGAGCGGGTCGCGGGTCCGCCGGTCGGCGGCCGGAACCGCCGTCGGGCGTTCGTCCGGCACGCCGGAGGCGGACGGCGGGGGCACCATCGAGGGCGTCGGCGCGGGCGCCTCGGTCAGCCGGAAGTCCCGCGCCGCCTCGCGCACGCGCTCCAGCGCGTGCCGGAGCCGCGTCTCCCCGCGGTGTCGGAGCCGGAAGATCTCGGTGTGGGTGAACACCAGGTTGAGCGCCGCGAAGAAGACGATGAACACCCCGTGGACCAGCAGCAGCTCGCGGTCGGGCCCGAAACGCACCAGCACCAGCACGGCGTCGAGCGCGGCGGCGGCGAGCGTGAGAGCCAGGCCGAGCATCCGGGGGTAGAACGAGACGAAGAACGCCACGAGCACGTAGAGCGTGGGATGCAGCGGCGAGCGCGCTCCGCCGGTGAATTCGATCAGCGCCAGCGTCAGCACGAGCAGCAGGGCGCCGAGTTCCAGGTCCAGGCGCAGGCGCGGCAGGAGCAGGAAGCGCAGCGTGCGCTCCGAGGCCGCCGGCGCCGTCTCGGCCGCGTCGCGCTCCTCGCGGAAACGCAGCCACGCGGCCCGGGTGAACAGGACGCCCCACAACGCCAGCGCCGCGAGCGCCGGCCAGGCCAACAGACGACCCTCGGGACGGAACGCCCCGGCCGCGACCAGCCCCGCGAAGGCGCCTGCGAACAGGAAGGCCAGTTGCGTCCGCGCCGTCCGGCGGAGCAGGTCCAGCGATCGCACCACGGCACGCACGGAACCGAGGGTAGGCGCGGGCGGGATCGAGGGCAAATTCCCGGCGCGGCGCCGCACCCGCGGTGCTACCGCACGACCGTTCAGCCCCGGGGACCGGGGTCCGGTTCCGCCGGGCGTGGTGCACCGGGCGAAGGGGGCGAACCCCTCGAACGGTCCGCCGGCCGCGGCGACCCATCGCCGCTGCTTCGGCGGCGCGACCCGGGGCTTGCGCGGCCGGGGGGAGCCGGGAAAGGATCGCGCCGTGCGCTCGCTGACCCGCTACGTGCTGGCCGGGGCGTTGCGGCGCCTGCTGGCGCTGGCGGGGCTGGCCGCCGCGCTCGGCGCGCTCGCCGGGCTGGTCGAGGCGGGCAACCGGCCGGCCGGCGCCCCGGAGGCGGAGTGGTTGGGCGCGTTGTCGCGGGTGCCCGAGGTGGTGTTCTTCGCCGCGCCGCTCTTGTGCCTGCTCGGCGTCCTGTGGACGGTCCGCGACCTGGTGCCGCCGGGGGTGGCCGAGGGATTGGGCGGGGCGGGCGTCCCGGCGGGCCGGATCGATCGCGCGGTCTGGGGCGCGGTGGCGGTGGCGCTCGCCGCCACGATCGGTCTCGGCGGCTGGCTCGCGCCGTGGGCGCAGCGCGAGCTGGCGACCCGGCGGGAAGAGGCCTGGGCCCGTTCGGGCGGGGCGCCGGACTGGACGCCGGGGAACGGGGTGTGGGTCCGCGCCGAGAAGCGCTGGCTGCGGGTGGAAGCATCGGGAGGCGAGGTGCGGGCGGTCCGCGGCGTGGAGTTCGGCAGCGCCGGTCCGCGGCTGCTGCGCGGGGAGGAAATCGCCGCGGCGGCGCTGCCGTCGGCGGAGGCGCTGGCGCTGCTGGCGACACCGCCGGCGTTCCAGACGGTGCCGGAACTGCTGGCGGCCGGCGCGGTGCGGTCGCGGCATGGACATCCCCCGGCGCCGGTGCGCAGCGAGCTGGCGCTGCGCGGCGCGATCGCGGCGCTGCTGGTGCCGGCGGGGGCGACGGGGCTGGCGTGCCGCCGGATGCGCCGCCCGGCGCGCCGATGGGCGTTCGCGGCGGCACTGGCGGGAGCCGGCATGCTCGGCGCTCAGGCGGCGCACGTGTTCGCGACGCGCGGGGAACTGGGCGCGGGATGGGTGGCGGCGCTGCCGCCGGCGCTGGCGGGAGGCGTGGCGGTCCTGGCGTGGGTGTTTCGCGGTCGGAGCTAGGGGGGCAAGGTCGGGCGGGAGTCCGCTACTCGCAAACGCAGTACGAGGCCATGCACCGCTCGCCGGGCGCGCACTCGACCGCGATGCAGGCGCAGAACGCGGGGTCGCCGCAGTCGGCGTCGGTGACGCAGCCGCCGGCCTCGGGCACGCAGACGCCGCCGTCGAGGCACCAGTAGTCCTCGGGGACGGACGGGTCGCCGGCGCACCAGGTCGGCTCGCAGCGGAAGCCGGCCGGGCAGTCAACGTCCGCGTCGCACTCGCCGGTGCTCGGCGGCACGCAGAAGCCGCCCGCGTAGCACGGGCCGCATTCGGCGCCCGGCTCGCACGGCGGGCAGACGCCGCGGTATTCGCAGGTCCAGCCGGCGGGGCAATCGGCATCGACGCGGCACTCGCCGGTCGAGGGGGTGACGCAGACGCCGCCCGTGATGCAGGGGCCGCAGTCCGCTCCTTCCGGGCAGTCGGGGCACCAGACGTCGCCCTGGCAGATCAGGCCGGGCGGGCAGTCCGCGTCGGTCGCGCAGGCGACGCCGGCCGGCTCGCAGAAGTTCCCCTCGATGCAGTAGTCGTAGATCCCGTCGAGGTCGTAGTCGACGCACTCCATGCGGCCGACGCAGGTGAAGCCGGGCGGGCAGGGCACGGTGGCGCTGCACTCGCCGGTCGGGCCGGGCGCGCAGAAGCCGCCCGAGTAGCACGGTCCGCAATCGACGCCGGGCGGGCAGTCGGGACAGGCGCCGGTCCACTCGCAGACGAACCCGGCGGGGCAGTCCTCGTCGGTCGTGCATTCGCCGAGCGGCACGCAGTAGCCGCCGCCGAAGCAGGTGGGATCCCCGCCTTCGGGCGCGAAGCAGCCGCTGGCCGTCTCGCAGCGGAAGCCGGGACCGCAGTCGGCGTCGGTCGTGCATTCGCCCGTGGGCGCCGGAACGCAGTAGCCGCCGGCGACGCACGGACCGCACTCGGTGCCCGGCTCGCACTCCGGGCACATCCCGGTCCACTCGCACAGGAAGCCGGCCGGGCAGTCGGCGTCGGTGTTGCAGGTGCCGGCGTCCGGGACGCAGTAGCCGCCGCCGAAGCAGCGCGGCTCGGGGCAGTCGGTGCCCTCGCAGTCCGCGTCGGTGCATTCGCGAACCAGTTCGCAGTGGTAGCCTTCCGCGCAGTCGGTGTCGGCGGTGCATTCGCCGCCGGCCGGCACGCAGACGCCGCCGCCGAGGCAGTACTCGTCGGCCCCGCGCTCGGCGCCGCAGTACACCGCCTCGCAGACGAAGCCGGGACCGCAGTCGGCGTCGGTCGTGCAGCCGCCGGTCGAGGGGACGCAGAAGCCGCCCGCGTAGCACCGCTCGTCGGTGCCCGTCGCCGGGTCGCAGCGGAACAGCTCGCAGGTCATCCCGGGGCCGCAGTCGGCGTCCGCGTCGCACCCGCCGCCGACCACCTCGCACACGCCGCCGCTCACGCAGAACTCGGCGCCGCTCGGGTCCCTCCCGCAGTATTCGAGGTTGCAGCGCATCCCCGGACCGCAGTCGGCGTCCGCGTCGCAGGCCAGCGAGTGATGCGTGATCGGAGGCTCCGTGGTGTCCTCGTTGCAGGCCGCCAGCGCGACCAGCGCCAGCGGCACGGCGCCCCATTTCGCGATCCTACAGTCCGAGAATCTCATCTTTCTCTCCTCTCTTTCCTTTCTTCTCGTCTTGCCACCCGGTCCATCCGGGTCCTCGCTCGCTTCCGGCGCGAGCATCGGCAGCTATTGCAACCGACGGGCCAACCGTTCTTCCGCCGACAGACCACAGCATGACGCGGGGTTCCGGGATCGTCAAGGACGCGGCCCGTCGAGTCCCGCGACCCGAACGACCGGCCGCGACGGCAACCGTGCCGAGATGTGCCAGGGAACCCGGGGTACGGGAGGCGGGCGGGCAGGCGCCGGGCGGTGGGGGAGGCGACGGTGGGGGGAGGATGTCGGGCGGAGCGGGCGGCCGCCGGAGGACGTGGAAGGAGCGGCCGCGGCTCAGTTGACTTGCGCCCCTTCCTCCTTGGCCATGCAGCATTTCTTGTACTTCTTGCCCGAGCCGCAGGGGCAGGGGTCGTTGCGGCCGACCTTGGGGCCGGCGCGGAGATTGGCGCCGCGGGCCTGCTGTGCCGCGCCGGTCTGCCGCGCCTCGCCGCCCCGTCCTTCGACCACCTGGCGCCGCGTGCGGGGCACCATCTTGTCGACGTCCTCCTTGCGCTGGACCTGGACGCGGAACAGTTTCTTGAGGACGTTGGTCTGGGTGGAACCCATCATCGCCACGAACATGGCGTAGCCTTCCTTCTTGTACTCCTGCTTGGGGTCGCGATGGCCGTAGCCGCGCAGGCCGATGCCGTGGCGCAGGTGGTCCATGTTCTCGAGGTGATCGATCCACTGCCGGTCGATCTCCTCGATGAAGAACAGGCGGAACACGCGCAGGAACAGGCCCGGACTGAGCTCGCGTTCCTTGGCTTCGATCGCCTGCACCACGCGGTCGAAGATCGCTTTCTCGATCGCCGAGCGGGATCCCAGCGTGCGCAGTTCGTCGCCGGTCAGGGGCGGCCTGAGGTTGAAGTGCTCGTTGGCCATCTGGGCGAGGCCGGCCAGGTCCCATTCCTCGTCGGCGCTCTTCTCGGGGCAGGCGTCATCGACCAGCGCGACCACGATCTGGTCGCTGATGTCGAGCAGCCGTTCGCGCTGGGCGGACAGCGACCGGGGGACTTCGTGCTGCAGGCGGGCGAGCGCGCCCGGTGCGTCGAGCTGGAACTCCTCGAGCGGCACGCGGCAGCCGAAGTGGTAGTAGACTTCCTGTTCGAGGCGGGCGACGTCGAGCCACCGGATCTTGTCGATCGGGAGCGGCCCGGCGCCTTTCTCGATCTCCTCTGCGGGGAGCGGGGCGGCGTCCGGGGCGGCGCCGCGGCCGTAGGCGCGCACGAGCGCTTCGAGGATCGGCTTGACCCAGTTCGCCAGCCGCTCGTCGAGCTGGACTTCGAAGTCGGCGGCCTGGGCCACCGCGTCCTCGCTCTCCGAGATGGCGACGGGGTGATAGGTGCCTTCGAGCACCTGGCGGCGCAGGGCGTAGACCGTCTTGCGCTGCTGGTTCATCACGTCGTCGTACTCGAGGAGGTTCTTGCGGATGTCGAAGTTGCGCGCCTCGACCTTCTTCTGCGCGTTCTCGATCGCCTTGGTCAGGTAGCGGTGTTCGATCGGGACGCCCTCTTCCATCCCGAGCCGATCCAGCCACCCGCTCATCCGCTCCGCGCCGAAGATCCGCAACAGGTCGTCCTCGAGCGACAGGTAGAAGCGGGCGGTGCCGGGGTCGCCCTGCCGGCCCGAGCGGCCGCGGAGCTGGTTGTCGACCCGCCGGCTCTCGTGCCGTTCGGTCCCGAGGATGTGCAGGCCGCCGACGGAGATCACGTGCCGGCGCTCCTCCTCGTGGATCCGCTTGAACTCCTCCAGGTACTTCCGGTACTCCTCGGGCTGTTGTTCCGGGTCGGCCTTCTGCCGGGCCAGCATCTCGGGGTTGCCGCCGAGCACGATGTCGGTGCCGCGGCCGGCCATGTTGGTCGCGATCGTCACGGCGCCCCGGCGACCGGCCTGGGCCACGACGAACGCCTCCTGCCGATGCTGCTTGGCGTTGAGCACGTTGTGCTCGATCCCCTTCTTCTTCAGGATCCGGCTGATCGCCTCGGACTTCTCCACCGAGGTGGTGCCGACCAGCACCGGCTGGCCGCGCTGGTGGCAGTCCAGGATCTCCTCCACCACCGCCGTGAACTTCTCGCGCTCCGTCTTGTACACCACGTCCTGCGCATCGATGCGCACCAGCGGCTTGTTCGTCGGGATGACGACGACGTCCAGCTTGTAGATCTTCTGGAACTCCTCGGCCTCGGTGTCGGCCGTGCCGGTCATCCCGGCCAGCTTGCGGTAGAGGCGGAAGTAGTTCTGGAACGAGATCGTGGCCAGCGTGCGGTTCTCGGCCCGCACGCTGACGTTCTCCTTCGCCTCGACCGCCTGGTGCAGGCCGTCGGACCAGCGGCGCCCGGGCATCAAGCGCCCGGTGAATTCATCGATGATCACCACCTCCCCCTCCTCGGTGACCATGTAGTTCACGTCGCGCTTGTAGAGCGTGTGCGCCTTGAGCGCCGTGTTGACGTGGTGGAGGAAATCGATGTTCACCGGGTCGAACAGGTTATCGATCCCCAGCTTCCGCTCGACGACCTCCACCCCCTCGTCCGTCAGCGTGACGTTGTGGGCCTTCTCGTCCACCACGTAGTGGATGTCGCGCTTGAGGAACGGCACGATCGCGTTCACCGTGCGGTACAGGTCGGTGGAGTCGGTCGCGGCCCCGCTGATGATCAGCGGCGTGCGCGCCTCGTCGATCAGGATGGAATCGACCTCGTCCACGATCGCGTAGTACAGATCGCGCTGGACGTAGTCGTAGATCGAGTACTTCATGTTGTCGCGCAGGTAGTCGAAGCCGAACTCGTTGTTCTGCCCGTAGGTGATGTCGCAGCGATAGGCGCGCTTCTTCTCGAGGTTGCTCTGGCCGTGGACGATCACCCCGACGGTCAACCCCAGGAAGCGATACAGCCGGCCCATCCACTCGGCGTCGCGGCTCGCCAGGTAGTCGTTGACCGTGACCAGGTGCGCCCCCTTGCCCTCCAGCGCGTTGAGGTACAGCGGCAGCGTGGCGACCAGCGTCTTTCCCTCGCCGGTCTTCATCTCCGCGATCCGACCCTCGTGCAGCACCACCCCGCCCACGAGTTGCACGTCGAAGTGGCGCATCTCCAGCGCCCGGCGGCCCGCCTCCCGCGCCACGGCGAACGCCTCGATCAGCAGGTCGTCCAGCTTCGCGCCGCGCGCCAGCCGCTCGCGGAACTCCACCGTCTTTGCCCGGAGCTGCGCGTCGTCGAGCGCCCGCAGCTTCGGCTCGAGCTCGTTGATCGCCACGACCAGCGGCCGGATGCGCTTCATCTCGCGGTCGTGCTTCGTCCCGAAGATCTTCGCCAGAATGCCCTTCACGGCTCCCGCTCCTCGCGCTCCCTGCACTGCCGGGCATCGCCGCCGCGCCCCGACCGGAGGCTGTCCGGAGCCGCCAACCTAGCCCCGGCAACCCCGCTTGGCAAGTCGCCCCCTGCGCTGCCGTCCGGCCCCGACTGGCCTCCGCCGTCGCGGCGTGCTATCCGTCGACCGTGCGATTCCGATGGGTTCGCCTCCTCGCGCTGCTGCTCCTCGCCGCCTGCGGGCTCGACACCGGCGGTCTCGGCCCGGCCGACCGGGCGGTCGACCTGCCCGACGCCGACGGCTCCCTCGACGCACCCCCCGACGAACCCGGCCCGGACGAAGCGGGGCCGGAGACGGCCGACGGGATCGACGCGCTCGGCGACGTCCCGGCGGACGACGCGCCAGCGGACGACGCGCCGGCGGACGACGCGGTGCCGGTCTGTGGCAACGGCGTCGCCGAGGACGGCGAGGCGTGCGACGGGGACGACCTGCGCGGCACCGCCTGCGAGGACCTCGGCCGGCGCCCCGGCGTCCTCCGCTGCACCCCCGGTTGCCTGTGGGACATCTCCGGTTGCCCGCCGCCCGTCACCTGTGGTGACGGCGTCCGCGACGCCGGCGAGCAGTGCGACGGGTCCGACCTCGCCGGCCTGACCTGCCGCGACCTCGGCTTCGGCGGCGGCGAACTGGCCTGCGACCCCGGCTGCATGTTCGATACCTCGCGCTGCACGCCGGCCTGCAGCGACGCCTGCCCGGGGCCGGGCGTGCGGCGCTGCCGCGGCACCGTCCTCGAAGCGTGCGTCGTGGGTCCCGCGGGTTGCCTGGCCTGGGCCGTCGAGCGCGACTGCGCGGCCGAGACGGCGGTGTGCAGCACGACCTCCGGCGCCGCCGCGTGCCTCGCCGGCGCCGGCGATTCCTGCGACGCGCCCCGGGTCGTCGGCGCCCTGCCGTTCGCGGTGCGCGGCACGGACATGCCGGCCGCGTTCCACAACCACCACGAGTTCCTCGACCCGAGCTGCCTGACCGCCAGCGGCGTGGAGGCGGTGTTCGTCCGCTGGCTGGGCGCGGGCGAGACGATCCGGGTCCGCGAAACCGGGTCGATCGATGTCGTCCTGCGGGTGCTGGCCGACTGTTCCGACACCGGGCGCTGCCTGGCGAACCGCAACGAACCGGAGAACCCGGGCCTCACGTTCACCGCCCCGGCGGACGGGAACTACTACATCGTCGTCGAGGCGGTGCACGCCGCGCCGGCATCCCGCGCCTACGAGATCACGATCGAGGACGCGCCCGACGGCGAACTGTGCACCGATCCGCTGTGGGCCGATCCGCTGCCGTTCAACCGCTCCGGCGGCGACATCGCCGTGCTCTACGCCGACGACATCCGCTTCACCGGAGCCGGCTGCCACCCCGCGGACGGCGTGGAGGTCGTGCTGGCCCGCACGCTGGCGGCCGGCGAGACGGTCCGCCTGCGCGAGACCGGCAGCCTGGACGCGGTGCTCCGCGTGCTGGCCTCCTGCGACCCCGCCGCGCCGTGCCTGGCGAGCCGGGACGCCCCCGAGGACCCCGGCCTGGCGTTCACCGCTCCCGCCGACGGCACCTACTACTTCGTCGTCGAGGCGCGCCTGGCCTTCCCGTCCAGCCGCGGGTTCAACTTCACCCTCGAGGAGGCCCCGGACGGCGACGTCTGCGGCGACCCGATCCCGGTCGCCGGCCTGCCGGCGACGGTCGCGGCCGGCGACTTCCATACACGGTTCACCGACGACGTCCGTTTCTCCGGGTCCGGCTGCTCGCCGGCCGACGGCGCCGAGGCGTACTTCGCGCGGACGATGGTCGCCGGCGAGACCATCCGCCTCCGCGAGACCGGGGCGCTCGACGCGACCCTCCGCGTGCTGGCCTCCTGCGACCCCGCCGCGCCGTGCCTTGCCGACCGCCCGGAGCCGGAGAACCCCGGGCTGACCTTCACCGCTCCCGCGGACGGCACCTACACCTTCGTCGTCGAGGCGGTGCTGGCGAATCCTGCCTCGCGCGGCTACTCGATCACGGTCGACGACCCGCCGCCCGGGAACGTGTGCGGCGACCCGCTGATCGTCGGCGCGCTGCCGTTCACCCGTTCCGGCGGCGACTTCGCGCTCGATTTCACCAACGACCTCACCTTCTCCGACGCCTCGTGCGATCCGGCCGACGGCGCGGAGATGATCCTGCGCGTCGATGCCGCCGCGGGCGACTCGATCGTCTTCGCCGAAACCGGGTCGCTCGACGCCGTCCTTCGCGTGCTGGAAAGCTGCCTGCCGACCGCCCCGTGCCTCTACAGCCAGGACACGCCGGAGAACCCGGCGTTCACGTTCGTCGCGCCCCGCGCCGGAAGCTACTTCTTCGTCGTCGAGAGCCGCCTGGCCTTCCCCTCGTCGCGGGCCTTCGACGTCCGCCTCACGCGGCCGTAGCGGCCGCGCCGCCGGCGCCCGCGGCGGCGGCCGGCCGAGTGCCGCGATCCATTCCCGTCGCGGTGCCGCCGGCTCGGACGGCCGATCCGGCCCTATTCCTGCGGCCGGACGACCACCTTGATGCAGTCGCGGCCGTCGGCGACGAGGGCGAAGCCGCGCGGCGTCTCGGCGAGCGGCAGGCGATGGGTGATCAGGTCGTCGACGCGCACGCGCCGGGCGCGGAGCAGTTCGAGCGCCTCGACGGTCTCGCGGGGCGGGCCGGCGTAGCTCGAGGTGATCGTCACGCCGTCGCGCCACAGGTCGTGCAGCGGCAACGGCACGTCGCGTCCGGGGAGCGGGAGCGCGAACACGAGGACCGTGCCGCCGCGCTCGACGGAGCGGAACGCCTGCGCGTAGACCTCCGGCGCGTCGGCGCAGACCACGACCAGGTCGGCCCCGGCGCCGCCGTTGGCCTCGCGCACGAGGCGCGGGACGTCGTCCCGGCCGTCGAACACCGCCTCCGCCCCGCTCCGCCGCGCCGCCGCGCGGCGGTTCTCGAGCAGGTCGGAGGCGAGCAGGCGGCCGGCGCCGAGCGCCGCGGCGAGGCGCAGGTGCAGCAGGCCGGCGAGTCCCGCGCCGAGGACCAGCACCGAGCGGCCCGGCGGGCCGCCGGCCAGCCGCTGCGCGCGCAGCACGCACGCCAGCGGTTCGGCGAACGTCCCCTCGTCGAACGACAACTCGTCGGGCAGCCGGAACGTCCCGCGGTCGACATGCAGCGCCGGCAACCGGACCTGCTCGCTGAAGCCGCCCGGGTCGAAGTTGGTGGTGCGCAGCGTGTCGCAGGTCGAGGGGTGTCCGGCGAGGCAGTGGCGGCAGGTGTTGCAGGGCACGTGATGCGCGGCGACGACCCGGTCGCCGGGGCGCCAGCCCTGCACCCCGTCCCCGACGGCCTCCACCACCCCGGCCACCTCGTGGCCCAGCACGAGCGGCGCCTTGCGCACGCGGTACCACTCGACCACGTCGCTCCCGCAGATCCCGCTGGACTCGATGCGCAGCCGCATTTCCCCGGGCCCCGGCTGCGGCACGGGCAGGTCGACGATCCGGATGTCGCGGTTGTTGTGATAAACCGCCGCGCGCATCGTGGCGCCCCCGGCCCCGGCACCCGACTCACGCGTGCGCCGCGTTCTTGAGCTTCTCGAACAGGGCGAACGCCTGGCCGGCGCTCTTCTTCTCGTGCACGATCGCCCGCACCGCGCGGATCATCGCCACCGGCGCCTCGGACTGGAAGATGTTGCGACCCATGTCCACGCCGACCGCCCCGCCGCGGATCGCGTTGTAGGTCACCTTGATCGCCTCATACTCCGCCAGCTTCTTTCCGCCGGCGATCACGATCGGCACCGGACAACCGGCGACGACCTTCTCGAACTCGTCGCAGTAGTAGGTCTTGACCACGCTCGCCCCGAGTTCCGCGGCGATGCGGCAGGCCAGCCCCAGGTAGCGGGCGTCGCGCACCATCTCGCGGCCGACGGCCGTCACCGCCAGCACCGGCATTCCCCAGCGCATCCCCTCGTCCACCAGCTTGCCCAGGTTGAGCAGCGACTCGCGCTCCCCCTCCGCGCCAACGAAGATCGAATGGGCGACGGCGACCGCGTTGAGCCGCAACGCCTCCTCCATGCACGTCACCACCCCCTCGTGGCTCAACTCCCGCAGGATCGAGGTGCCTCCCGAGACCCGCAGCACCACCGGCGTCGCGCTGCTCGGCTCGACGCAGGAACGCAGCACCCCGCGGGTCAACATGATCGTGTCCGCGTACGGCAGGAGCGGCGTCACCGTGTCCCGCGGCCGTTCCAGGCCCGTCGTCGGTCCCTGGAAGTAGCCGTGATCGACCGCCAGCATCACCGTGCGGCCGGTCTCCGGTCGGATGATCAGATTCAGCCGGTTGGCGAGTCCCCAGTCCATCCGCTCCTCCCTCGGGCGAGCGAACCCCTTTCCGCGCGCCGGCCCTGCCTATACCATCGTCCGGCGGGGAGTGACAACGCTCCCGGCATGCCCGCAGCCCGCCGGAGCACCGGCCCGGCGGCGGCGGCTCCGGGGCGTCCACCGGCGGCGGGCGGCGCCCGCTTGACGTTCCGGCCGGAAGATGCGCAGGAAGGGACGATGGAACCGGGGCGCCGCGGCGACGAGTGGGACCTGCCTCCCGCGGTGGTCGCGGAGGCGCCGGCCCGCCGCTGCGAGTGGTGCGGGCGGCCGGTCGACCCGGCCGCCGGGGACCGCGACCTCGCCGTGGACGCGGGCCGCCGGATCCACCGCTATCTCCCGCGCCGCTACCACGCCTGCGACGAGACGTGCCGCGCCGGCGTGACGCGTTTCGTGCGCCTCCACCTGGCGCTCGGACCTCTCCTCTGGTCCCTCACCGTCGCCTCGTTCCTGGCCGCCCTCGTCTGCCTGTCGGCGATCCTGCCGCCTCCGCTGCGCTGGCCGGCGTTATCGCGCGACGACCTCGTCGTCGCCCTCGGCATCCTCGGAGGGCTCGGCACCATCACCGGAACGCTCGTCGCCGCCCTCCCGTACACGTTCATCGCCCGGCGGCCCGCCGGGGAACCGCCGGTCGTGCCGCTGCGCCGCACCCGGACCTTGAACCGGCTGCTCGGCCTGGGGATGGCCTTGTGCTCCGCGGTCGTCGGGTTGCGCGCGATGTTCTGGCTGTGAGGCGCAACGGTTGCGGGCCGCGCCGGAGACCCTGACAGGCGTGTCCGGGTCGCGCCACCGGGCAGCGCCAGGGCCCCTTGCGCGACGGCGCCCGGCCGGCGGACCGCGCCGGCCGAACCGGCCCGGTTTCGCGCCGATCGACCGGTGGTCACGACGACCGGCGTCTCCGCCAATCTCGTGGCATCCGCCTTGCTCCTACCGATATCCGACGGCGCGACGGCGGGGAGCGCCGGGAGGTGAACGATGGCACGACACGACAAGGGCGAGAACGGCAAGCTCCCGCACGGCAAGGTCCAGTGCTTCATCTCCAAGCAGATCGTCGACGTGGCGGAGACGGTCGAGCTGGTGTTCAACGGGGTCCGGGTGCGCGTGCACCGCCGCTACGTCTCGTGTCCGGGCGACCCGGCGCCGATCCCGTAGGCCGTCCTACCGCCGCAGCAGCGCGAACGCCTCGCGCAACCCCTCGTGCAACGCCTTGACGTCCTCCGGCTTCCAGGTCCTGGGATCCCCGCGCACGAAGGTCGTACGGTCGACCCGGTTGTCGAAGCGCGCCACCGGCAGGTCGTAGGTCTTGCCGTGCGCTTCGATCCGCACGGCGTTCGGCCGGTCCGACTGCTCGATCAGCCACCCGATGTCGTCGCACCCGTAGTCGCCCCGCATCACCGCCTCGGGAACTCCGTGATGCAGGATCGAACCCGGATCGTTGGGGTCGGTGCGGGCGAGGTTCTTGCGGCGCGACTCCTCGGGGGTGACCCAGATGTACAGGATCGAGGCCCGTTCGAGGATCTTCGGGGACAGGAGCGAGATCGAGTAGCGGTAGCCGAAGGGGGCCGGCAGCGGCATCGCGGAGCCCTCCGGCCCGCCCCGCGCGAACTCGATCACGATCGTCTTGCCCTCCAGCGACGCCGGGCGGGCGGCGGCGAGCCCGTCGAGCAGCTCGCGCGCCTCCTTCTCGAGCTTCCCGGCCACCGTGGCACGGGTCTTGCCGTCCAGCTTCGACAGCCGGGGCGGGATCCCGACCTGCATCGCCGCCTGCTCGAGCCGCATCAGGATCGTCTCGCCCGCGCTCTTCTTCCGGGGCGGTGAAGGGATGTCCAGCGCCTCGCGGTCCTCGTTGATCAGCTCGATCAGCGTTCCCCAGTCGCGCCCCTCGCGGAAGCCCCGATCGGGCGCATGGAAGAAGATCCGCTCCTTCCCGAGCGCGACCAGCTCGTCGTCCACCCGGCGCATCAGATGCACGTACGGGAAGTCGTCGAGCTGCACGGTTTCGCCGAGCCCGAAATCGTCCCGGCACGTCGCCGGCGGCAGCGACGCCAGGTACTTGCGCACCTCGGACTTGCCCGAGGCGGGCAGCGCCAGCAACAGGACCGTGTCGAGCACCTTCGCCATCGAAGCACCTCCCTCGAAATCGGCCCAGGCATCATGCCCAAGGGCGAACGGCGGGGCAAGCGGCAACGGCGGGGCGGCGGGGCGGAACCTTCGGGCGCCGGTCCCCCGATCGTCGACGGGCGGACCTTCCGGTTCCACGGCCGCGACCCGGTCGCCCGGAGCGCGAACGCCGGCCCCGGTCGCCCCCGGACGGACCCGCCGAACGGACGCGACCGGCGCGCGCGGCACGATCGAGAGCCGGGGGACGGGAAACGCCCCGGCCGCGTGTCCGATCCGGCGGCCGGAAGTGGCTCTGTGCGACGGGGGACTTCGCAAGGGCCGAAGGCAGGCGGTCGTTCGTCTCGATCCGACCGGCCTACGGGGCGTAGACCAGCACGTTGTCGAAGTAGAACCCCGCGTAGTTGACGGAAAAGTCGGAATCGAAGGCCCAGCGCAGGTACACGGTGCTCATCCCCGCCCCGGTGTAGGCCGCGAGGTTGGCCGTGACCCGCGTCCACGTGAGGAAGTCCACGCCCCATTGGGTCGGAGAACCCGAGGGATGCGTGTAGGCCGGGGTGACCGTGGTGAGCGGCGTGAACGTCGTGCCGTTGGTGGAGATCTCGACCCGCGCGAAGTCGTAGCCGGCCTCGGTGTCGAGCCACATGTCGAACTGGAGCATCGCCGCCGTCGCCCCGCTGAGGTCGATCGGGCCGGCCTGGACATAGTTGTTGCTGAAGGCCGAACTCGCGGCGTAGGTGCCGGTCAGGTTGGTGCCGAAGCAGCCGATGCCGCCCGCGCAGGCCGCCGGACCGCCGGTGTAGGCCGGGGTGCCCCGCTGCCAGTCGCAGGGGGTGCCACCGCCGCAGATCGTCCAGCCCGGATCGGTTTCGAAGTCGGCCGAGAGGTAGGTCGCCCCGATGCAGGCCGAGTTCACCGCGCCCGGGGTGCCGCGATCGCCCGCGCCGTAGGTCGCGGTGGCGAGGCACCAGTTGGCCGGGTCGTTGTTGTCGGCGGCGTATCGGAGGGGATTGAGCTGGATCGATGCGCCGACCGCGGCGGGCCACCGTGGCGTGCCGGCCTCGTTCCAGGCCACGCGGTCGATCTCCACGGTCCCGGCGGTGATGATGATCTCGTCGTCGGTGTTGGCGAGGTTGTAGCCGCCCGGGTAGACGTAGTCGACGGTCACGCCGCCGTTGGTCGCCGTCGTGCCGTTGCGGCCGAACACCAGGTGCTGGCCGGGGCGGATCAACAGCCGGCCGGTGACGGTGAAGCGGTCGGGGGTGGTGTTGAGGTCGGTGAAGACGACGCCTTCGAGGTTCAGCAGGGTCGTGGTGGGATTGTAGATCTCGAACCACTCGCCGTTGGCGTCCGTCACCGCGTTGGGGTCGTACATGATCTCGGTGATGATCACGTCCCCGGGCGCCGCGACGGGCGCGACGTAGAAGTTGGTTTCCGCCGGGAAGGGCGCGCGGCCCACGCCGCTGGCGATGCCGACGTACGGCGTGTCGCCGGAGTCGAACCCCGCGGCCGGCACCGCGACGTAGGCGAGCTGGATCCGGCCGTCGGAATGCAGCACGATCTGGAACTGATTGGACACCGTCTCGCCGTAGAACGGCACGTTGTGGAACGTCACCGCCACGCGGTCGGCGAACTCGTCCACCGTCACCGGGCCCGCGCCGGTCGCCGCCGGGTTCAGGTCCTCGGCCAGCGCCGCCACGATCGGCTGGGCGAAGAACTCGCTCTGCGTGTCCACGATCGTGCCGATGCCGGAAGCGAACGTCAGGTAACCGTTCGAGCCGACGAACAGGCGATGGTAGGTCGTGCCGTAGAAGGGGAAGCCGGCGGCCAGGGTCGTGAACGCATGGGCGGCGTTCGAATCGTCGGTCAGCGTCAGCGTCGCGGTCGTCGTCCCGCTGCCCGGGGTGACGAGGTACGCGCCGGCGCCGTCCGCCACCGCCCAGGTATAGCCCATCGGGTCGGTCGTGGAAGGAGTGAAGGTCAGCACCTTCCCCTCGAGGTCGAACGGATCGGCCGTCGGCGCGAACGCCTCGAACACCGCGCGGTACGGCGCGCATGCCGGCACCGTCCCGCAATCGCTGTCGGCGCAGTCGGTGTTGCCGTCGGCGTCGTTGTCCTCGCCGTCGGCGCAGTTGGTTTCGGTGGCGCAATGGGTCGCGTCGCCGAAGCAGTCGCTGTCGTCGCAATCGACGTCCCCGTCGACGTCGTCGTCAAGACCGTTGCCGCAAGCCTCGGCCGAGACGATATCGATCCGGATGTCGTAGCCCCGCAGGGACGGCGTCGCGGAGTACGCCTCGACGATCAGGTACACCGTCTCGTCGGTCGCGGCGGTGTGGTCGTGGCCCGTCACCTCGCCGAGGTCATCGTCCCGGGAGAAGACGCAAGCCTCCGTGTCGCCGCACGTGTTCTGCAGCGAAAGCACGACGTCCAGCGCGCCGAGTTCGCGCAGGCGCACGGTTTCCCCGGCCGACAGAGCGATGGAAAACACCGCCTCGACCGAGCCCGTCCGCGCCACGCAGCCGGCGCCGCCCAACGTCTGGTCGTTGGTGAAGTCCGCCGTGAAGTCGGTCCCGGCCAGCGCGTAGTGATCGACCCGAACCACGATCGGATCGGCACAACTCCCGCTCCCCAACGGCTCGACGCAGGCCGCCGTGCCCGTGGAATCGTCGCACTCCCGGCTCGTCGCCGCGCAGTCGGTCCCCGCCGCCCAGTCCAGGCAGCCGTGCGCGTCCGCCGCGCAGGTCTCGATCACCGTGCCGTTGCACTGCGTGTCCCCTGCCGTCGTGCAGACGTCCGTGCAGGTCAGGCAGGTCGCCGCGCCGCCCACCATGTCGCAGTAGTCGGCCGTCGTCGCGCAGTCGGTCCCCGCGACCCACCGGAGGCAGCCGCCGCCCACGTCGGTGCAGGTCTCGATCACGCTGCCGTCGCATTGCGTCGCGCCCGCCGTCGTGCAGTCCGGCACGCAGGGCGTGACGCACGCCGGCGTCCCGCCCGCGTCATCGCAGACCTGGCCCGTCGCCGCGCAGTCGGTCGTCTCCTGCCACAGCAGGCAGCCGTCCACGTCGGTGCAGGTCTGGATCACCGTCCCCGAGCACCGCGTCTCGTCTTCCGACGTGCAGGTCGGCGTGCAGCCCGCCGCGCAGACCGCCGGCTCCGCCGTGTCGTCGCAAACCTCGCTCGTATCGGCGCAGTCGGTCCCGTCCTGCCACAACAGGCAGCCGTCCACGTCGGTGCAGGTCTGGATCACCGTCCCCGAGCACCGCGTCTCGTCTTCCGACGTGCAGGTCGGCGTGCAGCCCGCCGCGCAGACCGCCGGCTCTGCCGTGTCGTCGCAGACCTCGCTCGTGTCCGCGCAGTCGGTCCCGTCCTGCCACTGGAGACACCCGCCGCCCACGTCGGTGCAGGTCTGGATCACCGTGCCGTCGCACTGCGTGTCACCCGCCGTCGTGCAATTGGGCGTGCAGGTCGAGGAGCACTCCGCCGTCGTGCCGGTTTCCACGCACGATTCGTCGGTCGCCGCGCAGTCGTCGCCCCGGGCCCAGACCAGGCACCCGTCCGCGTCCGCCTCGCAGGCCCAGACCACCGAGCCGCGACACTCCGACTCGCCGGCCGTGCAGTCGTCGACACACTCGCACGCCGGCGTGGTGCCGGTGGCGACGCAGGTCTGGTTCGTGCCGCAGGTCGTGGTCGAGGTCCAGACCAAACAGCCGTTCGCGTCGGCGGCGCAGCTCTGCACCCTCGTTCCGTCCGTGCTGCACTGGAGGTCTCCCGCCGTCTCGCAAAGGTCCGTCTCCGCAACCCCCTGACACGGGTCGCCGCTGTCGTCGTCCCCGCAACCCGCAACCGCCACGGCGGTCCCCACACAAGCCAACACCAGGATCTTCTTCACGATTCGCCTCCTTCGTCTCCGGAACCCCCCGGAGTGATGTTGGGGGTAGCACGCTCCGGAGCAACTGGCAACCCCGGTGGGCGTCTTTTCCAACGCGGGGCGCTCAGCCGGGCGGCACCTCGGCATCAAGCAGGCGGACGTGGACCTTCGGCGGGCACCGCTCGACGCCCGCCTCGACGACCCGGGCGACACGCAGTAGCACCGCTTCGCGCCAGGCGTGCCCGACGATCTGGAGGCCGACCGGCAGGCCGTCGGGATCGTAGCCGGCCGGGACCGCAATTGCCGGCAGCCCCGTGAGATTGGCCAGCGGCGCGAAGCGCATGATCCGTTCGGTCGTCTCCAGGTCGGACTCGCCGGAGCGCAGGGCGTCGGCGCGCAGCGGCGGCGCGGTGCAGCCGGTCGCGGGCGTGACCAGCCCATCGACACCGTCGAGCAGCGCCGCCACCGCCCCGCCGATCCGGACCCGGTGGCGCTGCGCGTGGATGTAGTCGACCGCCGTGAGGCGCCGGGCCAGGGCAAGGTTGAGCCGCGTGTCGGCCGCGTACTCCCGGCGGTGTCTTCCGTCGTGCGCGAGGTGGGCCGCGGCCATCTCGGAGACGATCGTGACGAGGTGCACCGGCCGGACGAGGTCGAGGTCGAGCCCGTGCGGCTCGCGCTCCACGATGGAAGCTCCGGCTGCGCGCAGCCGGTCCAGCGCCTCGCGGCACACCCGCACGACCGCCTCGTCGGCGTGCTCGAACCACCCCGGCACGACCGCCAGTCGCAGCCCGGCCAGGCCTTCGTCGGCGGCGCCCTCGAGCGACGGGGCGGGATGCCCGAGGGAGTTCGGATCCTCGGGGTCGGGGCCGGCGACGATGACGAACCCGAGCGCCGCGTCGGCGACGGTGGCGCCGAGCGGTCCGAGGTGGGCGACGCTCCAGCACAGCGGCGCCGCCCCGCGTTCGCTGACCCGGCCGTAGGTCGGCTTGAGACCGACGACGCCGCAGAGGGCGGCGGGGATGCGGATCGAACCGCCGCCGTCGGCGCCCAGCGCGAGCGGACAGAGGCCGGCCGCCACCGCCGCCGCCGGGCCGCTCGAGGAGCCGCCGGTGACGCGCGTCGGGTCGTACGGATTGCGCGCGGGCCCGTGGTGGGGGTTGAGGCCGGTGACCCCGAGGCCGATCTCGTGCATGTTGGCCTTCCCGACGAGCAGCGCGCCGGCGGCGCGAAGCCGCTCCACCGCGGCGGCGTCGCGCGCGGCCGGCTCGCGGCCCAGGAACCGCGTGCCGACGGTGGTCGGATAGCCGCGCTGGTCCACCTCGTCCTTGACCGCCACCGGTACGCCGTCGAGCCGCGACAACGGCCGCCCGGCCCGCCAGCGGGCGCTCGACTCGCGAGCCTGGGCCCGCACGTCGTCGGCGGACTGCGCGAGGAACGCGCGCAGGGCCGGCGACGCCGCGTCCAGTCGCCGCCTCGCCTCCAGCACCCGCTCCGCGACCTCCTCCGGCGTGCTGCGGCCGTCCCGGTACGCCGCGGCGAAGTCCGCCGCCGTCTCGAACCGGAACCCGGGCCCGCGCGCCGCCGCCAGCCGTTCGATCTCCCCCTCCGCCTCGGCCGCGACCACCGCCTCCTCCGTGGCCGCGCGGACCGGCGGCATCCCGGGCGGATGCGCCGGATGCGGCGCCTCGACCGGCGCCGCGCGCAGCTCGAACACCCCCGCCGACCGCAGCAGCGTTCCCGCCAACAGCCCGCCCGTCAGCCGCCCCTCGGCCAGCCGCGCCGCGACCCGCAACGAACCGCCCGCCACCCGCGGCGCCTTCACTCTTCTGGGTCGATACGTCATGCGTCCCTCCGTGGACTCCGCCGTCCGGTCGCGCCGGGCGGCCCGGACGGGGCAGAAAAGCAACCGGCCGGCCCCGGCGGCTGACAACCCGCCGATGGAATGCTACATACCACGCCACCGGCGCGCCGGCTCACGCGGACGCCGGAAAAGGAGAGGAATCATGCGACAGGGATGGCTCGCGCTGCTGACCATGATCGTATGCCTGACCCTCGGGTCCGGGTGCCGCGACGACGAGGACGGCTGCACGCCGCTGGCGACCCGGAACTGTACCTGCCCCGACGGCAGCCCCGGCACGCAGACCTGCGACAACAGCGGGTCGGAATGGGGCGCCTGCTCGTGCGGCGGAGCCGACGCCGACGCCGACGCCGACGCCGATGCCGACGCCGACGCCGACGCCGACGCCGATGCCGATGCCGATGCCGATGCCGACGTGGAGCCGGACGTTCCTGTCGACGTCCCGGTCGATGTTCCGGTCGACATTCCCGCCGACGTCCCGGACGATGTTCCGACCGACGTTCCGGACGTTCCGGACGTTCCGGACGTTCCGCCGGCCTGCACGACGATCGCGACGCTCCGCGGGCTCGCGGACGGCCCGGTGGCCGAGACGTTGTGCGAGGCGCTCGTGACCTACGTCTATCCGAACGGCTTCTTCCTCCAGGCGGGTCCGACGGGGCCGGCGATCGGCTTCTACGAGGGAACATCTTGGACGCCGGACGTGGCCGTTGGCGACAGGCTCACCGTGCGCGTGACCGAGCTGGGCTCGTTCCACGGGACGAAGCAGGTTGCGGCGCACGAGCCGGTAACGATCGTCTCGCGGGCCAACCCGGTCGATGGGCTGATCCAGGATCTGAGCGCCGGCGTGGCGCCCTCGGAGGACCTTGAGTCGGAGTTGGTCCGGGTGACGGACGCGACGGTGACCGCCGTCGCGGGCCGCGACGTGACGATCTCGTACGGCACGGCGACCGGCGTGGCGCTGCGCGTGCAGGACTCGGCGGCGCTCTGCGTCGGCGCGGTGCTGGACCTGCTGGCGCCCGTCACCGAGTGGGACGGGACGCATCGGATCCAGTCGTACCGGGCGGCGGACATGACCGGGCTCGACCCGTCGGGATGCGGGGGCGGCGGGCGCGCGCCGGTCCCCGGAGACCTGCTGCTCAACGAGTTCCTGGCGGACCCGCCGGCCGGAGCCGACGTCAACTGCGACGGCACGGCCAACACGACCCAGGACGAGTTCGTCGAACTGGTCAACGTGAGCGCCGACACCTTGTCGCTGGCGGGCGTCACCGTCTCCGACACGACCGCCGTGCGGCACACCTTCGCCGTCGACGTGTCGCTCGCGCCCGGCGCCGCCGTGCTCGTCTTCGGCGGCGGAACGCCCTCCTGCACCTCCTGGGGCGCCGTCCGGGCCTTCGCCGCCTCGGGCGGACAGCTCGGCCTGAACAACAGCGGCGACACGATCACGGTGGCGCTCGGCACGACGACCCTGCAGCGCTACACCTTCGGCAGCGAGGGCGGGAACGACCAGTCGCTGACGCTCAACCCCGATCTCGACGACACCGATGCGACGCCGGCCGGAGTGTCGGGCTTCGAGCCGCACACGACGGCCGACACGGCGGACCACTCGCCGTATTCGGCCGGAACGCGCATCGACGGCACGGCGTTCTAGCCGCGCGTCCGCGCCCGCCGCGGCCGGCCATTCGCCCGGCCGCCCGGGCTACTCCTGGACCACGACGCGGTTGCGCCCGGTCGAGCGGGCGATGAACAGGCAGGCGTCGACGCGCGCCAGCAGCTTGTCGACGTCGCGCTGCACGTCGCGGCCGAGCATCCCGCTGGCGCCGCCGACGCTGGCGGTCACCGGACACTCGCCGGCCGTCCCTTCCTCGACGGCCAGCCGCAGCTTCTCGCCGACCGCCGCCACGGCCCCCGCGACGACCGGCGACAGGAAGACGATGAACTGGTCGCCGCCGTGGCGTCCGAGCACGTCGGACTGGCGCATGTTGCCCTGCAGGATGCGCGCGACCGCTCGCAGCACCTCGTCCCCCCGCTCGTGGCCGTGCTCGTCGTTCACGCGCTTGAAGTCGTCGAGGTCCAGCATCAGGAAGCCGACGGTCTGCCCCGAGCGTTGCGCCAGGTGACAGAGGGGGAAGATCGTGTCGAGGAACCCGCGGCGGTTGCGAACGCCCGTCAGCGCGTCGCGGTGGCTCTGCAGCAGGAGCTGCTGGTTCTGGCGCTGGAGCGCCGCCAGCATCTCGCACGCCAGGTCCAGCTCGGGCCCCGCCCCGCACCGCCGCACCGCCGCCACCAGCCGCCCCAGCGCCTGCTCCGAACCCGACTCCGGGTCCGCTTCACCGCTCAACCGCCGCGCCCACTGCAGCAGGTATTCGAGCGTCGGTTGGAGCAGCTGGAACTGCACCCGCAACCCCAGCACGAACGGCCAGGCCGGACTTCCCGCCGCATCCAGGCCGGAACGCAACGCCGCGATCCGGGTCAGGACCGACCGCAGTTCCGCCTCGACCTCCTCCTCGTTCGGGAACAGCGACGGCACCTGCCCCCGCTCGGCCGACCGCAGCAGCATCTGCCAGTGCTCGCGATGCCGTCCCTCCTCTGCCGCCAGCTCGCGCCACATCGCCGCCAGCTCCGGGTCCGCCGCGCGCTGGGCAAGCCCCTCGTAGACCTCCTTGGCCTGCTCCTCGACCGCCTGGCACAGTCGCAGAATCGATTTCACGACGTTCTCCGGAACCGCGAAGGCCCCCGCGACCCCCGGCCGGCGGGCCAGGCCGGCGCCGCGACCCCCGCGCGCCCCCGTCCGGCCCCCGGACAAGCCTTTCTTCCGCCGTCCGGGCCCTGCTTGTCAAGCGCCGCCGCCACGGGAAGCAGCCGCGGGCGGAACCGGCCGCGGTGTCGGACTGGGAGTCCGATGCGACGAGACGACCGGTTGCCTCCGCCGGGTTCCGGCGTATAGTTGGTTCCGTTTGGGCCAGGAAGGTCGTTGTCGATGTTGACGCAGGGGTCCGACCGGGCGAAGAAGCACTCCCAGGACAAGGTCCTGCGAGCCTTCCTCGACCAGATGCGCGCGCCGGCGGCACCCGGCGCGCGGTCGACCTCCGCGCCGGCGGAAGCGCCCGTCCGGCGGACACCCGCCGAAACCGGACGGCAGCGGGGTCCGGAGATGGGGATGGCGGACACCCAGATCCGGCCGAGCGACCCGCCGGACGCGATTCCGACGCCGCCGTTCGCCGGGCGCACCTCCGCGAAGGACCCCGCCGTGATTCTCACCCCCGCCCCGGATCCGGCGCCGGCGTCGGCGACGAATACCGACCTGACCGGAACGCTGCTCGCCGGCAAGTACCGCCTCGTCCGACTGCTCGGCCGCGGCGGCGTCGGCGAGGTCTACGAGGCGGTCCACGAGGTGATCGGCCTGCGGGTGGCGGTGAAGCTGATCCGCTTCGAGTATGCGGGCAATCCCGAGCTGGCGGCGCGGTTCCTCCAGGAAGCCCGCGCCGCGGCGGCGGTCGGACACCCGGGCATCGTCCAGGTCCACGACGTCGGCACCAGCCACGACGGCCGCACCTACCTGGTGATGGAGTTCCTCGAAGGCGAGGACCTGGAACGGCGGATGCGGCGCCGTCGCCCCATGCCGGTGGAAGACATCGCCGCGATCCTGGTCGATGTCCTCGAGGCGCTCGACGCCGCCCACGCCAAGGGCATCATCCATCGCGACCTCAAGCCGGAAAACATCTTCCTCGCCGCGGGTCGCAAGGGCGAGACGAACGTCAAGCTGCTCGACTTCGGCATCGCCCGACTCACGGCCGACGCCGACCAGGCGAACCGTCTGACGCAGCCCGGCGCGGTGATGGGCACGCCGTACTACATGTCGCCCGAGCAGGCGCGCGGCGACCAGAACGTGGACGCCGGGGTCGATCTCTATGCCGCCGGCGTGATCCTGTTCGAGGCGCTGACCGGGCGGCTGCCCTTCGTCGGCACCTCGTTCCACCAGGTGCTGCTCCAGTCCCTCACCGCGCCTTTCCCGTCGGCCCGCGCGCTGCGGCCGGAACTGCCGGAGGCGCTGGAACGGGTGATTCTCAAGGCCACCGCGCGCGAGCGGGCGGAGCGCTACGCCCGGGCCGCCGACTTCGCGGCCGAGCTGGCGCCGTTCCGGCCGGCCCCGCCGCCGGCCGCCGCGGCCTACGGGGAGCCGCGCGCGAGCGGCGAACATCGCGCGCGCGCCGCGGACACACCGCCGGCGGTCCCCACCCGCACCACGGAGGCGGCCGGGGCGCAGCCGGCGGCGACCGGACGGCGACCGGCGCAACCCCGGACCTCCCCCCCGCCCGCCGGACCGGCGCCGGTCCCGGAGAAGCGCCGGGGCCGGGCGGCCGTCTGGATCACCCTCGGCGCCCTCGCGCTCGTCCTCCTCGCCGGCGTCCTGGTGCTGGTCCTGCGCCCGGCTCCGGCGCCCTCCGCGCCTCCCTCGGCCGCGACCGACGGGCCGCTCGCCGGGCCCGTGCGTGTCCGTGTGGAGGGAATCCCGGCCGACGCCCAGGTGCTGTGCGACGGCCGCCCGGTGGGGTCCGAGTTCGAGCTGCGGGACGGGCCGGTGGAGCGGACGGTCGAGGTTCGCGCGGCCGACCGGCCGCCGGTCCGGCGGGTGATTCGCGCGACCGGGGACCTGACGCTCGACTTCCGCGCGGAGTTCGCTCGGACGAGGGACCCCTCCACCCCGACGCCCTGACCCGCCGGCGCCGCGGAACGGTCCGGCACCCGCCGTTCAGTCGCCGGCCGCCGGCACGGGTGGCGGCGGTTCCGGCGCGACGGACGGCTCGACGAGGGGCGGGGGGGCGCCGGTGTCGCGGACGATCTGGCCGTCGCGGATTTCGAGCCGCCGGGGCAGCTTCGAGGCGAGCCGTTCGTCGTGGGTCACGACGATCATCGTCGTGCCGTGCTGCCGGTTCAGCGAGAAGAACAGTTCGTGGATTCCCGACGCCGTCTGCGAATCGATGTTCCCCGTCGGCTCGTCGGCCAGCAGCAGGCGCGGCTCCATCACCAGCGCGCGCGCGATGGCCACCCGCTGCTGCTCGCCGCCCGACAGCTCGCTCGGGCGGTGCGTCGTCCGCTCCCCCAACCCCACCTCGCGCAACAGCCGGTCGGCCCGCGACCGCGCCTCGTCCCGCGGCCGGCGCGCGATGATCGCGGGCAGCATCACGTTCTCCAGCGCGTTGAACTCGGGCAACAGGTGGTGGAACTGGAAGACGAAGCCGATCGTCCGGTTGCGGAACAGCGCCAGCGATCGGCCGTCCATCCGGGACACGTCGCGGCCGTCGAACTCGACGCTGCCCGCGGTGGGGGCGTCGAGCGTGCCGATGATGTGCAGGAGGGTCGACTTGCCGGCGCCCGAGGCGCCGACGATGGCGGCCATCTCGCCGCGGCGGATCACGAAATCGACGCCCCGCAGCACGTGCAGCTGCTTGCCGCCGTGCACGAACGCCTTGCGCAGGTCGCGCACCCGCAGCAGCGGCGCTTCCGCCGCCGGCTGCCCCGCGACCGTTCCCGGGCCCTCGGTCATGCTTTCCGTCATTCGAACCTCAATCCGTCCGCCGGCCGCAGCCGCGACGCGATCCGCGACGGGTAGGTCGTGGACAGCGTCGCGACCGCCACCGCCGACACGCCCACGACCAGGAACTCCAGCGCCGACATCGCCACCGGCATGCGGCTGATGTAGAAGACCTCCTTGGGAACCGGGAACGGGATCACGTAGCGCACGAGCAGGCACAGCGCGACCGCCAGGACCGATCCGGTGACCGCCCCGGCGACGCCGATCAGCACCCCCTGGAGCTGGAAGATCCGGCGCACCGCGGGATCGGACGTCCCGAGCGCCTTGAGCACGGCGATCTGCTTGTGCTTCTCGAAGACCATCAGGGTCAGCGTCGAGATGATCGAGAACGAGGCGACGAGGATCGCGAGCGACAGCAGCACGAACATCATCACCTTCTCGAGCTTCAGCGCGGCGAACAGGTTCTTGTTGATCGATTGCCAGTCCTGAACCCGCAGGTCCGCGGGCAGGATGCGGCGCAGTTCGCCGGCCACCGCCGTCGCCCGGTCCAGGTCCGGGACCCGCACGGCGATCTGCGAGGCCACGTCCGCCACCCCGAAGAACCGCTGCGCCTCGCCGATCGGGATGTAGACGTACTTCGAGTCGTACTCGTACATGCCGGACTGGAACACGCCGGCCACGAGGAACGGTCGGCTCCTGGGCATCGGCCCCGTGGGGCCGAGGTCGCCCATCGGGGCGACGAGCTGGATCTCGTCGCCGACCTGGAGGTTCATCGAGTCGGCGAGCTGGGCACCGACGAAGATCCCGCGCACGGCCCGATCGAGCGTCCGGCCGCTCTTGCCACGCAGCGTGGACGGACCGACGCCGGCCGGAAACGCCCGGGAACCGGCCTCCTCCCCGGCCTCCGTCGCCCCCGCGGCATCGGCCGCCGGTCGCCTCGCGGCGTCCGCGCTGCCGGGCTCCGCCGTCGCACCGCCCGCGTCCGGACCCGCCGCATCCGCACCCGCGCGCGGCGAAACCGGCACGCGAAAGGCGCGCAGCGGGTCGTCCAGGTCCCCGACCCGGGCCCCGTCGGTCAGCGTCTGCGCGAGGTCCGTGGCGGAACCGACCGACGAGGGCTCGATGCCCCGCACGACCACGCCGGCCAGGTTCTGCGTCCGCGGGGACTGCACGAGCGCCTCGCCGAGGACCAGCGGCGTCGCCCCGAGCACGCCCGGCACCTGCCGCGCGCGCTCCAGCACCGCCGCATACCCCGGGATGCCCTCGCCCTGCGGCCGGTCGATCACCACGTGCGCGTTCGAGCCGACGATCTTGTGCTTGAGATCCTCCTGGAACCCGCCCATCACGGACAGCACGGTGTCGAGCGTGCAGGAGGAGAAGGAGACGCCGAGAATCGACAGCAGGCCGATCACCGACAGGAAGCCGCTCTTCGGGCCGGCGAGCTGCCGCACGGAGATGAACAGGTTCGCCGACCATCGCGCCCCCGCCGCCTCGAACGCGCGCAGCAGCCCCTTCCAGACCAGCAGATTGAGCGCGATCGCCCCGAGGACGAAGCCGGCGATCACCAGGGGGGCCCACCAGGCGAGCTGCATCGCGTCAGCCGCCCTCCCGCGCCGGGCGACGCAGCGGGAACAGGATCGCCTCGCGGATCGAATCGACCCCGCAGAGCAGCATCACCAGCCGATCGACGCCCAGGCCGAAGCCGCCGGCGGGCGGCATGCCGTGCTCCAGCGCGAGGACGTATTCCTCGTCGTGGCCCATCGCCTCCTCGTCCCCCCGCCGGCGCGCCTCGACCTGCGCGCGGAACCGCTCCGCCTGCAGATCCGGATCGTTCAGCTCGGAGAACGCGTTCGCCAACTCCTGGCCCCCCACGAACAGCTCGAAACGATCGACCCACGCCGGGTCGTCGTCCCGCGGGCGAGCCAGCGGCGAAACCGCGCTCGGGTAGCTCACCACGAATGTCGGCTCGGGGCCCAGCGCCGGCTCCACCAGCGTCTCGAACAGCCAGTAGATCCGGCGGCCGAGGTCGAGGCCGGACCAGGCCTCCCGCGCCCCCGCGTGGTGCCGTTCGAGATACGACGTCATCGCCGCGTCGTCGGCGAGCGCCGCGGCGGGGACGCCGCCGCGGATCAGCGCCTCCGGCATCGACCACCGGCGGAACGGCCGCTCGAGGCGGAAGCGGCGGCGGGCGGCGAACTCCGGAAACGCCTCGTCGAGCCGCCGCGCGACGTGCGCCAGCAGCTCCTCCGTCCGCTCCATCACCGTCCCGCACGTCGCGTACGCCTCGTAGAACTCGAGCATCGTGAACTCGGGGTTGTGCCGCGTCGACAGCCCCTCGTTGCGGAAGCAGCGTCCGATCTCGTAGACGCGCTCCAGACCGCCGACCAGCAGGCGCTTGAGGTACAGCTCCGGCGCGATGCGCAGGAACAGGTCGAGGTCGAGGGCGTTGTGATGGGTGACGAACGGGCGGGCCGCGGCTCCGCCCTGGATCGCGTGCAGCACCGGCGTCTCGACCTCGAGGAAGTCCGCGCCGTCGAGGTACTCGCGCAGCGCGGTGACGATCCGCCCGCGCGCCCGGAACAGCCGGCGGACCTCCGGGTTGGCGAACAGATCGACGGCGCGGTGCCGCAGGCGCGTCTCCACGTCGGTCAGGCCGTGCCACTTCTCCGGCGGCGGGCGCAGCGCCTTCGTCAGGTGCGCCCACCGCTCGGCCAGCACCGTCGCCTCGCCGGTCTTGGTGCGGAACACCGGCCCGCGCACCCCGACGAAGTCGCCGGGCTCGGCCAGCCGGAAGGCGGCGAAGTCCGCCTCCGGAAGCACGTCGCGCCGGACCTGGACCTGGATCCGCCCGCTGCGGTCGTCGAGCTTGAGGAAGGCGGCCTTGCCGAACGAACGGAGCGCGACGATGCGCCCGGCGACCGACCGGCGCGGCGCGTCCGGCCCGGGTTCCGCCGCGGCCGCGCCGGCGCCCGGCGCGGGCAGCGCCTCGGCCTCCCGCAGCACGTCCGCCGCCAGCGCGTCGGGACGGAAGTCGTTGGCGAACGGGCGGCGTCCGAGTGCCGCGAGGCGCGCGGCCTTGGCCCGGCGGTCGGCGACGATCCGCTCCAGCCCCCCGCTCGGGTCCTCGCGGTCGGATTCAGGCATGTCCCGTCCCCTTCTGCGTCCGGCGCGTCAGCTCGTGCAGCAGGAACGCCTCGGCGAACGGCTCCAGCTCCCCGTCCAACACCGCCTGCACGTTGCCGGTCTCGTGATCGGTCCGCAGGTCCTTGACCAGTTGGTACGGGGCCAGGACGTACGACCGGATCTGGTGCCCGAAATCGATGTCGCGCTTCTGGGAGTGGTAGGTCTGTTCGATCGCCTCCTCGCGCTCGCGCCGCATCTTCTCGTACAGCCGCGCGCGGAGGATCTTCAGCGCCGTGGCCCGGTTCTGGTGCTGGCTTCGCTCGGACTGGCACGCCACGATGATCCCGGACGGCAGGTGGGTGATGCGCACCGCCGTCTCCACCTTGTTCACGTTCTGCCCGCCCTTGCCCCCGGAGCGGTAGAAGTCCAGCTTGAGATCCTCGTCGCGGATCTCGACCTCGATCGAATCATCGATCTCCGGCATGACGAACACGGCGGCGAAGGTGGTGTGCCGGCGCTTGTTGGCGTCGAACGGCGAGATCCGCACCAGGCGGTGGACGCCCGACTCCGACCGCAGGTAGCCGTAGGCGTAGGGGCCCTTCGCGATGAACGTCGCGCCCTTGATCCCCGCCTCCTCCGCCTCCTGCCGGTCGACGATCTCCGTCTCCCAGCCGCGCCGCTCGCAGTAGCGCAGCAGCATCCGCAACAGCATCTCGGCCCAGTCCTGCGCCTCGGTGCCGCCCGAGCCGGGGTTGATCGAGACGATGGCGTTCGAGCGGTCCTCGGGGCCGGACAGGAGCTGCTCCAGCTCGGCCTCGCGCAGGCGCCGTTCGAGCGTGCCGCACATCTGGGCCAGCTCGGCGAGCGCCGCGGCGTCCTCGCCGGCCTCCTCGATCAGCGCGAGCATCGCCTGGGCGTCGGCCAGCGCCTGCCGGAGCCGCCGGTCGGTCTCGACGACGCGCTCGGCCTCGGCCCGCCGGCGCAGCGTCTCCTGCGCCCGCGCCGGCGCATCCCAGAACTCCGGCCGCGCCGCCTCCTCGTCGAGCTTCGCGATCTCGGCCTGGCGTCCCGCCAGGTCAAAGATGCCTCCCGAGGTTCTCGAGCCGGCGCGCCAGCTCGGCCACGGACTGTCGGGCCTCGGCCAGGTTCATCGGCGGACCTCCCGGACGCCCGGTTCGTCCCCGCCGCCGCCGCACCCGGCGCGCGCCGGGCGCCCGCGCGCGGGCTCGCGTCCCGCCACCGGGTCGTCCCCGGAGAAGCAGGCGTCGCAGAACCGCTTGGACTCGGGGACGTCGCCGACCGCGGCGTGCAGGCCGGCCAGCGACAGGTACCCCAGCGAGTCGCAGCCGATGAACTGGCGCACCGCCTCGGTCGACCGCGAGGCGGCGATCAATTCCTCGCGCGTCGGCGTGTCGATCCCGTAGAAACACGGCCAGCGCGTGGGCGGAGACGAGATCCGCAGGTGCACCTCCCGCGCCCCGGCGTGGCGCAGGAGCTGCACGATCTTGCGCGAGGTCGTGCCGCGGACGATCGAGTCGTCGATCACGATCACCCGCCGGCCCGCCAGCAGCGCGCGGGCCGGGTTGAGCTTCAGCTTGACGCCGAAGTTGCGGATCGCCTGCTGCGGCTCGATGAACGTCCGGCCCACGTAGTGGCTGCGGACGAGCCCCAGCCCGAACGGCACGCCCGACCGTTCGGCATAGCCGAGGGCCGCAGGGGTGCCCGAGTCGGGCACGGCGATCACGACGTCGGCCTCCACCGGGTGCTCCTCGGCCAACCGCACCCCGAACCGCCGCCGCACGTCGACCACCGACACGCCGTCCAGCACGCTGTCCGGCCGCGCGAAGTACACGTGCTCGAAGATGCACAGCCGCCGCGGACGCGGCGGAAACGGGAACAACGACCGCACCCCCTCCTCGTCGATCACCACCACCTCGCCCGGCGCCACGTCGCGCTCGAACGTCGCATCGATCAGGTCGAAGGCCACCGACTCGGAAGCGACGACCACGGCGCCGCCCAGACGGCCCAGCGACAGCGGCCGGAAACCGAACGGATCGCGCGCGGCGACCAACTGCCGCTCCGACAGGAACACCAGCGACCAGGAACCCTCGACCCGGGACAGCGCATCCACGATCCGCTCGACGAGCGTTCCGGCGGCGGAGCGCGCGATCAGGTGCACGATCACTTCGCTGTCGGTCGCGCTCTGGAAGATCGAGCCCTCGGCCTCGAGACGGCGGCGCACGTCCGCCGCGTCCGGCAGGTTGCCGTTGTGCGCCAGCGCCAGCGCGCCGCGCGAGGAACGCACGACGATCGGCTGGGCGCACGACGCATCGCTGCCGCCCGTGGTGGAATAGCGCACATGGCCGATCGCGCGGTCCCCCGGCAACCCCGCGATCACCGGCGCCGTGAACAGGTCGCCCACGAGCCCCGAGCCGCGGTGCAGGCGGAGTTGACGGCCGTCAGCCACCGCCAGGCCTGCCGACTCCTGACCGCGATGCTGCAGCGCGTGCAGGCCGAGATACGCGATGTTCGCCGCCTCGGCATGCCCGTACACGCCGAACACCCCGCACTGGTCGTGAAAGCGATCGTCGTCGAGACGTACGGCGCCGGGACTCGTCTCCCGCATCGCGCCGCCTTCTAGCACAACGCGACCCTCCTCTCCACCTCCGCCGTTGCCCGCCGTCCCGGCCCGCGGTCGATAGGCCCCCGCCCGACTGGCATCGGGCTTGTTGGGGGCCTCCGAGGGGGACTGGCCGCTCGCGCGACCAGTGGAAGGAGGAGGTTGTCAGGCTTGGGGCACGGGACGAACCAACAACCTCCGGCTGTTTACCCTTGCAGGTTCGGTGCCAGGATTCCGTGGTCCGATGGCATCTCGGACACCATCGCCGACTCCGAAGACAATGCGCCGGGACAAGACGCAATTCCACGGATCGCGCCTCGCCTTGGAGAATTCTTCCGGAGGGTTGCCCCTGACACGGATGTCGCAATTTCGACCCGTCTGTGAAGCAGGGGACACACCGGACGGTGAGACAGTTTCATCTTGACATTCTTGTTTCGCCGGAATTCGACGTGATTTCAGAACCCCCTTGACGGACGTTCACCTGCGGTGTCAACATCTGGCCTCGACGAGAGAAGAACGGGCCGGATGAGGGCATCGGCAAAGGTGAATTCGGTCTCCGGGGTTCCGGGGGCAGGTCGGGCGACGGCGCGGCAGTGATGGCGGAGATCGATCCCGGGCAACTCGAGCAAGGCGACGGCCGGGAGGGGCGCCCGGTGCTCGTGTCGGTGGGGGGCAAGGTCTACGATCTGTCGAAGAGCGCGCTGTGGGCCGGCGGCGAGCACATGCACTCGCACCGCGCGGGGCGCGACCTGTCGCTGGCGTTGCAGGCGGCTCCGCACGGCCCGGAGGTGCTCGAGCGCTTCTCGGTGGTGGGCGAGGTGGCGGCGCCGGCCGAGGCGATGCCGACGGTGCTGCCGCGTCCGACCGGACTGGTGGCGGCGATCCTGGCGCGCCATCCGCATCCGGTCACGGTGCACTTCCCGATCGCGCTGAGCATCGTGGCGGCGGCGTTCCTGACGGCGTCGCTGCTGCTGGACCGGCCCGTGCTCGAGGCGGCCGCGCTGCTGAACCTGGCGGTCGCGGTGCTGGGCGCGCCGCCGGCGATCCTGGCGGGGTTGCTGTCCTGGCGGTTCAACTACGGCGGCATCTGGACGCCGATCTTCTTCCGCAAGGCGGTGCTGTCGTGTCTGCTGCTCTGCCTGTCCGTCGCGGCGCTCGCGGTGCGTCTCGGCGTGATCGGCTGGCACGGCGCGACGAGCGGTCCGTGGTGGTGGTGCTACGTGGCGCTGGTGCTGGCCTGCGCTCCGATCGTGATGGGGCTCGGCTACCTGGGCGGGAGGATCACCTTCCCGCGCTAGCGGGGGGAGCGGGACCGATGGCGGTGGGCGGAGCGCAGGGCATGGAGCGGCTGATCGAGGTGATCGTGCATTCGATCCCGCGGGAGCGCGAGGCCCGCGACGTGTATCTCGCGGCGGCGCGCGAGGCGCCGACGGAGATGACGCGGCTGCTCTTCGAGCGGCTGGCGAAGGACGAGGAGGGGCACGAGGCGAAGTTGCGGGCGGTGTTGGAGCTGCTCCGGCAGGCTGCGACTCGTGGTTGAAACGGGAGGATCGACGCCGCGGGTTTCCCTCACCCCGGCGCGATGTGGTAAAGTGAGGTTCCATGGAAACGGGTGAAGGCGACTCTCCGGCACTTCCACAACAACTCGGCTCGTGGCTGCGCGCGTTCGATGACTTCCTCGCACGCGAGCGGCGCAGCTCGCCCAACACCGTCGCGGCCTACGTCCGCGACGTCGCCGACCTGCTCGAATTTGCGGCCGGCGAGGGCATCGTCGACGTGCGGCACGTCGGCGTGCTCGTCATCCGGCGCTACCTCGGGCTCCTGCACCGCCGGAAGCTCGACCCGGCCTCGATCGGCCGGAAGATCGCCGCCTTCCGCTCCTTCTTCGGCATCGTCGCCCGGATGTACCCGACCTACGACGACCCGATGGAGGCGATCCGCAGCCCCAAGAAGGCGCGCAAGCTGCCGCGCGTGCTCTCGGTCGACGACGTGTTCGCCGTGCTCGACGGCTCCGACGAGGAAGACGACCCGCTCGCGATCCGCGACAACGCGATCCTCGAGGTGCTGTACGGCGGCGGGCTCCGCGTCTCCGAACTCGTCGACCTCGACGACGCGTCGCTCGAGCGTGCCGACGGTTCGATCGCGCTGCGCGTCCACGGCAAGGGCGACAAGGACCGCCTCGTGCCGCTCGGACGCAAGGCCGTCGCCGCCCTCGAGGCGTACCTCGCCGTGCGCCCCGCCATCCTCGCCGGCAACGGCGAGGCCGCCGGCAACGGCCGGGAGCATCCGCTGTTCGTCAGCCGCGGCGGGTCGCGCGTCGGCGTGCGCACCGTCCAGCGTCTCGTCGAGCGCCGGTCGCGCGGCGTCCTGCCGTTCCGCGCCAGCCCCCATGCCCTGCGGCACTCCTACGCCACCCATCTCCTCGACGGCGGCGCCGACCTGCGCGCGATCCAGGAACTCCTCGGACACGCCAGTCTCGCCACGACCCAGCGCTACACCCAGGTGTCGCTCGATCATCTGATGGACGTCTACGACCGCGCCCACCCGCTGGCGCACGGCGAGCCGAAGGAACGCGGCGAGTAGCCGCGCCGGGGGCGGACCGCCATGGAGGAGGCCGTCCGCGTTCCCTGCGACACCTTCGAACTCGAGGGCCGCCTGTCCCACTCGCCGAACGCGTCGCTGGCCGTCGTCGTCTGTCATCCCCATCCGAAAATGGGCGGCGACCTGCACAGCCCGCCCGTCGATTGGGTCCGCCGGGCGCTCGCCGCCCGCGGCGCCGCGGTGCTGCGCTTCAACTTCCGCGGCACCGGCGCCTCGGGCGGCAAGCACGGCGGGGGCCACGCCGAGATCGAGGACGTGGCGGCGGCCCTCCGCTTCCTCGCCGGCCACGCCCCCCGCGCCCGCCTCGCCCTCGTCGGCTACTCCTTCGGCGCGCTGGTCGCCGCCCGCGCCGCCGCGCTGCGCGAGGATCTCTTCGCCCTCGGACTGATCGCTCCGCCGCTGGCGATGACCCGTCTTCCGCCTCTCTCCGCCCGCCTCTTGCCCGCCGGCCTCTGCGTCGTCGCCGGAACCCGCGACGACTTCTGCCCCGTCGCGGCGTTGCAGGCCTGGGCCGCGAAGTCGGGCGCCGCGGTCGAATTGCTGGCGGACGAGGACCACTTCCTCGCGGGCGCCCGCGACCGCCTCGAGCGCATCTTCAGCTCGTGGCTCGATCCCGACGCCGCCTGAGCCTCAGCGCGCCCGGCGCCAGGCGACCCGCTCCAACCAGTCCTCGCCCAGCGCCCGGTACTCCTCGCTGTCCGCGGCGAGGAGGGTTCCGGCGTTCCGCGCCGCGTCGTCCCACGCGCCGCGCCGGTACTGCAGGTTGACGAGCAGGGCCAGCGCCTCCAACCGCAGTTCGAGCGGCAACCCGCCCGACGCCAGCGTGGCGCGCAGCCGCCGCTCGGCCGGCCCGAACTCCCGGTCGTTGTACAGCGCGCGTCCCAGCAGGTAGCCCACCACCGCGTCGTCCGGCGCCTGCCGCGCGGCCTCCTCGAGCCGGGCGCGCCACGCGGCCGCGGCGGATTCCGGGCTGCGGCCGGGCCGCCCGAGCTGCAGCAGCTCGTCGCGCAGCAGGGCCGACAACGCCGGATGCGCCAGCACGTACAGCTTGACCAGCAGCAGGCGCCGTTCCGGTGCGCGCGGGACGCGCGGCAGGACGTCCTCGTACTCCGCCCGCGCGGCGGCCGCGCGGCCGGCCTGCCACGCGGCGTCGGCCCGCAGCACGCGCACGACGTCGCGCGGCCGACGGCCGAGCGCCGGTTCGGCGAGCAGGGTGCGGGCCAGCGCCTCCGCCTCGGCGGTCCGGCCGAGCCGCACGGCGAGGTCGAGTCGCGCGAGGCGTTGACCCGGGTCGTCGCCCGACAGGCGGCACGCGTCCTCCTGGGCCTCGAGCGCCCCGGCGACGTCCCCGCGCGCCAGCCGGTCGTCGCGCCGCGCCGCGGCTTCCGCTACGGCGTGCGGGCAGCGCATCGCGAAGAACCCCGGCGCGTCGAAACGCGCCCGGGCCGCCTCCATCCGCGCCTCATCCAGCGGGATCCGCGCGAGCCACGCGCGCCAGTCCGACCACAGCGCCTCCAGCGATCGCCCGCAGGCCGCGGCGAAGTCGCCGTCCCGGAACGCCCGCCGGAACGCCTCCGGACCGTGCGTGTCGCGCAGCCAACGCACGAACGACCCCATCGCGGTGTAGGCCGTTCCGGCGTTCTCGCCGAGGAACCCGATGCCGAGCAGGGTCGTTGCGGGCGGCAACAGGCCGAGCCGATCCATCGCCGCCGCCCAACCGTGCGGCGTCAGCTCGTCGACCGGCCACTCCGCCGCCACCGCCCCGCCTTCGACCAGGCCGGGCAGCGGCAGCAGCCCGCCCCAGCGGGCCGGCACGCGGAACGGACCGTCGCACAGCTCGCCGAGAATCACGTGCGCCAGCTCGTGTTTCAGGATCCGGTGCGGGAACCCCGGCTCGTGGACGTAGACCTCGCGGCGCCACGGCTTGGCCACCGAGGTGCGGCCCGCTCCCATCCGCGCCGCCTTCTCCTCCTCCGAGCGGAACAGCAGCACCGTCACGCGCCCGCCGTTGTCCGGCAGCCCCGCGAACCGCCGGATCTGCCGGACGCGGAAGTCGCAGTCCTCGGCGACCAGCCGCAACTCCTCCGCCGGCGCCTCGACGGGACCGTAGACGTCGCACGAACGGCCGGCGGCGTGCGCGCCGAGGCGGGCGGCGATGTGCGCGGTGTCCGTCCGGTGGCCCAGCTCCGGACCCAGCGCCCAGGCCAGCCCGCACACGCCGAGCAGCGGCGGCACGGCGAGCGCGGCCGCGCGCGCGCGGATCAGCCGGCGCAGCGACAGGCGCCGCGCGACGGGGTCCCAGCCCCAGCGCACGAGCGCCAGCAGCAGCGCGGCCTCGGCCAGGTTCGTCGCCCGGTACGTCAGGAGCCGCCCCGACACCGGGATCAACGTGTCGTACAGCACGCCGGGGTACTGCCCGAAGAACGGACCGAAGAACGACACCGCGGGCGTCGCGTAGAACCGGTAGACGACGAGCCCCAGCGAGGCGGCGACCACGACCAGCCACGCTCCCGTCGCCCGCCGGCTCGTCGCCACGACCAGCGCCAGGAACCAGCCGACGACGGCGGCGAGCAGCGCGGAGCACAGCGGCAGCAGGGCGAAGAAGGCCAGCCCCTGCACGGGGTCGCAGATCGGGGCCTCGAACATGAACAGCGTCAGCATCATCAGCGGCAGGCCGACGAGGAGCCCGGCGGTCGCCAGCAGCGCCGCCAGCAGCGCCCCGGGACGGTCGAGCGCTCCGTCGAGACGGCGCACGCCCGCGGCGACGAGCCCCGCGGCGATCGGAACCACCGCGGCCGTCGCCAGCGCCGCCTCGAAGCCCAGCTCGTTGAAGTGCGGCACGAACAGCAGGCCGACGCCCAGCACGAACGACACGCCGGCGGCGCAGCGCGTCCGCCGCCAGCGCGCCAGGGCGCGCAGCGTCTCGCGAAACGTCACGGCGCACCTCCCACTCCGCCCGCGGCGAGCCGCCGGCCGACGGCGTTCGCGGCGTCGTTCAGCACCGAGCGTCCCGGGTAACCGGCGAGCACGACGACCCAGACCCGCGGGCGGCTCGGGTCGTCGATCAGCACGTTGTCGGTGTACCACTCCTTCGCGAAGCCGGCCTTGTGGTACAGCACCGTCTCCGGGCCGAACCACGGTCGCAACCGCTCGACCACTTCCTCGCCCCGTTCCCGCGGGCCGCGCAGCAGTCCGCGCAGCAGCTCGAGGTCCTCGGCCGGGAGGCGGTACGAGCGTTCCGCGGGCAGGCGTTCCTGCAGGACGACCCGCAGCAGCGCCTCGGCCAGCTCGACCGGCGTCGTGCACGCCGCGCGCGAACAGCGCACGGCCGCCCGGCCGTGTGCCGCCGGCAGCTCCCGCGTGCGCCCGTCCTGCTCGATCGCGATCGCCGGCGAATCGCGCAGGAACCTGGAGAAGCCGAGCCGTTCCCAGGGGCCGGAGGCGTAGGCCACGCGCAGGGCGGTTCCCCGGTAACCGTTCTCGGGCACGAAGAACCGCTCGTGCAGTTCGTCGAAGCCGGCGAACACCACGAGGTAGTCGTACGCCAGGTTGTCGCTCGGGCCCAGCGCGGCCTCCACGAGTTCGGCCACCGTGAACCGCGGATCCTCGCCCGGCGCGTCGAAGGCGAGCGTCGCCCGCGGTTCGAAGCCGAGCGCCCGGATCCGGAGCAGGGCGGCGATCGCCGCGTAGAGCTTGACCGTCGAGGCCGGATTCCAGTCGCCCACGTCGGTCCCGGTGCCGTGCCAGTCGTACCACCGCTCGGCGAGCACCCGCGTCCGGCTCTCGTCGAGGTCGAGTTCCGCGACGCAGGCCAGGAAGCCGCCGGGCGGCGGCGCGAACCCCGCCGCCGTCAGCCGTTCGGGAAGCGTCTCGTGGTCGATCCCGGCGGCCGGCGCGAGCGCGTTGTCCGGCGCGCCGTCTTCCGCCGTCGCGTCGTCCGGCTCCGCCGCCCCTCCCGCGGGCGGCGACCCGGGGCCGTCCGCCGCCGTGTCGGCCGGCACGGGTGCGCCGGCCGCGGCATCCGTCGCGGCGACGGCCGGGGGGAGCGGCGCTTCGCCGCGGGCGCCCGGCCGGGAACCGCAGCTTGCGGGATCGAGCCACCAGGGCAGCGCGAGGAACGCGGCCAGCAGGCGCGGCGCAGGCGCGACCGGCGAGTCCCGCTCCACGACGGCATCCTAGGCCGCCGGCCCGCGGGATGCCAACCGACCCTCTCCGGGTTCCCGCCAGGCCCGAACCGGACTAGAGTCCCGCCTCGGGCTCCGCCACCGCGGACTCCCCGGCCGGCTGAATGCCGGCCGGGCTGGAGGTGTCGATGGAGCGATCCGCGGGAATCGGGGTTCCGCCGGACGAGAGATGCATCCCATGAGACCGCCGCACGCCCTCCTCTTCCTCCTCGCACTGTCGCCCCTGGCGGCGGCGTCGCCGGCGGCGGCCGACGATGCCGCGTGCGAGGGCCGCCGGGAGGTCCGCGAAGGGGAGAGCCTGTGGAGCATCGCGCGCGAATGCGGCATCTCGGTCGCCGCGCTGCGCCGGGCGAACGACCTGGAGGAAGACGCCTCGATCCGGCCGGGCCAGCGGCTGCGCATTCCGCCGCCGCGCGGCGGTTCGTCTTCCGCCGAGGCCGAGACGACGACCGCCGCCCCCGCGACCGGCAGGCGACCCGCCCGCGCCGGCATCCGCGTCGAGGTCCAGCCGGGCCAGACGCTGTCCGACTTGGCCCGCGAGCACGGCATTTCCGTGCGCGCGATCCAGCGCGCCAACGACATCGACGACCCCGACCGCATCGAGGTGGGCCGAACGCTGCTGATCCCGGACGACGACGTGGGCGGCGCCGGCCGCGGGGCGCGGGCCGCGTCGAACCCGATCACGATCCACCGCATCAAGACCGGCGAGGAGGAAACGGTCCGCCTGTACGACGCCCGCGGCCGGCTGCGCGCGGCGGCCCACCGCACCGTCAACCACCTGCTGCGCGACGTGCCGACCGGACGCACGCTGCGCATCGCGCCGGAACTGCTGCAGCTCCTGCAACGCGTCGCCGACCGCTGGCCCGGACGCCGCATCCTCGTGCAGTCCGGCGTCCGACCGCTCGTCGAGCGGCCCGGGCGGGAGCCCGGCAACCACATGCGGGGGCGCGCGATCGATTTCTCGATCGAGGGGGTTTCGAACCGCGAGCTGCGGGACTTCTGCCGCACCCTGCCCAACGCCGGCGTCGGCTACTACCCGAACAGCACGTTCGTGCATCTTGACGCGCGCGATCGCCCCACCTTCTGGGTGGACCTCTCCGGCCCCGGCGAGCCGCCGGACTACGTCGACGACCCCGAGGCGTGGCTCGCGGAGCACGAGTCCCGCTCGGGACGATCGACGCGGCCCACCTCCCAACCGTCCACCCCACCGGCGCCGGACGCCGTCCCGTGCGAGGCTCCCGCGGTGTCGTCGGAGGAGTCGGTCGAGGCCCCGCCGGCGAGCCGCTCGACGCCCGCGACGGAAGCCTCGACGCCCGCCGGAGTGGACGTCGCGGCGCCTTCGGACTAGCCTAACTCCGTCCGAAAGGCCGTCGTGGTCGCGGGCGTGGGCGCGAGCGAAACCGGCAACGACTCCCCGCGGGGCGTCCCAGCCGCGCCCGGGTCCGTGAGGCCCTTTCGGATGAGGTCCAGGTTGGGTTGGCGCATGGCCGTTCCCGGTCGAGTTCTCCGCCGCGTTCCGTGCCGCGCCGCGCCAGCGCTCGCCGCCCTCGCCGCGCTCGCGTTCGCCGCCTGTCGGGGCGGCCCGGAACGGGCCCCGGCGGGCGAGGGGCCCGTCGCCGCGGCCCCCGCAGGCGACGCCGGCGGAGGTGCAACGCCGCCGCCGGGCACCTCCACCGGAGGAGAAGCGGCGGCCGGCCGGGATGCCGTCCGGACGGCACCGGCGGCGGGGGAGGCGAGTGGCCTGTCTTCTTCATCCCCGCCGCCGGCGGCGGAAACGGCGAGCGGCGGGTTGGCGAGGACGGCGGTCGGCGCGCCTCCGGCCGGCGGCGAGACACCCGGCTTCGCACCCTGCGGCGAGCCGCCGCCGGGGATGGTCTGCATCCCCGGCGGCCCGTTCCGGCGGGGCGCCGACGACGGCGAGCCGGCGGAGCGCCCTTGCGCCGAGGTCGTCGTGTCGACTTTCTACATCGATCGGACCGAGGTCACGTTCGGCGCGTTCCGGGAGTGCGTCCGCGCCGGCGCCTGCCGGCTGATGCGGCACTACCGGGATTTCGAGGACCCGCAACAGCCGGTCGTGGCGGTCGATTGGTACAACGCCGACGCCTATTGCCGGTGGGCGGGCAAGCGGCTTCCCACCGAGGCGGAATGGGAGAAGGCGGCCCGCGGCACGGACGGCCGCACGTATCCGTGGGGCGAGGAGCCGGCCACGTGCGCGCGGGCGGCCCTGCGCGGCTGCCCGCCCGGCACCACGCGTCCCGTCGGATCGTTCCCGCCCGGAGCGTGGGGCCTCTTCGACATGGCGGGCAACGCCTACGAGTTCGTCGCGGACTGGTTCGCGCCCTGCTACCGGGGATGCCCGGGCGAGTGCGGGGCGGACTGCGACGGACCGGACCCGCGCGGCCCCTGCGGCGGCGCCGCCGAGTGTCCGGGCCGCGGCCAACGCGTGCTCAAGGGCGGCTCCTGGTACTGGGGACCGGACCGCGCCCGCGGCAGTCATCGCCGCCCGATGCGTCCGGACCATGCCGGACACCGCCTCGGGTTCCGTTGCGCGGCCGACGCGACACCGCCCGTCTCCGCCGGACCGGCGGCGACCGCGCCCACGGGACCGACCGCGACTCCCGCCGCCGGGCCGGCCCCGGCCTCCTCCGCGCCGCCGGTCGTGGAATCCGGGCCCTCCGCGGCGGGCGAGCCCCGCTCCGCGGCCGGCGGGTCCGGCACGGCCGGCCGCATCGCCGCACCCCCGGCGCTTCCCGGGCCGCTGACCGCGGCCCAGCGCGCGGCGCTCGAGGCGGTGACGGACGAGCCGCGGGTTCGCGACCCCGTCGACGCGCGGCACTACGTGCAGACCAACGAGCCGCAGCACGACGTCTGGTTCCCGTACGTCGACGGGCTCGGCGGCGGCTACATCGGCGTCGGCTCGGACCAGAACTACACGTTGTGCGCGCGGGCCCGGGCCGAGTTCGTCTGGCTGATGGACTACGATCCCGTGGTGGCGCGCGCACACCGCCTGTTCCGCGTCCTGATCCTCGCGGCGTCCGACCCCGGGGCGTTCCTGGCCTTCTGGGACCGTTCCGGCACGACTGCCGTGCGCGAGGCTCTCGCCTCGGCCGGCATCGGGGAGGCCGAGCGCAACGAGTTGTGGGCGCTGTACCGGGAGTACAAGGCGCCGCTGCGACACCACTTCGGGCGGGTGGCCGGATTGGAGGCGGGCGGGCTTCCGAGCAGTTGGCTGTCCGACCCGCAGGCGTATGCCTGGGTCCGCGCGCTCTGCGAGACGGACCGCGTGCGGATCCTCCACGGCGATCTGCTCGGGCGCACCGTGTTGCCGGCCATCGCCGCGGCGCACGAGCGGCTCGGGGTCCCGGTACGGGTCGTCTACCTGTCGAATGCCGAGCAGTACTTCCTCTATAATGCTGCCTTCCGCGAGGCGTTTGCGGCGTTGCCGGCCGACGAGCGATCGGTGGTCCTGCGGACGCTCAACTTCGCGGACGACCGGGGCGTCAACCGCATGGTCTGGCACTACCAGGTCGAGCCGCTGCGGCACTTCGCCGCCCAACTCGCCCGCCCGGAAGTCGTCCGCTACCGCGACCTCGTGCCGGATGCGCCCTACGAGCCGGGCGGCGGGTTGTCGCTGGTCGGCTTCGCGCCGCCGGCGCGGTAGGCGGCGGGGGCGAACCGGCCGGTGCTGCCGCCGCGCACCGCGCCGCGCGCCCGCGCCGTTCGCCGGCGGCGCGGGGCCGGGTGCGCCGGAACGCGGCCTCGAGAGGCGAAGTCCGAGCGTCCGGTCGGGCGCGGCGGGGCGCCACGCTAGCCGCGCCGGAAGGTCAGGCCGCTCTTGCCCTTGTCCACGCGGACGGTGCTGCCGGGGCCGAAGTCGCCCGCGAGGATCGCCTTGGACAGCGGCTCCATCAGCTCGCGCTGCAGGGCGCGCTTGAGCGGTCGCGCGCCGAACTGCGGGTCGAAGCCGATCTCGGCCAGCCAGTCTTTCGCCGCGTCGGCGAGTTCCAGCCGCAGGTCGCGGCCGGCCAGCAGCCGGCCGTAGCGTTCGAGCTGGATGTCGACGATCTTGCGGATCGCCTTCCGGTCCAGGCGGTGGAACAGCACGGTGGAATCGATGCGGTTGAGGAACTCGGGCCGGAACGTCTCGCGCAGGGCGCCGAACACGAGATCCTCCATCTTGTCGCGCTCGCTCTCGTCGAGGTCCTGGATGTACTGGCTGCCGACGTTGGAGGTCATGATCAGGATCGCGTTGCGGAAATCGACGGTGCGGCCGTGGCCGTCGGTGAGGCGTCCGTCGTCGAGCACCTGGAGCAGGATGTTGAACACGTCGGCGTGGGCCTTCTCCATCTCGTCGAGCAGGATCACGCAGTAGGGGCGGCGGCGGACGGCCTCGGTGAGCTGTCCGCCCTCGTCGAAGCCGATGTAGCCGGGCGGGGCGCCGATCAGCCGGCTGACGGTGTGCTTCTCCATGTACTCGGACATGTCGAGCCGGACCATGGCGCGCTCGTCGTCGAACAGGAACTCGGCGAGGGCGCGGGCGAGCTCGGTCTTGCCGACGCCGGTGGGACCGAGGAACAGGAACGAGCCGATCGGGCGGTTCGGGTCGGAGAGGCCGGCGCGCGCCATGCGGATCGCGGCGGCGACCGCCTCGAGCGCCTCGTCCTGGCCCACGACGCGGCGCCGCAGGCGCTGTTCCATCTCCAGCAGCCGGTTCGACTCCGCCTCGAGCATCTTGGCCACGGGGATGCCGGTCCAGCGCGACACGACCAGCGCGATGTCCTCCTCGGTCACCTCCTCGCGGAGGAACGAGCCGCCGTCGGCCGCGGCGCGCTGCAGCTCGGCCCGGGCCTGCTCGAGTTCCCGTTCCAGCGCCGGCAGGCTGCCGTAGCGGATCTCGGCGGCGCGGTCGTAGTTCGCCTCGCGCTGCGCCCGTTCGGCCTCGGTCTTCAGCGCCTCGATCCGCTCCTTGGCCGTCTTGATCCGCGCGATGAGCTGCCGCTCGCGCTCCCACCGCGCGCGCATGGCCGTCGTGCGCGCCTGGAGCTCGGCAATCTCGCGCTCGACCTCCTCCAGCCGCTGGCGCGAGGCCTTGTCGTCCTCGCGCCGGAGCGCCTGGCGTTCGATCTCGAGCCGCGTCTGCTGCCGCTGCAGCTCGTCGATCGGCCCCGGCAACGACTCCACCTCCATCTTCAGCCGGCTGGCCGCCTCGTCGACCAGGTCGATCGCCTTGTCGGGGAGGAAGCGGTCGGCGATGTAGCGCTGGGAGAGCCGGGCGGCGGCGACGAGCGCGGCGTCCTGGATGCGGATGCCGTGGTGCACCTCGTAGCGTTCCTTGAGGCCGCGCAGGATCGAGATCGTGTCCTCGACGGACGGTTGCCCGATCAGCACCGGCTGGAAGCGGCGCTCCAGCGCCTTGTCCTTCTCGACGTGCTTGCGGTACTCGTCGAGCGTGGTGGCGCCGATGCAGCGCAGCTCGCCGCGGGCCAGCGCCGGCTTGAGCATGTTGGCGGCGTCCTGCGCCCCCTCGGCGGCGCCCGCGCCGACCAGCGTGTGCAGCTCGTCGATGAACAGCACCACGCTGCCGGCGGCGTTCTCGATCTCGCGCAGCACGGCCTTGAGCCGGTCCTCGAACTCGCCGCGGTACTTCGCCCCGGCGACCAGCGCACCCAGGTCGAGCTGCAGCACGCGCTTGCCGCGCAGGCTCTCGGGGACGTCGCCGGCGGCGATGCGCTGGGCGATCCCCTCCACGATCGCCGTCTTGCCCACCCCGGGCTCGCCGATCAGCACCGGGTTGTTCTTGGTCCGCCGCGCCAGCACCTGCATCGCCCGGCGAATCTCCTCGTCGCGGCCGATCACCGGGTCGAGCTTCCCCTTGGCGGCCTGCTCGGTCAGGTCCCGCGTGTACCGCTTGAGCACGTCGTACTTGCCCTCGGGGTCCTGGTCCGTCACCCGCTGGTTCCCGCGCGACTCCTGCAGCGCCGCCAGCAGCGCCTCGCGGTCGGCCCCCGCCTGCCGCAACGCCTCGGAGGCCTCCCCGTCCTGGCCCTGCGTCATCGCGAGCAGGAAGTGTTCGGTCGACACGAACTGGTCCTTGAACTGCTCGGCCTCCCGGAGCGCCCGGTCGAACAACCCCTTGAACGCCGAACCGATGTACGTCTCGCCGCCCTCGACCCGCGGCAACCGGTCGAGGGCCAGTTCGAGCCGTTTCTCGACGGCGGCGGGGGCCGCGCCGGCCTTCTCGAGCAGCGGGCGGACGATGCCGTCCGTCTGGCGCAGCAGCGCCCACAGCACGTGAACCGCCTGGATTTCCTGGTGACCGCGTTCGCGCGCCAACCGGTCCGCGTCGGCAAGTGCCTCTCGCGACTTCACCGTCAGCTTGTCCGTCCGGATCATCCGACTCACCTCGCTTCCGGCGCCCTCGGCGCGCCGTTTGCATGCCCAGCGTAAGCATCGCGGCGACGAGATCAAACGGCGTCGCGGCCCGTCGCCGCTTCCATCGTGCGCCCCCTCCCCAGGCCGGTCGGATCGGAGGGAAAGCGGCGCGGTGGCCAGGCGACCGAGCACCGCACAGGACGCAGGGTCGAGGACCAGGGGGGACATTTTCGCTGACTCGTTCGGGGGGACATGCCCGCTGACCCCTGACCCGGCTTCGCGAGGCCCCTTGTGGGCGCCGGCGTCTCGCGCTAAGTTCCCGCCCCGTGAAGGACTGGGTGCCGGTCCTGCTCGGTGTCGGGCTCTGCGGCGGCTGCGCGACGGAGGTGGGGGACGAGTGCGCGGCGAACGTCGATTGCTCCGCCTACGGCGACCGCGTGTGCGACACGACGGCCCCCGGCGGCTACTGCACGATCCTCGACTGCCGGGCCGACGGTTGTCCCGAGGAGGCGGTCTGCGTCGCGTGGGGCGAGGGGGTTTCGCGACGCACGTTCTGCATGCGCCATTGCGGTTCGGACTCCGACTGCCGCGACGGCTACCAGTGCTTCGATCCCGCGGGCTACGCCGGCGAACATGCCGGAGAGCCGGGGTTCGACCCCGCGGACTACGGGGTGATCCTCGACGGGAACCCGCAGGGTTCGAGGTTCTGCACGCGGGACTGGTGACCCCCTTCCGCGGGCGATCGAGGGACGGGGGCGGGACGCGGAGCCCCGGACCGGACCGGGGACTGGGTGCGATGACGCTGGGTCCGCTGACGTGGCTTGCCGGAACGCCGGACGACACCGCGCGCGCGGTCACGATCGGCGTGTTCGACGGCGTGCACCTTGGACACCAGGCCCTGCTGCAGCGCTTGCGGGAGGAGGCCGGCCCGGGTCTGGTCCCGACGGTGCTGACCTTCGACCGTCATCCGCTGCGCGTAGTGGCGCCCGAACGCGAGCCGGAGCGGCTCACCGCGGATGCCCTGCGGATCGAGTTGTTGCGGCAAGCCGGCGCCGCCGCGGTGGTTGCGCTGCCGTTCGACGCGGCGGCGGCCGGGTTGAGCCCCGAGGCGTTCGTGCGCGAGGTATTGATCGAGCGGCTGGGCGCCCGCCTCGCGGTCGTCTCGTCCGCCTTCCGCTTCGGCGCCGGCGGCCGCGGCGACCCCGCGGCGCTGCGGCGCATCGGTCGCGAGCAGGGGCTGGCGGTGTGCGAGGTCCCGCCGCGGATGCTCGACGGACGCCGTGTCTCCTCGACCCGCATTCGCCAGGCCCTCAAGGCCGGCGACGTCGAGCTGGCGGCGCGACTGCTCGGACGACACCACGTGGTCGAAGGGGTCGTCGAACGGGGCGAGGGCCGCGGCCGGGCGCTCGGCTTCCCCACCGCCAACCTCGGCCGCCTCGAGGTGCTGGCGCCGGCCGAGGGGATCTACGCCGCGTGGGCGCGCTGGGCCGGCGAGGTGCGCGCGGCAGCGGTGTTCATCGGCCGCCGGCTCACCTTCGAGGGCGACCGGACGATCGAGGCCCATCTGCTGGACGCCGACGTCGAGCTGTACGGCGCGCGGCTGACGCTGGGCTTCGTCCGCCGGCTCCGCGACGACCGGCGCTTCGCCGGGGCGCAGGAGCTCGCCGCGCAGATCGCCCGCGACGTGCAGGCCGCCCGCGCGACGCTGGCCCCCCTCCTCTCCGCCACACCGGCCTCCGCACCGTGCTGCCACGGGCCCGCGGGGCCATCGACGAGGTGAGCCATGGCAGGCTTCCACGAGCGCTTCCTGGCCAAGCTGCCGCTGTCGGTCCTGCGTGCCGTCGCCCGGCGCATGGGGATCGAGGGTGGAGACGATCTCGAGCGCGAGGCGCTGATCGAGCGGCTCACCTCCGCGCCGCGGCAACGGGCCGCATCGTTCGGCCAGTCGCTCCGCCGTCTGGTCGGGCGGCTGCCCGGCGGCGTGCTGCGGACCGCGGCCATGTCCGCCCCGGCGCACGTCGCGCCCCGCGGCGAGGGCCCGGCGTCCCCGGCGGCGATCGCCTCGGGCATCCCGGCGGCCGGGACGGCCGAGGCGCTGCAGTTCGAGACGATGAGCATGGTCGAGCTGCTGCTCCGGCAGGGCCACATCGATGAGGCACGCGCGATGCTGCGTCGGATCGTAGAGCGCGACCCGGGCCATCCGACCGCGCGACAGCGGCTCGACGAGATCCAGGGCGGTCTGCCGCGCTCCGCCCAGCTCGTGACCCACGAGGCGCCGGCGCCGCCGCGCGCTCCCGGCGCCGCCGGGGAGCGGCCGCTGCGGGTCGAGGAGCCGGTCTTCCGGCCGTTCGCCGAACGACCCGCCGCCGCGCTCGACGTGCCCGACCTGGAACAGCCGCCGCTCGGCTACGGCCGGATCTACGCCGGCCTCCTGCACGTCGAGCCCACCACGCTGTACGCGTACTGGGAAGTCACCCCGGAAGCGACCGCGGCCGTGCGGCGCCGCCTGGGCGACCCGGACGCCCGGCTGACGATCCGCCTGGTCTCGCACTACGTCGAGGCGCGGGCGGGCGGCATCGTGCACGACGTCGAAGTCGACGACCTGGCGGGAGAGTACTTCTTCGTCGGGCTCAAGCCCGGCGGCCGGCACCGGCTCGCCGTCGGCCTCCGTTCCAGGTCCGACCAGTTCGAGCCGGTGTGCCACACGGGTCTCGCGGCCACGGCACCCGCCGGGCCGTCGGCGGACACGCGCGAGACCTGGCTCGAGGTGGAGCCGCCCGGACGCCAGGCCAAGCCCGTGCCGCAGCCGATCCGGATCCTCGCGCGGACCACCGGTTCGCCCGGGGAGGCGTTGCGTACGCGCGCCCGCCGCCTCGGACTCGGCAGCCTGCCGGAACAGGTCCAACAGCGGATCCTCGACCGGCTGCACGAACTGCTCGAGACGTCGGGGCGTCCGGGCGCGCTGCCCACGTCGCCCGGGATGACCCGGCCCGAGCCGGTGGCGCGGCGTTGACCGCCCGGCGGGCCGGCCGCGTCACAGTCCGAGCGCGCCCGGGTTCATGATGCCCGCCGGATCGAGTTCGCGCTTGAGCGCTTCCATCCAGGGGCGCAGCGGCCCGTGGGCCGCGCGGGCGAGCGCGATCGGCAGGGGGCGCGCGGCGCGGCAGGACGAGAGCGCCACCCCGGCCGCCGCGAACCGCTCGACCAGCCGGAACAGCGGGCGCCGGACGTCGGCGACCCGCCCCTCCGGCGCCAGCGCCGTCCAGCACGCCGTGCCTCCCTCGGGCAGCGCGTTCGACCAGCGGCAGGAGACCAGGTCGTCGCCCAGCACCGCCTGGGCTTCGCGGTCCAGCGCGCACAGCTCGGTCCAACGCCCCGCCGCCTCGACGCGCTCCAGCGGGCGGGCGGGGTCGGCCGGCAGGTCGAACGGGCCGCGCGTGCAGAGCGGCTCTTCCTCGCCGACCATCGTGCCGCCGGCGCCGGCGATCCGTTCGCGGGCCTGCCGCGCGAATGCCTCGACCAGCGCCCCGTAGCCCTCGAACGCCAGGACCAGCACGGCCTCTCCGCGCATCGGCGCCGTGGCCCATGCCGGTCCGGGGCGGACGACGCGCGCGGCGGCGGGACGCACGGAGTCCGCCAGCAGCGCGGCCAGGCAGGCCAGGGCCGGCGCCGGCCCGGGAAACCAGGCGGCGACGAGCTGCCGCGTCTTCGGCGGCCGGTGCACCCGCAGGTGGGCCGCCGTGATCACGCCGAACGCCCCCTCCCCGGCCACGAAGGCCTGCATCAGGTCTGGCCCGGCGGCCCGGCGCGGCGCCGCCTTGATCCGGATCGCCTCGCCGCGCGGCAGCACCGCCTCCAGCCCGATGCATGCATCGTCGAACGAACCCTGCAGCGCCGACGCCTCGCCCCACCCGCGGCCGCCGAGCAGGCCGCCGAGCTTCGGGGAAAGGTCGGGCAGGAGGGCGTAGCCGAGCGACAAGGCGTGCTCGCCGAGGCGTTGTTCGAGCGCCCGGACCCGCACGCCGGCCTCGGCGTGGACCACCAAGGCCTCCTCGGAGAGCTGCCGGATCGCCTGGAGACGCTCCAGGCTCAGCTGCATCGTCGGACCGGCGGCTGGAGGGCGCGCCGCGGGGGCTTCCGATCGGGCCAGCACGGGGACCCGCAGCTCGGTCCCGATGCGCAGCACCGCCGCCACCTCCTGGACGTCGCCGGGCGTGACGGTGAAGACCGGCGGATCGCCGGTCGCTTCGACTCCGCCCGGCAGCGCCTCCTCCAGCGCCCGCCGGAGCGTCTCGGCCGCCTCGCGCGGACCCCCGCGCCGCTCGCCGCGCCCGGCGGCGGCCGGGGCGACGTCCTTCTCGCGGGAGCCGATCAGCTTTCCCGGATTGAGCACGCCGGCGGGATCGAAGGTGCGCTTGAGCGCCCAGGCGATGCGCAGGGCGTGTCCGTACTCCCCCTCCATCGCCGCGGCCTTCGACACCCCCACCCCGTGGTGGTGGGAAATGACGCCGCCCGCCTCGACGACGGCCGCCAACGCGGTCCGCCACGTCTCGTCGTAGCGCTCGACGCCGTGGTCGCTCGACGTGGCGGGCCCCACGAACGTGAAGTAGATCGAGCACCCCTCGTGGTAGGCGTGGGAGAAGTGCGCCAGCACCAGCACCTTGTGGCGCAGCGCACGGCGCACGGCGACGTAGACGGCGAACAGCCGGTCCCAGGTCGCGGCGACCTCCATCGTGTCGGTGAAGCCGCCGGCGTCGAACACGCCGGACTGGCGGTACGAAATCGCGTAGCGCTGCTCGTACCAGCGCCGCGCCAGCGGCTCGCCGAGATCCGTCGCCGTGTCGGCGAGCAGGTCGAGCGCGAGACGCTCCTCCGCCTCGGTCACCCCGGTCCGGCCTTCGAACACCAGGACCAGCACGCACCCCCCGAGGACCGCGTCGGGCAGGCGGTCGAGCGTCGTGTTCGGGTACGCGGGCCGTTCGAGCAACTGGCGGGTGGCGCGCTGCCGGACGCCGTGCACCAGCGCCTTGCCCGTGGCCTTGAGCCGCGCGGCGAGCGAACCGGCCGGCGCCGGCTCGCTCTCCACGGAGCCCATCCGCAGGATCACGCTGTCGATCGCGTCGTACAACCGCACGACCGCCGGCCGGAGCCCCGCCTGCAACAGGCGACGCACGGCATCGATGCCGTGCTTGAGGCTGGAGAACCGCAGCGCGCGGAAGCGGCGCGCCTCCGCGGCCGGATGCAGCCGCAGGCGCGCGTCGGTCACGATGCCGAACGCGCCCTCGCTGCCGACCAGCAGCTGGCAGAAGCCCGGACCGCGCCCGCGTCCGGGCCGTCCCGGCACGGTGCGGTAGGCCCCGTCGCCGGTGACGATGCCCAGCTCGGAGACGAGGTCCTCGATCTTGCCGTAGAGGGTCGACATCTGTCCCGCGCCGCGGGTCGCCAGCCAGCCGCCGACGCTGGAACAGTACATCGAGGACGGGAAGTGCCCGCAGGTGAAGCCGTGCTGCAGCAACGCCTGCTCCAGGTCCTCGCCGATCACCCCGGCCTCGACATCGACCAGCCGCCGCTCCGCGTCGATCCCCCGAAGGCGCGACAGGCGCTTGAGGTCGAGCAGCACGTCCCCGCGCAGCGGCAGCGTGCCGCCGCAGACGCCGGAGCCGGCCCCGAAGGGCACGAGCGGCACGCCGTGCCGGGCCAGCAGCCGCACGACGTCCTGCACCTCCGCCACCGACCCCGGCCAGACGACGGCTTGCGGCGGGTGCACGGTGTGCTTCCCCGCCCGCAGCCAGAGCAGCGCTTTCGGCCAGAGGTCCCGCGAATACGCGAGCTGGTCGGCGGGGTCCTCGGACACCCACGCCTTCCCGACGACGGCCCCCAGTTCCCGGCGCAGCTTGACGTCGAGCGGCATGCTCCTCCATACGGCGGCGGTCGGCACCGGGTCAAGCCCGCGGCGCCGGACCGCCTACAGGAACGTCCCGTACTCCACGCGACCGTCCCCGAAGAGCTGGACGACGCGCACCGCGCCGTCCTTCGTCGCCGGCATCACCACCACGTGCTGGTCGTCGTAGACCGACATCGCGTATTCGACGTGGTGATGCCCGGCGAAGAAGCCCCAGACCGCGCCCCGGAGCCCGTCGCTGCGCAGCAGCGCCTCCAGCCGCCCGGTCTCCTCGGGACTGAGGCAGTCGAGCAGGCCCGCGGTGGTCACGAGCGGCGGGTGGTGCAGGAACACGAACGTGTTGCGGGCGCCCGGCGTCGCCGTCGCGGCCAGATGCGCCTCGAACCACGGCCACGTCCCGCCCGCGAAGTCGTGCAGTTCCGAAGCGGAGTGGACTCCGCGGTACCCGAACGGGGCGTGCTCGCGCGTGCCCATGTCGAGCGTGACGAAGTGGAACCCTTCGTAGTCGAACCCGTAGTTCTGGAAGTGCGAGTCGCAGCGGCAGGCGGGGTCGAACGTCGGCGTCGGCGCCTTGGTGAAGCCGTCGAACAGCGTCTCGAGCATCGCGAAGTGGTCCGCGAACACCTCTTCGAAGATCCGGTCGCCGCACGGCTCGGGCGCCTCCTCGTCGCTCGTGTACGGCCACATGTCGTGGTTGCCGATCGCCGGCAGGTAGGGCACGCGGAGCTGGTCCAGGATCTCGCGCGCCTTCCGCATCTCGGAGCGTTCCCCGCTGTCCGCGAAGTCGCCCGTCGCCGCCACGAAGCGGATGTCGTACTCCTCGACGGCCAGGTTGATCGAGCTCACCGCGAACCGCAGCGCCGCGGTCCGCTCGTCCTCCGCCCCGTCCGCGTCGTCCCATCCCGGCGTGCCGTAGTCGTCCCGCCCCTCGCCGACGTGCAGGTCGGTGACCTGCGCGAAGGAGAAGCAGCGCCCGCCGGTGCGCCGGCAGGCCGGCACGTCGGCCTCCGCGTCCGCGGCATCCGCCGGAACGTCGCCCTCCCCCGTCCCGTCGTCCGGCTCGACCTCCGGCGCCTCGTCCGGAGCGACATCCGTCCCTTCGGTCGCCTCGTCCGCCGCGGCGTCCGTGCCGTCCGCAGCGTCGTCGTCCCCGCCGGATGCACCGCAGGCCGGAGCCAGGGTCCCGAGAACCGCGAGCCATGAAGCCGCCGCCCATCGTTGCATCGACCGACCTCCGCGCGGGGTTACGCCTCCGGTTCCCCGACCGCCGCGGCACCGCCCGCCGCCGCCGGGAACGACGCCGTTCCGCGCCCCGCGCGCGCGGCCGACGCCGTCGGCACCGTCCTGCCCGGGTCGGTCGAGACCGCGGGTCAAGGGACCGTCCTCCCTCCCGGGGCACGGCGGCCGGAGCGTTCCTGGACGGCGCCGCCGGGCTCCTCCCGGGGCACCGGAACGGCGAGCGAGAAGGTGGAGCCGCGGCCGACGACGCTCTCGAACCACAACCTGCCGCCGTGCAGTTCCACGAGCTGCCGGGCGATGAACAGGCCGAGCCCCGTGCCGCCGGCCGTCCGCCGCACGGAGGTGTCGAGCTGCTCGAAGGCATGGAAGATCCGGCTGCGGTCGTCCTCGGCGATGCCGGGGCCCTGATCGACCACGTCGAGCCGGAACTCGCCGCTGCCGTCGGACCGCCGCTCGACCCACCCCCGCAATCGCACCGTCCCCTGCTCGGTGAACTTGACGGCATTCGAGACCAGCGCCCGGATCGCCTGTCGCAGGCGGTGCGGGTCGACGTGCAGGGGCGGAAGGCCGGCCTGCGTCTGGACCTCGACCGCCACGTTCTTGCCGTCCGCCAGCTCGCGGGCGTGCGCCGCGGCGTCGGAGATCAGCTCCACCGACGGGGTCCACTCGCGGTGCAGCTCGATCCGTCCCGCGTCGAGCTTGGCCGAATCAAGGATGCTGTTGATGATCGACAGCAGCTCGTCGCCCGCGCGGTGGATCAAGCGCACGTCCTCGCGCTGCGCCGGCGCCAGCGGCCCCTCGACCCCGCGCAGCAGCAGCTCCGAGAAGCCGAGGATCGCATTGAGCGGCCCCTTGAGGTCGTGGCTGACCGAGGCCAGGAACTGGGTGCGCACGCGGTAGGTCTCCTGGAGCACGCGGAGCGCGCGCTCCTCGTCCTCGCGCATCGCGGCGAGCCGGCCGGCGAGGCCGTCCACCGCCTCCTGCAGGCGCGCCACCTCCCGGATCCGGCTGCGCGGAGCGGACGGTGCGATCGGTCCGCGCACGGTGTCGGCCCGGGCGATGGTGTCGGCCAGCGCGGCCAGCGAACGCCCGAGCCGCCGTCCGGCGGCGGCGCCGGCGAGATGCGCGCCGAGCAGCACGAGCGCCAGGGCGCCGAGCAGCCAGGGGGGCACGCTGGCGGGAGCGGGGAGTGCGCCCCACAGCACGACGGCGCCGACCGTGTCCTGCGCGGAGGGGTACGGCGCCGCGGCCCAGCCCCAATCGCCGCCGGCGGCGATCCACGAGGCGGTCTCGGCGAAACGGGCGCGGGCCAGCGCCGCGCAGACCTCCGCCGTCCAGCCCTGCCGCGGCGCCGCGCAGTCCGGAACCCGCGCCGCGCCGGACGCGCCGCGCGGCGAAGCCGCGGCAGGCTCCAGGGCCGCCACGACGTCCGGGGACGCGGTCAGCGCCGCCGCCGCCGATTCGCGCGACAATCGCCACTCCCGCTCGCCGGCGGCGGTCCCCTCCAGCGGGACGTACAGCGTGCCGACCAGCGCCGCCACCGCCGCCGGCAGCACGAGCATCACGGAGACGCTCGTGGCCAGCGAGCCGCGGAAGGCGGACGAGTTCGTCGGCCGCGGCAGGTCGGCCAGGCCCGGGCCGAGCGTCCGGCCGGTGACGAACCGCGCCGCGGCCGCCGCGATCGGCGCCGCCAGCACGGCGGCCGGCAGAAGCGGCAGGAAGTGGCTCCACGGCGCGCCCACCGCCGCGACGGCGAGCGCGAGTCCGACGGGGAACAGGACGAGGAACAGCCACGCCAGCAACCGTCCCAGTCGTCCGCCGTAGGCCGACAGCCGCACCGCCAGCGCGGCCTGCTGGGCCGCCGCCGTCGCCTCCTGGCGCAGCATCGCGCCGACCAGGCGCCGCAGCATCGGCCACAAGTCGAGCCGCAGGACCGCGAAGCAGCCCGCCAGCGCCAGGGCGAGACAGAGGGCGGTGGCGGCCTCCAGCGTGTGGGCGAGCGCGGAGTCGGCGCCGAACAGCAGCGCGCCGCCGGCCACGACGACCGCCAGCGCCAGACCCGCCGTCGCGCAGCGCCGCCACACGGCGAACAGCAACGCCGCCGGGTCGAGCCGCGCCGGGGAGTTCTCAGGCACCGCCCGCCTCCGCCGGAGGACCATGCACCGGGATCCGCACCGAGAACACTGACCCGTGCCCGAGTCGGCTCCGCGCTTCGATCCGCCCGCCGTGCAGCTCGACGAACTGCCGGGCGATCGCCAGGCCGAGCCCCGAGCCCTCGCGCTTGGTCCGGGCGTCGCCCGCCTGCTCGTATGCCTCGAAGATCCGTTCCAACGCGTCGGGGGCGATGCCGGGACCCGTGTCCCGCACCTCCAGCTCCACCCACTCCCCCGTCCGCCGGACCGTCAGCTTCACTTCCCCCTGCCGCGTGAACTTCAGCGCGTTGCCCACGATGTTCTGCAGCACACGCCGCAGGAGCCGCGGGTCGGCGCGCGCCACCAGCCGCTCCTCCGGAAACCCGCCCGCCAGCCGCACCGGCTTGTCCCGCCGCTGCCCTTCGGCCTCCTCCAGCACCATCCGACCGAGCGCTCCGAGATCGACCTCGGTGAACTCCGCCCGGACCTGGCCCGCCCGCAGCGCCGACAGGTCGAGGATGTCGTTGACCAGGCCCAGCAGATGATCGCCGCTCTCGCGGACGATCCGCAGGTCCTCCCGTTGGCCCGGATTGATCGGCCCCTCCAGCCCTTCGAGCAGCAGGTCGGAGAATCCGAGGATCGTGTTCAGCGGCGTGCGCAGTTCGTGGCTCATCACCGCCAGGAAATCGATCTTGTCCTGGTCGGCGCGGGCCACCCGGGACCGGGTGCGGCGGTACCGTTGCACCTCCTCCGCGAACCGGTCGTGGAGCGACTCGTAGGTCCAGGCCAGCCACGCCAGCTCGTCGTCCGACTCCGACGGCCGGAGCCGCGACGCCGCCGCGCCCGTGTCCTGGGGCTCCTCGACGGCCACGCCGGCCACGCCCCGTTCGAGCCGCCGCAGGTCGTCGGCGAGGCGCTGCGAAACGAGCACCGCCGGAAGGAGGGAGACGGCGACCACCAGCAGGCCGAACACGACGAACCGGAGTCCGCCCCGCGTGCCCGGCGACCCCGGGGGCAGCCGCAGCGCCAGACCGACCCCGTTCGCCGCTCCGGGAAGCGGCACCGCCAACACGCAGCCGGAGCCCGCGCCGCCCCCGCAAGCGATTTCACCTTCGGGTCCCACCCGCGCCGGCCCGGGCAGGTTCGCGCCGTTGCCGCCCGGCACCGGACCCGCCGCCGCAGGCCCGACCAGGCGCAGCGTCCCGGGCCACGGCCCGGACAGCGCGGCGAGGGCTGCCGCCCGGCGCTCCGGCGGAACCCTCGCCAGGTTCGCGGCGAGGATTTCCAGCGCCCCACGCGCCGCCGCGGCCCGCGCGACGGTTGCGGGATCGCGTTCGAGTTCGAAGGTCTCGGGGAGCACGAGCAGGACGGTCACCAGCATGGCCGCCGCCGCAGCCGCCGCGGGGATCAGCAGGCCGACCCCGAACCGGCGCGGCTCCTTCACCGTCGATGGTCCTCCACTCCGGCCGGCCGTTCGAGGTCGCGGCGCGGCCGAGCCGCCGTCGGTTCGGGAATCCCATCCGCCGTCCGCCGGGTGCTATGCTCCGAACCACCCATGACCCGCATCGTATCGGACCCGCCGGCGGATACAAGAGCGGGGGGAGTGCCGCTCGCCGCGGCCGAGCGCCGGTCGGCCCGCGCGGCGCTGGAGTCGGCCCTGCGGGAGCACGGCCTCGAACCGCCCCCGGCCGCCGTCGCGCCGTTGGCCGACTACCTGGCCCTGCTGGTGCGCTGGCGGCGTCGCAAACGCATCGCCGGTCCGGCGGAACCCGTGGAACTCGCCGTGGAGGTCCTGGTCGATGCCCTGCACGTCGGCCCGCTGGTTCCGTCCGCGGGCCGGTTGTTCGACGTCGGCTCCGGCGCCGGCTTTCCCGGCCTGCCGCTGGCGCTGCTGGAGCCCGCGCGGCGGCTGACGTTGATCGAACCGCAGGCCGGGCGGGCGGCCCTGCTCCGCCTCGCCGCGGCCACCCTGGGCCTCGACGTCCGCGTGCGAGCCGAGCCGGTCGAGCGCGTCGTGGAGCGGATCGGTGCGGGCGAGGAGCCGCCGGCCGACGCGGCCGTGGCCCGCGCCTTCCTGCCGCCCGACGAGTGGCTGGCTCTCGGCCGGCGGCTGGTCCGTCCCGGCGGCTCGATCCTGGTGCTGGCGGGCGCGGACTGGCCGGGGCCGTCCGACCCGGCGGGCCTGGCGCTCGCCGGACGAGTCGAGTACGCGCTCCGCGGCCGCCGGCCTCGCCGCGCCTGGGCGTTCCGGCGGGCGGACGACGAGCGGCCGGACCGCGTCACTCCGGCGGGAGGTTGCGGATGACGCCGCGGGCGACGAGCACCGCGCGCAGCCGCTCGCGGTGCAGTTCGAGATGCCGGTCGATCTGGGCGTCGGTCAGTCCGAGATCCCGCAGCACGCCGCGGTAGACGACGCGGAAGTTCGGGTGGTCCTGCTGGCCCTGCAGCAGGAAGGTGAGCTTGAGGATCGCGGCGGCGTCCAGCGGGTCCGCGTCACGGCTCGGCATCCGCCTTGCTCCCCCGCACCGGACCGCCCGGCGTCCGGTCTCCGTCGTCGTCGTCCGCCGGCAGGATGCAGACGCGGCGCTCCGGCCCTTCTCCCACCGACTCGGTGCGGACGTCGCCGTCGTCGGCCAGGGCGAGGTGCACCACCCGGCGCTCCTCGGGGCTCATCGGCTCCAGCTCGATCGCGCGCCGCTCTCGCACGACCTGATCCGCCGTGCGCTGGGCCAGCGCCCGCAGCGCGTTCTCGCGGCGCACGCGGTAGCCTTCCACATCGACCTTGACCCGGACCCGCCGGGAGACCCGCTGGCCGACGATGCGCGCCACGAGGTACTGCAGGGCCTGGAGGGTCGCCCCGTGGCGGCCGATGATCCGTCCGGCGTCCGCGCCCTGCAACTCGATGCGCACCGGGTCGCCGGGGGCGGCCAGGACGCGCACGTCGAACCCCGACCGCCGCATGATCTCGCGGCACGTCTCCTCGGCCACGCGCATCGCCTCGGCGACGACCTGCGGGCCGTCGGGCTCCGGGCCGGCCGGCGGAGCCGACCCGGCCGGCGGCGCTGCCGCGTCTCCGCCCGTCGTCTCCTCCTCGTCCCCGCCGAGCGCCTCGCGCCGATCGTCCCCTCCTTCGGGCTCGCTCATCGCTTCCTCCTCGAACGCCCGTGCGGCGGCCCGCCATCCGCGGGCGGGGTGCCGGCGGCCGGCTTCGGCGCCGGCGTCGTCCCCTTCGCGGCCTGCAGCACCGGCAGCGGCACGAGCCGGTTGTAGATCTGCTGCTGCGCGATCGACAGCAGCGTGTTGGTGAAGATGTAGAGGTTCAGGCCCGACGGCAGGAACAGCATGAACGCCGTGAACAGGATCGGCATGCCGTAGAGCATCACCTTGGCCTGCGCGGAATCGACCGTGGTCGGCGTCATCTTCTGCTGCACGAACATCGAGACGCCGAGCACCGCGGGGAGCACGTAGTACGGGTCGGCCTGCGTCAGGTCGGGCAGGTACAGAAACGAGACGTGGTACAGCTCGGTGCTCGCGCCGAGCATCCGGTACAGGGCGATCCAGATCGGCATCTGCAGCAGGAGCGGGAAGCAGCCGCCCAGGGGATTGACCTTGTGCGTCCGGTACAGGTCCATCATCGCCTGGTTCTTGCGGGCCTTGTCGTCCTTGTACTTCTCGTTGATCTCGTCGAGCAGCGGCTTGAGCGCCGACATCCGGCGCATCGAGACGGTCGACCAGTGGGTCAGCGGGAGCAGCACCAGCTTCACCAGCACGGTCAGCAGGATGATCGCGACGCCCCAGACCGAGACCAGCGAATGGAAGAACTCCATGATCCGGAGCATCACGATGCACAGCGGCCCGAACCAGCCGTAGTCGACCGCCTCGTCGAGGCCGGGGAGCGCCGCGACGGCGCGGAGCAGGTCGAGCGACTTCGGTCCCAGATGGCCGGTCAATTCGAACGTCCGTTCGCCGCCCAGGTCCGTCGGCGCGAACTGCAGCGTGGCGCGCAGCGGCTGCCGCGTCTCGGCGCCGACGATGTCCAGCACACAGAAGTCGCGGCGGTTCGGCGGGTCCTTCTTCTCGAAACCCAGCGCCGAGAGGAAATACGTGTCCTCGACGCCGACCCAGCCGATCGAACCGTGCGACCGCGAACTCGACGAGACGTCCTCCCGGTCCGTCCGCCCCAACTCGCCGTTCACCCAGCACAACCCGCGCTGCTTGTTGGTCGCCGGCGACAGCCACCCGCCGGAGGGCTTGTGGCGTAGCGCCGGATGGGCCACCGACGTCCAGACCACCAGGTTCTGGACCACCTGCCCGGGATCGAGCGGCGCGAGGACGATCGTGCGGTGCAGGGCGTACGGATCCTCCGGCGTTCCGAGCCGCAGCGTCTGGCGGACCCGCACCCGCGCTCCCGGCCGGGGGACCCCTTCGAGCACCACCGTCTCGCCCTGCCGCCGCAGGACGTACTCGTCGGGGCAGACGTCGGCGTAGTTGCCCTGCACGTCGGCGGCCTGGTAGCAGTACAGACCGGTCACGCCGTCGGCCGTGGCGGCGAGGTCGAGCGGCACGCGGCCGCCGGCCACGGTCTCGTCGAAGCGCGGGTCCTTGAGCTTCCACGACACGAGCGCGCCGCGGCGGGAGGACACCACCGCCGCCACCGCCTCGTTCTCGATCTTCTCCCGCTGCTCCCGCAGCGGCGATACCGGCGGCGGTGCGGCGGGAGCCGGGACCGAGGCCGACGTCGCCTCCGCCGGGGCGGCGGAGGCGACCGGAGCCGCGGGCGCCGGCACGTCCGTCGTCCCCGGCGTCGCGGCTGCGGCGGCCGCCGGCGCCGGCACGTCCGCCGTCCCCGGCGTCGCGCGGGCCGGCGCGGACGCGTCGGCGGCCGCGACCGCCGTTCCCCGCCGGGACGAGCCGTGGTCGTCCTTCCAGAGGTCCTCGAGCAGCCCGAACGCCAGCACCACCCCGAGCGAGAGGACCACGGCCACGATCAGTCGGGTGTTCGTCGACACGCCCTATCGCCCTTCCTGGTGCCGGGCCGGAGAATCGGTCCAGCGCTGCGGCGGCGGATCGTTGCCCCCCGGATGGAACGGATGACAGCAGAGCAGCCGGCGCGCGCCGAGCCAGCCGCCGCGCACCAGGCCGAACCGGCGCAGGCATTCGGCGGCGTACCGCGAACAAGACGGCTCGAAGCGGCACGTCGGACCGAGGAACGGGGACAGGGTCCACTGGTAGATCCGGATCACCAGCAGCGGCAGCCACGCCAGCGGGCTGACGTGCCACCACCTCCGGCGCGGCTCCGCCGGCGACTCTGCCGCCGCGCGGCTCAAGGCGTCCGCGGCGACCGGACCGCGCCGGCCGGCGATCCCGTCCATCGTGCCAACTCCTCCACGACCCGCTGCAACGTCCACTCGCCCTCGCCCGTCGTCACCAGCACCACCACGTCGTGCCCCGCCGGAAAGAGCGTCGGCTGCGTTCGATAGGCCTCGCGCACCAGCCGCCGGATCCGATTCCGCCGCACCGCGTTTCCCACGCGCGCCGGAGCGGTGATGCCCAGACGCCCCGGCGCCCCCTCCGGACGCGGCCGGAGGAACACCACGAACCGGCCCGCCCGATGGCGGCGCGCTCTCCCGTCGCTTGCCGCGGGCGCCTCCGGTCCCGAACGACCACGACCACCCTGGAGCGCGACGAAGTCGCGCCTGCGGCGCAGCCGGCGGGCCTTCGGAAAACCAAACCCACCGCGCGGTCCCGGCGACACCCGCCTACTTCCGGTAGTCCGCCGGAGCCAGACGCCGGCGTCCCTTGCGCCGCCGCCGGTTGATCACCTCGCGTCCTTGCCGGGTCGCCATCCGCTTGCGGAAACCGTGCGTTCGCTGGCGCCGCGTTCGGTGCGGCTGGTAGGTTCGTTTCACGGGAGCACCTCCAACAACCGACCCGAACCGCGACCGGCCCGGGCCGGAGACATCACCGGGAGCCGGCACATAACCAGACGAGGCCCTGCGGTGTCAAGCGGTCGTCGCATGCGGAGCGCCGGCGACCCGCTCCGCGACGTCGGACCGGCGCGGCCGGCGTTCCCGGAACGCCCGGATTCCGGGAGGCTACAGCCGGCGGACCACCATCGAGTACGCCGTCGGCTCCGCGGCCGTCGCTCGCACCCGCAGGAAGTAGGTCGTGTCGGCCGGCGCCTCGAGCCCGAAGCTGCCGCTCCCGGCGATGGTTGCCGCCGCCAGCACCGCCAGGTCGGTCCCGGCATAGATCTGGAAGGCCAACCCGACCCCGTCCGCCGCGGACAGTTCGATCTGGAACCGTGCTCCCGCCGCCACGTCGAACCGCAACCAGCCCGACACCGCCAGACAGGCGGTCAGGCCGGGCCTCTCCACCCCCAACGTCACGGGTTCGGCCGTGTCGCGCGACAGCCCCACGCCGGCCGGGACGCAGGCATCCTCCCCGTCGAAGGCGTCCGCGCCGGCTTCGGCATCGTCCCAATCGTCGCCCGCATCGGCGAGCAGCGCCCCGTCGCCGGGATTGCCGGCGTCCGGCCACGGTCCGTTCCCCGGCATCCTCTCGTTGCAGTCCCAGTCCGTGCATCCTTCGCTGGGCGTGCAGTCCGAGTTGATATCGCAGGCGTAGGAAGAGGCGGGTGGAGCGGCGCAGGTCCCGGTGCAGTGGGGATCCTGGCCCCAGGCGATGTCGTCATCGATCGCGCAGGAGACGGCGAGCCAGCCGCCCGCCGCCGCGCCGAACAGGACGCCGACGAGAATTCCCCGGACCGTCTTCATGGCTCGACCCTCCTCCACGCCGGCCTTCCACCGCGCCCGCGCATCCCGTCGCTGCCGGCGATCACCGACTACTCGACATCCGTTCGGATCGTCAACGCGTAGTACGCGATCTCCGCGGTGGCGGACCGCACGCGGAGGTAGTACGTCGCGCCGGTCGCCGCGTCGGCGGCGAAGCCGGCCGGCTCGTCCATCTCGGCCCCGGCCAGCAGCGTCTCGTCCTCGGCGTACAACCGGAACGCCACCTCGGAACCCTCGTACGGCCGCACGTCCACGACGAACCGCACGCCGGCCGCAACGGAGAACCGGAACCAGCTCGAGTCGGCCGGGCAGGACGACAACTCGGCCTCCGTCACGTTCAGGATCAGCGTACGGGCGTCGGCCGGCGAGGTGCCGCCGCTGTTCGCGGCACACTCCGACGGCGGTGTGCCGACGTCGGCGTCGGCAGCAGCATCCACGGAGACGTCGCCGGGCACGTCCGAGTCGTCGCCTTGGAGGCCGTCCTCGCTGCAATCCCAGTCCAGACACCCCGCGGCGGGGGTGCACGAGGAATCGACGTCGCAGGCCAGGCTTTCCGGGGGCGCCGCCTGACAACTCCCCGTGCATTCCTCGCCCGTGATCCAGGCGATGTCGTCATCGATCGCGCAGGCGCCGGCGACGCCGGTCGCCGCGCCGAGGAACAGCAGACCGAGGCCGAACAGCAGGCTCAGGTTCCTCATCGCTCGCTCCTCCTCGTCCCGGTCGCCCGCCCCGCCCCGTTCGCGGCGGGCGTCTCGGACCGGATCGTACCGCATCCTCCCCGGTCTTGCACGTCGCATGCCCGCCCGAGGCCCTTGCGTGGAATCCCGCGATCGCTATGCTTGGCGCGGAGTTGGCCGCCCGGAGGCGCCCGGCGGGCACGTGTCATCCTGTGCCAGGCCGCAAACGTCGCGACAGGCCGGTCCTCACGGGAGTCGGATGGCGGAGGGAGACGACAGCAACCGGCGACTCGGCGCTCCCGCGGCGCCGGCCCGCCGCCCGCCGGAAAACGCGGAGGCCGACCCGGCGGGGCGGACGCTCCCCAGCGCGGTGCTTCGCGTCGGGGGAGGTGTCGACGACGGCCGCCGTCCGCCGGACGCGGGCGGCCGTCCCGGGGCGACGTCCAGCCCCTCGCTGATCGCCAGCACGGGCGGGGCGCTGGACGAGCCGCTGCGGGAGGACGCGCCGCGGATCAACGTCGTGATCGAAGCCGAGCTGGCCCAGGGCGGCATGGGGCGGATCCTGCTGGCCCGCGACCCCGCGATCGGCCGCATCGTGGCGGTGAAGGTGATGCACGCGGAGCTGGCGGCGGACCCGGAGATCCGCGCGCGGTTCCTGGCCGAGGCCCGCATCACGGGGCGCCTGGAGCACCCGAACATCGTCCCGGTGCACGCGCTGGGCGTGCTGCCCGACGGCACGGCGGCGTTCGCGATGAAGCGCGTGCGCGGCGAGGCGGTCTCGGCGATCCTGGCGCGCATCCGGGCGCGCGACGCCGAGGCGTGCCGCGAGCACACGCGCCTGCGCCTGCTCGGCGTGTTCCAGCAGGTCTGTCAGGCGATCCACTTCGCCCACGCCAACGGCATCCTGCACCGCGACATCAAGCCGGCGAACATCATGGTCGGTCCGTTCGGCGAGGTGTTCGTCATGGACTGGGGCATCGCCAAGGTGATCGGCGCGCCAATCGCCGACCTCGGCGAGACGGCGCGCGGCGACGCGCCGCCCAGCGTCGTGCGGGGCCCGGGCAGCATCGCCGGCGGCACGTCCGTCGGCGCGATCCTGGGGACGCCCGAGTACATGTCGCCCGAGCAGGCGATGGGCCGCCACGACCAGCTCGACGCCCGCTCCGACGTCTACTCGCTCGGCGCCACCCTCTACGAGATGCTCGTCGGTCGGCCGCCCTTCCAGGGGGTCACGCCGATGGAGACGATCGCCTGGGTCGTCGCCGGTCCCGATCCGCCCTTCGACGAATCGGTCGACGGCACCCCCATCCCTGCCGACCTCAAGGCGATCTGCCTGCGCGCGATGGCCCGCCGCAAGGAGGAGCGGTACGCGTCGGCGCGCGAACTGTTCCTGGCGGTCGAGGCGTTCGTCACCGGCGCCGTGGAGCGCGAGCGGCGGGCGCGCGAGGCGGCCGAGCAGTACGACTTCGCCCGCCGGCTGCTCGACGAGCACGCCAGCCTGACCGGCACGATCGCCGGCCGGCGCGCCGCCGCGGCCGAGCTGCGGGCGGCGATCCCGCCGCACGAGCCGATCGAACGGAAGGCGCGACTCTGGACGATGGAAGACGACATCGTCCATCTCGAGCAGGAGCGCGCGCGGACGCTCAACGCCGCCCTGACGCATCTCCGCCACGCCGTCGAGCTCCAGCCCGACCACGCCGACGCCCGCGCCGCCCTGGCCGAGTACTACTGGGAGCAGCTCCGGCGGGCCGAATGGCAGGGCCGGGTCGACGACGCCTGGTTCTACCGCCAACTCGTCGAGGAGCACCACGACGGCCGCCTCGCCGCCGAGCTGGAGGGCACCGCCGCCCTCTCGCTCGCCTCGGTCCCCGCCGGCGCCCGCGTCGTCGTCCGGGCCTACGCCGAGCGCGACTACCGGCTGGTCGCCTCGACGGTGGTCTGGGAGGGCGTCGCCCCGTGCGAGAACCTCGCGTTGCGCATGGGCAGCTACCTCGTGACGCTCGAGCTGGCCGCCTGCCGCCCCGTCCGCCTCCCCGTCCTGCTGCGGCGCGGCAACCACGAACGCCTGGTCGTCCCGCTGCTGCCCGAGGAAGCGATCGGTCCCGACCTGGTGTATGTCCCGGGCGGCGGTTTCATCGCCGGCGGCGACCCCGCCGCCCTCGGCGCGCTCCCCAAGCGCTGGCTCCACCTCGACGGCTTCCTGATCGGCCGCACCAGCATCACCTGCGGCCAGTACCTCGACTTCATCAACGACCTCGCCGCCGCCGACCTGCAACAGGCCAAGCGGCGGACGCCGCGCACCGGCCGCGAGGCCGGCTACTACTGGCCCTGCGTGGGCGACCGCTTCGAGATCCCCGAACGCGACAAGGACGGCGACCCCTGGCACCCGGACTACCCCGTCTTCGGCGTCTCGTTCGACGACGCCCTGGCCTACTGCCGCTGGCGCGCCGCCCGCGACTGCCTGCCCTGGCGCCTGCCCACCGAAATGGAATGGGAGAAGGCGGCACGCGGGGCCGACGGCCGCCTCTACCCCTGGGGGAACCGCTTCGACGCCACCTTCTGCAAGATGCGCTTCTCCCGTCCCGGCCGGCCCCAGCCCGAACCCGTCGGCACCTTCCCGTTCGACGAGTCGCCCTACGGCGCCCGTGACATGGCCGGCACGATCCGCAACTGGTGCCACAGTTTCCTGCTGCCCGACGAACGTCACCTGGTGGTCAAGGGGGGCTCGTGGAACCTGCCCGCCGAGGGCTGCCGGGCGGCGGGGCGCCACGGCCATCTCCCCGGCGTGGTCTTCAGCTCGATCGGGTTCCGCATCGCCCGCACTCCGTGAGCCGCCGTCGCCAACTCCAGACGGGGACCGACGACGCCGGGAGCAACGCCGCGTGCCGGGCGTCGCGGGAACGGAACCGCCGCTCGGCCCGCTCGATCGCGCGCGGAACGGAGCGGCTCAGTTCGGGATGAACGTCGCGATCATGTTGGCGAACCAGAACCTGTCGGTCGAAGCGGCGTAGCCGGACGACATGTAGCCGTTCAGGTAGTAGGTGTACGTGCCGGCCACCGCGACGGCGAACCGACGGCGCACGGTGAAGGTCTGGTTGATGCTGGCGTCCGCCGGCCATCCCGCCGGGATATCCCAGTACACGGCGTCGTAGGCCATGCCGCAGTCCGTCGTGGTCGTGCCGATTCCCAGCACCAGCGCATCCTCGGTCCCGGACGCATGGTTGAGGATCATCCAGGCGTTGGCCTCGACGACGATCGAGCCGGCCGCCGGCACCGTGATCGAAACCTGGCCGCCCGAGTAGTTCGCGCAACTCGTGGTGAGGTACGTCGTGGCGCCGGTTTCGGAATACGCCAGCACCGGCCGGGCGCTCGCCGTCGTCGCCTCGCAGACGACGGTTCCGTCCACGTTCACGGCTCGGATCGCGTTCCCGGCCGCGCAGTTCCCCGCCACCCGCGCCTGGACCTGGGTCGTGTTGATGTCCGCCGATCCGACGGTGCCGTCCGCGATCATCGCCGACGTGACCCCGCCCGTCGCCACCGAGAACGTCGTCCCGGCCAGGCTCAGGCCGGCCCCGGCGCTGTAGGCCACGTCGTCGTCGGGCTCGCACGTCACCGTGCCGTCCGCGTTGACCACCCGGATCGAGCTGCCGGCCGCGCAGCTCCCCGACACCCGCGCCTGGATCACCCCGGTGTTCACCGACAGCGTGACGTCCCCCGACGCCCCGCCGCCGCTCAAGCCGGTCCCCGCGTTCACCGCCGTGATGTCGCCGCCGCCGCCCGCCGTGCTTTCGCACGTGACGCCGCCGGCCGCGTCGATCGTCCGGATCGCGCTGCCCGCGGCGCAGGTCCCCACCACGCGCCGCTGGAGGTAGCTCGCGTCGGCCGAGAACGTCGTCCCGGTCAGCGTCAGCCCCGTGCCCGCGGAGTACAGCGTGTCGTTGTCGACGCCGTCCGAGAATCCGGCCGGGATGCCGGGCAGGGTCGACCAAGAATAGGTCGTGTCGTTGTCCACGCCGTCGGCGAAGCCGGCCGGCATCGAGGTGATCGTGCTCCAGGCGTGGCTGTGGGTGGCGGGCGCGTAGACCGTATCGAGCACGCCGCGCAGCTCCGCCGTCGTGTCGTAGCACACGCCGCGCGCCCAGCCCTCCACCGTCGTCTGGTTCGCCGAGATCGTCGTCCCGCTGATCGTGATCCCCGTCCCCGCCGTGTACGAGGTCCCCGTGTCGTCCGTCCCGTCGGCGAAGCCCGCCGGCACCCCGGTCAACGACGACCACGCCTGGGTGTGATCCGAGCGGGCCGCGGTGCTGGCCGATCCGGTCCCCGCGAACGACACCGAGAACTGCGTCCCCGACAGCGTCAGTCCCGGACCCGCCGTGTACGTCGTCACGGTGTCGTCGTCCGTCTCGCAGACCACCGTCCCGTCGTCGTTCACGATTCGGATCGAACTCCCCGCCGGACAGCTTCCCGTCACCCGCGGCTGCACCCCGGTCAGCTCGCCCGCCGCGTGCGTGTGCGTCGCCGCGGCGAAGTCGCTCGCCGACCGGCCGCCCAGCCTCGCCGCGTCCCCGGCGTACTGCGCGAACGCCGCGAACCCGGTGGTGGCGATCTGGAACCGCGCCATCTCCGCCTCGCCCCCCGCCGAGACCCCGAGATACAGGTTGGTGTTGTCGCGGAACACCGACAGCGGCAGCGGCGTCGTGTCGCCGAGGTACACGGAGAACAGACCGCCCTCGACCAGCACCCACTGCGTCTCGTTCCACAGTTCGGTCCCGCCGATCTCCGACGTGTACAGGGCGAACCGCATCATCAGATCGCCCTCCACCGGCGTCCCGTCCGCCACGTTCGTCAGCACCCCCTGCACCGGCAGGTACGCCGGAGCGTCCGCGCGCGCCGGACCGGAGAACACCAGCACCACGAGCACCGAGGTCAGGACTGCCCGTCGCATCGCGATCCTCCCTTCCTACTGGCCCAGCACGGCGCCCGGCCCGAGCGTCCCGCGATATCCCGCGCTCGCTCCGCGGCCCATCGGCTGCGGCGTCCCGATCGTCAACGTCAACGAATAGCTGCCCCCGCGCGCCGTTCCGCCCCCGGAGGTCGGGGCCAGCACCGACCGCTTGCTCGCCTCGGGCAGGTCCGCCCCGGCATCCTCCGGCGCGTCCCCGGCGTCCGCCTCCTCGTCCGTCTCGGCGTCCGCGACGTCCGTGCCGCCGTCGACGTCCTCCACGTCTCCGTCGACCACGTCCGGCCCTCCGTCCGGCGGGACGTCCCCCACGTCCCCCGGGACGTCGGCGGTTTCGCTGCCGGTGTCCGTCGTCGAGCCGCCCCCGCCGCCGCAGCCGACGCACAGGAGCGCCACCAGGACCATCCACCCCGTCCAGCGCATCACCTCGACCTCCTCCATCTCCCGGTCGCCCGGGCGAACGGATCGACAGTCTACGCTGCCCCGGACGGTTCGGCAACCCGAAGCCGGGACGAGCGATCCGCGCTGTTGTGCTTCCGGACGCGGCGATGCACGACCCGTGGTGTGACACGCAGGGACACACCACCACGGGCGGATGACGGGGCGGCCGAACGTGCGACATCGCCGATGGCTCGGACCGGGGTGCGACGCGCTGCGCACCGGCGCGACCCGCCGTGCGGACCGGCAGGACACTCTCGCCCGCCGTGGACCGCGGACCCGTCCGGGGGCTTGGCGCTCGGCCGGAAGCGGCGTAAACTCCACCTGCGATGTTGGCTCGTGGGAGTGGATTCCTGTGTCCGGGAACCGCGCGTTGCGCTGCGTGCCTCGCCGTCGCGCTCGCCGCGGGCTGCGCGGAAACCACCACCCTGTGGGGCGACGGCGCCACCTGCAACGATTCCGCCTGTCTCGACTGGTGCCACGATCAGGGCTTCCCGACCGGCGCCTGCTCGACCGAAGGCTGTCTGTGCGGCGGACGGGAGGACGGAGGCGGCACCTGCAACGCCGTCCGCTGCAACGCCTGGTGCGTCACCGCCGGCGCGGACTACGGCGAATGCCACGGCGACGACTGCGTCTGCACCCCGCCGGTGGTGACCGACGCGGATGCCGACGCGCCCGACGACGGCAGCGCGCCCGACGACGTTTCGCTGCCCGAGACGACCGGCCCGTGCACGCCGGGCGACATCGAGAACGTCCCGTGCGGATTGCGCTGCGGCACGATCTCCCGCACCTGCCTCGCCGGCGGCACGTGGAGCGCCTGGAGCGACTGCCTCGGCGAAGGCGAATGCTCGGCCGGCGACACCGACTCGCGCCCCTGCGCCTGCGGCGGCTCCGAATCCCGCACCTGTTCGCCGCTCTGCGCCTGGGGCGCCTGGAGCGGCTGCCCCTCCGGGATCTGCTCCCCGGGCGCCACCGAGTCCCGGCCCTGTACCTGCGGCGGCGCCGAGTCCCGCACCTGCAACTCCTCCTGCAACTGGGGTTCCTGGAGCGGCTGTCCCTCCGGCACCTGCTCCCCGGGCGCCGTCGAGTACCGCGACTGCCTGTGCGGATCGTCCCGCGAATCGCGGACCTGCAGTTCCTCCTGCACCTGGGGTTCCTGGAGCGGTTGCCCGGTGCCGACGCACATGGGCACGGGCACGAACAACGACCCGTGTTCCGAGGCCTACAACACCTGGCGTTGCGCCTGGGACTCGCGCATCTGCGGCGGCTGGGTTTCGCAGGTCTGCCGCGGCGGGGTCTGGGTCAGCTACCACTGCGCCCCCGACGACTGCGAGGGCTGCTGCCCGGCGTATTCCTCGGCCTGCGAGTAGTCCCCGGCGGCGTCAGGCGAAGTCCAGCGTGACGATCGCCTCGTCGCGGTCGCCGTCGTGGTCGGGATCCTCCGGCGGCGGGTGGCTCGGGTGCTGCGGCGGGGGGGGCACCTCGAGCGGCAGTTCGACGCGGGGACGTTCGTCGCGACGGGCCCGGTCGCGCTCCCGCTTGAGGATCTCTTCGATGATGAACCCGGGCAACATCCTCGGCCTGCCGCTCTCCCCCGGTCCAGACCCGCGTCCATCATAACCCGGTTTCCCCGCCGCGCAAGCGAGCCGCGGCGACCGGGAACGCCGCACGCCCCGCCCCGTCCCGACCCGACGACGGGGGGCGGGATCGGCGCGGAGCACCGGCGAACGCGCGCCGCCGGCCCGCTCCGGCCGGGCTACCAGCCAAGATGCTCGCCGCGCCGGAAGTAGTCGGCGAAGCCGGCGCGGTCCGCGCCCGCGGCCGCCAGACGCTTGACCCCCTCCTTGAGCGACTCGAGGTCGGTGGCGGTCGACAGCCGCAGGAAGTGCCGGCCCTCGGCCCCGATCTTGCCGAACGAGTTGCGATCCATCGTCGCCACCCCGTGCCGGTAGAGGGCGAAGAGCTGGAACATCGTCGAGGGGCTGGTCTTCTCCCGCTTGTCCGGGGGGAGGGAGGCGTAGGCCTCGAGCACGCCGAGCTTCTCGATCATCCCGCCGATGTTCGGGAAGACGTAGAACGCCCCCTTCGGCTGCGCGCAGGTCACGCCGGGAATCTCGTTCAGCGCGCGGACCACGTACTCCGCCCGCTGCTCGAACTGCCGCACCATCCCCTGGACGATCGGCACCAGCGCCGGGTTCTCGATCGCCTCCTGGCCCGCCGCCTGGATGAAGGGCGGCGTGCAGGAGATGATGTTGACGTTCAGCGTCTTGAAGATCTGCGCCTCCTCCGGCGTGGGCAGCACGGCGTAGCCGAGCCGCCAGCCGGTCATGGCGTAGGTCTTGCTGTGTCCCGAGACGATGATCGTCCGCTCGCGCATCCCGGGCAGCGAAGCGATCGACTGGTGCTTCAGGCCGCCGAAGACGATGTACTCGTAGACCTCGTCCGAGTAGATCCGCACCTGGTCGTCGCACTTCGCCCGGATCACCTCGGCGATCTCGTGGAGGTCCTGCGCGGTCAACACGCCCCCCGTCGGGTTGGACGGCGTGTTGAGGATGATCACCTTGGTCTGCGGCGTGATCAGCGCCTCGATCTCCCGGGCCGTGAACCGGAAGCCGCGGGACTCCTCGAGGTGCAGCGGCCTGGGCGTCGCCTGGCAGAACGTCGCGCACGACTCGTAGATCGGGAACCCGGGGCTGGGGTAGATCACCTCTTCGCCCGGGTTCACGTAGGTCGTCATCGTGTAGAAGATCGGCGGCTTGGCTCCGGGCGTCACCACCACCTGCTCCGGCGAAACCGGGATGCCGCGCGTCTGCGACACCTGCCGCGCGATCGTGGCGCGGAACGCCGGCAGCCCCTGCGGGTCGCAGTAGTGCGAGTTGTTCGCATCGATCTCGCGCTTGGCCCGCTCGTTGATCGGGGCCGCCGAACTGAAGTCCGGTTCGCCGAGATTGAGCTTGATCGGCTTCATCCCGGCTTCCTCGCAGCGCCGGATGTCCACACCGATCTTGAATGCGTTCTCCGTGCCCAGGAAGGCCATCCGGTCCGCCACCAACGATCGCGCCATCTCGCACCTCCTCGCGCCGGCGCCGTGCCGAGCCGCACCGGCCACGCTAGTCAGGCCCCGCCGCCGCCGTCAACCCCCCCGGCGCCACCCCGGTTACTTGACTTCCACCCTCGCCTGCCACGACTCTCCGCCCCGTGACGAAGCCACGCCGGATCATCCTGCTCGGCCTGGACGGCGCAACCTGGGACCAACTCCAACCCGCGGTCGACCGCGGCGAACTGCCGAACCTGGGACGCCTCCTCGAGCGCGGCGCCCACGGCGTGCTCGAATCGACCGTCCCGCCCACCACTCCGCCCGCCTGGTCCTCGAGCCAGACCGGGGTCGGCCCCGGGCGCCACGGCATCTTCGACTTCCGCGCCACCCCGCACGCCGACCCCGAACGCCGGCTCGTCTCGCTCCAGCAGATGAAGGGCCTCAAGCTCTGGCAGGTGCTCAACCGCCAGCACCGCACCTGCGGCTACCTCAACGTCCCGGTCCTCTACCCGCCCGACCCGGTGGACGGCTACATGATCTCCGGGATGATGACGCCGGGACCCGAGGTCGAGTTCACCCATCCGGCGGAGCTCAAGGCCGAGATCTTCCGCCTGTTCCCCGACTACGTGCTCGATGTCGATATCCCGAAGTACGACGCCGAGTTCTGGGAGGACGCCAAGATCTTCCTCGACGATGTCGAACACGCGACGCGACGCCGGATCGAACTGTTCCTGCACCTGCTGGCCACCCGCCCCTGCGACTTCCAGATGCTGGTGCTGGAGGCCACCGATCGCGTGGGCCACCTGTTCTGGAAGTACCTCGATCCCCGCCAGCCCCTGTTCCAGGCCCCGCTCGCCCCCCGCGTTCGCGCCCGCTACGCCGAGATCCTGCGCCTGATCGACGACTTCCTCGGCGAGCTGCTGGCGCGCACCGAACGCGGCTACGACCTCTGGCTGATGAGCGACCACGGGTTCGGCACCAACGACGCCTACTTCAACGCCAACACATGGCTCGAACGGCTGGGGCTGCTCGGCATCCGCCGCGAGGTGGCCTGGAAGAAGCGCGCCTTCTATCGCGCCTGGAAGGTCGGCGAGTCGCGGGCAATGCGGGCGCTGGTGCCCAAGCCGATCCAGCGCCGGCTGCGCAACCGGATCCGCCGCGGCCGCTCGTCGTTCCTCTCCGACCTGGAAACGTCGCTCGACTTCGACCGGACCCCGGTGTTCTACGCTTCGATCCCGTGCCACGGCCTGTTCATCCGGCGGCGGGGCCCCGGCGCCGTGGGTTCCGACGGCGAGTACGCCGCCCTGCGCGAGCGACTGCGCCGCGAGCTGACCGGCCTGCGTCATCCCGACGGCGGGCCGCTGTGCGACCGCGTCTGGGATCGGGAGGAGCTGTACGAGGGCCCGCTGACCTGGACCGCCCCCGACCTGGTGTTCTGCTGCCGCGACTATGCCGTCGTCCCGCGCCCGCTGCTCGGCGCCACCGAGCTGCTGATGGACCTCGGCGCCGCCCCGAACGGCTTCCACCGCCCCGACGGCATCTTCGCCGCCGTCGGCGAGGGGATCGAACCGGGGACGCTCGGCCGATCCTCGATCCTCCAGATCGCTCCCACCGTCCTGGCCCGGCTGGGCCTGCCGCGGCCGCCGGGCTGGCAGGCCGCACCGATTCCGCTCGACGGGGGGAAGGAACCTCGACCCGCGGGGGTTTGAGACCCGAGGACGAACCGACATGCGCGACCCGGAGACACCGGAAGGGAAGGACGACCAGGCCGGCGACGGCGGTCGCGAGGCCGTGGCCGCGACCCCGGGGCCCGCGGCGGAGTCGCCGGCCGGAACGACGGACTCCGCGGCGCGGGCCGAGGCGGGCGGCAGGCCACCGGCGGGCAAGTCGTGGCGGAAGACCGCCGGCTTCGTCGCGAAGTTCGTCGTCTCGCTCGGCATCCTGGCCTACGTGGTCTGGAAGATCGGCCGGCAGGCCGAATGGGACCAGCTGCAGGAACGCCTGGCCGACCTCGACTGGAGCTGGGTCGCCCTGGGCTTCCTGGCGCAGCTCGCCGCGATGGCCTGCACGCTCGTGCGCTGGAAGCTGCTGCTCGACGGCCAGGAGATGCACGTGCCGCTGCGGCACCTGATCGGCACCTTCATGATCGGCCGGTTCATCGGCACCTTCACCCCCTCGACCGTCGGGCTCGACGGCTACCGGATGTACGACATCGCCCGGCATTCGCGGAAGATCGCTCCCGCGGTTTCGGTGATCCTGGTCGAGAAGGTGATCGGGTTCTTCGTGCTCTCGGTGCTGGTCCTCGTCACGTTGCCCTGGGGACTCGCGGTCCTGCCCCCTTCGACCCTCGCTGCCGTCGGCGCCCTGTACGCGATCCCCGTTCTGCTGTCGCTCGTACTGCTCATCAGGCCGTCGTTGATCCAGCGGCTGCTCGGCCTGTTCTTCCGGCCCGGCACGGCGCTGGGCCGCAAGGTGGAGAACGCCGCGGCCGCCGTCACGACCTACGAGGCGCACCGCGACAAACTGGTGCGGGCGGTCGCGATCGGGTTCCCCGTCCACCTGTTCTCGATCGGGATCTTCCTCTGCACCGGCTATGCGATCGGTGCCCCGATCTCGCTCACCGACATGCTGTTCGTCGGGCCGCTGGTGATCACCGCCACCGTGCTGCCGATCTCGTTGTCGGGGCTGGGGGTGCGCGAGGCGGCGTTCATCTACCTGCTCGCCGCGACCGGCGTGTCGGTGGGCGAGGCGGCGCTGCTGTCGTTCCTGGGCTACCTGATCGGCCGCGTGATCTCGATGTTCGGCGGCCTCTTCTGGATCGCCCGCCGCGTGGGCTACCGGGTCGAGATCACCGGCAAGGCGATGGAGCGCGGCGTGGCGGAGACGGCTCCGGCGACCGCCGCGCCGGCCGGCGGGGAGGCGCCCGCCCGCGCGCTGCTCGGTCTCGGCCGTCACCTCTGGACCGGCGCGACCGCCGGACTGGCCGCCGGCATGCTGGTCGGCCTGGCCGAGATGACCTACATCCTGCTGCGGATTCCGGCGCCGCGGCCCTGGGGCGCGCTGCCGTACGCCGCGGCGCTGTACGGCGCCGTCTGCGCGGCCCTCGGCCTCGGCCTCGGTCTAGCCTGGTGGCTGCTCGGCCGCTTCGCCGGCGGCCGTCGGGGCGCCTTCCGCGCCACCGTCGAGGGGCTCTGGACCGGCACCGCCTTCGCGCTGGTCGGCGGGCTCGGCCTGGTCATCACGCGCTTCCGCGTCTTCCGCGACCTGTTCGACGAGCGACTCCCGCCGATGGGCGCCGCCGGCCTCGGCGTCCAGCTCGTCCTGCTGCTCCTGTTCGGTGCGCTGTTCGCCGGCGGATTCATCGGCCTGCGACGGCTGCTGCGCCGTCCGGGCGCCGCCTGGTTCCGCCGCGCCGGCGGCCCGCTCGCGCCGGTCGCCGTGCTGCTCGCGCTCGCCCTGCTCGGGGCGCTCGTCGAGGCGCCGCGCGACCGCGCGGGCGCCGCCCCCGCGGCCGCGGCGCCGGCGAACGCCCCGAACGTGGTGTTCGTAATGATCGACACGCTGCGCGTCGACGAGGTCGGCGCGTACAACCCCGAGGCGGCGGCGCGCGGCCAGACGCCGCAGATCGACGCCCTGGCGCGCGAAGGGATCGTGTTCTCCCAGGCCTTCGCCCAGGCCTCCTGGACGCGGCCCTCGGTCGCCTCCACCATCACCGGCCGCTTCCCCTCGGCCCACGGTTCGACCCACAAGGACGACGCCCTGCCCGACGCGGCGCAGACGCTGGCCGAACTGCTCCGCGCGAAGGGGTACCGCACCGCCGGCATCGTCACGAACTACAACCTCGCCCCCGACTTCAACTTCCAGCAGGGCTTCGACGACTATCTCTACCTCACGCCCCGCTACTTCCTCGGCGCCGACGACACCACCGCCAAGCTCGCCCTGTACCAGATCTTCCGCCTCTTCCACGAACGGTACGCGTCCTCGGGGCACGACGTGGACCGTTACTACCAGGACGCGCGCCGCACCACCGACGAGACGCTGGCGTGGCTCGACGGACCCGGCGCCGACCGCTCGCGCCCCTTCTTCCTCTGGGTCCAGTACATGGATCCCCACGACCCCTACTTCGCCCACGACGGTTCGGGCGACGTGTTCGGCCACGCGATCGACCCCAACCCGCCGGCGTCGCAGCGCGACCGGATCCTCGAGGTCTACCGCCAGGAGATCCGCTACAACGACGAGCACCTCGGCCGCCTCGTCGCCGGCCTGCGCGACCGCGGACTGCTCGACCGGTCCGTCGTCGTGCTCTGGTCCGACCACGGCGAGGAGTTCCTCGACCACGACGACTGGTGGCACGGCACGTCGCTGTACGACGAGCTCGTGCACGTGCCGCTGATCGTGCGGCTGCCGCGGCTGTCGCCCCGCGCCGGCTGGAAGCCCGCCGGGATGTCCCCCGGCCGGCGCGTGCCCGGCTGGGTCAGCCTGATCGATCTGCCCTGGACCATCCTCCACGAGGCGGGGTACTCGGCCGAGGAGCTCGCGGCGGCGGGCTACCAGGGGGCGGACCTGTTCACGCCCCGCGCCGAGCCGACCGTGTTCATGGAGGAGGACCACCAGGGGAACGTCCTGCGGTCGATCCGCTGGAGCGGCGCCGACGGCGCCGCCCACAAGTTGATTCAGGCCGAAGCGATCGCGCGCCCGGGCCTGCGCCCGGAGGAGCTGTACGAGGTGGCGCCGCCGGGGCAGCCCGCCCCGCTCACCGCCGCCGCGGTCGCGACCCGCGAGCAGGAGGACCTCGCGGCGCGCGCCCCCGCCGTCGTGGCCGAAGGACGCCGGGCGATCGCCGAGCCCGTCGCGGCGGCGCGCCGGGCCGCGCTGCCCCGCCAGCAGGTCACCGCGGCCACCGACGACGAACGGCTGCGGGCCCTCGGCTACATCCAGGACCGCCCGCCCGGACCGCCGGACGCCTCGCCCGGACCGACTCGCCCCTGAACCCCGGCGCCCGGCCCCGCCCCGCCGTTCCCGGCTCCCCGCCGACCCGCCCGCTTGCGCGTCTCCCGGGTCGTCATGCAACCCCAGCACTCACCCGGATGCGCGATGAGCGAGAACCTGCGGTCCCCGCGTTGATGTCGGATCGCCTCGGCGGTATGCTGGGATGCATGGAACGCGAGGTGCATGTGGCGAGGAACTTCGAGGAAGCGCGGGCCTGGGACATCGCTCAACAGGTGGCGATGACCCCCGAGGAGCGCCGGCGGGTGGCTCGGGAGCTGAGGGAGCGCGTCTGGGGAAGCCGCTGTCCCGACGTGCGGGACGTCCACCGACCGTCATGAACCACGGGGAGTTCTCGCCCGACATCCAGGAGTTCCTGCGCCTGCTGGCGGCGCACGAGGTGCGGTACCTCATCGTCGGCGGCGAGGCCGTCATCTACCACGGCCATGCACGGCTGACCGGCGACGTCGACGTGTTCTTCGATCCGGAGCCGGCCAACGCCGGGCGGCTGTTCGAGGCGTTGCTGGAGTTCTGGGCGGGCGAGGTTCCGGGCATCGGCTCGGCCGCGGAGTTGTCGGTTCCCGGCGTGATCGTCATGTTCGGCCGACCGCCGAACCGGCTCGACCTGCTCGGCCGGATCGATGGTGTCGCGTTCGAGGAGGCGTGGGCTGGCCGCGTCGAGACCGAACTGGAGGTCGGAGGGACGCGCGTGCCGGTGTACTACATCGGCCTCGAGGCCCTGGTGAAGAACAAGCGGGCTGCCGGGCGGCCGAGAGACCTGGAGGACCTTCCCTTCCTGGAGGCCGCACGGTCCCGCGGGAAGTGAAGCCGAAGACGACCACGAATACCGCCGCGCGGTTCGCGGGGCCGCAAACCAACGTCCCCGGGCGCGGCAACTCCGCCCGCACGAGGTGCCGCAACCGCAACTCGGCCGGCCATCCGACCGCGTACGGCACGGCGAACCCCTCGTCGGTCCAGACCGTGTTGTACGAGCCCACGTGCATCATCGTCGCGGCCGCGGAACGCAGCGGCGCGACCGTCACGCCGTGCCGGTCCGTGCGCAGGCACGACAGGTGGCCGGGAACGTCGCCCGAAATGGAGACGAGCGACAGGCCTCCATCGCCCGCCGCGACCCGGACCGGCATGCGCACGTGCGCCGGCCCTCCGGTCAGCAGGTTGCGGACCGGCGGATCGGCCGCGAACCCGTCGGCCGCGCAGGAAGCGACCCGCACCTCCGCGCCGGCAGGGTCGGGTGCGTACGGCGTGACCCCCTTCACGCCCCGCGCCGAGCCGACCGTGTTCATGCAGAGCCCTCCACTGCGGCTGGCCATCCGGCCCCTTTCATTCTAGGATGCAGGGCGATGGCGGGAAGGCTCGGCAGGTTGCTCTGGCGGATCGTGACGGGGCTGGTCGTGGTGGCGGCCGTGCTGGTCGGCGTGTCGCTCCTCATCGGCATCCTCAAGGCCGTCCTTTCGGTCGGCGCGTTGCTGCTGCTCGGGTTCGTGATCTGGAAGATCGTCGCCTGAGCGGCCGAGCGCAGGCGGAGGCGTTTCTTGTTCGATGCAGGTTCCATCCGTTGGGGTCGGGCCGTCGTCGCGCTGGCGGCATGTCTCGCCGCTCCGGCGGCGCGAGCCGCGGAGCCGGCGGCCTCGGCGCCCGTCTCGGCGATCCCGGCCGGCTGGGCCGAGCTGTACGTCGATCTCGAGCCTGGCGGGGCCGCCGTCGCGGTCGATGCCGGCCAGTTCTGCGGCCTGCCGTGTCGGATGCTGCTCGCCCCGGGCGAGCACACCCTGGTCCTGTCGCATCCGGACCTGGACCCGCGCACGCTGACCCGGACCTTCGACGAGGGCCGCTCGCTGCTGCTGGGCGGCAGCCTGGTCGCCGAGGGGCCGGACACCGCGAGCATCCTGCTCTACGCGGCCGGCGCGATCGCCATCCTCACGGCGACCGGGCTCTTGGCCTGGGACGTCGCGGTCAACGTGGGCTACGGACAGGACGACTGGACCCGGGCTTACGTCGCCGCGGGGCTCGGTCCCGTGGGCCTGGTGCTCGCGATCTGGGGCGCCGCGCGCGGGAACGCCGGCGAGGGCGAGCTTCGCGAGACCTGGATTCCCTGAGCGGCATCGGCGCCGCAACTCCGATGAAGCGGCCGGGGTCTCCTTCGGCCTCCCCCGGTCGCGGTCGCGCGCGAAGCCGGCAAGGAGCGACCCCTACGGTGGATAGGCGCAGCGGAAGCCGCCGGGCTGCCGGTCCTCATCGGTGGCGGAGGGAGAGAGGGGACAGACCGGCGACGCCTCCCGACTGCTCACTTTGAGGGGGAAGAGGTCGCGGATGGCCGAGTCACCGCCACGGTGGATGACGCACGCCCAGCCCCACCCGGGGGGCCCCGGCGGATCGAGCGCCCCGGGGGGCAACGACATCACGTAGCTCGGCAGCCAGTCATCCGCGACGAGTTCTCGAGCGTTGCCGGCCATGTTGAGCGCACCGTACGGCGATGCGCCTGCGGGACGCGCGTCCACAGCGTCGACTGCGCCGAACGGCAGGCACGACTCGCCATCCGCCGACCGGAAATTGGCCAGGTCGCAGGTGGGTGCGGCATCGCCCCACGGGTAGGACCGCATGTCCTCCGCTCCGCAGGTCGCGGGAGCCACCACCTCGCATCCGCCCCGGGCGGCCTTCTCCCACTGGGCGTCGGTCGGCAGCCGCTTGCCCGCCCATCGGCAGTAGGAGTTCGCAGCCGTACGCGTGGCACAGGTGACGGGTTCGTGGGAGCGGCCCGCGCAAGGGAGGGGAGGACACCCGCCGGCCGCAACGCAGGCGTCCCAGGCCGCCCAGGACACCTCCGTCCGGTCGATGCAGTACGCCGACATGCACACGACCTGCGCCCGATCGATGTCCCCCAACTCGTCCGGTCCCATCACAAAGGGACCGCACGGCACGAGAACCATGTCGGACGGACACTCCAACGGACCGCACGCCATCGCCGACGGGCAGGTCACGTCGAATCCGACGTCGGCATCCGACCCGGAGTCGGCGTCCGCAACCGACTCCGCACCACCGTCCGCAACGTCCTCACCCGACTCCCCGTGAGAGGCATAGCACGCAGTCCAGACCGGCCAACCCCACGCAAGACTGAGTACACTCAAGACCCTGCGACAGGACATCCCCATGTACCTCCTTGTGCAGTCGGAAAACGTGCCGGCGTGGAGCCTCGAACACGGAATCCTGCGAAGCGTGCTCCGGGTGCGCGCCGGCGGCGTGCACCGTGGCGACAGTTCAAGGTGCTCCTTCGGCTCCGGGTCCGTCTTGACAACGGGCTCGCGGCACCAAGACGTGGACGACCTCTGGCCGACACGCGCGAAGTATAGCCTGTTCCATCCCTCGGGGTCCGCCGAAGGCGGATGGACATCTTGTCAGTCCCTGCGGTGCATGGCCGATGGGGGAGTTGAACAAGCGCTGCTTCGCGGAAAGGGCATCCTCGGGCGTGTCGACGCCCTCGACGAAGTCGGGCCGGTCGGGGAGCACCCCGGCGGCCCGCCGCACCGACGGGCCGGCAGTTCGCCAAGCCGCGCTCGATGGACGGATCGCCCGCAAGCCCGTTTCCCCTCCTCGCGCGCAGCGCGGCTGGCTCCGGAGAAGGGTCCGGGGCGAACTCCGGGCGGATGTGATAGGATCTGCGGCCGATGTCGCAACGACGGGCCGTCGGACTCTGTCTGGCGCTGTGCGCGGCGGCGACCGCCTGCACCGCGGAATCGCGGGGCGCCCGGCCGGACGTCGAGGAAACCGCGACCCGCCGGACCTACCCGGTGCGCTGGGCCGCGGCCCGGACACTGGAAGGCGGGCGGGACTTCATCGATCTCGAGGCACTGCTCGACGCCCCGACCCGGGTGCCGCTGTCGTTCAAGGTCGCCGGTCGCATCGAGGCGCTGGACTGCGAGGAGGGGAGCATCGTCGAGCCGGACCCGGCGCGGCCCGTCGGCCGGCTGGAGCGGCGCGACTACGAGCTGGCGAAGGCGGCCGCCGAGGCCACCTTGCGGCGGGCGCAGGCGGCGTACGCCCGCGCCCGGCGCGTGGGGATGACCCACGCCGAGCGGGAGCTCGAGCGGGGACGGCGCGTGGCCGAGGCCGGCGTGATTCCGGAGCGCGACCTGCAGGGCCTGGAGACCCAGGTCGATGACATGCGGGCCCAGGCCGGCGAGGCGGCCGCGGCCGTCGCGCAGGCCGAAGCGCTGGTGGCGCAGGCCGAGCAGGCGCTGGCCGACACCGTGATCGCGGCGCCGTTCCGCGGGCGGGTGGTCAAGCGGATGGCCGAGGCGGGACAGCTCGTCGGAGCGGGGACGCCGGCGTGCGTCGTCGAGCGGACCGACGAGCTGGATGCGGTGGCCAGCCTGCCCGGCAACCTGCTCGCCGCGCTGGCCCGCGACCTCGCCCCCGTCGTCACGGTCCACGACGCGGGCGGCGTGACGCTGGAGGGGCGGATCGAGGCGGCGGCGTGGGCCGGAGATCCCCAGACCGGCACCTTCCCGGTCAAGGTGCGCATCGCCAACACCGAAGACCGGTTCCGCTCGGGGATGCGCGTCACCGTCCGGCTCTGGCTGCGCCGCGGCGGCGCGGCGGCCGGCGAGACGATCCACGAGTTCCCGCTGGAGGCGGTGGTCGAGATCGGCGGCCGCACGTTCGCGTTCGCCCCGGTCGATGAGACGCGGACGGCCGTCCGCCGCGTTCCGGTCGCCGTGCGGGAACTCGGCCGCGACGGCCTGGCCCGCGCCGTCCTCGATTTCCCCGGCCCGCCGCTGGTGGTCGTCGAGGGCCAGTACGGGTTGGCGGAGATCGAGGCCGAGGAGTTCCCGGTGCGCGAGGTCGCCCCGCCGTGATCCGCCGCCTCGTCGCCGGGGCCGTCCGGAACTGGCACCTCACGCTGGCGGCGTTCCTCGGCGTGCTGGTCGCCGGCGTCATCGGCTACGTCTCGCTCCGGCGCCAGGAGGACGCCAAGGTCGAGGTCCCCTACGCGCTGATCGTCACGATCTTCCCCGGCGCCAGTGCCGAGCGCGTCGAGAACCTGGTCACCCGCCCGCTGGAGGAGGCCGCGCAGTCGATCGGCGACCTGCGCTGGATCTCGTCCACCTCCCGCGCCAACGTTTCCGTCATCCTGCTGCGTCTCGAGAACGGCGTCGACATCGAGGCCCACTGGCAGGACCTGCGCGAAGCCATCGCCGCCGCCCGCGCCGACCTTCCCGAGGGTGTCCGCGAGCCGAAGGTCGAGACCCGGTCGTTCGACGACGTTGCCGTTCTCACCCTGGCCCTCTCCGCGCCCGGCCAGACCTGGGAGGACGCCGAACGGCGGCTGCGGGACGAGGCGCGGGAGATCGAGCGGCGGCTGGAGGCCCTGCGCGGCGTCTCGCGCGTCGCGATCCGGGGCGAGCGCGACGAGGAAATCGCGGCCGAGATCGACCTCGAGGCGCTCAAAACCCGCCGCGTGACCCTCGAACGCGTCCTGCAGGCGCTGCAGGCGCGCAACGTCAAGATCCCGCCCGGCAGCGTCGAACAGGGCGGGGCGGTCGTCGTCCTCGAAGCTTCCGGCTTCTTCCGCTCGGAGGACGAGATCGGCGAGACGGTGGTCGATGTCGGCGCGACCGGCACCCCCGTCCGGCTCCGCGAGATCGCCCGCGTGCACCGCCGCTGGCAGGACGCGGAAGAGCGCGTGTACCACAACGGCGACCCGGCGCTGCTGCTCGCGGTGTTCCCCCAGGATTCCGCCGACCTCGTCGAGCTCGGCGGCCGCCTGCGGGACTGGGTCGAACGGCGGCGGGAGGAGCTGCCGCCCGGCCTGGAACTGGAACCGACCACCGACCAGGCCGAACGGATCGAGCGGCGCGTCGACCACGTCGTCGCCAACCTCTGGCAGGGGATGCTGATCGTCGTGCTCGTCTGCTTCGTGCTGCTCGGCGTCCGCAACGCCCTCCTCGTCGCCCTCGCCGTCCCCGCCTCGTCCATCGGCGCCCTGCTCACGATGTGGATCGCCGGCGTCGAGATCCACCAGGTCTCCCTCGGCGCCCTGGTGATCGCCCTGGGGATGCTGGTCGACAACGCCGTCGTCGTCGCCGACAACGTCACCGCCCACCTGCGCCTGGGGCAGGACCGGATCACCGCCGCGATCGACGGGGCGGCCGAGGTCAACCTCGCCATCCTCTCCTCGACGCTCACGACCGTGGCGGCGTTCATCCCGCTGATGCTCATGGCGGGCCTGGCCGGCCAGTACGTGCAGTCCCTCCCCTTCGTCGTCTCCGCCGCCCTCGCCTGGTCGTATCTGTTCGCCCTGTTCGTCGGGCCGATGATCGCCGGTCGGGTCCTGCGCCCCAAGCGGAGCTTCGCCGAGCGCCTCCAGGAAGCGTTGTCCGGCGCGTACCGCCGCGTCGCTCCCGTCCTGCTGCGGCTGCGTTGGCCGATTCTCGCCGCCGCCGTCGCCGGCGTCGTGCTCGCCGCCCGCGGCCTCCCGCTGCTCGGCATCGAGTTCTTCCCCAAGGCGGAGATGGACCACTTCTACGTCGAGGTCGAGGGTCCGGACGGATCGAGCCTCGAGCGCACGACGGCCGCGGCCCGCGTCGTCGAGCAGCGCCTGCGGCGCGAGCCGATCGTCCGCGACGTGACGACGACGGTCGGCGGCGGGCTGCCCCGCTTCTACTACACCTACTTCCCGCGCCAGAGCGACCCGACCGTCGCCGAGCTGCTGGTGCGGGTCGCCTCCGGCACCCGGCCCGACGCGGTCCGCGAGCTGGTCGCCCGGCTCAACCGGGAGCTGGTCGGCATCCCGGACACCCGGGTCACCGCCCACCAGATCGAGCTCGGTCCTCCCGTCGGCGCCCCGGTCGTGCTCCGCCTGACGGGCGACGACATCGGGAAGCTGCGCGCCGCCTCGCGCGCCCTGCGCACCCGCCTGGCCGGCGACCCCGACGTCGCCCGCGTCGCCGACGACTTCGGACAGGAGACCCGCCAGGTCCGCGCCGTCGTCGATGACGCGCAGCTCGGACGCGCGGCCCTCTCGCACTTCCAGGTCGCCGCCACGATCCGCGCCGCGGTCGAGGGCGTGGCCGCCACCACCTTCGACACCCACGACGACGAACTGCCGGTCACGGTCCGCGCCCGGCCCGCCGACCGCGACGACTTCTCCCTGCTCCAGGACCTGTACCTCGACTCGCCGATCGCCGGAAAGGTCCCGCTGCGCCAGGTCGCGCGGCTCGAACCGGTCTTCGAGGTCGGCCGGCTGCACCGCCGCAACCTCCAGCGCACCCTGTCGCTCAAGGTCTGGACCGACACGCTGCTCGCCACCGAGCTGCAGTCGCGCGTGGAAACCGTGCTCGCCGGTTTCCGCCCGCCTCCCGGGGTGAAGATCGAGCTCGGCGGCGAGGCGGAGGAGCGCGACGAGGCGTTCGCGAACCTGGGCCACGCCGCGATCATCGCCGTGGCCGTGATCCTGGTCATCCTCGTCGCCCAGTTCCGCTCCTACGGCCAGGCGCTGGTCGTCCTGGCGACGATCCCGTTCTCCGTCATCGGCGCCTTCCTCGGCCTGTGGATCACCGACTCCCCCGTCGGCTTCATGGCGCTGCTGGGACTGGTCTCGCTCTCGGGCATCGTCGTCAACAACGCGATCCTGCTGCTCGAGTTCGTCAACATCGGCCTGCGCCGGGGGAAACCGCTGGAACAGGCGATCCTCGAGGCCGCCGGCAGCCGGCTGCGCCCGATCCTCGCCACCAGCGTGACCACCGTCGTCGGCCTGATGCCGCTCACCTTCTCCGGCGGCGGCTTCTGGCAGCCGATGGGGGCCGTGATGATCGGCGGCCTGCTCGCCTCCACCGTCCTGACGCTCGTCGTCGTCCCGTCGCTGGCCCGGATCCTGATGGCCCGCCGGGGGCGCCCGCCCGCCGCCGACGTGCCGGCGCCGAGCGCCTGACGTCGTCGCGCGGCCGCCGGCGCGCCGTCACGGCAGGTCCGCCGCGGACGCCAGCAGCCACCAGCCGAGGAAGTGCACGGCCGTCCCGCGGTCCGAGCAGTCGTAGCTCCAGACGAGCAGCAGGCGGCCGTCCGACAGGCGCAGGAGGTCGGAGCCGCAGGCGGCGAGTCCGGAGCCGGCGCCGAGGATCACCGATCGCTCCGGCGCCGACGGCGCTCCGTAGCCGTCCAGCGGCCGGATGTGGAGCGTGCAGTTCGAGCCTTCGACCTGCGTCCAGGCGGCCAGCAGCGTGCCGTCGCCCGGCGCCCGCACCTGCGCGTTCCACGGCAGCGCGGTGCCCGCCAGCGGTCCGTCCGGTTCCCCGCCGGTGGGATCGAGCCGGTACCACTGCGTGGACAGGCCGTCGGTCACGCCGACCAGGTACACGTCCGCCGATGGCTCGTGGAGCGCCCAGACGCGGTCCACCGCCGCCAGCGTCTCCCGGCGCAGCTCGGCCGCATCCGCCGCCCGCCGGTCGGCGTCGAACCGCCGGATCCACAGGCCGGAACCGAGCCACGGGACGATCTCGCCGGTCCCGAACCACGCGGTCACCCAGCCGCCTGCCGGCCGCCGCGCTCCCGCCGCCAGGTCCACGTCCAGGAATCGATCGCGGGTCGCCGCCGTTCCCAACGACGGCGGCCAGCCGGCGACCTCGATCCATCGACCGAACGCCGGCTCCGCTCCCGGCTCGAACAGCATCGCCGCCGGCTCGCCCGACCAGGCGCCCCAGCCCCGGACGGCGTCCGCCGCGAACTCCGCGACCACCTCCGGCGTGCCCGGCGCCGTTCCGTCGAACGGCACCGACGCGGCCCGCAGCCGGCGCGAACTCCCCCCGCCGCCGGCGGCCCGTTCGAACCACAGCACGCCGAACGCGCCCCTTTCGCCCGCCGCCAGACCCAGCGGTTCCGCCTCCCGTCCGCGGCCCGCGACGACCCTCCGGCCCGCGGCCCCCGTCGCCGCGTTCAGCTCCTGCAGGGTCAGATCGCTCGCGCCCGGATCGGACGCGTCCAGGTCGGCGAGCCACAGCAACCACGGCCGACCGGGCGACGGTTCGGCGGCGCGCGGCATGCCGCGGGCCGACGCCCCCACTTCGGTCGTCACCGGCTCGTGCGCGCAGTCTTCCGCGCAACCGTCGCCGGACGTTCGGTTTCCGTCGTCGCACCCCTCTCCCGGATCGACCGCGCCGTTCCCGCAGCCCTCCTCCCGGCAGTCGCCCGAGCAGCCGTCGCCGGGCGTGCGGTTCCCGTCGTCGCACTCCTCTTCCGGTTGCCGCACGCCGTCGCCGCACCCCGTCGTCTCGCACGCATCGCCCGTGCCGTCGCCGTCGCCGTCGCGCTGGTCCGGGTCCGGGACTGTCGGGCAGACGTCGCAGGCGTCCCCGACGCCGTCGTCGTCCTCGTCGCGCTGGAGCAGGTTGCGGGTCGTCGGGCAGTTGTCCTCCTCCGGCGTGCCGGTCGGCACCCAGTCGCCGTCCGGGTCCGAGGCCGGGCGCAGCGTGAGCTCGGCCCTCGTCGCGCCGATCGGCCCGTGCGCCTCCCCGTAGGCCACGACCTCCGGCGCCGACTCGGGACCGCGCACGCCCCAGGCGATCAGGGTGCCGCCCCACGACCCGCCGGGCTCGAACCGGACCGTGCCGGGGCCGGTCAGGGTCCGCTCCCAGACGCCGATACCGATGTCGAGCGCCAGCTCCATCCGCAGCCGCTCGAAACCGAGGTCGCCGGGGTCCGTCGCAACGACCAACTCGAACGAGCCCTCGAAGGGCGCGCAGGTCGTCGCCGCGAGACACGACGCGGCGACGAGGACGGCGGCACGGAGGCGCGCCGCCCTGCCGCTCTGTCTTCCGCCCGTTCGAGTCGTCGTCTCCGGCACGCCGTCCTCCGTTCCCGTTCAGAACGCGACGCCGAACCCCGCCAGGCCGGGGCCCGCCGGAACGAGGTGCGGGGCGCGGCCGGCGTCCGCCGGCGACTCCCCGCCCCCGGCCAGTTCGACGGCGAGCCACACGGCGGCGCCGGCCAGCGCGGCGGCGCCGACGCCGACCAGGGTCCAGCCGGTGGTTTCGAGCAGCGCCGCCTCGTCGGCCCGGCCGTCGTGTTCGGCGGCCGTGGCGGCGCGTGCGGCGAGGTCCCGGCGGTCCGCGGCGTCGGCGAGCGCCCAGCCGCCGCCGGCGCCCGCCGCCGCGCCCGCCAGCCCCAGGATCAGCGGGCCCCACCACGCGACGTCGCTTCCGGATTCCGTCGCCGGTGGCTCGCGGGACAACGCCTCGCGGACCCAGGCGACCGCGGCGGCGGCACTCGGCAGCGCGGCCGACACCTCGGCGGCGCCGGGCGCCCGCCACGCGGCCACGCGCACGCGGCCGGTCTGCTCCTCGATCGCCACCCCGCGCGGTTCGCGGGCCAGCGAGGCCGCGATCGCGGCCGCCCGCGCCAGCGTCCGCTCGCCCCGCGACGCCCCCGCCGGCAGCGACGCCGGCGGCGCCGCGAGCCGCGCGGTCTCGCCGGCGGCCAGCGTCAGCTCCACGACCAGGGCGTCCTCCTCGGGACAGCGCACGCCGACGTGCACCGGTCCCGCCAACACGCGGACCCGATCGGCGACGATCCGCCCCGCCACGTTGACCTCGCATCCGGGCGCCTCGACCACGACCCAGCCGACCTCCGTCGGGTCGGGTTCGAGGTCGAGATACCGGCCGGCCAGCGACGGGGGGAACATCCCGTCCGTGGGTCGGGCGCCGGGGAACGAAGCCAGCAGGCGGCGCAGATCCTCGTCGGCGGCCGGGGTCCGATCCAGCTCGCGGGCCGCCGCGAGCCGCAACGCGCCGAGGTCGTGGAGTGCCGCGAGGGAGGAAGGTTCGGACCAGGCCTCGGGCACGGACGACAGCGGCCGGCAGCCCGTCGCCAGGGCGTCGAGCCAGACGCGAGTCTCGCCCTCCGCGTCTTCGAACCGGCCGAGGAAGAACTCCCGTTGCGCGCGGTCGAACGCCGCCTGGAGCATCTCCGGCGTCACGGCGCCTTCCGCCGCCGCGCAGCGCCGCACCGTCCGGTCCGCCGCAGGTGCGGGCGGCCCCAGCCCGTCCGCCAGCGCCGCCGCCGTCTCGGCCGCCGCGCCCCCCTCCGCCGGCGCCAGGACGAGCAACCCGTACGCCGGCCCCGACTGCGCCGCGGCGGCGGGCGCCAACAGCAGCGCGCCC